>JGI26088J50261_1000416_pt1 | contig 25595 bp, 24 predicted proteins | sample SaaInl1SG_22_DNA_FD_50261 | JGI IMG/M metagenome (IMG submission 50261)
ATAACCTCCGGTGCTAGCGAAATGATCTTCATGAATTTCTTCTCACGAAGCTCACGACCGATTGGTCCAAAAATACGTGTTCCACGTGGCTCGCCGTCTGGCTTGATGATGACGGCTGCGTTCTCGTCGAACTTGATGTAAGAGCCATCTGCGCGACGAGTCTCTTTGACTGTGCGAACGATAACCGCTCTTACTACTTCACCTTTTTTGACGTTGGCGCCAGGAATGGCGTCCTTGACAGAAGCGACAATGGTGTCGCCAATGCCCGCGTAGCGACGGGTTGAACCGCCCAGTACGCGAATCGTCAAGAGTTCTTTGGCGCCCGAGTTATCGGCCACCTTGACTCTGGATTCTTGCTGTAGCACTTTTTTTCTCCTTGCTTAATGAATAACGATTCCGACCGTTATCCGCGGGGTTGTGTTACTTACTTGGCCTTTTCGAGAATCTCGACTAGGCGCCAGTTCTTGGTGGCTGCAATTGGACGGGTCTCGTTGATAACAACTAGATCGCCAATGCCAGCGCTGTTGGTTTCGTCGTGGGCCTTGACCTTCTTCGAAACCCTTAGCACCTTGCCGTAAAGCGGGTGCTTCTTGCGGTCTTCAAGTAGGACGACGATGGTCTTGTCCATCTTGTCTGAGACAACATAGCCCTGACGTGACTTGCGGTAACCGCGGTCAACTTCCTTGATTGCCTTTGGAGCCCTGGCAACCTTTGGCTTTGCAGCCTTCGGGGCAGCCTTGGCCGCTGGCTTTGCCGCCGCTTTGGTGGCTGGCTTAGCTGCAGTCTTAGCTGCTGGCTTTTTTTCCTCTGCCATTTTTATGCCTCCTCTGTCTTAGGCGCGGCCGCATCTTCGGCTGGCTTCTTCTTAGTAGTTTTTGTCGCTGCAGGTGCAGGAACTGGAACCGCACGAATACCCAGTTCACGCTCACGCATGATGGTGTGGATGCGGCTGACATCGCGCTTGACTGCCTTTAGGCGGCCGTGTGCATCTAGCTGTCCGGTTGCAGACTGGAAGCGAAGGTTGAACAACTCTTCCTTTGCCTTACGAAGCTCTTCAACCAAAACCGAAGATTCGATTTTGTCTAGATCCTGTGGGGTTAGGTTCTTTGAACCGATCATTATGCGTCACCTTCTTCACGCTTGATGATGCGAGCCTTCAGCGGGAGCTTGTGGATCGCACGAGTCAGAGCCTCTTTGGCAATGTCCTCAGAAACACCGCTGAGCTCGAAGAGCACGCGGCCAGGCTTTACGTTGACTACCCACCACTCAGGAGAACCCTTACCGGAACCCATTCGGGTTTCAGCTGGCTTCTTGGTTAGTGAACGGTCAGGGAACACGTTGATCCAGACTTTTCCACCACGCTTGATGTGACGGGTCATGGCAATACGTGCAGCTTCAATCTGACGGTTGGTCACATACGCAGGCGTGATTGCCTGGATGCCCCACTCGCCGAACGAGACCTTAGTTCCACCGGTTGCATGCCCCTTACGCTTCGGGCTGTGCTGCTTACGGTGCTTTACTTTTCTAGGAATCAGCATTACTTGGCTTCACTTCCTGCTGCTTGAGGCGCAGCGTCAGCTGGACGAGGTCCACGGCGTCCGCCGCCGGCACCCTGGCGAGGACCACGCTGGTTGGCCTGCTGTGCAGCAAGCTCACGAGCGGTTAGGTCACCCTTGTAAATCCAAACCTTCACACCGATGCGACCGAATGTGGTCTTNGCCTCGTAGAAGCCGTANTCGATGTTTGATCGAAGAGTGTGTAGCGGGACTCGACCTTCGCGGTAGAACTCGCTACGAGACATTTCAGCGCCACCTAGACGGCCGGAGCACTGGATTCTGATTCCCTTGGCGCCAGAGCGGATTGCTCCCTGGATGCCCTTACGCATTGCACGACGGAAAGCAACACGAGCAGCTAGCTGCTCCGCTACACCCTGTGCAACAAGCTGAGCATCAGCCTCTGGGCTCTTGACCTCAAGGATGTTCAGTAGCACCTGCTTGCCGGTTAGCTTCTCAAGCTCGGTGCGCAGTGTCTCAGCCTCTGAACCACGACGGCCGATAACTAGACCTGGACGAGCAGCAAAGATGTCGACGCGGACACGGTCACGAGTTCGCTCTAGCTCGATGCGGCTGATACCGGCACGGTCTAGCTTCTCCTGAAGGTACTCGCGGATTTTGACGTCCTCGGTTACGTAGTCGGCGTAGCGCTGACCCTTCTTGGTGCTGTCTGCAAACCAACGTGAGCGGTGCTCGGTGGTGATTCCTAGGCGGAAGCCGTAGGGATTGACTTTCTGACCCATTACTACTTACCTGCCTTTGCAAACTCGTCGGGGGTTGCAACAACCACGGTGATGTGGCTGGTGCGCTTATTGATTCTGAATGCTCGACCCTGTGCACGTGGNCGGAACCTCTTCAAGGTCACNCCCTCGTCAACAAAAGCCTTGGAGATGATTAGGTCATCGGCGTCAACAATCACACCGGATGCTTCACCCTTTGACTTGGCGTTGGCAACAGCTGAGGCAACGAGCTTATAAATAGGCTCGGATGCTGACTGTGGAGCAAATTTCAAAATTCCCAATGCTTCGGTGGCTTGCTTGCCGCGAATCAGGTTGACGACACGTCTTGCCTTCATTGGGGTCACGCGGATGTTTCGCAGCTTGGCGATCGCTTCCATCGTTCTTCCTCTATTTCCTAGGCGCCCCGGCTTAGCCGCGGCGACCCTTCTTGTCGTCCTTCACGTGACCACGGAAGGTGCGGGTGGGTGCGAATTCGCCTAGCTTGTGACCAACCATGGTCTCTGTGACGAAAACTGGGATGTGCTTGCGACCATCGTGAACCGCAATGGTGTGTCCCAGCATGGCTGGAACGATCATTGAGCGGCGCGACCAGGTCTTGATCACGTTCTTGCTGTTGGCCTCGTTTTGTACTCGCACCTTCTTCATTAGGTGCTCGTCGACGAAGGGGCCCTTCTTTAGACTGCGTGGCATCTAGTGCTCTCCTACTTCTTGCCGGCGTAACGACGACGAACGATTTGCTTATCGGATGGAAGGTTTGGCTTACGTGTGCGGCCTTCTTTTTGACCCCATGGCGTAACTGGGTTACGACCACCAGAGGTCTTACCTTCACCACCACCGTGCGGGTGATCAACCGGGTTCATGGCAACACCACGAACTGTTGGGCGAACACCCTTCCAGCGCTTACGGCCAGCCTTACCCCAGTTGATGTTTGACTGCTCGGCGTTGCCGACCTCACCAATGGTTGCGCGGCAGCGTGCATCNACGTTGCGGATTTCGCCAGATGGCAAACGAAGCTGTGCGTTAGGGCCGTCCTTGGCAACCAAACGAACTGAAGCACCAGCTGAACGAGCCATCTTGGCTCCTCCGCCTGGCTTTAGCTCGATGGCGTGAACAACGGTTCCCACTGGGATGTTCTTCAGAGGCAGGTTGTTGCCTGGCTTGATGTCAGCCTGTGGTCCCTGCTCAATTGGGTCGCCCTGCTTGAGCTTGTTTGGAGCCAAGATGTAGCGCTTGGTGCCATCAATGAAGTGCAACAGTGCAATGCGAGCGGTGCGGTTCGGGTCGTACTCAATGTGAGCGACCTTGGCTGCAACGCCATCTTTGTCATTGCGACGGAAGTCAATCACGCGGTACTGGCGCTTGTGGCCACCACCGATGTGACGGGTCGTGATACGACCGTTTGAGTTACGTCCACCGGTCTTAGGTAGTGGCCTAAGAAGAGACTTCTCTGGAGTAGAGCGTGTTAGCTCTGTGAAGTCTGCAACCGAAGAACCACGACGACCAGGAGTCGTTGGCTTGTATTTACGAATGCCCATTAGCGTTTCTCCTTAGCCGATGTAGGTAAAGATGTCGATGGAACCCGACTTCAGGCTGACAATGGCACGCTTGGTGTCCTTGCGCTTACCCATGCCGAAGCGGGTGCGGCGGGTCTTGCCCGCGCGGTTTAGAGTGTTGATCGAGTCAACCTTGACGTTGAAGATCTGCTCGATTGCCTGCTTGATCTCGGTCTTGTTAGAACGAGTGTCAACCTCGAAGGTGTACTTGCCTTCGTCAATCAGCGCGTAGCTCTTCTCAGAAATTATCGGCTTGATAATTACGTCGCGTGGATCCTTCTTGATGTCGGTCATGACTAGCCTTCCTCAGAAACTACAGCTGACTCAACGAATGAGCTCAGCGCGGCAGCGGTGAATACGATGTCCTCGGCGTGCAGCACGTCATAGGCGTTTAGCTGGTCAGACGGAATCACGTGAACCGCTGGCAGGTTGCGCAGTGACTTGTATGAAACCTCGTCATCGCGACCAAGAACGACCAAGATGTTCCTAGAAACTGCAACCTGAGCCAAGAAGCTTGCGGCTGCCTTGGTTGAAGGTGAGTCACCAATTCCGAACTGGTCGATTACGTAGATGCGGCCATTGCGAGCGCGGTCAGATAGTGCTCCGCGAAGTGCAGCAGCAATCATCTTCTTTGGGGTGCGCTGTGAGTAATCACGTGGCTTTGGTCCGTGGATGATTCCACCACCGCGGTGCTGAGGCATACGGATCGAGCCCTGACGAGCGCGACCGGTTCCCTTTTGCTTGAACGGCTTACGACCAGAACCAGAAACCTCACCACGGCGAAGCGTGGACTGGGTTCCCTGGCGAGCAGCTGCAAGCTGTGCAACTACCACCTGGTGGATTAGTGGAACGTTCGTCTGAACGTCAAATAGTGACTCAGGAAGGTCCACTGAACCGGACTTCTTACCCTTTACGTCAATGATGTCAACGGTAGGCATTAGTTGCTCTCCTTCACCGCGTTGCGGACGAATACCAACTGGCCCTTAGGACCAGGAACGGCACCCTTGATTAGCAATAGGCCCTTTTCAAGGTCAACGCCGTGCAGGGTGAGGTTTAGGGTGGTCACGCGGTCGGTTCCCATGCGGCCAGGCATCTTCTTGCCCTTGATGACCTTTGATGGGGTGGTACCGGCACCAACAGAACCAGGCTTACGGTGGTTCTTGTGTGCACCGTGCGATGCGTGAATACCGGAAAAGCCGTGACGCTTCATAACACCGGCGAAACCCTTACCCTTGCTGGTTCCAACGACGTCCAGCTTCTGGCCAACTTCAAAGATGTCGACGCCAATAGCCTGACCAACGGTGTAGCTGTCGGTGTCAGCGGTGCGGATTTCTGCAAGGAAGCGGCGTGGGGTGGAACCGGCCTTGGCGAAGTGACCAGCCGATGGCTTGTCCACCTTGCGTGGGTCGATTGCGCCATACGCAAGCTGAATAGCTGCGTAGCCGTCGTTTTCTAAATTCTTGATTTGAGTGATGACATTCTCGCCAGCCTCAACCACTGTGATGGGGACAAGCTTGTTGTCCTGATCCCAGCCTTGGGTCATGCCGAGCTTCTTGCCCAGCAGTCCCTTTACGGTTCTAGTTTCTACAGTCATTTCTCAATCCTTAGAGCTTGATCTCGATGTTGACATCTGCTGGGAGGTCCAGGCGCATCAGCGAATCGACCGCTTTAGGAGTCGGGTCGATAATGTCAATGAGACGCTTGTGGGTACGCATCTCAAAGTGCTCACGGCTGTCCTTGTACTTGTGAGGCGAGCGGATAACCGTCACAATGTTCTTCTCGGTGGGCAGTGGTACTGGACCAACTACCTTGGCACCGGCGCGGGTGACCGTATCGACGATCTTGCTCGCCGACACATCGATGACCTCGTGGTCATACGACTTCAGTCGAATGCGGATTTTATTAGCCGCCATAATGACTCGCTTCCGTTTCTAGGTGACCTCTCGGCCACACAATTTGGAGCCAACTCAATTTGCGAAATCGCAAACCTTATTGACCGCCGTAATGCTGATGCACTGTTCTTATGTCAACGCCCTATTTCTAGGGCTCTGTCCGACACCTTGACTCGGGCGTGTCGCGCAAACAATCACGCGATTCACCCAAGAGAAAATCTCGGATAAGTTTTTTGTGGTTCTTAGCTGCGGTTGGCCCAGTTGCCTGTGCACAAATCCAGCAGTGGTTCACGCTTAAAGCGCGAATACTCACGAACCTGCACAAGTCTGCCATAGCCTGCAAAGGCAACGCAAGTTAAATCCGAAGGAAATTGGGACTTTTTTATATTCTTTTGGGATTTGCTTCAAAAACACAAAACCCCCCGGTTTCCCGAGGGGTTTTGTAAGAGTTTTTGTTACTACTTGTTGATCTTGGTAACGGTACCGGCACCTACGGTGCGGCCACCCTCACGGATCGCGAAGCGAAGTCCCTCTTCCATCGCAATTGGCTGGATTAGGTCTACGGTCATCTCGGTGGTGTCACCGGGCATAACCATTTCGGTACCGGCTGGCAGGGTGATAACACCAGTTACGTCAGTGGTACGGAAGTAGAACTGTGGACGGTAGTTCGCGTAGAACGGGTTGTGACGGCCACCCTCATCCTTACCAAGGATGTAGACGTTGCCCTCAAAGTTGGTGTGAGGAGTGATCGAACCTGGCTTACATACAACCTGGCCACGCTCTACGTCCTCGCGCTTGGTACCTCGCAGTAGTAGTCCAACGTTCTCGCCGGCCTCTGCATAGTCAAGTAGCTTGCGGAACATTTCGATTCCGGTAACGGTGGTCTTCTGCTTGTCGCGGATTCCAACGATTTCAACTTCGTCGTTCACGTTTACAGTTCCACGCTCTACCTTGCCGGTGATAACAGTTCCACGACCGGTGATGGTGAACACGTCTTCAACAGGCATTAGGAATGCCTTCTCGATGTCACGCACTGGCTCTGGAATGTTCTCGTCACAGGCCTGCATTAGCTCCCAGACCTTCTCAGCCCATACTGGGTCGCCCTCAAGCGCCTTTAGGCCGGAAACCTGAACAACTGGTGCGGTGTCGCCTGGGAACTCGTACTGGTTTAGAAGGTCACGGACCTCAACCTCTACAAGCTCAAGAATTTCAGCGTCATCAACCATGTCTGACTTGTTTAGAGCCACAACGATGTAAGGAACGCCAACCTGACGAGCAAGAAGCACGTGCTCCTTGGTCTGAGGCATTGGGCCGTCAGTTGCAGCAACAACAAGAATTGCGCCGTCCATCTGAGCTGCACCAGTAATCATGTTCTTGATGTAGTCAGCGTGGCCCGGTGCGTCTACGTGTGCGTAGTGACGCTGATCGGTCTGGTACTCAACGTGTGAGATGTTGATGGTAATTCCGCGCTGCTTCTCCTCTGGGGAGTTGTCGATCTGATCGAAAGCGTAGCTGTCGTTCAGTTCTGGGAATTTGTCATGCAGCACTTTGGTGATTGCCGCAGTCAGAGTGGTCTTACCGTGGTCGACGTGACCAATGGTTCCGATGTTGACGTGCGGCTTGGTGCGCTCGAATTTCGCCTTAGCCATTTTGGGTCCTCCTGATGGATCCGTAGTAAATCATCGACCANTTAGCCGACTCTGATTTGGGTTTTTACAGAATTTCTATCTTAGTCAAGTTTGAGTAGTTTTTACTACTCTCCCTTAGCCTTCTGCACGATTTCGTCAGCAACTGCCTTCGGAACCTCTGAGTAAGTCTCGAACGTCATTGAATAGACGGCGCGACCTGAGGTCTTTGAGCGNAGGTCACCAACGTAACCGAACATCTCCGAAAGCGGTACCAGTGCGCGAACAACTTTCACGCCTGATGCATCTTCCATCGACTGGATCTGCCCACGACGTGAATTGATGTCTCCGATAACGTCTCCCATGTATTCCTCTGGGGTACGTACTTCGACAGCCATCAACGGCTCGAGCAGAACAGGGTTTGCTAGTCGAGCAGCCTCTTTAAAGACCATCGAACCGGCAAGCTTAAACGCCATTTCTGACGAGTCGACATCGTGGTAGGCACCATCCAGCAGGGTGGCCTTTACGCCAACTACTGGGTAGCCTGCAAGCACACCGGACTGCATTGCGTCCTTCATTCCGGCGTCTACCGACGGAATGTACTCGCGAGGCACGCGGCCACCTGTTACGGCGTCAACGAACTCATAAACCTTGTCACCCTCAACCTCCATAGGCTCCAGTTTGATCTGGACCTTGGCAAACTGACCTGAACCACCGGTCTGCTTCTTGTGGGTGTAATCGTGCTTGTCGACTGTGCGACGGATGGTCTCACGGTAGGCAACCTGTGGCTTACCCACGTTTGCCTCGACGTTGAACTCACGGCGCATACGGTCAACCAAAATATCTAGGTGAAGCTCGCCCATGCCCGAGATAACGGTCTGGCCGGTCTCGTGGTCGTGCTCAACGCGGAAGGTTGGGTCTTCGTCGCCAAGCTTCTGGATAGCTAGTCCTAGCTTCTCCTGGTCGCTCTTGGTCTTTGGCTCAATGGCAACCGAGATAACGGGCTCTGGGAAGGTCATTGACTCAAGCACGATTTGGTTGTCTGAATCACAAAGGGTGTCACCGGTTGTGGTGTCCTTTAGGCCAATAGCAGCGTAAATGTGACCAGCTGCAGCCGAGGTAACCGGGTTTTCCTTGTTGGCGTGCATCTGGAAAAGCTTTCCGATGCGCTCCTTGCGGCCCTTGGTTGAGTTAATAAGCTGGTCGCCCGAGTCAACGTGGCCGGAGTAAACACGAATGTAAGTAAGACGCCCAAAGAATGGGTGAGTCATAACCTTGAAAGCTAGAGCTGCAAATGGCTCGTCGAATGAAGGCTTGCGAGTTAGACGAACTTCCTCATCACGAGGATCTCCGCCCTCAACCGATGCCACGTCAAGTGGTGAAGGAAGGTAGTCGATAACTGCGTCCAGCATTGGCTGAACACCCTTGTTCTTGAATGCAGAACCACACATGATTGGGTAAGCAAGAGAGTTCACGGTTAGGTGACGAAGACCCTGCTTGATTTCCGCAACGGTTAGCTCGTCGCCGTTGAAGAACTTCTCCATCAACTCTTCGGAAGTTTCCGCAACTGCCTCGATCAAAAGTGCGCGGTACTCGTCAGCCTTTGCCTGCATGTCAGCTGGAATTGGCTCGATTTCGTACTTTGCACCAAGCTCAACATCTCCACGCCAGGTAAGGGCGCGCATTTCAACTAGGTCAATGACACCCTCGAAGTCGCTCTCGGCTCCGATTGGAAGCTGAATCACAACTGGCTTTGCGCCTAGGCGGTCGACGATGGTCTGTACGGTGAAGTAGAAGTCAGCTCCGAGCTTGTCCATCTTGTTCACAAAACAGATGCGAGGAACGTTGTACTTGTCAGCCTGACGCCAAACGGTCTCAGACTGAGGCTCAACACCCTCTTTGCCGTCGAATACGGCAACGGCACCATCTAGAACACGAAGGGAACGCTCCACCTCAACGGTGAAGTCCACGTGACCTGGGGTGTCAATGATGTTGATCTGGTTGTTCTTCCAGAAACAGGTGGTTGCAGCAGAGGTGATGGTAATTCCACGCTCTTGCTCTTGTTCCATCCAGTCCATGGTGGCAGCACCGTCGTGCACCTCACCGATCTTGTGAGTGATACCTGTGTAATACAGGATTCGCTCAGTGGTGGTTGTCTTACCGGCGTCAATGTGCGCCATGATGCCGATGTTACGAACCTTGTTCAGGTCGGTGAGCACGTCTTGTGCCACGGTTGCCTCCGAAATTTTTTGTTGACTAGGGGGATGTTGCTACTGCCAAGTAAGTTTTTAGGCTCGGGCAGTGGTGCTGGATTACCAGCGGTAGTGTGCGAATGCCTTGTTAGCCTCGGCCATCTTGTGAGTGTCCTCACGACGCTTCACTGCAGCACCTAGGCCGTTTGAAGCATCAAGGATCTCGTTCATTAGGCGCTCGGTCATGGTCTTCTCACGACGCTGCTTAGCGAACTGAACCAACCAGCGCATTGCCAAGGTGTTAGCACGGTGGCTCTTTACCTCGATTGGCACCTGGTAGGTCGATCCACCCACACGACGAGAACGAACCTCGACGGTTGGGCGAACGTTGTCTAGAGCCTTCTTTAGAAGCACAACTGGGTCATCGCCAGTCTTCGCGTTGGTGCCCTCTAGGGCGCCGTAGACGATCTTCTCAGCAATTGACTTCTTGCCATCCAGCAAAATCTTGTTTACTAGCTGCGATACAACTGGGGAACCGTAAACCGGGTCCTGAACAACTGGACGCTTCGCGATTGGGCCTTTACGAGGCATTACTTACCCTTCTTTGCGCCGTAGAGGCTACGAGCCTGCTTACGGTCTTTAACAGCCTGAGTGTCTAGTGCACCACGAACAATCTTGTAGCGAACACCAGGCAGGTCCTTCACACGACCACCACGGACTAGCACCATTGAGTGCTCCTGAAGGTTGTGACCCTCGCCCGGAATGTATGCGGTTACCTCTGTACCGTTTGACAGCTTGACACGCGCCACCTTGCGAAGCGCAGAGTTTGGCTTCTTAGGGGTCGTTGTGTACACACGGGTGCATACACCTCGCTGTTGCGGGTTTGCCTTTAGGGCTGGAGCCTTGGTCTTGGTGACCTTTGGGCTGCGTCCCTTGCGAACCAACTGCTGAATTGTTGGCACTAGTACTCCTCGTTCTTGTTTCTTCGGCGCGCCAGAATGACGCATTTTGAACCGAAGGTTTTGACCGTGGTCTCAAACACTAGCGAGACTTGGCCTGGCTCATGCCGTTGCATGAACCCTGCCAAGCATACCCGTAGCGCTTACAACCGGTCAAATACTTTTTTATTTGTCTTGGTTACTGCTCATCGATGGAAAATGGGTCAGAGACACTCAAGCTGAGCTCCTGCGAATCCAAATCGGCTGGGTCATAACCCTGGTCCGACCAGATTCGGTTTGGATAGCGCTCGGCCTTAGCCTCTTCTGTTCCATCAACTTCGAAGTTGCGGTGAGCTGCCAAGCCGGTTCCGGCTGGGATCAACTTACCGATGATCACGTTCTCCTTTAGACCAACAAGCTTGTCCTCACGGCGATCTAGCGCTGCCTGAGTCAAGACCCTGGTGGTCTCCTGGAACGATGCGGCTGACAGCCACGACTGTGCTGCAAGGGACGCACGGGTCATNCCCATTACTTCCTGACGAGCNCTGGCAGGACGCAAGCCCTGACCAACTGCTGCGCGGTTCTTGCGTGCAAAGCTCTGACGGTCAATAACCTCACCAGGCAACATGTCTGTGTCACCCGAATCAATAACGGTCACCTTGTTCAGCATCTGACGAACAATCACCTCAAGGTGCTTGTCGTGCAGCGGAACACCCTGTGACCCATAGATCGCCTGAACACCGCGGATGATTTCTGCAGCCGCTTCACGCGAACCACGAATCATCAACACCTCGTGTGGAATTGGAGTTCCATCAACCAGGTAGTCTCCAGCCTCAACGCTGTCACCCTTTTCAACAACCAGGTCCTCAACTGAAGTGACCGTGGTGATTGGAAGGTACGGGCTCAGCTTCTTGAAGGTCTTCGAAGCAGTTCTGGAGAAGCTGTACTGAGTGGCTAGTGCCTCAGCCTCCTTCTCTGCCTTCTCACCCTGTGGGCGAACGTAGACCTCATAGCTCTTAGCTCCGGTTGCTGAAACCTTCTCCAGGATGTCAACCTTTCCGGACCAGAATGCCATAACAGCAACCTTGCCGGCCTGACGCCATCCAACACGAGCTTCTAGCAAGTCGGTAACACCGTTTAGACCCTGGGTGATGTCATAGGAAATCAGACGCTCAACACGAACCTTCTGACCACCGATTGACTTCAGAATGGTCTGCTTCTTAGCGCTCGACGCAGCACCACCGGTGTGGAAAGTACGCATTGTTAGCTGAGTACCAGGCTCACCAATTGACTGAGCGGCAATGATACCGATGGCTTCACCAACGGTTACCTTCTGGTTGGTAGCAAGTGACACACCATAACAAGCGGCACAAATACCACTCTCGGCCTCACAGGTAAGAACTGAACGAACTGTGATTGTCTCAAAGCCCGCTTCCTTGATCCTGCGAACTCCAGCGTGGTCAATGTTCTGACCAGCGGCTAGGTAAAGGTCCTTGCCCTTCTTGATGTCAACCAAGTTAGTTCTACCAACAATTGATAGCTCTACTTGCTCTTCATCTAGCAGGTCCTTGTCCAGACCCTTGGTGGTGCCACAGTCTTCAATCTGAATGATTACATCCTGAGCCACGTCAACCAGACGACGGGTTAGGTAACCCGCGGCGGCTGTCTTCATGGCGGTGTCAGCGTTACCCTTACGGGCACCGGTGGCGTTAATGAAGTACTCGTGTGGGGTAAGACCAAGCAGGTAGTTACCCTTCACTGGCATCGGTGCAAAGTCACCAGACGAGGTTGCAACCGGACCACGCATACCCATGATGGAACGAATCTGTAGCCAGTTTCCACGAGCTCCAGAGGTAACCATCTTGTAGATCGCGTTGTCGGTTGGGATTGACTCCTGCAACAGGGTCTGCATCTCGTTGGTTTCCTTGAACCACAAAGCACCCAGCTCATCACGACGCTCCAGGTCAGACTTCAGACCGTTGTCGAAAGCTTCCTGAATCTTGGTGTGCTGCTTCTCGGCCTTCTTGATCCTGGAGTCGCGCTCCTTGTCGAAGCTGCCCTTTGGATCGAAGTTAGCGTCTGAGATAGCCATTGAAACACCAGCTCGGGTTGCCCAGTGGAAACCGGCATCCTTCAGTGCATCAAGTGACTGTGCAACTTCGGTGCGGCTGAACATCTCAACCAGGTCAGACACAATCTGTCCAAGCTGCTTCTTGCCAACCTGCATCTCAACGTATGGGTAGGCACTTGGAAGTGTCTCGTTGAATAGAGCGCGGCCGAAAGTAGTTTCCTTCAACTCGTCCTCGATGCGAATACGAACCTTGGCGTTTAGGTCTAGGCCACCCAAGTCAAAGGCCATCTGAGCCTCTGCCATTGAGGTGAAGGCTAGGCCCTCTCCGGTAGCACCCTCAGCGTCAGCTGTCAGGTGGTACAGACCAATGATCATGTCCTGGGTTGGAGTAGCAACCGGACGTCCGTCCGATGGCTTCAGAATGTTGTTAGAAGCAAGCATCAAGATGCGAGCCTCAGCCTGAGCCTCAACCGAAAGTGGAAGGTGAACAGCCATCTGGTCACCGTCGAAGTCGGCGTTGAACGCAGCACAAACAAGAGGGTGAAGCTGAATAGCCTTACCTTCAACCAGCTGTGGCTCAAACGCCTGGATTCCCAAACGGTGAAGAGTAGGAGCACGGTTTAGTAGCACCGGACGCTCGCGAATAACTTCTTCTAGAACACCCCAAACCTGTGGGCGGCTACGCTCAACCATTCGCTTAGCGCTCTTGATGTTCTGGGCAAGACCCATGTCAACAAGACGCTTCATTACAAAAGGCTTGAATAGCTCAAGAGCCATCAGCTTTGGAAGACCACACTGGTGAAGCTTTAGCTGTGGTCCAACAACGATTACCGAACGGCCCGAGTAGTCCACGCGCTTACCCAATAGGTTCTGGCGGAAACGACCCTGCTTACCCTTTAGNAGGTCAGACAGTGACTTCAGTGCACGGTTACCGGTTCCGGTAACAGCGCGGCCACGACGACCGTTGTCAAACAAAGCGTCAACAGCTTCCTGCAGCATGCGCTTCTCGTTGTTCAAGATGGTCTTTGGAACGGCACCTAGGTCAACGAATCGCTTTAGACGGTTGTTACGGTTGATAACCCTGCGGTAAAGGTCGTTTAGATCGCTGGTCGCGAAGCGGCCACCGTCTAGCTGAACCATTGGGCGAATCTCTGGAGGCAACACTGGCAGAACCGACAACACCATTGATGTTGGAGGGGTACCAGACTGCGCAAAGCTGTTTACAACCTTNAGACGCTTGATGGCCTGGGTCTGCTTTGAACCCTTGGTGGTTGCNATCTCAGCACGTAGCTCAGCCGCAGCACCCTCAAGGTCGAAGGCCGCTAGGACCTGCAGAACCGCCTCAGCACCGATTGAGGTGATGACGTAGTCAGAGAAGTAGTAGTCAAAGTAGTCAAAGACCACGTCGTTTGGAATTAGCTGTCCAACCGAAGCGGTTAGGAACATTCTCCATGCCAACTGCTCCTTGTGAAGGTTGGCTGGGCGCTCTAGNCGGGCATACTCGCGAACGATCTTGTCGATCTTCTTCTTGACATCAGCCTGAAGCTTCTTGATCTTCTTGGCCTCGTCAGTGGTGCGAACAACAGCGTCCTCGTCCTCTTCCTCGGTCTCAGCTGCAAGTGCGCGAGGTGACCAGAATGCGTCTGCATCCTTTTCCTCAGCCGCAATCAGCTGCTCAAGGCTCTTGGCGAACTGCTTCTCGATCCAGCGAGGAGCTTCCCAGAACTTGTTTGAGATCTGCATCTCAAGACCAAGCTCACGCAGCTGGGCGATTTCATCGCCAGCGGCNGCTTCGAACTCTTCGTCACGAGCGTCAATAAGAGCGCGGATACGAGTCACATACTCTTCGCGCACCAAGTCATACTCGGCATCACGCATCTCGTGGTCGATGTCCATAACGCGGTAGGCAGCAAAGTAAATGATCTTTTCTAGATCCTTTGGAGCCATGTTCAGCAGGTAACCAAGGCGTGATGGAACACCCTTGAAGTACCAGATGTGAGTAACAGGAGCAGCAAGCTCGATGTGACCCATGCGCTCACGACGAACTGAGGACTTGGTTACCTCAACGCCACAGCGCTCACAGACGATTCCCTTGAAGCGAACGCGCTTGTACTTTCCACAAGAGCACTCCCAGTCCTTGGTAGGACCGAAGATCTTCTCGCAGAAAAGGCCGTCCTTTTCAGGCTTCAGGGTTCGGTAGTTGATGGTCTCAGGCTTCTTTACTTCACCTGATGACCAAGAGCGGATTTCCTCGGAGGTAGCTAGGCCAACCCGAAGAGCACTGAAGTTTTCTACTTTCACAGACATGTGTTTATTCCTTTACGAAAATTCGGGTTCGGGTTACTGGTAAGTGTTGAAGTCGGTGTCGGATGACAGCTGCTCGTTGCGGCTTAGGTTGATGCCAAGCTCCTCGGCTGCGCGGTCGGACTCGAACGCCTCATCCTTCAGAACTACCACCTTGCCCTGATCATCGATTACCTCGACGTTCAGACCCAGTGACTGCATTTCCTTTGCAAGAACACGGAACGACTCTGGAATACCAGGAGCCTGAATGTTTTCACCCTTCACGATTGCCTCGTAGGTGCGAACACGACCAGCAATGTCGTCNGACTTGATGGTTAGTAGCTCCTGCAGTGTGTGAGCGGCGCCATAGGCCTGNAGGGCCCAAACTTCCATCTCACCAAAGCGCTGACCACCGAACTGTGCCTTACCACCCAGTGGCTGCTGGGTAATCATTGAGTAAGGACCGGTTGAACGAGCGTGAATCTTGTCGTCAACCAAGTGGTGAAGCTTCAGCATGTACTTCACACCAACCGCAATTGGCATTGGGTATGGCTCGCCGGAGCGGCCATCGAACAAACGAGCCTTACCGGAACCATCGATTAGACGGTTTCCGTCACGGTTTGGAAGTGTGTGATCCAGAAGACCGGCCACCTGGTTCTTGGTTGCACCATCGAATACAGGAGTTGCAACCTTGGTTCCAGCTGGGGCACTGAATAGATCCTTGGCCATGTCATCGGCCCACTTGGCTACGCCCGAGACATCCCAACCCTGGCGGCAAACCCAACCAAGGTGGCTCTCAAGAACCTGACCGAAGTTCATTCGACCAGGAATACCCAGTGGGTTTAGAACGATGTCAACCGGAGTTCCATCTTCCATGAATGGCATGTCCTCGACTGGCAAGATCTTGGCGATGACACCCTTGTTACCGTGTCGACCGGCAAGCTTGTCACCCTCGGTGATCTTTCGCTTCTGAGCGATGTANACAACTACGCGCTTGTTAACGCCAGCACCTAGCTCGTCGCCCTCTTCCGCGTCAAATACCTTGACGCCGATGATGGTTCCCTGCTCACCGTGTGGCACCTTCAAGGATGTGTCGCGAACCTCACGGCTCTTCTCGTTGAAGATTGCACGGAGCAAGCGCTCCTCGGCCGAAAGCTCGGTCTCACCCTTAGGAGTAACCTTTCCGACCAGGATGTCGCCTGGACGAACCTCGGCACCGATGCGAATGATTCCTTGCTCATCTAGTTGAGCAAGAGCTTCAACTGAAATGTTTGGAAGGTCAGCTGTGATTTCCTCGGCACCCAACTTGGTGTCGCGAGCGTCAACCTCGTACTCCTCGATGTGAATCGAAGAAAGGGTGTCGTTCTTCACCAGCTCCTGGCTCAGAATGATCGCATCCTCGAAGTTGTAACCTTCCCATGGCATGAATGCCACGAGCAGGTTCTTACCAAGAGCTAGCTCACCGTTCTCAGTCGAAGGACCGTCAGCCAAAACATCGCCGACCTCAACCCGCTGACCAATTTCAACAATGGCCTTCTGGTTGATAGCGGTTCCCTGGTTTGAACGGTCGAACTTGCGAAGGTTGAAGGTCGAGCGCGATCCATCATCGTTCATCACGACGATCTCGTCTGCGTCGATTTCCTCAACTACACCGGCACGCTCGTTGATTAGAACTGCGCCGGAGTCAATCGCCGCCAGGCGCTCCATGCCGGTTCCAACGTATGGGCTCTGGGCCTCGAGTAGTGGAACGGCCTGACGCTGCATGTTCGCACCCATCAGCGCACGTGACGAGTCATCGTGCTCAAGGAATGGAATCAACGAGGTTGATACTGAAGCCAGCTGACGTGGGGAAATGTCGATGTAATCAACGTCCTCAGCCGCAACTTCAACCATGTCGCCACGGAACCGGGCAAAGGCACGAGGACCAACTAGTGATCCGTCATCCTTCAAAGGAGTGTCAGCGCCGGCAATAACCTTGCCCTCTTCGGCGGCAGCATCTAGGTACTCAACCTTTTTGCCAACCTTGCCGCCCTTGACAACGCGGTATGGAGTCTCAATGAAACCGAACGCGTTGATCTTGCTGAAAGCCGTAAGTGAACCGATTAGACCAATGTTCGGACCTTCCGGAGTCTCAACTGGACACATGCGACCGTAGTGGGATGGGTGAACGTCACGAACCTCCATCTGGGCACGCTCACGTGCGATACCACCTGGTCCAAGAGCAGACAAACGACGCTTGTGGGCAAGGCCTGCAAGCGGGTTGTTCTGGTCCATGAACTGCGATAGCTGGCTGGCACCAAAGAACTCCTTGATGGCAGAAACAACTGGGCGCAGGTTGATCAATGTCTGTGGGGTGATGGCTTCGATGTCCTGAGTTGACATGCGTTCGCGAACAACGCGCTCCATACGAGACAGACCGATGCGAACCTGGTTCTGAATCAACTCACCAACCGAACGAATACGACGGTTGGAGAAATCGTCGATGTCGTCAGAGGAAACAACAAGGGTTACCTTCTTGCCGGCCATCTTCACGCCGAACTCAGCACGCTGGGTGTTCGAGGAAACGTTGTTGGCCAAGGTTAGGTCAAATAGCAACAGGTACTTCAGCGTGGAAACAATGTCCTCGCGAGTAAGAGTTGTCTGCTCAGCATCCTGGTTGATCTGAAGCTTGCGGTTTAGCTTGTGACGACCAACGCGCGCTAGGTTGTAGCGCTTGCCCTCAAAGTAGGTTGAGCGCAACCATGCCTCGGCAACCTCAGCACCAGCAGCTTCGCCACGAACCTTTCGGTAAACCTCGCGAAGTGCGTCTTCCTTGGAAAGAATTCCGTTTGGGAACACCTTTGACTCGTCATACTCAAGAGTTCTCTCGATGATGTCTTCGTCGTAGCTGATTCCCAGTGGGCTTGCCTCTGCGGCAGCCTTGATGTCTGCAAACTCAGCGCGGATCTCTTCCTTGGTAAAGCCAAGTGCCTTTAGGAAGATGGTCGCTGAAACCTTGGTCTTGCGGTCCACCTGGACCTGCAGGATTGGCTTACCAAACCTTGCAGCCGGCTTACGCTCGTCCTTGACCCACTCGGTCAAGAACTCGAGGTAAGAACCACGGCTTGGAATGATCTGGGCCTTGTTGTTTCTAACGTCTAGGTTTCCAGTGGTGTTGGTTGACACCGAGAAGTAAACACCTGGGGAACGCACAAGCTGTGAAACAACCACACGCTCGGTTCCGTTGATGATGAAGGTTCCCTTGCCGGTCATAACCGGGAAGTCACCCATGAAAACAGTCTGGCTCTTGATTTCACCGGTTAGGTAGTTGGTGAACTCAGCCTTGATGTAAAGCGGCTTGGTGTAGCTCTTGCCCTTTTCCTTGCACTGGTCAGGAGTGTAGGTCGGGTCAAACAGCATCGGCTCAGAGAAGGANAGNCCCATCTTCGCATCCTGGGCAGCGTTTGAGCTGTCCTCGATTGGGCTGATCTCTTCAAANACCTCGTCTAGACCGGTTCTNGCATCCTTACCAGCGATCTCACGCCAAGCAGGGTTGCCAACCAACCAGTCAAAGCTCTCAGTCTGAAGTGAGAGAAGATCTGGAATCTCGATTGGGTCTGGGTGCTTAGCAAAGGTTGGACGCATTGCAGAGCGAGAGTTTTTTGCGGACTTGATGGTTTTAGCGGTTTTCGCAGCAGCCAAAGTAATTACCCCTAGGGTTCTCGATTTTTTTAGGCGGGAATCTGCTACCTAAGCCAAAGACGCCGCAATATGCATCGCGCCAGACAACCGCTATATATCGTCGGGCAAGGGTTAGGAAAGCAAACCTCAATCCTAAGGGGTGCGTATTATGCTACGCAACTTAAATTCTTGCTGATTCTTTACAAATTTGTGATGTTTGANTNTCNTGCAGAAAAAGCNGCGAATTAGACCCTGATGTGCCTGAAAGTTGACACCGTTGCGGCAAAGGCGGCAATCAGCACCCCTACTCCTACCACCAGTGGCGCAATTGACCAGACATCATCGATTCCAACGAAACTGGTAAAGGCCAGCTGAGTTGCCAGCAAATCAGTCACAAAGTAGCTGGTGCCAAACCCAACGGCCGCAATCGCGAGAGCGCCACCAATCAAAGCGGCCAGCACTCCCTCGAGAATAAATGGCAGCTGAATCGACCAGCTGGATGCTCCAACCAGACGCATGATTGAGATCTCGCGCCTCCTAGAAAAGGCACTGAGCCGGATTGTGGTGGTGGTCAAAAGCGCCGCGCTTGCCAGCATGATGGCAGCTACCCCGGCAACAGCCAGGGATGAGATGTTCAAGAAGTTGATGATTTGATCTAGGTAACCGCGCTGATCCCGGACCTCAGCCACGCCAGGCTGGTTCGAGAACGCTTCAACAATCAAGTCGGTTTTCTCTGGGTTTACCAGATTCACCCAATAGGCCTCGTTCAGCTGCTCTGGCAGCAGGTACTGGGCAGCGGAGAGATCTTCGCTCTCTGCCAAAAATCGGTCGAAGGCATCCTGCTGGTTTTCAAAGTAGAAGGCTTCGATGTGCGGACTGAGTGCAGCCGATTCCAGTTGATCTCCAACCGCTTTTACCTGACCGTCACTTGCAGCGCCGGCTGGACACTGCTCCTCTGGTGAGAAATCAGAGCAAAGGTAAATCGCGATCTGAGCGCGGTCATACCAATAGTTCTTCATGTTGCCAACCTGCAGCTGCAACAGTGCTGCCACCGAAACAAAGCTCAGCGACACAAAAGTGACCAGGACGATCGAGACGATCATCGAGAAATTACCGCGGATCCCGGCCCACATTTCAGAAAGGATGAAACCTAGCTTCATGGCTTTTCCTCAAAATCTTTAGGCTCTGGAATTACCGGCATCGGCCCCGATGGGATTTCCTTGTAGCTGGCGGTTTCAGCGTCGCGAACGATCTCGCCGTTGCTGATTTCAACGACTCGCTTTTGCATCCGGTCCACGATGTTTCGATCGTGAGTCGCCATCACGATTGTTGTGCCGGCAAGATTGATCCGCTCCAGCAGGTTCATGATTTCGGAACTTGAAGCAGGATCCAGGTTTCCGGTCGGCTCGTCGGCCAGCAAGACATCCGGGCGGTTCACAACTGCCCTGGCAATAGCAACCCGCTGCTGCTCACCACCGGATAGCGCCGATGGCAGTGAATCAGATTTGTGATCCAGCCCAACTAGCCGCAGCACATCCGGAACGGCAGTCTCAATGAAAGCTTTGGGTTTACCAATCACCTTGAGAGCAAAGGCGATGTTTTGATAAACGGTTTTATTTGGAAGCAGCCGGAAGTCCTGGAAAACCACGCCAAGCTTCCTGCGGAACTGTGGAACACGTCTTGCCGGCAACCGCGAAAGATTCTCGCCCAACACCAGCACATTGCCCTGATCTGGTCTTTCCTCGCGCAACATCATGCGCAGCATGGATGACTTACCTGACCCCGAGGTTCCAACCAGGAATACAAACTCACCTCGTTGAATATCGAGTGAGACTGACCTAAGCGCTGCCTCATTGGCTCCGCGATAGGTCTTGGTAACTTCTTCGAGTCTTATCATGCTGAGATGAGCCTAGATAGCCAAGCGGCTCTNGCCGCTTAGGCGCTTGGGGATTTTCTCAATTCTTGAGAAATTCAACTGGCGGTGACGGTGGGATTTGAACCCACGGTGGACTTTCACCCACACAACTTTTCGAGAGTTGCACCTTCGGCCGCTCGGACACGTCACCGCCGGCAAGCTTAGCAACACTCGAACAATTACCAATATGCTTCTGATATGGCCACAGAGGGTTCAACCAAGGCGATCATCGCGGCGCTTCTTGCAAATCTTGGAATCGCCATCACCAAGTTCGTCGCATACCTGTTTTCAGGCTCCGCATCGATGCTGGCCGAGAGCGTCCACTCAGTTGCCGACTCTGGCAATCAACTGCTACTGATTATTGGTGGCAGGCGCGCTAGAAGGACAGCGAGCGCCGACCACCCATTTGGCTATGGCCGCTCTCGCTATGTCTACGCATTTTTGGTTTCGGTCGTGCTGTTCACCGTCGGTGGCTTGTTCTCGATCTACGAGGGAATCAACAAGCTAAATCACCCGCATGAATTGACCAACGTCTGGTTGCCGATCACCGTGCTGCTGGTTGCAATCGTGCTCGAGGGGTTTTCGCTAAGGACCGCGATTGCCGAATCAAATAAGGTTCGAGGCAATCAGAGTTGGGTGAACTTTGTTCGTAAGGCCAAAGCTCCCGAGCTTCCGGTTGTGCTGCTTGAAGACTTAGCNGCCCTAATCGGACTGGTNNTGGCTCTGCTTGGTGTCGGCCTCACAGTCCTGACTGGCAACGAGGCGTTCGACGCCTATGGCACTTTGGCAATTGGANCACTGCTGGTGGTAGTGGCAGTGATCCTAGGAATTGAGATGTCCAGCCTGCTAATNGGNGAGGGTGCCGGTCCTCAAGATGTTCAAAAGATTCGCAAGGCCCTGAGCGAAACCGAAGGTGTCGAATCTGTTATCCACCTAAAGACTCTCTACATCGGCCCTGAGGAGCTAATGCTTGGAGCCAAGATTGCTGTTAACGAGAACAGCTCCGGCCAAGACATCGCCAGAATCATAGATTTGGCTGAGGCAGCGGTAAGGGCCGTGATGCCGGTGGCAAAGACTATTTACCTGGAGCCGGACATCCTGAGGTCAAAAACTAACGCTTAGCCTCGAAGAAATCCTTCAGAATTTTCTGGCACTGATCCCCCAGCACCTCTGGGATGACCTCTATCGGTTTCCCTAGTCGCGCATCACGCAAGATGTCGTAGGCAGATCCTGCAGCACCGACTTTTTCATCCCAAGCACCAAAAACCACCCTTGGGATTCTGGCAGCAACTATCGCCCCGGCACACATAACGCAGGGCTCCAGGGTCACAAACAGCGTCGTGTTCTCTAGCCTCCAAGAACCAAGGGCCTTAGCCGCATCCCGAATCACTTCGATTTCGGCGTGGCTGGTCGGATCGCTTTTTTGCTCGCGGTAGTTGTGCGCGGCGGCTAAGACATTGCCGTCGGCATCAACCAGCACCGCACCAACCGGAACCTCGTCGCCTGCAAGCATGGCTTGTTCGAGACTGAGGTGCATGAAGTGTTCAAAATCCATAGGCTTGAGCCTATGCGACTTCACGTAGCGAATCATCCGCTTATTACCCACAAGCTAACCGTGCTCAGAAACAAGACCACGCCAAGCCCACAATTTAGGCAACTGGTTGAAGAACTAGTAACCCTGCTTGCCTACGAGGCAACCCGCGACATCCGGGTTGAGCCAGTCGAGATTGAAACTCCAGTGCAGAAAACCACCGGAATCAAGATCTCCAGCCCAAAGCCGCTGATTGTTCCGGTCCTCCGAGCCGGCCTTGGCATGCTCGAAGGAATGGTGAAGCTACTTCCAAGTGCGGAGGTTGGATTCCTAGGGATCAAGCGCAACGAAGAAACCCTTGAGCCCTACACCTATGCAAATCGCCTGCCGGATGACCTGGAAGACCGCCAGGTCTTCATCATTGACCCGATGCTTGCAACCGGTGGAACCCTGAATGACTCCATTGACTATGTGTTTGAGCGCGGTGCTCTTAGCGCGACCTGCGTTTGCTTGCTGGGAGCGCCTGAGGGCGTTGAAAACGTTAAGGCGCACCTAGCNGCGAAGTGGCCAGGACGAAACGTTGATATTGTGCTCGGTGCACTTGATGAAAAGCTAAATGAACTCGGCTACATCGTTCCCGGCCTTGGAGATGCTGGAGATCGCCTTTACGGCATTGCNCAGTAACTTAGCGAGAAACCTTCATGGAGGCGTTCACTGGGTTTCCGTCGGAGTCAAAGCTCAACCGAACCGTTGAAACCGCATTCGCCAATGGGCTCTGATCAAACACGTTGCCGGAATCGTCAACCACCCAGAAATCGCTGGCCCTAAGCACTACCTCATAGCCGGAACCAACCGGGTTGGTGACAGTGCTTGAGTTCTCAGCAACTGCGTAATAGCGCTTGCCATCCACCCACATCTGATAAACGACATTGAAAACTGTTCGGTTTGCGATGTCCAGATCCAAGAATGCAGAAATTCCGGTGCCGCCAAATACCTCAACTGAGCTTCCCCTAAAGCCTGCTGAGAGGAAATCTGATGAGGCGTAGGAGTTGGTGTAGTAGCCGGCCTGGGTGACGTTTGTGGCCAGGATTGAGGCCAAAGAGACCTCACTGAAAATCGGTTCTGGTTCATTTGCTGCCACTGGCTCAGCTGCAGGGGCGCTGACTTGAGCGACCTGCTCAATCACAAGCTGCTCGGTAACCTCCTGCGTGACTGTCTCACTGATGAGCTGCTCACTAGCTGGAGCCTCACTGGCAGGCTGCTCCTCGGATTCAGGAGCGCTCTGGGCAGGCTCAGTTTCAGGCTGTGCCTGGGTTGCCTGTGGCTGTGAAGTTTCGGTTGGAGCGGTAGCCAGCTCACTGGTGGTGGTCTGGTTCAAGTTTGGAAGAACGCCGATTGACACTGCCAATACCAACAGGAAGGCTCCTGCAGCAGTGATGTACTTGCCGGATTCAGCCGCAGCTTTTCTGGCAGCAACGGAGAGAATCTGGCCGGCAGACATCCCAGCTGTTTCAACCTCACCAATCAAAGCCTTCTTGAATGCAGAGCGGGCGCGGAACAGAAGCTGCCTGGTCGCATTTTCGCTGAGGCCAAGCTGGTCGGCGACAACTTCNGTTGACTTNTCTTCATAGATTGAAGCGATCAAGGCCTCACGGTGTCGTGGTTGCAACTTTGCAAGCGCCATTGAAACAACGGCCGCATCATCTGCTCGCTCCAGCTCCAATGACATCTCTGGAGTGTCGGCAACCATCTCGGGCTGGTCATCAAGGGGTGCAAACTTTGCCCTGGAGTTGATGCGAATCACATCCAGGCACAACAGCCTTGTCTTCCACTTCAAAAACTTCAGCACGCCAACTTCGGAGTCCAACTCAGGCAAGGTGGTCATCAAATACAGGAATGCGTCCTGAACCACTTCTTCAACCTGCGATGGGTTTACTAGGTAGCGACGAGCGTGACGCTCAAGGTGAGGTCGGAACCTGACGTAGATGCTGGCAAAGTCAGCCGCGGTCCAATCCTTCAGGACCGCAGGGGTCAGGGAATCAGCAAGGTGCTCTTTAAATTCAGGTGCACCAAAGTCCTCGTCCGACTCCTTGTCCAGCAGTCGCTCGAGTGGATCTTCTTGAAAATCCTCGTGATTGGCCATCACTTCTAATATACGCGCCGTGTCAAGAGTTGTTACGGCCAATTACGGCATCATCACTCACTAAACTCCTAAGCACGATGAAGATTTCAGTCATAGGGCTCGGATATCTGGGCGCAACCCACGCGGTTGCTATGGCATCACTGGGTCACGAGGTAATCGGGATCGAGCCGGATTCGATCCGGACTGCGCAGCTAAAAGCTGGAAAAATCCCATTCCACGAACCGGGTTTGCAACAGGCTCTCGACAAAGTCTTGGCCGCCGGAAACATTAGCTTTCAGAACCAGCACGATGACCAATCAGCTGCTGCCGAAATTCACTTCATTTGCGTTGGCACACCACAGGCTGCCGACAAAAGCGCCGACACCTCTTTCGTTTTCGCTGCTGCAGCTGAGTTAGCCAAGGTTCTAAAACCAGAGAGCCTGGTGGTTGGGAAATCAACGGTTCCGGTGGGTGTTGCCAGAAAGTTGATTAGCCAGATGGCTGCGATCTCCGGATTCGAGCCAAAGCTCTGCTGGAACCCAGAGTTCTTGCGCGAGGGCACCGCCCTGGAAGATTCGCTGCATCCCGACAGAATCGTTGTTGGCAGCAACAACCACCAGGACACAGTGGCACTGCGCGAATGCTACAAACCAATGCTTGATAGCGGCACTCCGCTTTTGGAGGTTGACCTCGAGACTTCTGAGCTGGTGAAGGTTTCTGCAAACGCATTCCTTGCAACCAAGATCAGCTTTATCAACGCCATGGCCGAAATAGCGGAGGCATCCGGTGCCGATGCCGTGAAGCTTGCCGAAGCCATCGGCATGGACAATCGAATTGGCAGCAAGTTCTTGCGCACTGGCATCGGCTTTGGCGGAGGTTGTTTGCCAAAGGACATCCGTGGCTTTATCGCCAGAGCTGACGAGCTCGGTGTTGGCTCTTCATTAGATTTTCTAAAAGATGTCGATGCGATAAACCTTCGCCGAAGGCAGCGCGTTATCGACTTGGCAACTCAAGAGCTCAAAGACCTCAGGGGCAAGAAAATCACNATGCTCGGCATTAGCTTCAAGCCTGACAGCGACGACCTCCGAGATTCCCCGGCCCTTGAAATTGCAGTTCGCCTGAAAGAACTTGGAGCAGCGGTTTGCTGCCATGATCCAATCTCCCTNGATGCCCTGCACTCAATCGAGCCCGACCTCAAAACAGAAGCCGACATCGAGAAAGCGATAGCTGATGCCGACCTGGCAATTCTTGGCACCGAGTGGAGTGATTACCGCAAGTTGCAGCCAGCGGCTTTCACTGAAGCCCCGAAAACCAAAACCATCATCGACGGTCGCAACGTTCTGGATGTAGACCTATGGCAGGCTGCCGGCTGGAAAGTAATCGCTCTCGGAAGAAATATTCAAAATGCCTAAACTCAAAAACGTTTCGTTTGTGATGCCGGTGCTGAATGAAGAGGCCTACCTTGAGCGAGCGGTCGAGTCAGTCTTCGCCCAGTCGACACCCGGCAAAACCGAATTGGT
>JGI26088J50261_1000422_pt1 | contig 25340 bp, 21 predicted proteins | sample SaaInl1SG_22_DNA_FD_50261 | JGI IMG/M metagenome (IMG submission 50261)
GGAAAAATAGGATTGCGGGGGGGGGGATACCCGGCTCTATCTGGCCAGCTTTTCCGCCATCTCTGCAGCAAAATAGGTCAAAATCCCTGCCGCCCCGGCCCGTTTAAAGGCCAGCAGGCTTTCGTGCATCACCGCCTCTCTATCCAGCCAGCCTTTTTCGGCTGCGGCATTCAGCATCGCATATTCGCCCGATACCTGATAGGCAAAACAGGGGATATTAAAGCTGTCTGTGACGCGCCGGATAATATCCAGATAGGGCATNCCAGGCTTAACCATCACCATATCTGCCCCTTCGGCGATATCGGCNCCAACCTCTCGCAAGGCTTCATCGCTATTGGCGGGATCCATCTGATAGGTCTTTTTCCCATCGCCGCCCAATTTGCGACCGGCCCCGACCGCGTCCCGAAAAGGGCCATAAAAGGCAGAAGCATATTTTGCGGCATAGGACATTATCATTACATTTTCATGGCCGCTGGCCTCCAGCATATCGCGGATGGCTAAAACCCGCCCATCCATCATATCCGAAGGGGCGATAATATCGCATCCGGCATCGGCAAGGGTGCGCGCCTGTTCAACCAGAATTTCAACGCTGGCATCATTCAGGATTTCGCCTTTATCGCCCAGCACGCCATCATGGCCATGGTCGGTATAGGGGTCGAGAGCGACATCACAGACAATGCCGATATCCGGACAGGCCGCTTTGACCGCTCTTACGGCTTCACAAACCAAATTCTTGTCATTAACCGCTTCTCTGCCATCGGCTGTTTTCAGGCTATCAGGTGTTTTGGGAAAAAGCGCAATGGCCGGAATACCCAGCTGATGCGCCNTTTTGGCCTGTACCACAATCTGATCAATTGAATGACGGCTTACCCCCGGCATAGACGCAATGGGATCGGTTTTATTACTGCCGTCACACACAAAAAGCGGCCAGATGAAATCTGCAGCAGACANGGTGTTTTCCTGTACCATATTCCGAATAAANCCAGCGCTTCTGNNNCGCCGCAGACGCAAATAGGGAAAATGTGATTCTGTCATAGTCTTCTCAATNTCATGTTGCAGATACAGCCGGGCNTGGATGCCAGCCAGAAANGCCGCTATTCAGCCAGGAACAGCTTTGGTCTCTGGATAGCATAAAAAGGCAGGCAAATATAGAAATCTTCTGGATGGCCTGGCTNCAGATAATAGAGTGATCTGCCAAATGGGCGATTTATCTGCCAGATGGGTGCTGGACTACTTGCATCAGAACAGGTTTCTGCCCTAATATCCGAGAAATAATTTTGTTGGATTACGGGGCGATAGCCTGTTCAAAAAACAGCCCNCTTTTCGGAGCTTTTCCACGTCATGCGTTTATCAAACTATTTCCTGCCTGTTTTAAAAGAAAATCCAAAAGAGGCACAAATCGTCTCGCATCGTTTGATGTTGCGTGCCGGCATGATACAGCAATCCAGTGCCGGNATTTATTCCTGGCTACCATTGGGGCTGAAAGTTCTGTCCAAAATAGAACAGATTGTGCGCGAGGAGCAAAATCGCAGTGGCGCGCATGAAATCAAGATGCCGACCATCCAGCCAGCCGAGCTATGGCAGGAATCCGGCCGGTATGATGATTACGGGCTGGAAATGCTGCGGATTAAAGATCGCCATGACCGCGATATGCTCTATGGCCCTACCAATGAAGAGCAGGTCACCGATATTTGCCGCGCCCATATCAAAAGCTATCGTGCCTTGCCGCTGAACCTGTATCATATTCAGTGGAAATTCCGTGATGAGGTACGTCCGCGTTTCGGGGTGATGCGGGGGCGNGAATTTTATATGAAAGATGCCTATTCCTTTGACCTGACGGCCGAAGATGCGCGTATCGCCTATAATAAAATGTTTGTCGCCTATCTGAAAACCTTTGCACGCCTGGGGCTGACCGCTATTCCGATGGAAGCCGATACAGGGCCGATTGGCGGCGATCTAAGCCATGAATTTATTATTCTGGCCGATACAGGCGAAAGCGGGGTCTATTTTCATAAAGACTGGCAGGAAAAAGATATGGTTGCCGATATCTCTTATGAAAATGATTTACAGCCGGTGGTGGATCAGTTCACCCGGCTTTATGCCCGCACAGATGAAACCCATGCGGCAGAAAACTGCCCCGTGCCAGAGGCTGATTTGATGATGCGGCGCGGGATAGAGGTTGGGCATATCTTTTATTTCGGGACAAAATATTCCGCTGCCATGGGGGCGTCTGTTTCCGGGCCCGATGGCGAGATGACCGATTTGCATATGGGCTCTTACGGGATCGGTGTTTCCCGCCTGGTGGGGGCGATTATTGAAGCCAGCCATGATGATAAGGGGATTATCTGGCCGCAATCGGTCAGCCCGTTCGATGCCGGTATCGTCAATTTAAAACCCGGCCATGATGAAACCGACAAGGTAACTGGTATGATCTATCAGGCGGCCCGAAAGGCCGGCCATGATATCTTGCTGGATGACAGCCCGGATTCCGCCGGCGCAAAGCTGGCACGTATGGATTTAATCGGGCTGCCCTATCAAATTATCGCAGGGCCGCGCTCAACCGACAAAGGGGTGGTAGAGCTGAAATGCAGAAAAACAGGGGCAGTTGCCGAACATAGCCCGCAACAAGCCCTTGCCGCATTATTGACCCATTTAGGCGCGACAAAATAATAGGGTAGTTGAAAAAAAACAAACGGAAAGGCCGCCAGATGATATTTAAACCTGTTGAACGGTTGCTTGCGTTTCGCTATTTACGCGCTCGCCGGGAAGAGGGGTTCATCTCTGTTATTGCGTGGTTTTCTTTTGCCGGTATCACGCTTGGCGTGGCGACCCTGATCATTGTGATGAGCGTGATGAACGGCTTTCGCACCGAGCTGATCAATCGCATCCTTGGCCTGAACGGGCATATTGGCGTGTTTTCTGCTACCTCCCAGCCTCTGACAGATTATAACCGTGTGGCTCTAAAGCTGGCCGAATTGCCCAATGTCATCGCTGCCACGCCGCAAGTGCAAGGCCAGGTGATGGCCAGCTCTAGCCGCGCCCAGACAGGGGCAGTGGTGCGCGGGGTTTCCTGGTCTGATTTGGCCGCCCGCAAGCCGCTCTGGGATAGTTTAAGCCAGCAAGCCATCGCCGCCTTTAGAGACGATAAACATATCNTNATCGGCGAGACGATGGCCTTTCGGCTNGGGCTGAAGATAGGCGATAAAATGACCCTGTTATCGGCATCCGGGCGCACAACAGCTTTTGGCTCTATTCCTTCCAAACGCACCTTTACCATTGGCGGTTTGTTCAAGGTCGGGATGCATGAATATGATAACAGCTTTATCTTTATGCCGCTTTCCCAGGCGCAGAGCTTTTTTCACCTGCCAGAGGCGGTGTCGGGCATAGAGGTTTATTCAGATGCCCCTCTAAAGATTGACCTGCTGCGGCGGGCAATAGCGATTAATCTGGGCGGCGAATATCGCCAGTTTGACTGGCAGGAACGCAATAAAAGCTTTTTGAATGCGCTGAATGTTGAACGNAATGTGATGTTTATCATCCTGACGCTGATAATTTTAGTGGCCGCCTTTAATATTGTCTCTTCGATGATTATGCTGGTGCGGTCTAAAAATGCCGATATCGCTGTATTGCGCTCTATGGGCGCCAGCTCTGGTACGGTGATGCGGGTCTTTTTAATTACCGGTGCGTCTATCGGGGTGATCGGTACATTTGTTGGCACGATGCTGGGGCTGTTATTTTGCTGGCAGATTGATGCTATCAAGCGCTTTATTGAAGGGCTGTCCGGGGCAGAGCTGTTTTCAGCTGAAATCTATTATCTATCCAAGCTCCCCGCGATTGTTGACCCTTCGGAGGTGTTAACCGTCGTGACCATGGCCTTTGTGCTCAGCCTTGTTGCCAGCCTGTATCCGGCATGGCGGGCATCGCATATCGCCCCGGCGGAGGTGTTGCGTTATGAGTAAGGCGGTCTTGCAACTTGATAATGTCTATCGCCGCTATCACCAGGCAGAAAGAGTGATAGAGGTTTTAAGCGGGGCCAGCCTGTCGCTCTATCCAGGCCAGCTTACCGCCCTTGTTGGCCCTTCTGGTGCTGGTAAAACCACTTTGCTGAATATGGCAGGCTTGCTGGAGCGCCCGGATGAAGGCGAGGTCTATATTCAGCAGGTTGCCACCTCCGGCTTGCCAGAGCGGCGGCGCACCAGATTGCGCGGCTTGCATATTGGATTTGTGTTTCAGTTTCACCGCCTGTTTCCCGAATTTACCGCATTGGAAAATATTGTCATCGCCCAGATGATCAATCAATTGCCCCGCCATGANGNAGAAGAACGGGCAAGAGAATTGCTGGCTATGGTGGGCTTGCAGGATAGAGCCATGCATCGCCCCGCCCAGCTATCAGGGGGCGAGCAGCAGCGCGTTGCCATTGCAAGAGCGGTCGCAAATGCCCCGGAAATTCTGCTGGCAGATGAGCCAACCGGAAACCTCGACCCGGAAACAGCTGATATTGTCTTTCAGGCGATGCAAAAGCTGGTACATGGCACGCAAACGGCCGCGCTGATTGTCACTCATAATGAAAAGCTGGCCAGCCGGATGGACAGAATATTGCGGATTGAAAAAGGCAAATTAATTGCCGAAGGATAAGCATGGATGAGCTAAGACCCTTTGATGAGCAGAGCAAAGATGGCCAGGCTGGTCATGCCGGATTTGTGCATTTGCGGGTACATTCTGCCTATTCCCTGTCTGAAAGCACATTGCAGATTGCCAAGCTGGCCGAGCTGGCCTCTATGGACAGACAGCCTGCCCTTGCCATTACCGACAGCTTTAATATGTTCGGGGCATTTGAATTTTCCGAAAAAATGCAGGCAAAGGGCATACAGCCTATCATCGGGGCAGTTGTACAGATAAAGGATAAGTACGGGGAGGGCGAGGTAGCTCTTCTGGCACAAAATGAAACCGGCTATATTCATCTCAGCTATTTGATATCTGCTGCCTTGCTGGATAGTGAGGCAACTGCCTCGCCTGTTATTCCGATAGAAGAGCTGGAAAAGCGGGTTGAGGGGCTTATCCTGTTATCCGGCGGCTTGCGCGGCGGCTTTATTGGCGGGGCGGCCGCGAATGAGCAAACACGCCATTTATCCGAGCGCATTAGCTGGCTGCAACGCCATTTTGGCGACCGTGCCTATATTGAAATCCAGCGGCATGGACGGGCGATAGAAGCCGCAGCAGAAGCGCTATTGCTGGCAGAGGCAGACAGATCAGGCCTGCCCATCGTGGCNACAAATGATTGTCATTTTGATGAGCAATCCATGTATATCTCGCAAAAGGTATTGCATTGTATCGCCTCGTCCGAACGCCTGGCCAGCATGGAAGATTCNGGNATNACCGCGCATCATTTCTTTAAAAATGCCGCGCAGATGNAAAAGCTGTTTGCCGATTTGCCAGAAGCGATAGAAAACAGCCTGGTCATTGCCCAGCGATGCAGCTTTGTGGTCAGCCGGCGTAATCCCATCCTGCCCTCAACCGATGCAAAAGATGAAGCAGAGCAATTGCGCACCCTTGCCCGGCAGGGGTTGCAAGACAGGCTGGCCTATCTCCTGGCAATGGAAAAACCCTATTATAAAGGAGAGGAGGCAGCAAAAAAAGCCTATGAAGACAGGCTCGAGATGGAGCTGGATATCATCATCTCTATGGGATTTTCCGGCTATTTTCTGATTGTCTCGGACTTTATTCGCTGGTCAAAGGAAAATAAAATTGCGGTGGGGCCTGGTCGTGGTTCGGGGGCCGGCTCGGTGGTTGCCTGGGCCTTGCTGATTACAAATCTTGACCCGTTGCGCTGGGGCTTGCTGTTTGAGCGGTTTTTGAATCCCGAGCGTGTATCCATGCCGGATTTCGATATCGATTTCTGTCAGGAACGGCGCGAGGAAGTTATCCGCTATGTACAGAGCAAATATGGCCATGACCGTGTTGCCCAGATTATTACCTTTGGAACCTTGCAGGCGCGTGCTGCCTTGCGCGATGTGGGGCGGGTACTGGATATGCCCTATGGAATGGTGGATAAGGTCGCCAAGATGGTGCCCAGCAATCCGGCCGCCCCGGTAAGTATCGGCCAGGCCCTGAAGTCAGAAGCGGATTTACGCCGCCTCAATGATGAGGATGAGCAGGTCGCCCATCTGATAGCCACAGCGCGCAAGCTGGAAGGGTTGTATCGTCATGTCTCGACCCATGCGGCCGGGCTGGTTATCGCAGATAGAGCCTTGCCAGAGCTGGTACCGGTTTATCGCGACCCGCGCTCGGATATGCCGGTTACCCAGTTTAATATGAAATCGGTAGAGCAGGTCGGGCTGGTGAAGTTCGACTTTCTGGGGCTAAAGACACTGACAGTCATCGAAAAAGCCCTTGCCCTGCTAAAAAAACGCGATATCCATATCGATATAGATTCTATTGCTCTGGATGATGCAAAAACCTATCAGATGCTATCCGAGGGCGATACAGTTGGCGTGTTCCAGCTGGAATCAAGTGGTATGCGCGATGTGTTGCGCGGGCTAAAGCCGGACAGATTTGAAGATATTATCGCGGTGGTTGCCCTGTATCGCCCGGGCCCGATGGAAAATATTCCCACCTATATCAGCCGCAAGCATGAGCGCGAAGCGGTCGTTTATATGCATCCCCTGCTTGAACCTATCCTGAGCGAAACCTACGGGATTATGATTTATCAGGAACAGGTACAGCAGGCGGCACGTGATCTGGCTGGCTATACGCTTGGCGGGGCTGATTTATTGCGCCGGGCGATGGGGAAAAAGATTAAAGAAGAGATGGATGAGCAGCGCGAGATTTTTATNAAGGGCGCGGCCACAAATGATATTGATGCCAAACTTGCCTCTGATATCTTTGATCAAATTGCCTCATTCGCCGGCTATGGATTTAATAAATCNCACGCGGCTGCCTATGCGCTGGTCTGTTATCAAACCGCCTGGCTAAAGGCTAATTATCCAGTNGAGTTCATCGCTGCTTCTATGGCACTGGATGCCGGTAATACCGATAAATTAGCCGTGTTTCGCCAGGATTGCCTGTATAAGGGTATATCGGTTTTGCCGCCGGATCTTAACCGCTCGGAAAGCTCTTTTTCTGTTGAAAGGGATGATAGCGGTAACTGGGCTATCCGCTATGCGCTGGGGGCGGTGCGTAATGTCGGGGCAGAGGCGATGGAAAAGCTGGTTATCATTCGCAAGGAAGAGGGCATATTTACCTCTCTGGATAATCTGGCCAGACGCCTGCCGCGCGAGGGGGCAAATAAACGCCAGCTTGAAAATCTGGTAAAGGCCGGGGCATTTGACAGCTTGCATGAAAACAGGCGGGAAATATTTGAAGCGCTGGATCAGCTATTGGGGCAGTCTGATTTTTATCGCCGTGAAGCCCAATCCTCGCAATCCAGCCTGTTTGGCGCAGATAGCACAGATGCCGCGCCGGCTTTTCGTTTTTCAGCCGGGCCGGACTGGACACAATCTAACCGTTTGAAGCTGGAATTTGAAGCGCTGGGGCTTTATCTGTCCTCGCACCCGCTGGATAGCTATCAAGCCCAGCTGGACAAGCTGAAAGTCACGCCGTCCAACCAGCTGGCAGAGGCGATGCATGGCCAGATGAGCGCGCGGGTGCGCCTGGCCGGTAAAATCAGCTCTGTTCAGGAGCGGGTATCGGCAAAAGGCAATCGCTTTGCCTTTGTTCAGCTTACCGATAAGGCAGGGATGTATGAAGCTACCTTCTTTTCCGAAGCGCTGAACGCGGCACGGCCACTTTTGAATAGCGATGGCCCTGTTTTGTTAAGTGCAGATGCCAAAACCGAAAATGATACAATAAGATTGCTGGCGGTGCGATTGCAATCTCTGGATGAGGCGATTGCCATGCACCATTCCGGGCTGGGGATAAAAATTACAGATGCCGCCTGTCTTGAGCCGATAAAAGATGCGCTTCGTGAGGATGGCGGCGGCCTTGCCCCTTTGAAATTCTTTGTTGTGGATGGATTGCGCGAGATCGAAATCACCCTGCCAAATAAATTTCGTCTAAGCGGAGAGTTGCGGCAAAAATTGCACACCATACCCGGCATTTTATCCATGTTTGAGATTTAAGCCGGAAAATCAGACCATTTGGCGTATTTTTTACTTGCCTGATACCGGTTTTTTTTGCTAAAAGCCTCGGTAAATCACACATGAGGGTGGTGTTTTCAGCAAATTCTGAAACTGCCGTCCGGTGAGAGCGGTCGCTCTTTCTTATACCCCTCATGGAGGCCTAACCGGAAAACAGGAGCTTAATTCGATGGCTATCCCTTCATTTACTATGCGCCAATTGCTGGAAGCAGGCGTTCATTTTGGTCACCACACACGTCGCTGGAATCCGCGCATGGAGCCATTTATTTTTGGCCAGCGCAACGGGATTCATATTCTGGATTTGCAGCAGACTGTCCCGTTATTGGCACGCGCGCTGGAAGCGATGCGCGATACTGTTGCCAAAGGTGGGCGGGTATTATTTGTGGGCACAAAGCGCGTGGCTGCTGATAAAATCGCTGAAACCGCCCGCGATTGTGGCCAGTATTATGTAAATCACCGCTGGCTGGGCGGTATGCTGACAAACTGGGCAACGGTTTCCCAGTCTATCCGGCGTTTGCGCGATCTTGAAGCCCGTCTGGAAGGCGAGGATGTCAGCCAGCTTGGCAAGAAAGAGATTCTGCAATTAAACCGCGAGCTGGAAAAACTGCAATTGACACTTGGCGGGATCAAGGAGATGGGCGGTCTGCCAGACATGATCTTTGTTCTGGATACCAATAAAGAGGATATCGCTGTTCTGGAAGCCAATAAGCTGGGTATTCCGGTGGTTGCTGTTATCGATAGTAACGCCAGCCCCGATGGTGTGGATTATCCTATTCCGGGCAATGATGATGCGATGCGGGCCATCACCCTGTATTGCGAATTGGCTCAAGGGGCTATTCTGGATGGCTTGCAGGCAGAAATGGTCGCAAGTGGCGGTGATGCTGGCAGTGCAGCCGAAGCCCCGGTAGAGCCTGCTCTGGTCGCAGAAGAAGCCCCGGCAGAAGAAGCTGTAGCAGCAGAAGCCCCGGCAGAAGCCCCGGCAGAAGAAGCTGTAGCAGCAGAAGCAGCAGCAGCAGAAGAAGTGGCCCCTGTTGAAGAAGCAGCAGCCGAAGAACAGCCTTCTGCCTAGTAAAACAGGTGATAGCTCTGCCAAAGCCTGCTTTGGATGGAGACAGGAATTTTAACGGGCAGGCAGCGTTCATGCTGTCTGACCTGACACCCATACCCTGATGGATAGTTTGATAAAAAAATAAGGAATTGAGAGAATGAGCGTTACAGCAGCAATGGTAAAAGAACTTCGCGAACAGTCTGGCGCGGGGATGATGGATTGTAAAAAGGCGCTGAATGAAACAAATGGCGATATGGAAGCGGCTGTTGACTGGCTGCGCACCAAAGGTCTGGCCGCCGCTGCCAAGAAATCCGGCCGGGTGGCATCAGAGGGTCTGGTGGCTATTGCCGTTGATGGTGTAAATGGCGCGTTGGTTGAGCTGAACTCCGAAACAGATTTTGTTTCCCGTAATGACGAGTTTCAGGGTTTTGCCAGCACCTTGGCCAGGCTGGCACTGGATGCCGGTGACCTGGACGGGTTGAACGCGGTCGATTATCCCGGGACTGGCCGGAATGTCGCAGATGAGCTCACCCAGAAAATTGCCACCATTGGCGAGAATATGACCCTGCGCCGCATGGAAAAAGTCAGTGTGGGCGAAGGGGCGGTGGTTCCTTATATCCATAATGCCGCCGCAGAAGGGCTGGGCCGGATTGGCGTTCTGGTTGGGCTGCAATCCTCTGCGTCAGCGGATGTTCTGAGCGGGCTTGGCAAGCAGTTGGCGATGCATATTGCGGCAACCTCGCCTGCCTCTTTGTCGGTAGATGACCTTGACCCCGGGTTGGTGGCACGCGAACGCGACGTGCTTATTGAACAGGCCAAAGCCTCTGGCAAGCCGCAGGAAATCGCAGAAAAGATGGTCGAAGGCCGGATGCGTAAATTCTATGAAGAAGTTGTACTGCTAGAGCAGACTTTTGTAATCGATGGCGAAAACAAGGTTANGGATGTGATCGCCAANGCCGCAAAGGAAGCCGGTACAGATATAGCCCTGACCAGCTTTAAGCAGTTTGTGCTGGGCGATGGCGTTCAAAAAGAGGAAACAGATTTTGCCGCTGAGGTTGCTGCCCAGCTTGGCAACTAGAAAATAACGCAAAAACGATATTTAAATAGGGGCTCTGCATTCGCTCGTCTTTTGCAGAGCCTTTTTTTATGTTTTTCTTTTATCTTGTTAGAATTAATGCCATTATATCGTAACTTTTTATCCGTCAGACATAAATTCGGGACTGACCGTCATGGCGCCTTCTTATCATTATAAACGTGTATTGCTGAAAATTTCAGGTGAGTTCCTGATGGGCAATCAGGCCTATGGAATAGATACTGAAATGGTGGCACGGGTCGCCAGCGAGATTAAAGCGGTAAGCCAGCAAGGCATTGAAATTTGCCTGGTTATCGGCGGCGGAAATATCTTTCGCGGGGTGTCGGGGGCGGCCGCTGGTATGGAACGTGCCACAGGCGATTATATGGGTATGCTGGCAACGGTGATGAACGCGCTGGCCATGCAAAATGCGCTGGAACAAATCGATACAGAAGTGCGGGTGATGTCTGCCCTGCCGATAAGCGCGGTATGCGAGCCCTATATCCGCCGCCGGGCGATGCGGCACATGGAAAAAGGGCGGATTGTGATTTTTGCAGCTGGCACGGGCAATCCGTTTTTTACCACCGATACCGCTGCTGCCTTGCGCGCGTCTGAAATGGGCTGTGATGCGCTATTAAAAGGCACAAAGGTAGATGGCGTTTATGACGCTGACCCGGAAAAACAGGCAGGGGCAAAACGCTATGAGCGTTTGTCCTATATGGATGTGCTGGCCAAGGATTTAAAGGTGATGGATGCGTCGGCTATCTCTCTCTCGCGCGAAAACAGGATACCTATTCTGGTCTTTTCTATCGCCAATGAGGGGGGATTTGATGATGTGCTGCAACATAAAGGGGCTTTTACCCTTGTGTGTGAAACAGCTGAAAGGTAGGGTTCAAAAAATTGCCATATTTAACCCCTAACAAGGCATGAGAAATAAGAAAAAGGAATGGGATAATGCTGGATCTCGATGATGTAAAACGCCGGATGGAAACCTCGGTTGCAAGCCTGAGCAATGAATTTGCCGGATTGCGCGCAGGGCGTGCCAGTACAGCGATGCTTGAACCGGTTTTGGTGGATGCCTATGGCTCAAAGATGCCGCTTAATCAGGTCAGTAATATCTCTGTGCCGGAATCGCGTATGCTGACGGTTACTGTCTGGGATGCAGGGCTTGTTCAGGCGACCGAGAAAGCCATTCGTGAAGCAGGTTTGGGGCTAAATCCGCAAGCAGANGGTAATGTTATCCGCGTGCCTGTACCAGAGCTGAGCGAGGACAGACGAAAAGAAATGGTAAAAGTCGCTGGTAAATATGCAGAAGGCGGGCGTGTTGCGGTACGCAATATTCGCCGGGATGCAATGGAAACAGTGAAAAAAGACGAAAAAGAAGGCGGTATGTCTGAAGATGAAAGACGTGGTCTGGAAGGNCAGATTCAAAAACTGACAGATCAGNATATTGAGAGCATTGACGAGATGCTGGCCAAAAAGGAAAAGGATATCCTTAGCGTCTAGGATATCAAACCAAGAGGGCAGAGCAACGGTGCGCCAGATGAAGCTGAACCATTTAGCCATTATTATGGATGGAAACAGACGCTGGGCGCGGATGCGCACGCTCCAGGCGGTGGCGGGTCATGACAGGGGCGCGGAAACGCTGGAAGATATCGCCCGTGCCCTTACCAGCTATGATGTCAGCTATCTAACTGTGTTTGCCTTTTCGACCGAAAATTGGCGGCGTTCCAGGCTGGAGGTCAATGCCCTTTTAGACATTATGCGCAGATTCTTGCGTACCAAAATCGACAAGCTGATAGACGATAATGTGCGCTTGCATATTCTGGGCAACAGAGCTGCCTTTGATGCAGATTTACAAGCGATGTTTGCCGATGCAGAGGCCCGAACAGCAGATTGTACCGGCCTGAATTTAAGCGTTGCCCTGAATTATGGCGGCCAGCAGGATATTGAACAGGCGGCCAGGCGCATGAGTGCAGATGCGCTTGCCTCTGATGGCAAGACCCGACCCTTTGTTTCCTATCTTGAAACTGCCTATCTGCCCCCGGTGGATATGCTGATCCGAACTGGTGGCGAGCAACGGCTATCGAATTTCCTGCTCTGGGATCTCAGCTATGCAGAGCTGTATTTCACGGAAACTTTCTGGCCAGATTTTGACGCAGAGGAGCTGGGCAAGGCGATTAACAGCTTTTATCAGCGTCAGCGCCGTTTTGGCGGCGATTCAACCGGCCATATCTCCGATAAAAGCGATATTAGCGAAGAAAAGTTGGCCTAACACATGGCACTTGATCGTTCAGATTTATGGGCGCGTCTGTTAGGGTTTTTATTTTTTCTTCCTATCCTGATACCTGTTCTGACAGGCTATCCCCATATCCTTATCGGCACGGGCTTTGCCGCTATCTGGGTTGTATATGAAGCCTGTACATTATTGGGCAGGGGGGTGTCTGCTCTCCGGCGTATTCTGGCAATCTGTCTGATGATGGGGGTGTTTTTACTGCCCATCCTGTCTGCAAGCAACATGATCTCCAGCCCGCTTACCATAGCGATAATGGCTGGTCTGAGCGTTGGGGCATACGGGCTGCTGGGCAGGGGGGAGGCGGTATTTATGCTGTTGCTGGCCGCCACGATTTATTGCCTCTCTTATCTTTCTGTCCGGCCAGACGGGGCATTTATGCTGATNTCTTTGGCAATTATTATTTCGGCCAGTGATATCGGGGCGTATTTTTCCGGGCGCATGATAGGCGGNCCCAAACTTGCCCCGGCNTTTAGTCCGTCCAAAACATGGGCGGGCTCTATTGGCGGTATTTTNTTTGCCCTNATCGCAGCAGAGGCGGCACTCTATGGTTTCTGGCAGATGCATTTGAGCGCTGCTCTTGGCGTGCTGGTTGTGGGGCTGGCCATATTATCGCAAATAGGTGATTTATATGAGAGCGCCATGAAGCGCCGTTTGGGGATTAAAGATAGCGGCCAGCTGGTACCCGGCCATGGCGGGGCATTGGACAGATTTGATGGCTATATGACAACCTTGCCTGTGGCAGCATGGGTGCTGGCAAGCGATATCGCCCTGCTAGGCAACCTGCAACCCCAATGATTTTGGGGATGGATGGATATAGATGANGGGAAAAAAACGATTAAGTGTTTTCGGGGCCACCGGTTCGGTTGGCAGCAGTACCCTGTCTCTTNTAAGAGAGCATCCGGATAAATTTGCCCTTCATGCCCTTAGTGCCAATAGCGATTATCACAGCCTTGCACAGCTGGCACAGGAATTTCAGCCCTCTTGTGTGGTGATAGCCGATGAGGCGTTTTATACGCCCTTATCCGAGCGGCTGTCCGGTTTAGGGATTACTGTACTGGCAGGGCAAAAAGCCCTGGAGGAAGTGGCCACACAAAAGGTGGATTTGCTGGTTGCCGCTATTGTCGGGCTGGCCGGGCTTGCCCCTGTCTGGCGGGCGGTGGAGGCCGGGCAAAATATTGCACTGGCGAACAAGGAAACGCTGGTTGCGGCCGGGCATCTGATTATGCCAGCAGCGGAAAAAAATGGCGCAACCCTTTTGCCGATAGATTCTGAACATAATGCTATATTTCAATGNCTTAGATATGAAAANCAGGCAGATATTAAAAAGATTATNCTTACCGCTTCAGGCGGGCCTTTNCGCGAAATGTCGATAGCCGAGATGCAAAATGTGACTATCGAACAGGCCTTGTTGCATCCAAACTGGTCTATGGGGCCAAAGGTTACNATTGATAGCGCGACCATGATGAATAAGGGGCTGGAGCTGATAGAGGCAGCCTGGCTGTTTGACCGCGGGGCAGAAAAGCTGGATGCCATTATNCATCCGCAATCCTCTATNCACGGCCTGGTCGGGTTTAAAGATGGCAGCTGGCTTGCCCAATTGGGAATAGCGGATATGCGTGTGCCGATTTCCTATGCGCTTGGCTGGCCAGACAGGCTTGGCTGGCAGGGGCAGGATTTTGATTTCTCGCAAGCCTTACAGCTGGATTTTGCCCCGATAGACGGGCAAAAATTTCCCTGTTTTTCCCTTGCAAAACAGGTGCTGGGTCAGTCAGCCGAACAAGCGATTATTTTAAATGCGGCAAATGAAATGGCGGTTGCACAATTTCTGGCCGGAGAGATTGGTTTTGCGGATATTTCAACCATCGTTGAGCGCGCATTGGCAGCAGGCGATAGCGGTATCAAAGCCCATTCCTATGAGGCGGTAATAGCCCTGGATAGAGAAATTCGGCAAAGATAATTGCATCCCTTCGTTAGCTGGATTAAAAACAATCAGCCAGTCGGCATGAAAATTGCGATGCCGATAGATGTTGTTTGATGCAAGCAAGACCCGTACCCCCTTTGTTACAACAGGATAATATAAAATGCCGGATCTGGGTGGTTTCAATCAAATTCTGTTTTTCCTGCTGGTGATAACGCCTATTGTGTTTATTCACGAGCTTGGTCATTACTGGGCCGCCAGACGTTCCGGGGTCGTGGTAGAGGTGTTTTCCATCGGCTTTGGGCCCGAGCTATATGCATGGGTGGATAAACATGGCACGCGCTGGCGTATTGCCGTACTTCCCCTTGGGGGTTATGTGAAAATGCGCGGCGATCAAAATGCTGCCAGTATTGCCTCTGCTTCGGCGCGCCGGATTGAGGGCAGTTTTGCCGGGGCAGGTGTGTTTCAGCGTATCGGCATTGTTGCGGCCGGGCCGATAGCCAATTTCCTGTTGGGTATTTTGCTATTTGCCGGTATTTATATGGGCGCTGGTAAAGCCTTTATCCCGCCTGTTATTGGCGAGGTTATGGAAGAGGGCGCAGCCATAGAGGCCGGGCTGAAAGAAGGGGATAAAATCCTCGCTATCGATGGCATAAATATTGATGATTTCAATGATATGCGCGTGATTATCTTTGAAAACCCGAACCGCGAATTATTGTTTGAGATAGACCGGCGCGGCGATAATTTCAGCCTGGCTGTAACGCTTAAATCTGCCTATTCCGAGGAATATGATTTAAGCTACGGGGTGCTGGGGGTTCGCTCTTCGGCTGCGGGGGAGTTTCGTAAATTAGGCGTTGCAGAAGCCCTTTATACCGCCAGTATCGATACCTTTAATCTATGTGCGGCCATGTTGCGCGGGATCGGCAGGCTGGTCACCGGTCAGGCCAGTAGCGGCGAAATAGGCGGGCCTGTACGAATTGCCGAATTATCTGCGGATGCCGCACAACAGGGACTGGCCGCCTTTATTATTTTTACAGCCCTGATTTCGATAAATCTGGGGCTTATCAATTTATTTCCTATACCTGCTCTGGATGGCGGGCATCTGGTGTTTTTCCTGATAGAGGCAGTTATCGGCAAGCCTTTACCAGACGGGGTGCAGGACAAATTGAATCGGGTGGGGGTAGCCCTGTTATTATCCCTGATGGTGGTGTAATTTCGTTAGATATTGTTAGAAAGTTCACAAACTAGGGCTAGGCGCTATTCTGTGGTAAAGTTTTTTGCAAAAATAGCCGTTTACAGCTTATACTCAGCACGGTTTATCGGATAAGGCACATTTGTTCTATAAAAATGAGGTTTCAGATGCTTCTGCTTAGGAAGATCCTATTTTCAACAGCTCTGCTTTTTGCCGTTGGGCTGTCTTCAGTCTCTCTGGCGCAGTCAGCAGGGGATCGCTTTACCGTGGACGCTATTCTGGTTGAGGGCAATGAGCGGGTTACCGATGCCACCATCCTGGCCTATTTGCCGATAAAGACAGGCGATGAGATCGATCTTCAGGCACTGGATCAGGCGATCGGCAGTCTGTTTGCTACCAATTTGTTTGAAAATGTCAGCATTTCACGCTCCGGCAATCAGGTGATTATCGAGATTGTGGAAAACCCCATCATTAGCCGGATTAATATTGAAGGCAATGATGTGCTAACCGATGAGCGGTTGCTTGCCGAGCTGGATGTACAGCCGCGCCGGGTCTATACAGCAGAGGTGGCCCGCACAGCAACCCAGCGTTTGCTGGAGATTTATCGTCTATCGGGGCGTTTTGCGGCCAGTGTCGTGCCAAAAATCATCCGCCAGGATAATAACCGTGTTGATCTTGTCTTTGAGGTGGATGAAGGCCCGCTGATTAAAATCCAGTCTATTCGTTTTCTGGGTAATTCTGCTTTTTCAGATTATGCCTTGCGCCAGATTATTTCCAGCCGTGTCGAGCGGTGGTGGGCACTCTTCAGCTCAACCGATAAATATGATCCCGGCCGGCTGGATTATGATGTACGGCTATTGCGCCAGTTTTACCTAAGCCGCGGATATGCCGATATTGATGTGGTACGCGCACAAGGCGGCCTGTTATCTGACCGTTCCGGCTTTGCAGTGACCTTTTCTCTAAAAGAGGGGCCGCGCTACCGTCTAAAGGATATCAGCTTTACCTCAGAGATTGAATCGGTTGATATCAGCCGGCTGCGCGACCTTATTCAGCTGGAAGAAGGGGACTGGTATGATGTACGCGCCATTGAAGAGGGGCTGTTAAATATCACCAATGAGCTGGGTAATTTTGGCTATGCCTTTGTCAATGTAACCCCGGAAGTGTTTACCGATCCGGAAACACAAACATTGAATGTGCAGATTAATATCGGTGCGGCGACCAAGAATTTTGTTGAGCGCATCGAGGTTATTAATAATTCGCGCACCCTGGATAATGTGGTACGCCGCGAATTGGAACTGGTAGAGGGCGATGCCTATAACCAGCTAAAGATAGACAGATCGCTGCGCAAAGTGCGCGGGCTTGGCTTTTTCCGTAAAGTGGATGTGCAAACACTTCCCGGCTCGACCGATGACCAATCCATTGTCCAATTTGATNTAGAAGAACAGCCCACAGGCGATTTTTCTGTCGGGCTGGGCTATTCCTCGATTGATAAAACTACGCTGACGCTGGGGATTAAGGAGCGGAATTTTCTGGGTTCGGGTCGGGCTACAAATTTTGCGATTTCAACCTCGGATACACGTGCCGATTACCGTATTGGCCTGACAGAGCCTTATCTGTTTGATCGCAATCTGCGCGGCAGTATCGAGCTATTCAGGGAACAGGTCAAAGAAACCAGCGTGGAGGTCGAGACACAAGGCCTGCAAACCTCTGCCTCTTTTAATGCTGCCCGTGATTATTATCACCGTTTCGGATACGGGTTTGTGACCAAAGATACCGTGCAGAAAAGCAGCACAACCGCCACCTCGGATACTGGTGATGAAGGCAAAACCGTCACAGAATCCACCATTTCCTATACGCTTGGCCGCGATACCTTGAACAACCGTTTTGACCCGAGCGAGGGCTATTTGCTGGAAGCCAGCCAGGATTATGCCGGCATAGGCGGGGATGTAAATTATCTGCGCACCAATTTGCGGGCGGCCTATTACCAGCCCTATTTCTTTAATGCTCTGGTGTTGGGCGTTCGTGGCCGGGCAGGGGTTGTTGAAGGGCTGGATGAAAAAGTATCCCAGTCCGGGCGTTTTTTCCTGGGGGGTCGCCGGGTAAGAGGCTTTGATGGCAGCGGTATTGGNCCGCGCGATACCGGCACAGATTCAGCTGTTGGCGGTAATTATATGTATTCCGGTTCGATAGAGCTGATATCCCGCCTTGGTCTGAGCGATGATTTGGGTATTCGCTGGACGGTCTTTTCCGATTTTGGCTCTGTCTGGGATACGGATTATCCAAACGGGGTGACAGGGGCAGATGATGATAAACTGCGTCAATCTATCGGCGTTGGTTTTTTATGGGATACCGCTATCGGGCCTTTGACCTTTTACTGGGCAGATGCCATTTCGAAATCCTCGCATGACAAGCTGAAACGCTTTCAGTTCAACATCGGCACACGCTTTTAAGGCGCGCATGAAGGTATAAAATGCATTTTTATCTGGATAAATTTTCTGCACGAAATCCCTTGCGCTATCTCATCCTGGCATTGGCAATGTTCTGGATGGCGGTGTTTTTAATGCCCCTGTCAGCTGTGGCGCAGGATGCAGGAGAGCGTTTTTCTTTTCAGCGGGTCGCGGTAATTGATCTGGCACGCATTATCAGGGAATCCGAAGCAACAGAGCGGGTGCGTGCGTTACTGGACAGCAAGAGCGAAGAGTTTCAAAAGGAATTTGCAGAAAAAGAAGTACAGCTTCTGGCAAAGGAAAAAGAGCTTAAGGCCCGTCAGAGCCTAATTTCAGATGAGGCCTATCAAGAAGAAGTCCGCGCCTTTCAGCGCGATGTGGCTGCTGTTCAGCAAGATATTCAAAATAAAAGACAATCCCTTGACAGAGCCCTGCAGCAAGCACAGGACAAAATCAGACAATTGGCCACCACTATTGTTGCAGAGCGAGCATCCGAGCTGAATATCGATCTGGTGTTCAAAGAAGAGCAGCTGTTGATTTTCCGCAATCAGTTGAATATCACCGATGATGTGCTGGAGCGCTTAAACCTCCGCACAAAGGACGCTCAGCTGGAAATAAGCGAGCCAACCAAGACAAAAAGTGAGTAGGTGATGGGGCGGGCATCTGGCAGAGTTCATAAAGCCGCTAGAAGCTGGCCGATATCCGAATTATGCAAGGCTGGTGATATTCAGCTGATAAAAGGCCGCCCGGATCAAGAGATAAACAGTGTGACCAGCATAATTGCCGCGGTTTCGGGCGCGCTGGTTCTTATCACCCATAAAAAATATATTGCCGAGATTAAGGCGGTTTCCGGGCTGGTATGCCTGACCTCTGCTGAATTGGCAGAAGAGCTGCAAAAAGAGCTGATAGAGCCGGTTATTCTGGTTGCATCGCGCCCGCGTGCCGCCTTTGGCCGCGTTCTGGCGTTGATGTTTGCGCCATCTTCGCACGTCGGCGGCATTTCCGATTTAGCCGATATCCATCCCGATGCCAAAATTGACCCCACGGCCAGGGTTGACGCATTTGCTGTTATTGGCGCTGATTGCATTATCGGGGCAGGCTGCCAGATTGGCGCCCATACGGTTTTAGNAGAAAATGTATCTCTTGGCGCACATTGCCAGATTGGCGCGCATAATGTGCTTTCAAATCTGCATTGCGGTGAAGGGGTGAAAACAGATGCCCATTGTGTTATCGGCAAGCGCGGCTTCGGCTTTGACGGGCAGGGGGCTGATCTGCAAATCCTGCCGCATCTGGGACAGGTGGTCATTGGCAAGGGGTGCGATATTGGTGCCGGTGTGACAATTGATAGAGGCGCGCTGGATGACACTATTATTGGCGATTATGTGATGATAGATAATCAATGTCATATCGCGCATAATGTGGTGATAGCCGATAATGTGATTATTCTGGGACAGGCCGGTATCGCTGGCAGTGTTGCGATAGGTAAAAACAGTATCATTGGCGGGCAAGTCGGTATTGGCGATCATATTCACATCGGCGATAATGTCGTGATTGCGTCTAAATCAGGTGTGACAAAGGATATTGAAAAGGCAGGCAGTTATGCCGGCTTTCCAGCGATGCCAGCACGAGAGTTCTGGGTGCAAATGGCCAGCGCACGGCGNAAAACCACCTCATCTAAATCCTAGCGAAACCCGGCGGCTATCTGTATGGTAAAACNGCGTTAAAAGGGGNAAGAATAACATGAGCGAAACTAAAATATTGGGATATGCGGAGATTGAAAAATTATTGCCGCATCGTGCGCCCTTTTTGCTGATAGATAAAATAAGGGATATAAAGCTGGGTCATTCGGCTGTGGGAATAAAGGCGGTTAGCGGAAATGAGCCGTATTTTGTCGGGCATTTTCCTGGCAATCCTGTGATGCCGGGCGTTTTGATTGTCGAGGCTATGGCACAAACCGCCGGCGCATTGGCCGCCCTCAGCCTTGGCGCCGAAGCCGAGGACAAGCTGGTTTTCCTGGCATCTGTCAATAACACTAAATTCAAAACCCCCGTGCGTCCGGGCGATCTGCTGGAAATGCATGTGGAAAAGATAGCAGNACGCAATTTGCTATGGAAGTTTTCCGGCACAGGAATGGTCGATGGNAAANTGGTCAATCAGGCAGAATTTTCTGCGATGATCGTGGNTAAGGATAGCTAGGTAAATGAGTGTTACGCAACATCCAACGGCTATCATCTCGCCGCGTGCCCGGCTTGGCCAGAATATTGAAATCGGCCCCTATTCGGTTATTGGCGATAATGTCCAGCTGGGTGATAATATCAAAATTCACAGCCATGTTGTGATAGATGGCCATACCCGTATCGGTGCCGGCAGCGAGATTTTTCCCTTTGCGGCTATCGGGCTTGCCCCGCAACATACCCGCTATGAGGGCGAGGCATCCGAGCTGATTATTGGCGAAAATAACCTGATGCGCGAATATGTCACCATGCATCCGGGCACAAAAGTCGGCGATATGAAAACCATCATTGGCGATAATAACCTGTTTTATGTGGGTGCGCATATCGCCCATGATTGTGTGGTAGGCAATAATGTGATTTTGGCAAACCATGTCGGGGTGGGCGGCCATGTCACTATCGGGGATTATGCCTATTTGGGGGGCTATTCGGCTATCCATCAATTTGTGCGTATTGGCGAGCATGCCATTATCGGGGGCGGTACAGCAATTACCGCAGATGTTATCCCCTATGGTCTTGCCTCTGGCCCAAGAGGGGCATTGCATGGGCTGAATATTGTCGGCTTGCGCCGGCGCGGTTTTGATAAAGAAGCACTGGCTGCCCTGAAAAAAGCCTATGCAGGCCTGTTCGCATCCGAAGGCTTGTTCAAAGAAAATCTGGCTAAAACCAAGGCAGAGCTGGGCGAGCATGATATGGTAGATAAGCTGGTACAATTTATCGAAGAGGGGGCTGACCGCGCCCTCTGCCAGCCCCAAAAATAGGGATATCTTATGGGACGGCTTGGTATAATTGCAGCACGCGGCACGCTTCCGCTAGAGCTGGCACAAGCCGCCCAATCCAGNGGGGAGCGCCCCTATATCATCTGTCTGGAAGGGCAGTCTGATGCAGATTATTCGGCGTTTGAGCATGGTATCTTTGCCCCTGGCCAGTTAAAGGCGGTTACCCGGGCGCTTGGCCAATCTGGCTGTGACCGGCTGTTGCTGGCCGGCAAATTCACCCGCCCTTCCTTGCGCCAATTAAAGCTGGATAGTACAGGGGCTGCCTTGCTGGGCCGGCTGGCACTAAAGGGCGATGATACCGCTCTTCGGCTGATATCTGACTATTTTGCCAGCCACCAGATTACCGTTTTGCCCAATACAGATTTCCTGCCAGAACGTTTATTGGCCAAGGGGTATCATTTTGGCCGTCCGCTCAATGAAGGCGAGGAAGCCGCCCTTCGCCTGGGCGTGGTGCTGTTATCGGCTATAGGTCATCTGGATGTGGGTCAGGCCGTGATTGCCCAGCAAGACAGAATATTGGCTATCGAGGCAGCAGAGGGAACCGCCGCCATGATTGCCAGAACAGCAGATCTGATAGATAACAGCGCAGATGGCGTTGTTTTTGTCAAAATGGCCAAAAGCCGGCAGGATAAAGCACTGGATATGCCTGTTATTGGCATCGAAACGATAGAAAGTCTGGCAAAGGCAGGGGTGCAGGTTATAGCGGTAGAGGCATCCCATACCATGCTGGCAGATAGTCTGGAAGCGGTTGAAGCCGTGCTTGACGGCCATCAGATGATATTAACAACCCATCTGGAAGTCCCCGCTTTTCCTGAAAATAATCCAGAGGAAAAATAATGCCTGTTTCAGCCTTTATTCTGGCAGGGGAGGCCTCGGGCGACAGGCTGGCAGCCCAATTGATGGCGGCGGCAAGCGATGTTTTTCCGGGCATTAGCTGGTTCGGGATAGGCGGGGCAAAAATGCAAAAAGCCGGGCTGGCCTCTCTTGGGGATATGGATAGCCTGTCCATTATCGGCTTTGGCGAAGCTCTGGCCAGCTTTACCACCCTTTCAAGGCTGGCAGACAGGCTGATAGCCGAGATCATCNCCCGCCAGCCGGAATATGTGTTTACCGTAGATAGTAAGGGATTTTCCCTGCGCTTTGCCAAACGGTTACGCAAAGCCCTTGCTGGCAACAGCTATCAGCCCAAACTTATCCATATGGTTGCCCCGACTGTCTGGGCCTGGGGGGCATGGCGGGCAAAAAAATTCGGGCAATATTTTGACCATATTTTTTGTTTATTCCCGTTTGAGCCAGCCTATTTCTCGGCCCTGCCTGTAAAAGCTGTCTTTGTTGGCCATCCAGATAGTGACGGGCAATGCCGCCCCTTTCCCGATAAGGGGGGTGGGATGCATATTTTATTGCTGCCAGGCAGCCGTGCCGGCGAAATAGCCCGGCATTTGCCAGTGATGCTGGAGGCCGCTTCCCGGCTGATACAAAAAAATTCCGCGATTAAATTCTCCCTCCCCCTATTGCCGCATTTGCACGGCCAGGCCACAGAAATACTGAAAAAATCTGAAACAGGACAAACGATAGACCTAACTGCCCTGCCGGCCAGCCAGGCCTTTAAAGAGGCACATTTTATGATTGCCTGTTCCGGTACCGTGACGCTGGAGGCAGCGATTGCCGGTGTGCCTGGTGTGGTGATTTATCATTTATCGCTAACCAATCGGATATTTGCGAAATATTTTTACAAGCCGGCGACCCCTGTATTGCCGGACATTATTCTGGATAGTCATTTTTATCCCTTTTTATTGCCGCCGCATCTAGACGCAGAAAACATCACAGCCCTGACAGAACAGGCGATAGGCGATATTGAATACCGGAATAAAGAGTAAGAAAATGTCTGAACAGCTGATATCTGTTCTCAGCCCGGATGGCAAAAAATATGCAGAGCGGTTAAAAACCGCTCTGCAAACTTTGTCATGAAAGGGGTAGTATCCGTTATTTAACCGCGCTTGTCCAGAGGGGTAAAATCGCGCTGGGCTGGCCCTACATAAAGCTGGCGTGGACGCCCGATACGCTGGGTATCATCCTCGATCATTTCTTTCCATTGTGAAATCCAGCCAACTGTGCGGGCAACGGCAAACAGAACCGTAAACATGGACGTTGGGAAATTCATCGCTTTCAGGATAATCCCGGAATAAAAATCTACATTTGGATAGAGCTTTTTCTCAATAAAATAGGGGTCTTTCAGTGCCAGCTCTTCCAGCTCCATCGCCAGTTCCAGCAACGGGTCTTCTACCCCCAGCTTGTTCAGCACTTCATGACAGGATTTGCGCAATACCTGGGCGCGCGGGTCATAATTTTTATATACGCGGTGGCCAAAACCAAACAGGCGGAAGGGATCATCCTTATCCTTTGCCTTGTCCACAAAGGTTTTGATATTGGATTTATCGCCAATTTCATTCAGCATATTCAAAACCGCTTCATTCGCCCCGCCATGTGCAGGCCCCCATAATGAGGCAATACCGGCAGCGATACAGGCAAAGGGGTTCGCCCCGGATGAGCCGGCCAGACGCACGGTTGAGGTAGAGGCATTTTGTTCATGATCGGCATGCAGAATGAAAATCTTGTCCATCGCATCGGCTATAACAGGGTCAATCTCATATTCCTCTGCCGGGACAGCAAAACACATCTGCAGGAAATTTTCGGCATAATTCAGATTGTTGCGCGGATAATTAAAAGGCTGGCCAATAGAATATTTATAAGCCATCGCTGCCAAGGTTGGCATTTTGGCGATTAAACGGTGCGAGGCAACCATCCGCTGCTTTTCATCATTGATATCGGTGGAATCATGATAAAAGGCAGAAAGCGCACCTGTTACCCCGCACAGGATAGCCATTGGGTGGGCATCCCGGCGAAACCCTCTGAAAAAAGCAGAAAGCTGTTCATGCACCATTGTATGATGGGTGATAGAGGTAACAAAGTTATCGCGTTCTGTTTTATTGGGCAGCTCGCCATTTAGCAATAAATAGGCAACTTCCAGAAAATCGGACTGATCGGCCAGCTGTTCAATCGGGTATCCGCGATGCAATAACACACCCTGATCCCCGTCAATATAGGTCAGCCCGGAAAGACAAGATCCCGTAGCCCCATATCCCGGGTCAAAGGTGAACTGCCCTGTCTGTGCATAAAGCTTGCGAATATCAATAACATCCGGGCCAATGCTGCCCCCCAGAAGCGGCAGGTCAACACGGCTTCCAGTCTGGTTATCGGTAAGGGTTACAGTTTTATTGCTAATTGTATCAGACATTTATTTTTTCCCCGAAACGCACCTAATATTATGGAGTGCCAGTATAAGCTGTTTATGCGATTATTTGCAAATATCTTGTATTCTTCTTTGTACTTCTTCCCGGCCTAAAATGACAATAATATCTAAAATCGACGGCGCGGTTTTTGTACCGGTAAGAGCCGCCCGTAAAGGCAGACCAATATCCTTCATTTTCAGCTCGTTAGCTGCCATCCATTCTTTCAAGGCAGGTTCAAACGCCGCCAGGGTTTCCGGGGCATCTGTCATAAAATCGCAAAAGGCCTGAAGGCGGCTTCGGGCTTCTGGTGTCAGCAAGGCTTGTGCTTCATCTGCTATCTCTGGTGCGCCGGAACAAAACAGCCATTTGCTCATCTCTACCAGTTCTGGAATGGTTTGCGCGCGTTCGGTAAAGAGCGGCATCATCGCCTCTAGCCAGCCTTTGGTTCGGGCAACCCCGGCCGGGTGCCTTTCCATCACCATCTCTGCCAGCCTGGCCGGGTCTGCCTGGCGCATCCAGTGATGATTGACCGATTTCAGTTTATCAAAATCAAATCGGGCGGCACTTTTGCCGATATGGCTGCCATCAAACCAGTCAATGGCCTGTTCCAGGCTAAACAGCTCGTCATCGCCATGTGACCAGCCCAGCCGTGCCAGATAATTCAGCATCGCTTCTGGCAGATAGCCCATTTCTTGATAGGCATCCACACCCAGAGCGCCATGCCGTTTCGATAATTTTGCCCCATCTGCCCCGTGAATCAGCGGAATATGCCCGAAAACCGGCACGTCCCAGCCAAGCCCCTGATAGATATGATATTGGCGAAAGGCATTATTGAGGTGGTCATCACCGCGAATAACATGGGTAATGCCCATATCATGATCATCCACCACAACCGCCAGCATATAGGTAGGGCTGCCATCACTGCGAAGCAG
>JGI26088J50261_1000430_pt1 | contig 25259 bp, 20 predicted proteins | sample SaaInl1SG_22_DNA_FD_50261 | JGI IMG/M metagenome (IMG submission 50261)
CCATAGGTGAACTGGCGGCAAGCCTTTGCCACGGGTTGCGGCTGAGACACTGGCGGCGATGTTTTCTGCCGATGGGGTCACGATATTTTGTCCGCTCATATCAGTTGTCATCTCTTTTTCTTAAGGTAGGCTAGATATATACCACATAGAAATTATTGCGAGGCAATCTTATGACCAAAGCTGATACGCTGGCGCCACAAATTGAAGACCTAGGCCACCGTTTGGCAGAGGCCCGCGAGATGATCCGCGGGGTGTTCATTGGACAGGAGCGGGTGGTGGATTTGGTGCTCATCACCTTGTTATGTGGCGGGCATGGTGTCTTGGTCGGCCTGCCGGGGGTTGGGAAAACCCGGCTGGTTGAGGCGCTGTCCACTGTCATGGGGTTGCGCGGCAATCGGGTGCAATTCACCCCAGATTTGATGCCCGCTGATATCTTGGGTTCCGAGGTTCTGGAGACCGCATCCGATGGCGCGCGGCAATTTCGCTTTATCGAAGGGCCCGTGTTTTGCCAATTGTTGATGGCTGATGAAATTAACCGCGCCAGTCCACGGACGCAATCGGCGTTGCTTCAAGCTATGCAGGAAAAATCTGTTACTGTCGCGGGGCGCGACCGGCCGCTTGGGGTTCCCTTTCATGTGCTGGCGACGCAAAATCCGATTGAACAGGAGGGCACCTATCCTTTGCCAGAGGCGCAACTCGATCGGTTTTTGCTCGAGATCCAAGTGCCCTATCCGGATCGGGCCACGGAACGAGATATTCTTTTGGCGACCACCGGCGCGCAGGAGGCGGAGGTCTCTGCGGTCTTTGACCCCGATCAGCTGCTGGCGGCGCAGGCTTTGATTCGCCGCATGCCTGTGGGCGAGGCGATTGTGGAGCTTATTTTGGATCTGGTGCGGGCGTTCCGGCCGGAAGACCCAACAGCGCCGGAGCGGGTTCGCGAGAATATGCGCTGGGGCCCGGGGCCACGTGCGGCGCAGGCCTTGATGCTGGCCGTGCGCGCGCGCGCTTTGTTGCGTGGGGCTTATGCACCCTCGGCTCAGGACGTCGCGGATCTGGCGCCTGCGGTGCTCAACCACCGTATGGCATTGGCATTTGGCGCGCGGGCACGCGGCATCACTCAGCTTGAGCTGATTGGCGATGTCACGCAGATGATCTTAGACAAAAAGGCGGCGTCTTGAATTCAAACCCGCCCTTAAATGCAGCCTTTGAGCTGGCGTCTGACTGGCCACAGCTTTTGGCAGAGGCGCAACAGCTTGCTCAGAGTTTTTCACTGGGCGGGCACGGGCGGCGGCGCGCCGGGCCGGGGGATGTCTTTTGGCAGTTCCGCCCGGCACAGGCAGGCGATGCTTTGCGCGCGATTGACTGGCGGCGGTCTGCGCGCGCAGATGAGCAATTTGTGCGCGAAAATGAATGGCAGGCGGCGCAAGCGGTGCAGTTTTGGATTGATAATTCCGCTGCGATGCAATTTTCCAGTCAGGGAGAGAGTAAGCAGCATCGGGCGGCGATGATCGCTCTGGCGCTTGCTATTCTCCTCAACCAGGCCGGTGAGCGCATAGGCACCAGCGATGGCCGATTGCCGCCGCAAACGGGCCGGGCGCAGATTTCTGCTTTGGCACAGGCTTTGGCGCGCCAAGCGTCGCATGATTTTGGTGCACCACAAATTGAGGGCCTGACGGCGAACAGTTTGGCGGTGTTTGCCTCTGATTTTTTCGGGGACTTGGCCGCGCTGCGCGACACGGTGACACGGGCTGCAGGTCAGCAAGTGAAGGGTGTATTGCTGATGGTCTTGGATCCTCAGGAGCTTCACTTTCCTTTTCAAGGCCGCACCCTTTTTGAAAGCATGGCCGGCAGTTTGCGCCATGAAAGTCAAAAGGCGGATGATCTTCGGCAGCCTTATTTTGAGGCTTTGAAAGAGCGCAAGGCGCAGGTGGCAAATTTGGCGCAGAGTTTGGGCTGGCAATTTTTCATGCACAGTACAGATCAACCCGCAACCGGCGCCCTATTGGATCTTTATCACGCTTTGGAATACCGCCGATGACGTTCTTTTCCATGATTGGTTTTACCGCGCCTTGGTTGCTTGTGGGGCTTTTTGCTTTGCCGCTATTGTGGATCTTGCTGCGGGCTGTGCCACCCGCTCCGATCCGACGGGTTTTTCCTGGCGTGGCGCTGCTTTTGGGGTTGAACGATGAGACCGTGCAAGCGGACAGGACCCCGTGGTGGCTTTTGCTGTTGCGGGCCTTGGTGATGGCCGGTTTGATTATTGGTCTGGCAGGTCCGATTGTGAACCCGGCGCCCAAGGGGCAAAATTTGTCAAAGCTGCTTGTGGTCCTGGAGGGCAGCTGGGCAGATGCCAGCGATTGGGAGGCGCAGCAACTTGCGGCTCTGGAGGTGGTGCAACAGTCGGGCAACCAAGGGCGCCCCGTGGCATTTTTGCAGCTCACGGCGCCACAAAAAGATCTGGTGTTTTCTGCAGCCTCCGAAGCCGCCCGCGCTATTAAGGCCGCTGAGCCGAACGCCTGGTTGCCGAAGCGCAACTGGCAAGGCCAGTTTGACTCTTTGGGGGATTTTGACACGCATTGGCTGGCCTCACCGCTCGATTGGCCTGGCCGAGACCGATTGGTCCGCGATTTACTGCGCCACGGATCCGTCGAGGTCGCCATGAGCCGCAGCAGCCCCATAGGTCTCTTGCCGGTGCGGGCTGCGGCACAGGGGATTGAGATTTCGGCAGTGCGGATGACAGCCGGACAGGCACAGGGGGTTGTGGTTGATATCTTGGGGTTGGACCCCTCTGGCGTGGAGCGCCGATTGCAAAGTGCTGAGATGGGCTTTTCTGCGCAGGATTTGCGTGCAACCACCACAGTGGATTTGCCACTGGAGATGCGCAACCGAATTTCGCGGCTTGTGGTGGTCGGGCATAAATCAGCAGCGGCGGTGCGATTAACAGATGATCGCATTCAACGCCCAGAAATTGCTATTCTCACGGGGGAGACCTCTGACCGCGAAGGCCTGATCCTTTTTGCACCAGATCACTATTTGACCCAGGCGCTATCGCCCGTTGCGGATTTGATTGATGGGACATTGGATGATGTGCTCTTGGCCAACCCGGATGCGATTATTCTAGCCGATGTCGCCAAGGTTGCCTCAAAAGAGGCCCTGGCCGATTGGGTGGCGGAGGGGGGCACCTTGCTGCGCTTTGCGGGGCCGCGTTTGGCAGCGGCACAATTTGAGGCGCAAACGCGTGATCCGCTTTTGCCGGTGAAGCTGCGGGCGGGTGGGCGCACGGTCGGTGGGGCTATGTCTTGGGGCGCGCCGAAAACTTTGCAGAGCTTTGAGATTGATACGCCATTTTATGGCTTGCCGGTTCCCGATGAGGTCACCGTTACCGCACAGGTTTTGGCGGAACCTGGACCGGATTTGGCATCCCATGTGATCGCGCGCCTGAGCGATGGCACCCCCTTGGTGACCCGCAGACAGCTTGGGCAAGGGCAGGTCGTTCTGTTTCATGTGACCGCCAATACAGAATGGTCAAACCTGCCGATTTCAGGGCTCTTTGTGTCCATGTTAGAGCGTCTGTCTGTCATCGGAAGTGCTGCGAATTTCGAACCGGAGTCTTTAGCCGGCAGTACCTGGCAATTGGTACAGCAGATGGATGGCGCCGGGGAGTTGAGGCGGGTGGGTGATCGTGCCGGGATTGCGGGCGCTGAATTGGCACAGGCCGCGATTTCTGCGCAGACTCCCGCGGGCCTCTACCAAGGGCAAGATCGCCGTTGGGCGCGCAATATCCTTTCTGAAGATAGCCAATTAACCCCTGCGCGCTGGCCGGATGAGGTGCGGCTGTTAGGGCAAGATCAAGTGCGCTCGCATCGTCTGGGCGCTTGGTTTTTGGCGCTGGCTTTGTGTTTGCTGACCGCAGATGTTGTGGCCTCGCTTTGGCTTTCGGGCCGGCTGCGGGGTGGCGTCTTGGCGGCTGTTACAGGAGCCCTCCTGACAAGCATTTCCCCTGAGAACGCATTGGCGCAAATGTCGCAGGACCGCGCCATAGCCGCCAGTCGCGCGGTGGTTTTGGCCTATGTTGAAACCCAGGATGCGCGGCAGGATGAGATTTCCCGCGCCGGTTTGCTTGGGCTGTCACAGGCGCTTTTTCAACGCACCTCAATTGAACCAGCCCCGCCAATGGGGCTGTCTTTGGCCCGTGATGAATTGTCGTTCTTCCCCTTTCTCTACTGGCCGATCACCTTGGGGCAACAGGCTTTGTCCTCTGAGGAACTGAGCAAATTGAATCGCTACCTCAAAGGCGGCGGGATGATCCTATTCGACACAAGGGATAGTGACATTGCGCGGGTTGGCCAGACGACCAAGGAAGGCCGTGTACTGCAACAACTGGCCTCTGGGCTGAACCTGCCGCCCTTGGCGCCAATCGCGCCGGATCATGTGCTGACGCGCAGTTTTTATCTGCTGCAAGATTTCCCAGGCCGGTATCCGCGTGGGGGAATTTGGGTGGAAGCCCCACAAAATTCCGGCGTGCAGGTGGAAGGCATGCCCTTTCGCAATCTCAATGACGGGGTCACCCCGGTTGTGATTGGCGGCAATGATTGGGCGGCGGCTTGGGCCGTGGATGAGGCCGGGGAGCCTCTCCTGCCCGTGGGGCGCGGCATGGCTGGAGAGCGGCAGCGGGAGATTGCCCTGCGGTTTGGAGTCAACCTGATCATGCATGTTTTGACCGGCAACTATAAATCCGATCAGGTGCATGTCCCTGAACTTCTCAAGAGGTTGGGCGAATGAGGCTTGATGCATTGCTTTTTGATCCGCTTCTGCCGCTCTGGCTTATGGTGGCTTTGGCGCTGGCTGTGCTGGGGGCTTTGGCCCTGGCGGCGTTTCGGCGGCTCGCGGGCTGGCCCTATCGCGGCTTTGCTGTGATCTGTGTCTTTTTGGCTCTGCTCAATCCCTCACTGAAAACCGAAGAACGCCAAGCGGAAGCGGATATTGTCCTCGTGGTTGTCGACCGCTCGTCCAGTCAGAGGCTGTCGGACCGGGGGGCGCAAACAGAGGCGGCCTTGGCTCATGTCACGGCACAGCTTGCGGATCGGCCGGGAACCGAGATGCGGCTGGTGGAGGTGGCGGATGCAGCTGGGCCGGGTGGTTCGGAAGTTATGACCGCTTTGGTGCAGGCCCTGTCTGAAACCGCGCGGGATCGTATTGCCGGTGCGATTGTGATCTCAGACGGGCAGATTCACGATACGGAGTTTGCCCCAAACTTGCCTGCGCCTCTACATCTGTTGCTTACGGGACGATCGCGCGATTGGGATCGTCGACTGTTGGTCAAAAATGCACCGGGTTTTGCGATTTTGGGCGAGCCGATCACCCTAACACTTTTGGTCGAGGATCAAGGGGCCGCGCCACAAGCGGCTTTGGCAGATATCATCCTGTCGGTGGATGGGGGGCCAGAGCAGCGGTATCAAATTCCAGTGAACCGTGAGGTTGAGGTCGATGTGTCGCTGGGTCACGGCGGCATGAATATTTTGCAGTTTTCGACACCTGATATGAGCGGTGAGTTGACCGATCGCAACAATGCTGCGGTTGTGCAGATCAATGCCCTGCGTGACCGGCTTCGCGTTTTGCTGGTCTCGGGGGTGCCGCATCCGGGCGAGCGCACATGGCGCAATCTGTTAAAGTCAGACAGCAATGTCGATTTGGTGCATTTCACAATTTTGCGCCCACCGGAAAAGCAAGATGGCGTGCCGGTGACGGAATTGTCTTTGATTGCCTTTCCCACCCGCGAATTGTTTCTCGAAAAAATTGGTGAGTTCGATCTGATTGTCTTTGATCGTTATAAGCGCCGAGGATTGCTACCAGCAGAGTATTTCGAGTCAATCGCCAATTACGTCCGCCAAGGCGGGGCGGTTTTGGTGGCGGCTGGACCGGATTATGCGGGGGTCAATAGTCTTTATCGCTCGCCTCTTGGGGCCATTCTGCCGGGCCGGCCGACCTCACGGGTCTTTGAAGAACCTATCATGCCGCAGGTGACAGAGTTTGGCCTGAAACATCCGGTCAGTGAAAGCTTGGAGAGTTTGGCACCAGACACCGGATGGGGCCGATGGTTGCGGCAGATTGAGGTCGAGGCAACCTCGGGTCAGGTGCTGATGACAGGGCGCGGGGACTCCCCTTTGCTGGTTGTGGACCGTGTGGGCAAGGGGCGGGTTGCGCTTTTGACCTCGGATCATGCTTGGCTTTGGGATCGTGGCTATGAAGGGGGAGGACCCCAGGCGGAATTACTGCGCCGCGTGGCGCATTGGTCGATGAAAGAGCCTGATCTGGAGGAGGAGGCGCTATTGGCAGAGCCAAGCGAGAGTGGGCTACAGGTCACGCGTCGCAGCTTGACCGAAGGCCCGCTTGCGCCGCTTGAGGTGGTAACGCCAAACGGCGAGCGGTTTACCGTAGCTTTGCAACCTATGGCGCCCGGTCGGTACAGGGCTGAAATAGTCAGTGAGGATCTCGGGCTTTATCGTTTGAGCTCAGGGGATTTGCAGATCGTGGCTGCGCTGGGGCCGGCAGCACCGCGGGAGTTTGTACAGACCATCGCCACCGATCGGGTGATGGCGCCCATTTTGGCCAAAACCAATGGGGGAGCTTTGGCTGTATCTGAGGGTCTGCCAAAATTTCGCAATGTGCGCAGTGGCCGGCCGGCCCATGGGCGCGGGTGGATCGGGCTTGTCTCGCGCGAGGCCTATGTGGTGCAGGGCGTCGAGATTGGGCAGTTCTTACCCGCTTGGGTCTACCTCATTTTTGCCGCTCTTGGTCTTTTGATCGGTTGGTTGCGCGAAGGGCGCTGGGATAAATGATGTGTCGGTCTCCATTATCCCGGTTTTCAAAAGTGCGCTGGCCTGTGAGGAAAACTCACGGTTCCAGAGCATATAAAGCGTAATCACAAAGGCCGCCAGCATAACCGGGGCGCCAGCCAGCCAGGCCAGAGATGCAAGCGCGAAATACATGGCGCGCAACCCGCGGTTAAAGCTCAAGGCAGCGCGGATATTGATCTCACCGGCCATAATAGCGCGCGGGATCGCTTGGGGATGATCTGGATCATTCGGCACGGCTGCCATTAAGACGGCGCAATAGCCAAACAGGCGACTGGACCATACAAATTTCAAAAAGGCATGCACCAAAAACAGAGCGGCAAAGGCCAATTTGAATTGCAATTTGAGCGCAGTTGCCTCCTGCGATTGGGTGACGGCATGGGTAAATTCAAGCAGGCGATCTGGCGTGCCCATGATTGCCAAAAGCCCGCCAATGGAAATCAAAGCTGTGGATCCAAAAAAGGCAGTGCTTTGGCGCAGAGAGGCCAGTGTTTGAGAATCAAAAATACGGGGATCGCGGTCTACGAAATTGAGCATCCAAGCGCGCCGATAATAGGACATCAGGGCGGTGACTGAAGCGCGTGACTTGGGAGGGTTTTCGATCACATGGCCGATCAGAAAGGCGGCGAGAAGGCCAAATCCGACGACAAAAAGATCAAAAGTGGTGAGTTGGGAGAGGATTACATCAAATATCATGCCTTCAGTGTAGCAGAGGATTTGCCCTTGCGATCCCCCAAAATTGGTTATAATTATTTACCAATTGGAGGGTTAAACATGGAAATGCCACAACCAAATTCGGAAATCCTGTCGAAAAAGGCGAAAATTGCGGCGGCGTTGCGCGCTGTTTTGCCCTATGATGCGGTGATTGATGACCCTTCTGAAACGCGGGCCTATGAATGTGACGCGCTCACCGCATATCGCTGCCCGCCGATGATCGCAGTCTTGCCCGCAACCACGCAGGAAGTCTCAGATATTTTGAAGATTTGCCACCGCGAAGGCGTGCCGGTCGTGCCACGGGGGTCGGGCACATCTTTGGCGGGCGGTGCGCTGCCAACGGCAGATTGCGTCATCCTGGGCGTGGCAAAGATGAATAAAGTTTTAGAAACAGACTACGAGAACCGCCTGATCCGGGTGCAAAGCGGCCGGACCAACCTCAGCGTGTCTGGCGCTGTGGAGGAAGAAGATTTCTTTTATGCCCCCGATCCTTCCAGCCAATTGGCCTGCGCCATTGCCGGCAATATCGCGATGAACTCCGGCGGGGCGCATTGTTTGAAATATGGGGTGACCACCAACAATCTGATGGGCGTGACCATGGTGATGATGGATGGTGAGATTGTTGAGATCGGCGGTGGCTACCTTGATGCCTCTGGGCTCGATATTCTGGGGGTGATCTGCGGGTCAGAGGGCCAGCTGGGCGTGGTCACAGAGGCCACCTTGCGGATTTTGCCCAAACCCGAGGGCGCGCGTCCGGTGATGATCGCTTTTGACAGCAATGAAGTGGCAGGTGCCTGTGTGGCGGACATTATCAAAGCCGGTGTTTTGCCTGTCGCAATTGAATTCATGGACCGTCCAATTATTGAAATTTGTGAGAATTTCGCCAAGGCGGGATATCCAGACTGTGAAGCGCTGTTGATTGTCGAGGTCGAGGGATCAGAGGCCGAAATTCAAGATCAACTGGATCGCATCAGTGCGATTGCGCAACAACACAATCCGGTCGAGCTGCGTCAAAGCCAATCTGCCGCGGAAAGTGCTGCGATTTGGTTGGGCCGAAAATCCGCCTTTGGCGCGGTGGGCCAAGTTGCAGACTATATGTGTTTGGATGGAACCATTCCTGTTTCTGCCTTGCCAGAAGTTCTGCGGCGGATCAAAGAGCTGTCGGATCATTATGGCCTGCGTGTGGGCAATGTGTTTCATGCGGGCGATGGCAACATGCACCCGCTGATCATGTTTGATGCCAACAAAGAGGGCGATCTTGAGCTCTGTGAAGCGATGGGGGCGGATGTGTTGCGGCTCTGTGTTGAGGTGGGCGGCTGTTTGACCGGTGAGCACGGTGTGGGCATTGAAAAACGCGATTTGATGGAAGACCAATACAGTGCAGAAGATCTGGAGATCCAAATGGCGGTCAAAGATGTGTTTGATCCGGCCTGGCTTCTCAACCCCTCCAAAGTCTTCCCCCTGTCGGTTTCCCAATCGCGGCGGGCGTCATGAGCGAAATACTCTATCCTGAAGATGAGGCGGCCCTTGCCGCTGCGCTCCGTGAGGCCACGGGTCCTTTGCAGATCATGGGCGGCGGGACACGCCAAATTGGCCGTATTGCGCCGGCGCAAGCCCTGAGTACGCGTCGCGTGCAGGGGATCACTCTTTATGAACCCGGCGCCATGACCCTGGTGGCCAAAACTGGGACAGCTATTGAAGACATTGAGGCCGTTCTGGCGGCGGAAAAGCAGCGACTTGCCTTTGAGCCGATGGATCACCGCGCGATCTTGGGCACATCGGGTCAGCCAACCCTTGGCGGGGTGATCGCCGCCAATGTCTCGGGTCCGCGCCGCATTCAAGTGGGCGCCGCGCGTGATTTTGCGCTGGGCGTGACCTTTGTGGATGGGACGGGGCAAGTGCTGAGCAATGGTGGCCGGGTGATGAAGAATGTCACCGGCTATGATCTTGTGAAATTGATGTCCGGCTCTTGGGGCACGCTTGGGGTGCTCACTGAGGTGGCGTTGAAGGTTCTGCCTGTCAGTGAGACCCAGGCCACTTTGAAAATTCACGTCACCACCTGGGCAGATGCGGTCGGCTGTATGTCGGCGGCGCTGGGCACGCCGTTTGACGTCAGCGGCGCTGCAACCGTGCAGGCGGAAGACGGCGGCTTTGACTGTTTGATCCGGGTTGAGGGGTTTGAGACCTCGGTTCAATACCGCGCGTCCGAATTGACGCAACGCCTTGCGAAATTTGGTGCGGTTGATGTGGTTGATGATCCTTGGGCTGAGGTGAAAGACCTAAGGTCTTGGGCAGCCCTCGACACAGTGTGGCGTATTTCAGTGCGTCCTACAGACAGTTTGAGGGTCATTGATCTGATGCAAGACCTGCAGAAAGAACCCGGGTTTCACTGTCAATTGGATTGGGGTGGGGGATTGATCTGGCTTGGGCTGGAGGCGGCACAGATTGCAAATGCACAGGCCGGCCTAGCATTGCATCAGGCCTTGCAGACACATGTGGCGCAGCTGAGTGGTCATGCGACTTTGGTGAAATCGGGTTTTTTGCGTGATCAAGAGCTGTGCCACTTCCAGCCACTCGGACGCGCAATTGAGCATGTTTCTCAAACCCTGCGCGAAAAATTTGATCCGCGTGGCATCTTAAACCCGGGACGGATGAGCTGATGCAAACACATTTTACCGAAACGCAGCTGTTGGACCCGCAAATCAAACGTACCAATGATATTCTGCGCAGCTGTATCCATTGTGGCTTTTGCACGGCGACTTGTCCCACTTATCAAGTGCTGGGTGATGAGTTGGACAGCCCACGCGGCCGAATTTATCTTATTAAGGATATGCTGGAAAATCAGCGGACGCCGGATGAAAAGACGGTTAAACATATAGATCGCTGCCTGTCGTGTTTGGCCTGTATGACGACATGCCCCTCGGGTGTGAATTATATGCATCTGGTAGATCATGCGCGGGCCTATATCGAGCAAACCTATAAGCGCAGCTGGTCGGATCGTGTTTTGCGGTGGGTTCTGGCGCGAATTTTGCCCTATCCCAACCGCTTTCGACTGGCCCTGTTGGGTGCAAAAATTGCCCGACCCTTTCGCCACTTGGTGCCCGATCCTCGGCTGAAAGCGATGCTCGACATGGCGCCAAAGCAAATTCCCGCGCCCAGCCCCAATGATGACGCGCAAATTTTTCCGGCGCAGGGCCAGTTGAAATTGCGTGTGGCGCTTATGACAGGCTGTGCGCAGCGGGCATTGAATACGGATATCAATGACGCAACCATTCGGCTTTTGACTCGGCACGGCGCGGAAGTGGTTGTGCTCAAGCAGGGCTGTTGCGGCGCCTTAACCCATCATATGGGCAAGGTGGACGAAAGCCATCGCACTGCGGCGGTGAATATCGAAGCCTTTGCCGCCGAAGATGCCGCGCGCGGGTTGGATGCAGTGGTGATTAACACCTCTGGTTGCGGTACGACCGTGAAAGATTACGGCCATATGTTTGAAGGCGATCCTTTGGAGGGCAAGGCCGCGCGTGTGGCGCAATTGGCGCGCGATGTGAGCGAAGTTTTGATGGAGCTGGACCTGCCAAAACTGCCAGATCAAGGCCTGAGAGTTGCCTATCATGCGGCTTGCTCTTTGCAACATGGTCAACAGATCAAGACCTATCCGAAAGACCTTCTGCGCCGCGTGGGCTATAAGGTCTTGGAGCCCGAAAACAGCCATCTGTGCTGTGGCTCTGCGGGCACTTATAATTTGATGCAGCCTGAGATTTCTGGTCAACTCAAAGCGCGGAAAATTGAGACCCTTGAAGCGAAAACGCCGGATGTCATTTCGGCGGGAAATCTTGGCTGTATGATGCAAATCGGCAGTGGTACGGATATTCCGATTATGCATACGGTGGAATTGCTCGATTGGGCCACCGGGGGCCCAAAACCTCGCGCTTTGTCAGGTCAACCGGCAGCCGGTCAGGTTCCAATTCTACGGTAACTCATGTGGTGGCGTGGCGAAAATTGGGGATTCCTTTGGCGCTTGGTTTTCGGCATAGAGTAATTTCGGCTTATACTTGGGCATGATGGATCGCCCACCAAGAGCGCCAAGCGCGGGCGGTTATGGATTGCCCAATAATAGCTGCAGATGCGATAGGGGTAGGATGCAACATTTCTTGAAGCGGGCTTGTCTTGTCATTGGACTCTTACCGGGGGTGATGGGTTTAACTGCCGCCTCGGCAACAGATATGGATAGGCAATGGCCCGCTGTCGGGCGGCTCAATGTGACAGGCGGCGGGTTCTGCACGGCCACATTGATCGGAGAGTTGCATGTGTTGACAGCTGCGCATTGTGTTTTTGATGCGCAATCCGGAGCCCGCGTGGACGTTGATGATCTGGAATTTCGGGCCGGTTGGCAGGATGGGCAGGCCGAATCTTATCGCAAGATCGCGGCTGTTAAGGTGCATCCAGATTTTTCCTTTGCCGAGCAAGAGGGGCTCAAACGGGTGGCGAGTGATTTGGCCATCCTGCGGCTGCGCACCCCCATTACGCATCCCGACATCATCCCCTTTTCAGTCGCACAGATGCCGATGCGTGGCGCGCGTGTCGCTGTGGTGTCTTATGCTCATGACCGCAGTGAGGGGCCGAAGGTGCACCAAGGCTGCACCATTTTGGGGCGTAAAGAGAAGGCCCAAGTGTTTGGTTGTGAGGTCGACTACGGCTCCTCCGGCGCACCGGTGTTTCGCTTGGACCTTGGCATGCCGATGATAATCTCTGTCATTTCTGCCAAATCCACACATGCCGGAGAGCCGATCTCCCTGGGTGCGGCGGCGGGTGAGAAATTGGTGATCCTGCCGTCCCGTGGCGCGAATTTTTTGCGGCCGTAAGCCTGAGGTGGCCTATTGTGCGTTATTTTTCGAAGTAATAATACAGCACAGCCTCTGGATCTTTCGCGGTGTCGGGCGACATGCCAGCTCTGTTTAAATAGACGGAAATNACCTGATCACAGCAGGTCACGTCCTCCCCATCGCTCCTGCTGCTAGTGGCCGGTTCGTAGATTGGGACTCAAAATGTAACAACTTGTCAGACGGGCTNGGCGGGCAAACCGTGTTTTGTAATATTTCCGCAGCATGGGGCTCGGATCACCTACTCGATTTTTGTGANTCATCTGGGGAATCTGCAAACCGCTCGTTTTTTGCCGTTATCACGCACCTATAGCTCTTGAACTGTGACGCCCCGATTCCCACCTATAGTGAAGATCGCCCAGATGGGGATCTAGAACTTACAAGGCTACGCCCGAATGGGGTGGCCGACTTGGACTCGCTTTTGAAAGGATACTCCTATGCGTTCGTTTGACTTTGCACCGCTTTACCGTGCCAGCATTGGCTTTGATCAGATTGCTGACCTGCTCGACCGTGTGTCGGCTCATGAGGGCGGACAATCCAGCTACCCGCCCTACAATATCGAAAAAACTGGAGAAGATGGATATCGCATTTCCATTGCGGCTGCCGGATTTTCAGAGGCGGATCTGGAAATTGAAGTTAAGGAAAAAACCTTAAACGTTTCGGCGCACAAGCCGAAAGCTGAAGATAACAAGACCTATTTGCACCGCGGTATCGCCACGCGCGCCTTTGAGCGGCAGTTTCATCTTGCCGACCATGTGCGCGCGGTCGGCGCGAGCTATGAGGATGGCATGCTGCATATTGATTTGATCCGCGAGGTGCCAGAGGCTCTCAAACCTCGCCGCATCCAAATTCAATCAAAATCTCCGTTGCAGGTGGAAGCCAGCGCGGCATGATCTGATCGCAGGGTTTAATCAAAAAAGGCAGGGATATCCCTGCCTTTTCTTTTAGGATGGCCCAGTTAGACCGACATACAGATATATTTCAGCTCTAGATATTCATCCATGCCATGATGGCTGCCTTCCCGGCCAAGACCGGATTGCTTAACACCGCCAAACGGGGCGACCTCAGTAGAGATGATGCCTGTGTTCACGCCGATAATGCCGTATTCTAGCGCTTCGGCCACTTTATACACACGGCTCAGGTCCTTGGCATAGAAATAGGCAGCCAGGCCGAAAATCGTATCATTGGCCATGGCAATCACATCATCGACGTTTTCAAACTTGAACAGAGGCGCCATGGGGCCGAATGTCTCTTCCTTGCTCACGGTCATGTCTTGCGTCACGCCGGTCAGGATGGTCGGCTCAAAGAAGGTGCCGCCCAGATCATGCGGCTTGCCCCCAGTTGCGACAACCGCGCCCTTGGACAGCGCATCGGCGATATGATCCTCGACCTTTGCCAGAGCTGGCTTAGAGATCAGCGGGCCAAGGTCTGCACCGGCAAACCCATCGCCCACTTTCATGGCTTCAACCGCCACTTTAAAGCGTTTGGTGAATTCCTCGTAAACGCCTGCTTGCACATAAATCCGGTTGGCACAGACACAGGTCTGGCCATTGTTGCGGAACTTACAGGCCATGGCCCCGATCACCGCCTCATCGAGATCTGCATCATCAAAGACAATAAAGGGGGCATTGCCGCCCAGCTCCATGGAGCATTTTTTCACCTGCTCAGCGGCTTGACCCAAAAGAATGCGTCCAACGCGGGTTGAGCCGGTGAAGGTGAGTTTGCGCACTTTCGAGTTTTCGCAAAACTCCTTGCCCGAAGCGGATGCGTCATTGGAGGGGACAATCTGTAATATCCCCGCAGGTAAGCCCGCGCGCTGGGCCAAGACCCCCAGAGCCAAAGCGGACAATGGGGTCAATTCTGAGGGCCGGGCGACGAACGCGCAGCCTGCGGCCAAAGCGGGTGCCGCTTTGCGGGTAATCATCGCATTGGGGAAATTCCAAGGCGTGATTGAAGCCGCAACACCGATGGGCTGTTTTATAACAGTAATCCGCTTATCGGCCTGGTGACCCGGAATGGTTTCACCATAGTTGCGCTTGGCCTCTTCGGCGAAAAATTCGACGAAGGACGCACCATAGGCGATTTCTCCCATGGCTTCTGCAAGGGGTTTGCCCATTTCCGCCGTGAGGATCATCGCCAAATCAGACTGATGTTCCATCATCAAATTATACCAGTTGCGCAGGATATTGCAGCGTTCCTTCGCGGTCAGCGCGGCCCATTTCTTTTGTGCTGCCTCAGCGCCGTCAATCGCCCGCGCCAAATCGGCACGCGAAAGGTCAGCGACCTGTGCGATCACATCACCGCGCGCGGGGTTTGAAACGTCAAAGGTTGCACCATTTTCCCCATCAACCCATTGGTTGTTGATGAAGGCTTGCGTTTGCAGCAAGCTGGGATCTGAGAGCATGGATTTTAGATCTGTGGATGAATCAAGCATTTTGGCCTCCCTAGGTTAAGGATGTGAGACCATTTGATCGCTTATTTGTCCAGAGGAGAAGCGAAGTGAGCCTTGATGATGCCTATGCAAATGCCGCCTATATTCCCGATGCGGACGGGTTTTTAACCTATTGGGATGAAACCGCGCGCAGCTATCGAGACGCCGAGCATACGCTGGGCCGGGCACAGTTGAACCAGCCCTATGGGGCGCATCCAGACCAAGCTTTTGACCTGTTCTTTCCGGCAGGACGCCCGCTGGGCCTGATGATCTTCGTGCATGGCGGCTACTGGTTGCGATTCGGACGGCGAGATTTTTCTCATTTGGCCCAAGGCGCCTGCGCGCGCGATTGGGCCGTGGCCTTGCCCAGTTATCCATTGGCCCCTGGTGCATCGATCCCTGAGATCACGCAGTCGGTGGCCTTGGCCATAGGTCAGATTGCCAATCGGATCCCTGGACCGATTGTTTTGGCAGGTCACTCTGCCGGGGGGCATTTGGTGGCGCGTATGGGGCAGGTGGACAGCGGCCTGTCTTCAGAGGTTCGCGCGCGGATCCGGAGCATTGTGCCAATATCGCCGGTTGCCGATTTGCGGCCGTTACTGCAGACGCAGATGAGCGGGCCACTGGGGCTGACCGAGGATATTGCCAAGGCGGAAAGTCCGGCCTTGCACCCGGCGCCCGAAACGACGCGCGCACATATTTGGGTTGGCGCGGATGAGCGGCCGGCGTTCTTAGAACAAGCGCGGCTTTTGGCAGAAAATTGGCAATCGGACCTGACAATTGAGCCGAAAAAACATCATTTCGACATCATCGCTGGCCTGGAAGATCCCGAAAGTGACCTGCTGGATGCACTACTGGGGCGGGCGCCTTAGGGTCTGTGGCGCAAAGCCACGAAAGAGCCGAGATAGGTCAAGCGATCTGTTCCAGCCGTGTCCAGCTCAGCTTGCGCATGTTCAAAGATGATGACGCATGTGGTGTTGAGCCCCAAACTATCTTCAATGGCTGCGCTATCGCCCTGTGAGAACCAATGCGCCAGTCTCGGTTCTGGGTTTTCGTTGCAGATCACCTCGACACGATCTGGAATAAACGCCGTGCCGGCCGCGCCGCGCAGATGCGTGAACACTTGCCGTTGGTTGGCAAAGCGCCCGGCATAAATATCCGCCGTTTGGCCTATAGAACTGGGCGGGTTCAAATGCAGCGCCCGCCGTCAACTTCCAGCGCCACTCCGGTGATCATACTGGCTTCATCAGAGCACAGAAAGCTGGCGGCATGTCCCATATCCTGCGGCGTTGAAAAACGTCCAAGCGGAATAGTCGAGAGAAATTTTGCCCGCATCTCCGGCGTGTCTTCTCCCATGAAACTGGCGAGCAATGGTGTCTCACCGGCCACAGGATTGAGCGCATTGACCCGAATGTTAAATGGCGCCAATTCAACGGCCATGGCTTTGGTCGCGGTAATCATCCAGCCTTTTGAGGCATTATACCAATTTAAATTGGGTCTGGGCGATACACCGGCGGTTGAGGCAATATTCAAGATGGCGCCCGACCTTTGGCGCTTGAGCAGCGGCACAAGATGGCGTGCGGTCAAGAAAACGGATTTGGCGTTCACGGCGAAGACCTGATCAAACTCTGCTTCGCTGACCTGATCCATCGCTTGCGGCAAATGGGTGATGCCAGCATTGTTGACCAAAATATCAATCCGTCCCCAAAGGGCCTGCGCCGCGCCGATCATATGAGCGACAGAGCTGTCGCTTGCGACATCCACATGCTGCGCCGTCGCTCCAAGTGGTTCTGCGATGGCTTGTGCGGCATCCAGATTGATATCTGCGACCATCACTGTTGCACCTTCGGCAGCAAATTGTTGAGCTATTCCGGCTCCAAAGCCTGAACCTGCCCCTGTGACAATCGCGGTTTTTCCATGAAGTCGCATTTTGCCTCCCCCTGTGCTGATCTCACGATGCGCAACTGGGCGCGCATTGGCAATATAAATCCTCCCGCAAGAATACGTGCCAGCAGATTGCGGCGCAACTTCACAGCGGTGACGCTTTACACCTCTCTTCTGCAGCGTATTACTTGGCGCATAAAAGCTCACAACAGGGTCTAACGCGCCGATGATTTTTTTGCTCTCCTTGTCTTTTCCCGTGCTTGCGGCGTTGTTTCTTGGGCGCCGTGCGGGGCGGCGGGATCCGCAAGGGATTGGGGAATTTTGGCAAGAAGCGGCTGTGGCTCTTGCCTGGGCTTTTGTGGTGGTTTTCCTCTGGCATTGCCTTTGGATCACCTCAACTATCCCAGCCCCTTGGCAAGATACAGCCCTTTCCGGCGTGATTTGGACCGTTGGAACCGGAGCCGTTTGGGTGCCGGCTTTGATGATCTGCTATGTCATTACGGCGCTGAAAATCCGGCGCGCGGGATAAAGGCGCGCGTGAAATCATAGCCAAGGGGCTTCTGATTGGCACTTTGTGCCCCTATATAGTCCAAAGGTGAGACACCCCCAAAGGAGCGGTTTGGATGCTGGTCAAAATGAGATGGATTTTGAAAGTGCTATTGGCTTTGCTGGTGCTTGCGGTGTTTCATTATAATTTACCCCAACGCGACATTGTGCGCATCACGGGCACAGAGATTTTGCGCAAAGACTTATCGGGCTGGACTGGCATGTTCTATGCGGCAGCACAAAGTGGTGAGGCGCAAACTCAGAACCGTGATTTGAGGTTGATTAATACCGTCCGGGCCAATGGCAAGGTGAGCGTGTATCGCAATGAAGACACGGGCTTTAACTGGCCGCCCTATCTCAAGTTTGACAGCTCAAACCTCCAGGCCGAAGCCGAAGATGCTGTCTCCAGCAAGGAGGCGCCAGAATGGTATATTCTGCGGCATTATGGGTGGCGCAACACGTTTTGGTCGATTTACCCCAATGCCGTTAGCCTCACGCCGGTCGCCGGGCCGGATGTCCGGTTGATCCCTTGGTTTAACATTGTCTTTTTGGTCCTATTGGCGGCTTTGATTTGGGCGGTCTATGTGCGCCTGCGCGGGTTTTGGGCGCGGCGCGTGGATCCCGTCATTGACCGGATTGATGCGGCGGCAGAGGAGACCTCGGACCGCGTCAAAGGGTGGTTTCGCCGCAAATAATGCAGCATTACTCGCCGTAGGGGATCCAGATGGTTTTGATCTCTGTGCCCGCATCTAGCCAGCTGTCGTGATCGTCTTGTGCCGCGCCTTGCCAAACGCGTTTGATATTGCTGCTGGCGCGCGCTTGCACCTCTTGGGTGAGCTCTGCTCCTGATAAACACCACACAGTGTCCAGCCCCATATGCGCGCCCAGATGTGGCGCAAGGTCCGCCTGAGGACCGGTGAGGATATTCACCACCCCGGCCGGCACGTCAGATGCTTCAAGGATGTGCGAGAAATCTGTGGCCGCCAAGGGAAACGGCGCGCTGGCGCAGAGGGTTATAGAGTTGCCCGTGCAAAGAGCGGCAGCCATGGGCGTGACCAAGCCCAGGAGGGGATGTTGATCTGAACAAAGAGCTGCAATCGCCCCCACGGGTTCACGCATGGCCAAAGCCACTGCGCGCATCGGTACAGATTTGGCCCGGCCTTCGAATTTATCGGCCCAAGCGGCATAGGTGAATAAGACATCGACCGCCGCTCGCACTTCTTCAGCGCCTGTGGTCAAGCCCGTCATCGCGTCCAAGCGCTCAGCAAACCTACTGGTTTGGGCCGCGAGATTTTCGGCGAGGTAATAGAGAATTTGTGCCCGCAAGTGACCGGTGGTTTTGCCCCAGCCGCAGGCCAATTGCGCTTGCACGGCGTTGCGGATGTCCTTGCGATTGGCGATGGGCGCGTGGCCGAGCAGTTGCCCTTTGGGGCCAAAAATTGCTTGGCTATAGCCTCCGTCCGGCCGGGCCTGTTTGCCACCGATAAAGAGTTTCGCGGTTCGATCAATATCATCGGCAGCGGCACCTTGTCCGGTGAAAGGCGTCACTTGGGCCGGCTCGGGCAAGGGCTGTCTTGGCTTGCTATAGGCTTGCAACCCTTCCCAGCCGCCTTCGCGGCCAAATCCACTTTCGCGCGTGCCGCCAAACCCGGCTGCAGCGTCAAATAGATTGGTCGCATTGACCCAGACCACACCGGCCACGAGCTTAGGGGCGATTTCCAGCGCAAGATTGATGTTTTCGGTCCAGAGCGTCGCTGCCAAACCGTATTTGCTGTTGTTGGCAATCTCCACGGCCTCCGCCGGGGTGCGGAAGGTGGTTGAGACCAGCACGGGACCAAAGATCTCTTCCTGCATAAGGGTATCGGCTGGATGCAACCCGGTGATCAAAGTGGGCGGGTAAAAACAGCCCTCTGGCACGGGCGTTTGTGCGTGATAGGTCTGCCCAGCTGTATTGGCCTGCACCAGCGCTTGGATCTGCTGAAGTTGAATGGGATCAACAATTGCCCCGACATCTATGGATTTATCGAGCGGGTCGCCGATGCGTAATTTATCCATCCGCGCCTTTAAACGGTTGTGAAAATCATCGGCAATGGCTTCATGAATGAGCAAGCGCGACCCGGCGCAGCAGACCTGACCTTGGTTGAACCAGATCGCATCCACGAGCCCTTCGACGGCGCTGTCGATATCGGCGTCATCAAAGACAATATAGGGAGATTTTCCGCCCAATTCGAGGGTGAGGGATTTGCCACTGCCGGCCGTTGCCTCTTGAATTTGCCGCCCGACCGAGGTTGAGCCGGTGAAGGCGATTTTGTCCACGCTGGCATCGACCAATGCGGCGCCTGTGCTGCCGTCCCCAGTTACGATATTCACCACACCTGGGGGCACGCCGGCCTGGCTGCAAATATCGGCGAAGATCATGGCTGTCATCGGCGTATATTCGGCGGGCTTGAGGACAACCGTATTGCCCATCGCCAAGGCGGGTGCAATTTTCCAAGCGAGCATGAGAAGCGGGAAATTCCACGGGATAATTTGCCCGCAGACACCCAAAGCCACGCGATCCGCTAGGGCCGAGGGCATCAATTGTGCATGGCCGGCGTGATGGTAAAAATGTCGAATGGCGAGAGGGATATCAATGTCCCGGCTTTCACGGATGGGTTTGCCATTGTCCAAAGATTCCATCACGGCGAGCAATCTTGCGTGTTTTTGCATCAAACGTGCGAGGGCATAGAGCACGCGGGCGCGCGCCGGCCCCCCTGCTTTTTGCCAGTCAGGTTGCGCAGCTCTGGCGCTCTGCACCGCCTCTGTCACCTCATCTTTTGTGCATAGGGTCATGCCTGCAAGCTTCTCGCCTGTCGCAGGATTGCGAATGGTCAGATCGTCCCGCGCAGGCGCGAAGGCGCCATTGACATAAGGGCCAATAAGGCCGCCGTGATTGGCAATCCACTGAAGCGCTACGCTGCGATCTTCAGGGGCTGTGCCATACTCCATTGTGTCAAAAATTGTTTCAATAGGCATCGGATTATCCAATCGGGTGGCGGTGATTGGCAGAATATCCGCCAGTGAGGTGATGTTCGAGCTGGCGTTCAATATCACCGAGCAAAGAGGAGGCGCCAAACCGGAACAGATCGGGGCGCAACCAGCGGTCGCCCAGTTCTTCTTTGATCAAAGCCAGATAGGTGATGGCGTCTTTTGCCTTTGAGATCCCGCCCGCTGGTTTATAGCCGACCCGAAAACCTGTGCGATTATAATAGGCACGGATGGCGCGCAGCATGACCAAAGTCACCGGCAGGGTCGCATTCACGCTTTCCTTGCCCGTCGAGGTTTTGATGAAATCAGCTCCGGCCATCATGCAGATTAANCTGGCACGTCCAACATTGCGCAGGCTGCCAAGCTCACCTGTGGCAAGAATNGCCTTCACATGCGCATCACCGCAGGCCGTTCTGAAGGCGGCCATTTCATCATAGAGAGCTTGCCAATTTTGCGTCAAAACATGGCGGCGAGAGATGACGATGTCAATTTCNGAGGCNCCGGCTTTCACACTCTCGCGGATTTCCTCAATNCGAAGATGCAGCGGCGATAGGCCCGCGGGAAAGCCGGTACTGACGGCGGCCACGGGAATGCCGCTGCCCTGCAATGCGGTCACTGCGGTCTCAATCATATCATGGTAAACGCAGACCGCTCCGGTGGTCAGATGCGGCAGGCCGATCTGTTGTAAAATGTCTTGACGTACCGGCTGGCGGGCTTTGGCGCAGAGACGTTTGACCCGGCCCGCAGTATCATCGCCCGACAGGGTGGTAAGATCAATGCAGCTGATTGCCCGCGCGAGCCAAGCGGCTTGATGATCTTTTTTGACAGAGCGCCGTCCCGGCAGGCTGGCGCAGCGCCTTTCAATGGCGGAGGTATTGGCCTGAACGGAAAGGGCCCAATCCAAATCAAGCGGCAATCCGGGATTGCGCGGCTCGAGTGTCTGAGGCAACTGCGTCACTGTCGTCGTAATTTGTTCCATAACGCTTGTGTGCATGGGATTGCATTGCAATTCAAGCATTCTAGCGCGTGACAATCGCCTTCTGCCACGATAATTGCTGCGAAACGATATAAAGGTGAGCCTATGTCTTTCGACCGATCTGTAAAAATTGCACCCTCAATCCTCTCTGCGGATTTTGCCAACTTTGGAGAAGAAATCCGCTGTGTTGAGGCAGAAGGCGCCGATTGGATTCATGTNGACGTCATGGATGGGCATTTTGTGCCTAATATCACATTTGGCCCNGCAACCTGTGCCGCGATCCGGCCGCATATCAAAACGGTGATGGATGTGCATTTGATGATTGCTCCGGTTGATCCGTATATCGAGGCATTTGCCGAGGCCGGTGCGGATGTGATTACCGCCCATGTCGAAGCTGGCGCGCATATTCACCGCAGCCTGCAAGCGATCCGAGCCACGGGCGCCAAGGCCGGGGTGGCGCTTAATCCTGGCACGCCCGCCGGCGCAGTTGAGCATTTGCTTGATATTGTGGATTTGGTCTGTGTGATGACTGTGAATCCCGGTTTTGGCGGGCAGTCGTTTATCCCACTAGGAAAGTAAAGTGGCGCAATTGCGGGCGATGATTGGCGACCGACCCATCCATATTGAGATTGACGGGGGTGTCACACCGCTGACCGCGCCAGGGTTGATTCGTGCGGGGGCCGATGTCTTGGTGGCAGGTTCAGCTGTTTTCAAAGGTGGCTCAGTGGCAAATCCCGCACCCTATGGTGAGAACATACGAGCGATCCGCGCGGCGATTTAGGATCCACGCCAGCGATCTTTAGCTCTGAAAAAATACAAACTGATCGATGTCTGCGGCGTCATAATTGGCGATGCGAAATTCTGCGGCGGCGCTGATGAGGGTGGCTTGCGCGGGGCCAGCAGTGGGCGTTTGGTCAGAGCCCTCATCGAGCAGCCCTTGGATGTTCTGCAACGCCAGCGTATCTATCGTGGCCTCGAGCTCTGTGGCAAGCGGCATGCCTTGGGGGAGAAAAACAAAACTGTCACCGCTGGCTGTGGCTGCCGTTTGGCCTGCCATTTGCTGTGCGGCATAAACCGCCGCAGCTGTGTGGGTTTGCACCGCCCAATTATGCTGGCCTGTCAGGCCGGTGGTAAGTGCTTGGTGCGAAACGGTGAAATTTGTTTCGGCCGCGAGGGTGGCGCTGAGGTCAGTTTGGGGCAGGGCAATGACATTGGCGTTGGTGAAATCTGTGGCAGACAGGGTAAGGCCATTGGCGCTGTCCACCACGAGCTGTTCATTGTTGAAACTTAAAATTGCTCCGGTTGCTGTGCTGGTCACGGTCAATTGTTGGACATGGGTGAAGCCGGCCCAATGGGACAGGTCCAAGCGATCCTGCCCAAGCTCAAAATCGGTAATGCGATCGGTGCCACCATCCCCAATCAACATGAATGTGTCCGCTCCAGTTCCGCCTGTGAGCTGATCCACGCCCGCCCCATCGCGCAGCAGGTCATCTCCTGCGCCGCCATTGAGGGCTTGCCCGGTATCCTGTGCAAATAAAACATCGGCCTGTGCGCTGGACGTTGTGCTCAGGCTGAGGGTGAAATGACCTATGCCCGCCTCCGATCCCGAGACGGTGAACAATTGAACGTCACCGCCAATGATGTCGACATACATATCTGTAATGCTGTTGATCGGTGTGTTGAGTTGATCGGCGATGGTGTCAAGATGTACGAGCTGCCCATCGTCCGAAAACCGAAACAACGACAGGCCGCTGTCTTGTCCCGCAGCGATGACATAGGCATTTCCTTGATGGGTGAAGCTCTCCAGAACCTGGGCCCCTTGGAATCGCGTATTGAGACTGTCTGCCACCTGATCCACTGGCGACAAGACACCCGCAGAATCTAGGGTCAGGACGGTTAAGGACCCTGTGCCCGCACTGGCCAGGACAATGTAGCTTTGTCCTTGGACTGAGACCGTGGCCATATCCTGCGGTGTGGCAATGGGCAAAAATTGCTGTGCGCCCAAAGTGGACGCGGGCGACAAGGTGCCGTTGGAGGAGACAGCATAGGCGGTGATGCTATGATTGCTGGCGGAGGCGGCCAAAACGAAGCTATTGCTGCCTTGGGTTACGACGCTCAGCGCGGAAATTTGGTCGGTGAATGCGGCCTGCTGGCTGGCCAATTGGTTTTGCTCCACCATCGTCCCGTTGCTGGCGACTTGAAAGGTGGCCAATCCATTGCCGGTCGTGTCTGCGAGCACCACAAGGCCCGTTCCGCCGGTCTGCAGATGTACCGCTTCAAAGCGATCCGAATATCGGCCTGAATTGCCCGAATGCAGGGTTAACGAACTGTCGGATCTGCTGTTGAGTACAGCGGTCAAATCTTGATCCGAAATTGAGATCACGCGCCCGCCAAGGGCCACATTCTGGGAGGGAGCCGTGGCACTCATTGGCACGCTGTGGGCAAGGGTTGCGGCCTGATTGGCGCCGGTTGTGAGCGTCACAACACCCTGCCCACCATCGCTGGCGAGGGTAATCTGTCCATTATGTTCGTAAAATCGCGCATCCCCAAGCGGGTTGTTCAGGATGGATCCCGAAATTGCCCCATTAAACTGAAAGCTTCCCACAACAGGTCTCCAAAATGCGCTTGGCAGCTTTCTCACAGGTAAATATTAATGAGATCTTATCCTCTGGTTTCAAATGTGAACAATTTAGTTGAAATCCAAACGGCTGCATTTCGGGGATCCTCCTCTTGACCCGAGGGGCGTTTGCGGCCTTTGTGCAGGACAGACAGAAGGAGCAGACAATGGCATGGGAATTTTGGGTCGATCGCGGAGGCACGTTCACGGATATCGTGGCGCAAGATCCGGCTGGCGCGCTTCACAGTCACAAGCTTTTGTCTGAAAACCCAGAGCAATACATTGATGCCGCTGTCGCTGGAATACGTCACATACTCGCCGATACAGAGCTGGATGAGGCCGATATTGCCGCGGTGAAGATGGGCACAACTGTGGCCACCAATGCTTTGTTGGAACGTAAGGGCGCAAGAGTGCTTTTGATGATCACTGAGGGTTTTGGGGATCTGCTTGAAATCGGATATCAGACCCGCCCCGATCTGTTTGCCATGCAAATTTCGCGCCCAGAGTTGCTTTATGACAGCGTTGTCGAGGTGTCCGAGCGCCTTGATGCGGCCGGTACAGTTCTGACACCCTTGGACCTGTCCCGCGCGCGCGCCGATATGGAGGCGGCCCGTGCGGCGGGGGTGCAGTCCATCGCAATTGCGCTGCTGCATGCCTATCTGAATCCGGTGCATGAGCAGCAATTGGCACAGTTGGCCGCCGAGCTTGGCTTTACGCAAGTCTCGACCTCCCATGAGGTCTCTGGTCTGGCCAAGCTGGTTGGGCGCGGTGACACCACCGTGGTCGATGCCTATCTCTCTCCAATCTTGCGGCGCTATGTCGATCAGGTGGCGGGGGCTTTGAATGTCGGGGGAAATTGCCAGGCATTGATGTTTATGCAGTCAAACGGCGGGCTCACAGATGCGCGTAAATTCCAAGGCAAAGACGCGATCCTATCCGGTCCGGCCGGGGGGATTGTCGGCATGGTGCAAACCGGCCAACACGCCGGTTTTGATCAGCTGATTGGTTTTGACATGGGCGGCACCTCCACCGATGTCAGTCATTTTGCGGGCAAATTTGAGCGCAGTTTTGAGACGGAAGTGGCCGGGGTGCGGATGCGGGCACCGATGATGGATATCCACACCGTGGCGGCTGGTGGCGGCTCGATTTGTAGCTACCGCGACGGCCGGTTCCAAGTGGGACCCGAAAGCGCCGGCGCCGATCCTGGCCCGGCCAGCTATCGTCGGGGTGGGCCTTTGACCGTGACGGATTGCAATGTGATCTTGGGCGCTTTGTCGGCGGATTATTTCCCGGCTGTTTTTGGGGCCTGCGGCACCTTGCCCTTGGATGC
>JGI26088J50261_1000435_pt1 | contig 25142 bp, 26 predicted proteins | sample SaaInl1SG_22_DNA_FD_50261 | JGI IMG/M metagenome (IMG submission 50261)
GTCACTGATATTCCTGTCACATACAAAGGACTGATTAATGAATATACTCCGTACCGCTGCGCTGGCATTATGCGCGTTGAGCACCACAGCCACTGCTCAAACTGACCCCGAAAACTGGGATGCTGTGACTGCTGCGGCCAATGGCCAAACGGTTTATTGGAATGCATGGGGCGGCTCTACGCAGACCAATGATTTTATTGCATGGGTAGGGGACCGCGTATCTGAAGACTACGGCGTTACACTTGAGCATGTAAAACTTTCCGACACTGCGGATGCGGTTTCGCGTGTTCTTGCTGAGAAATCAGCGGGCCAGAATGAGGACGGCGCGATTGATATGATTTGGATCAACGGTGCCAATTTTGCAGCGATGAAAGATGCAGATTTGTTGTTCGGGCCCTTTGCCGAAAGCCTGCCGAATTGGGCACTTGTCGATGCGCAAGGCAAATCTGTTCAGTCTGATTTTACGGTTCCTACCGATGGTATGGAGAGCCCGTGGGCAATGGCGCAGGTGGTTTTCATCCATGATACCGCAGACTTAGCTGCGCCTCTTGGTTCAATGGAGGCTATTCTGGAATGGTCGTCTGCGAACACGGGCCGCTTTACGTTTCCTCAACCGCCGGACTTCTTGGGCACGACATTTCTCAAACAAGCGCTGACTGATTTGCTGGACGACACAACTGTGCTGAGCGCGCCAGTTGGCGATAATTATGACGAGGTTACCGCACCGCTTTGGGACTTTATGGACGCGCTCACGCCGACCTTGTGGCGCCAAGGCAAAGCGTACCCCCAAACAGGACCGCGCCAATTACAATTGATCGCTGACAACGAAGTCGACCTAGCGATTTCGTTCTCACCCGGTGAAGCCTCTGCGGCGATCGCAAACTTTCAACTACCAGATACTGCGCGTACGTTCGTTTTGGACAAAGGTACGTTGGGCAATGCGTCCTTTGTGGCCATTCCCTACAATTCAGGCAGCCCTGAGGGCGCAATGGTAGTTGCCAACTTCTTGATGTCCGCCGAAGCACAGACCCGCGCACAAAACCCTGATATCTTGGGCTATGGCACGGTATTGAATATGGATGCGCTTAGCACCGATGAGCGTGCAGCATTTGACGCGCTTGACCTGGGCGTGGCCACTTTGTCGCCAGCAGAACTGGGCACAGCCCTGCCGGAACCACACTCAAGCTGGGCTACACGTTTGGCTGATGATTGGGCCGCGCGTTACGGTGTTGCGCAATAAGTATGGGGTGGATGACCTCTCCTGAAACGCCCCTTTGCGGGGCGTTTTTTGCACCAAGCTACGCTGGCAGAATGTTCTAAACATGCGTCGCGGAATTAGCATAGATGGCTGCCATTGCTGACGGTGCTGGCCATGCTTGGCCCCGTCCTGGCCGGATTACTTGGCACCATCGCGCCCGCGTTTGGGTATTTGCCAGCGGCCAATATGAGAGAATGGACAGTGGCTCCATTTGTGGGTTTGTTTCGCTGGGACGGCTTTCCACATGCAGTGATGCTCAGTGTGACAACGGGATTTTTGGCAACGTCTCTGTCGCTTTTGATCACAGTTTTGATCATTGGGGGCTGGCACGGCACGCAGGCGTTTAACCTTATTCGGCGTTTATTGTCCCCGTTACTTTCGGTCCCACACGCGGCTGCGGCGTTTGGCATTGCGTTTCTGATCACCCCATCGGGATGGGTGGCACGTGCATTCTCGCCATGGCTGACAGGTTGGGAGCGTCCGCCAGATGTGCTCATCGTTCAGGACCACTGGGGCCTTGCGATGGTGGTTGGCCTCGTTGCCAAAGAGGTGCCATTTTTGCTGCTAATGAGCTTGGCGGCCTTGGGGCAAGTCAATGCAAAATCAAGCGCCACGATCGCCGCCGCGTTGGGGTATGGGCGTGTAACTGGCTGGCTCAAAACAGTTTTCCCACGGGTCTACGCACAGATCAGGTTACCGGTTTATGTTGTTCTAGCCTATTCGATGTCGACTGTTGACGTGGCCATCGTGCTGGGTCCGAACACGCCGCCGACTTTATCTGTTCAAATCGTTAAATGGATGTCCGATCCGGATTTGGCGATGCGACTTGAAGCAGCCGCAGCAGCGGTGGTTCAGCTTCTACTTGTTATTGGCAGCCTGATCTTGTGGCGCGGCGGCGAGATTTTGGTTGGCATATTGGGTACCAAGTGGGTGATGCGCGGAACGCGAAGTTTCGGTGATAATGCTTTGCGGATCGTTGGCCTTGGAGCAGGCGTACTGGTTTGTACAGGCGTTCTTTTGGGGCTTGTCTCATTAGGGGTATGGAGCGTTGCAGGGCTTTGGTCGTACCCTGATGTACTGCCTGACAGCCTATTTGCGCGTTCATGGTCACGGCACTGGGGCAACATTTTTGATACCGGTATAACCACGTTGCTGATCGCGCTTTGTGCGACGTTCATCGCAGTTTTGTTGACGCTGGGATGTTTAGAGGCTGAATACCGCTTTAACTTCACCATGTCAGAGCGAGGTGTGTTTTTGCTCTATCTACCTCTCATGGTGCCGCAGACCGCGTTCTTGCCGGGCCTTCAGACGCTGATGCTGTCCACTGGGTTGAAAGGCGGATTTGTCCCTGTGGTTCTGGCGCATTTAGTCTTTGTGCTGCCTTATGTTTTTCTGTCTTTGTCGGATCCGTTTCGGGCTTGGGATGTGCGGTTCGGCACGATTGCCGCCGCCTTGGGTCGTTCTGCAAACGGCGTCCTTTGGCGGGTGCGCTTGCCCATGTTACTGGCCCCTGTTTTGACTGCTGTGGCCGTTGGGTTTGCGGCTTCCGTCGGTCAGTACCTGCCCACACTTTTGGTCGGGGGTGGGCGGCTGTCGACGTTAACAACCGAAGCCGTCGCGCTTGCCGCGGGGGGCGACCGCCGCGCGATTGGGGTTTATGGCTTGGCCCAAACTGTTGCCGCGATCCTGCCTTTCGCAGCAGCACTTTTGCTGCCTCAGATCATTTGGCGTAACCGTCGGGGGCTGTCTGATGCCTAATTTCTATGCCCGCAAAGGACACATTCAATGAGCCACGAACTGCACCTTGATATTATCCGTATTTCCAAAGATGGGCGTGAATTAATTGCGATTGACCAGACAGTTGCTGCGGGTGAAGTGCTATCTGTTATGGGGCCGTCAGGTGCGGGCAAGTCGACTTTGCTTAATTACATTATTGGTACTTTGCCGTCTAATTTTAAGGCAACAGGGGCGGTTCTGCTGAATGGTGCAAATCTATGCGTGTTGCCTTCTAATCAGCGGCAAGTCGGTATTCTGTTTCAGGATGATCTGCTCTTTCCACACATGAGTGTTGGGCAAAACCTGGCCTTTGGGCTAAGCGAGATATTCGGGGGGCCGATAGGCTCGCGCGCATTGATCCGGCACTTACCGAGATTGGCTTAGAGGGGTTTGCGGACCGTGATCCAGAAACCCTGTCTGGTGGGCAAAAAGCACGGGTTGCATTGATGCGGATGCTATTGTCGGAACCGCGTGTTTTGTTGCTGGACGAAGCATTTTCACGGCTGGACACGGAACGCCGTGATCAGATCCGGACACTTGTGTTTGATACCGCGCGGGCGCGTCAGCTGCCCGTCATTATGGTCACCCACGATCGAGCAGATGCTGACGCAGCAGGTGGCCCTGTGTTCTATCTAACTGACTAATCTTACGCCTATTCTGCCAAATGGCAGGCCACCCGCGCACCTCTGACCACACGCATTTCGGGACGCTCAGCCGAACATTGCGCCGCAGCGATCGGACAACGCGGATGGAACGCGCAGCCAGTAGGCGGGTTGATTGGGTCAGGGATTTCACCTTGTGGCGGATCAATCTCGCGGCCAAACCCATCCATCTTTGGGGCGGCTGCCAAAAGCATCTGGGTGTAGGGGTGCTTGGGGTTCTCAAACAACTCATCCGGCGTGGCTTCTTCCACAAGACGTCCCAAGTACAGCACACCAATTTTGTCGCTGATGTGTTGAACCACAGTCAAATCGTGACTGATGAACAAATAGGTCAGACCAAGGTTTTCCTGCAGGTCTGACATCAGGTTTAGCACCTGTGCCTGTACTGACACGTCCAGCGCACTGGTCGGCTCATCACATACAATCAGCTTTGGTTCACTCGCCAAAGCGCGGGCGATGCAAATGCGCTGGCGCTGGCCGCCGGAAAACTCATGTGGAAACTTATCTGCGTCCAGCGCAGATAGTCCCACTTGCTCAAGAAGCTTTTCTGCAAGGCCAACAACATTTCCGCCACGGGCAGATACAGGTTCGTTGATAATCTCACGCACACGCCATCGCGGATTTAGGGAGGCGTACGGGTCCTGAAAAATCATCTGGATGTCACTGCGCGCTTTATCAAGCTTGCCGCCGTCTGTCTCGCGGCTCAGATCGATGTCGTTGATCAACACGCTGCCGTCCGTTGGCTTCAACAGGCCCACGGCCATTTTGCCGATGGTCGATTTGCCGGAACCGCTTTCGCCAACAAGTGAATAAACCGTCCGTTCCTCAACATCAAAACTTACGTCTGAAACGGCGGTGAGCATCGCTTTGGGAAGCCGCTCAATGACGCGGTTGAGCCACGGTTTTGAGACGTCAAAAATGCGGGTGAGGTTTTTGACCTGGATCATCGCCATTACGCTGTTTCCTCAGCCGGTTGTTGTATCGGAAAGTGGCATGCAGACCGCCCACCATTCAGTTTCGGGCGCGGCTCTGCACGGCAAATGTCTTGGGCAAATTCACAGCGCGGATGAAAAGCACAGCCCTCAGGCATGGCCGTCAGACGCGGCATTGAACCCGGAATTTGGTGCAGGCGCTTTAGGCCTTTGCTGGCCAGCGGCGTGGAGCCCATTAGCCCATCTGTGTAGGGGTGTTCGGGATGTGTGACCACATCGCGCACGTTGCCCAATTCGGCCAATCGTCCTGCATACATGACGGCCACGCGATCGGCGGTTTCGGCTATGACACCCATGTCGTGCGTGATCAGCATGACAGCCGTGCCACGGTCACGACACAGCCGTTTAAGTAGGGCAATGATCTGCGCTTGTACCGAAACATCAAGCGCCGTCGTTGGCTCGTCCGCAATAATCAGCGACGGTTCAGCGCAAAGCGCCAAAGCAATAACAACGCGCTGGCGCATGCCACCGGAAAATTCATGGGGATAGCTATCAAGGCGCTGCGCCGCTGCGGGAATACCCACCTCATCCAAGGCCGCAGCCGCGCGTTTGCGTGCCTCATCGCGCGAGATGTCCAGATGCTCGAGCATTGTTTCAGTTAGCTGATCGCCGATGCGCAACAGTGGGTTAAGTGAGGTCAGCGGGTCTTGAAAAACCATGCCAATATGCTTGCCGCGCAACCGACGCATATCTTCGCCTTCAAGCTGATCAATGCGCGTGCCGTTCAGCCAAATCTCGCCGCCCGTAATTTTTGCAGGACGGTTCAGCAGACCAATCACAGCATTACCTGCCATTGATTTACCGGCCCCGGACTCCCCAACAATTCCTAAAATTTCACCGCGGTTGATATCATAGTTAATCTGATCAACAGGCCGCAAAATACTGCCCCGTGTCGGTATTTCGACAGTAAGATTGCGGATCGATAAGACAGCTTCAGACATGGGGTGGTCCTCGGGGTTAACCAGTTGCGTCGCGGCTTAGCGCAGTTTTGGGTTTAGGGCGTCGCGCAACCAATCGCCCAGCAAGTTCACGGCCAGCGCAAGGGCCAGAAGGGTGCAAGCAGGGAACAGCAAAATCCACCATTCGCCCGAGAACAAAAAGCCCTGACCGATACGGATAAGCGTGCCAAGAGATGGTTGCGTCGGCGGTGCGCCTACGCCCAAAAATGACAGGGTTGCTTCGGCAATAATTGCCAAGGCAAGTGAGATGGTTGCGATGACCAGCACAGGGCTCAGCACGTTTGGCAAGATGTGGCGCAGCATGATTGCGCCGGAGCCGCGGCCAATTAAGCGGGCTGCTTGGACATATTCTTTGTTCTTCTCAACAAGGGTCGCACCACGCACAACACGAGCAAATTGGACCCAATCGGACAAGCCAATTGCCACAATCAAGACCCAGATTGCCATTTGATCACGGTACTCTACCGGGGTGATCCCCTTGGCCACGCCGAAGATCAGCATGGCAACCAAGATCGCCGGAAAGGTCAGTTGAACGTCTGCGATCCGCATGATGATGGTCTCGACCCACCCTCCGACGTATGCGGCAACAAGGCCCAAAGTGATGCCCAAAACCATTGCAAACCCAACCGCTGCCGCACCCACAAATAGCGAGATGCGAAGCCCATAAAGGATAGTTGAGAAAACATCGCGGCCCTGATCATCGGTACCCAGCCAAAAGGTTTCGCCAGTGAACGCGTTGGGCTCCATCGGGCTTGAAAACCCGTTCATCAGGTTCAGNGAGGCCGGATCAAATGGGTCGTATGGTGCGATTAACGGCGCGAAAATTGCTGCCAACACCATCAACATCACAACTGTGAAAGAGATCATCGCAACAGGCGAGCGGCGGAATTGATAAGCAAAATCGCCGTCCCACCAATGGGCAAGGCGTCCGCGCGGTTTTGGAGCAGGCGTTGTATCAGCCATGATTAATGTCCTCCCGAACGGTCGGCGCGCAGGCGCGGATCAATTGCAAAATAGAGCAGGTCGACGATGAGGTTAATTGCCACGAACATCACTGAAATAAGCATCAGATAAGCAGCCATCACAGGGATATCGACGAACTGAATAGCGTTAATAAACAGCAACCCAACACCGGGCCACTGAAACACTGTCTCAGTAATGATCGCAAAGGCGATGATGCTGCCCAGTTGCAGGCCGGTGACCGTAATCACGGGGACCAATGTGTTCTTAAGGGCGTGACGGAAGTTGACTGATTTTTCGCGGATACCACGGGCGCGGGCAAAGCGGATGTAATCCGCACGAAGGACTTCCAGCATCTCGGACCTGACCAGTCTCATGATCAACGTCATCTGATAAAGCCCAAGTGTAATGGACGGTAATATCAACGCCTTAAGGCCTGATCCGGTCGCAAATCCAGTCGTCCACCAGCCCAGATCAACAACGTCACCGCGCCCAAAGCTGGGCAGCCAGCCCAATTCAACTGAAAACAGATAGATTAGCAAAATACCTATCAAGAATGTGGGCAAACTGACCCCGATCAATGAGACCGACATGATGGTATTGGCGGCGAAACCATCACGCCTAATGGCGGTGAAAATGCCAAGGACAACACCGAAAAACATCGCAAATCCGGCAGACACCAAGGCAAGCTCAAGGGTGGCAGGGGCGCGTTCGGCGATGATCTCGGCGACAGGGCGGGCTTGGCGGTAACTCAGCCCGAAATCCCCCTGCACAGCACGGCCCAAAAATGCGCCGTATTGGACAATAAATGGGTCATCGAGGCCCAACTCTCCGCGCAACCGCTCAATATCGCTTTGGGTGCGTTCTTGGCCCAACAAACTGTCAATCGGGTCGCCTACAAAGCGGAACATCGAAAAGGCGACAAGCCCCACAACAAGCAAGACGATGAATGACTGAAATAGGCGGCGGAGGGAGTATGCTAACATTGGATCACAGTTTATTTTGTAGCCGGCAGGGTCAAGAGCCGAGTGTGCGTTTTGGCGGTATTCACGTAGCGGCAACTACATTTTTATTAAGCGTCATATGCGAGGAAAAAGCGTGTGTCATAAAAAATGCGCGCAGGCTCAAAGACCTACGCGCAAAATTTCGACGGTATCGATTTATGAAAGGGCGCTGTCACAGCGGCTGCAGACGCTGTCGTGCTTGTGGCTTCCAACGTCTGGCAGCACCTTCCAACAGCGCGCGCATTTTTCGCCGTCTGCCTTTGCAAAGCTAACGGCGACGCCTGCTACGTCATCAAGGGCGAACGCGCCCTCAGGGCCTACGCCTTCGACAACTGTGATTTGGCTGGTGATGCACAGGTCTGCAAAGTTATCCGCATCGACAAGGGCAAAAAGTTCTGGCGACAAATAGACCGTTGGCGCAGCTTCAAGCGAGGAGCCGATGACTTTTGCCGTCCGCTCGCCTTCCAACGCACCTGTTACGACGCGGCGGATTGCGCGGATTTTGTCGAGCTTTGCAGCCAGCGCGTCATCGCGCCATTCGGCTGGAGTTTGCACGAAGTCAACAAGGTGGACACTTGTCTCAGCCCCGTTTCGCTCAAGCCAGACTTCTTCCATTGTGAAGGTCAAGATCGGCGCAAGCCACGTTGTGAGGCGGCCATACAGAATATCCAGCACGGTTAACGCAGAAAGCCGGCGGTTAGTGTCGCCGTCGCAATAAAGCGCGTCTTTGCGGATGTCGAAGTAGAACGATGACAAATCGAGTGTCGCAAAATCGAAGATGGCACGGAACACACCTTGGAAATCGTATTTCGCATAGCCGTTGCGCACAGTTTCATCCAACACGGCGATCTTGTGCAGCATGAGGCGTTCCAGCTCGGGCATGTCTTGGGGCACTACGGTTTTTGCCGCATCAAAGTCCGCAAGGCTGCCCAGCATAAAGCGCATCGTGTTACGCAGGCGACGGTAGCTATCGGCCACGTTTTTCAGGATTTCTGGCCCGATGCGCAGGTCGGCGGTGTAATCAGACTGGGCCACCCAAAGACGCAAAATATCCGCACCGTATTGTCTCGTGACCTCTTCTGGCGCGATTGTATTGCCGATGGATTTGGACATTTTCATGCCTTTTTCATCAAGCGTGAAACCATGTGTCAGCACGCCTCGATAGGGCGCGCGTCCTTTGGTGCCACATGCCTGAAGCATGGATGAGTGGAACCAGCCGCGGTGTTGGTCAGTACCCTCAAGATAGAGATCGGCCAAGCCATCTTCAGACCCGTCTTCACGGTCGCGCAGGGTAAAGGCGTGGGTTGAGCCACTGTCAAACCACACGTCAAGGATATCCATCACTTGGGTGTAGTCATCAGGTTTCACGATGCCACTTAGGAACCGCTCTTTCGCGCCGTCTTTGTACCACGCATCAGCGCCCTCAACTTCGAAAGCTTCAAGGATGCGGGCGTTCACGTCAGCATTACGCAGCAGGTAGTCTGGATCGTCGTGTTTCGCGCCTGTTTTGACAAAGCATGTCAGCGGTACGCCCCACGCACGTTGACGAGACAACACCCAATCGGGGCGCGCTTCGATCATTGAGTAAAGACGGTTGCGACCAGTTTGCGGCGTCCATGTTACCAACTCATCGATGCTGGTCAGGGCGCGCTCACGGATGGTTTTGCCGTGTGTGTCCATCCCGTCATCACAGGCTTTGTCGATCGCGGCAAACCACTGTGGGCGGTTCAAACGGATGACAGGTGCTTTGGAACGCCACGAATGCGCGTCACTGATAGTGATCCGCGAGCGGGCCAGCAAGCCGCCGACCTCGACCAGTTTTTCGATGACTTTCTGGTTCGCTTTGCCCGGTTTTCCGTTGGAGCGCAGGATGACCTCACCGCCGAAGAACGGAAGATCAGCGCGGTAGGAACTGTCGTCCAAGATGTTGAACGTCATTGGAAGACCGTGTTTCAGGCCGATTTGATAGTCGTCGTCACCGTGGCTGGGGGCGGTGTGAACAAAGCCTGTACCTGCGTCGGCAGTGACGTGATCACCGGCCAGCATAGGCACATCGAAATCCCATTCCCCATTGGCGCCGTCAGCACCGTAAAGCGGGTGGTTTAGGGTCAGTTCAGTAAGCTCGGCGGCGCTTACATCCCCGACACGGGTGTACATTTCGCCATCAAGGCGTGCGGCTGAAAATGCGCTCTCAGCAAGATCATCGGCAAAGAGATATGTTGCACCTGCCTTGGCCCAACATTCATCTGGCGTGGAATTCACCTTATACGCACCATAACTTACTGTTTCGTTAAAACAGACCGCACGGTTCTGCGGGATGGTCCACGGGGTCGTCGTCCAGATCACCACATAAGTGTCTTTTTGGCCCTTAACTGCAAAAGGAACCCAGATCGCATCTGTTTGGCGGTCGTGGTACTCGACCTCCGCTTCCGCAAGGGCTGTCTTTTCAACAGGCGACCACATCACAGGCTTTGAACCCTGATAAAGTGTGCCGTTCATTAAGAACGTTTGGAACTCTTCCGCGATCACGCGCTCGGCATGGTAGTCCATTGTAAGGTAGGGATTTTCCCAGTTACCAGTGATGCCAAGGCGCTTGAATTCTTCACGTTGGATGTCGACCCAGCCTTTGGCAAAGTCGCGACATTCACGGCGGAACTCGACCACGTCGACTGCGTCTTTATCACGGCCTTTTTTGCGGTACTTCTCTTCGATTTTCCATTCGATCGGCAAGCCGTGGCAGTCCCAGCCTGGGATGTAGCGGGCATCATGACCCATCATCTGTTGGGAGCGAACGACCATGTCTTTGAGGATTTTGTTCAGCGCGTGGCCGATGTGCAAATGACCGTTTGCATAGGGAGGGCCGTCATGAAGCGTGAAAGGCTTGCGTCCAGATTTTTGGCGCAGCTGGCCATAGACGTTCAGTTCTTCCCATCGTGCAAGCCATTCAGGCTCGCGTTTGGGCAGACCTGCGCGCATTGGGAAATCTGTGCGGGGCAGGTTGAGTGTGGTTTTATAGTCGGGTGTTTCGGCGCACATATCGAGCGTCCTTTTTCGTCATATTTTCAATGGAATAGCGAGAGCGGCGTGAGGGTCTCGAACGCCTTGGCCCGGCGGCTCATAAGGTCAGAGCGCCGGGGATATAATTCGAATAATGTGCAGCGATTGAAACGTCATGGGGTGCTTATAGGGGCAGGCCTTGTGGCTGTAAACTATGTGGGCGGTGATACTTAAGTGGTAACTGGTGACCGCAGCACCTAGTGCAAGCGCGCAAAGACGTTGAACACTCAATCGGGCGTCAAATTGGTGTAGTGATTGCGCAGTGATTGCAACGGGGGTGATCTGGGGCTAACTGGAGTTCATGCACAGATATGCCTTGAAAATCGAGTACAACGGCGCGCCTTATCATGGCTGGCAGCGACAAGTTGATTTGCCGTCGGTGCAGGGCATGATTGAGCAGGCCATCGGTAAAGTAGCCGGTAGCGCCCATGAGATTGCCGCCGCAGGCCGTACCGATGCGGGCGTTCACGCGTGGGCGCAAGTGGCCCATGTGGACATGGAGCGCGACTGGGACACGTTTCGGCTGTCCGAGGCGATCAATTATCATCTGAAACCGAACCCCATTGCCATTATCGGCTGCGCAAAAGTGACCGAGGCGTTCCACGCACGATTTTCCGCAGTTGAGCGCCGCTATATTTTCAGAATGGTATCGCGCCGCGCGCCGATTGTGCACGAAGCGGGACTGGTCTGGCAGGTAAAGCCGCCTTTGTCGCTGGAAGCCATGCAAGAGGGGGCCGAGCATTTGCTGGGCTATCATGATTTCACCACGTTCCGTTCGTCTATTTGCCAAGGTCTGACGCCGTTCAAAACGCTCGACCGTTTAGATGTAAGCGAACATCCGTACCCGGGCGGTGCCGAGTTTCGCTTTGATGTGCGCGCGCGGTCGTTCCTGCATAATCAAGTCCGCAGCTTTGTCGGCACACTTGAGCGCGTCGGCGCGNGGCATCTTGAGCCATCTGATGTCAAACGCAGGCTTGAGGCATGCNAGCGGTCTGCTTGCGGTCCGGTAAGCGCACCGCACGGGCTGTATCTTGCGGGCGTCGGCTATGAAGACGACCCTTTNGAATAAAATTAAAACACTGCGGCTTGCCATTTGCNCGCCCAAAAGGAGATCAAACCGATGATGACATGGACCGCGTTAACCACGTTGAACAACAAGGCANAGGCCGAGGCTTTGGGCGAGGCGCTTGAAACGCTGACGCCAGAGCCCACGGGCGTGGGTGTTTTTGAGGTCGAAGACGGTTCGGGCGTTTGGGAAGTGGGTGGGTATTTCATTNAAGCACCTGATGCCGNCGGCCTTGCGCTTTTGGCGGCCATGAACGGAGCGAAGGATTTTGTTGTTTCTGAAGTGCCCGAAACCGATTGGGTTGCCCATGTGCGCCGCGAGTTGCCGCCCGTCGAGGCGGGCCGGTTTGTGGTCTATGGCAGCCATGACGCGGACAGCTTGCCTGAAGGTAAAATTCCGTTGTTGATTGAGGCCGCAATGGCCTTTGGGACGGGGCACCACGGCACGACGCTAGGTTGTTTGATTGCTCTTGATGAGTTGATTGACGCGGGTTTTGCTGGCCAGAACGTTGCTGACATTGGCTGCGGGACGGCCGTGTTGGCAATGGCGGCTGCAAAAGTATGGCCGCAAACAGTTCTGGCCAGCGATATTGATCAGGTCGCAGTAGAAGTGGCGCTCGCCAATGCAAAGGCCAACGATCTGGANGGGCGCATCACTTGCGTTGAGGCGGCTGGTTTTGATCACCCGACCTTACAAGGTGCCGCGCCGTTCGATCTGATTTTTGCCAATATCCTAAAAGGTCCGCTGTTGATGCTTGCGGATGATATGGCCGGCGCATGTGCGCAGGGCGGGCATATCATCTTGTCGGGTATTCTGAATGAGCAAGCCGATGAGGTGCAGACGTGCTACAGCAGCGCGGGTTTTGAGCTGCGCAAACGCAGGAGTATCGGTGACTGGACCACCCTCACGCTGAGCCGCAGTTAACGTTGCCGTAAGAAAAACAGAGCAATTATCCTAAAATTGTGTTAACAAGGTTCTCAGTAACGAATGAGTAACTGAGGGCAATGGTATGTCTGATCGGCAAAAGTTTAAGTCCAAAATGAAGCGATTGGCCAAGCAGCAACGACGTGCAGGGTATTATCGTACACAGTCAGTAAATCACGATGGTATGGTGCTGGGCCGCGCTCCTGCGCGTGGTGGTTTTCCGTGGCAACTGGTGTTTTTGGCTATTTAAGGCGTTTGCTTACACAACGAACGGTCCTGCAGCGTATCTTGAACGCGTCGAGGGCTTACAACCATCCGGTGGTTTGGGGGGCTTTGCAGCGTGGATGATGCAAGCGGATAGCCTGACCATTTGGATCGCTCAATATCTTCAGGTGTTCGTCTAGAAGGGCGCCTATTTCTGTGGCCAGCACGCATAAAAAAAGCCGCATGGCCGAAAGGCTGTGCGGCTTTTGCTCGAGACACGCCTGAGGGTTTAGAGGGCGTCTACGTCTGCATATGTCAGGCCGACATCTTCCAATTCACTTGCAGACAGCTGCTTGAGCGCTTTGCGTGTCTGGCGCGCATCATTCCAAGACTTCACTTTCGCGAAAGTCGCAATGAACGGAGCGGCAACTGTGAATGTGCTTGCTGCGGGTGCGAAGCGGGATGTTTCGATAACGGCCATGATCGTATTCCTTTACTGCGCAAAAATTATGCGTTTATGGGTGCGTGATGGCGCTCATTTAGGCGGGAAAGATATTTCCGGATAGTGAGTATTTCTGCAATGCAGCTATGATCGGACTGCATATGTCGAAAATGGACAAATCGCCTGTCGTTATTGGGCTATTTGCAAGTCAAACCTGCCCCGATTTGCACCTGAAATGTCGTATTTGGGCGAAATTATCCACAGGTGTTCAGGATGCCGCAGATCACGAAAACCTTGGCTGTTTTGTAACAATTCGCGAAATACGCCGATATTTGTTTCTGTTTGGCAAATGTTCGCGTTTCGTGCTACTGCTGAAACGCATAAATACAACAGCAGGCAGGCGACTATGCGGATACTGGGAATCGATCCTGGCTTGGCCAATATGGGGTGGGGTGTCATCGAAATGGTGGGCCCGCGTCTGCGTCATGTCGCAAATGGCATCATCAAAACGAAAACTGGTGATTTGGGCGCGCGCCTTTTGGCGCTGCACACCGGGCTGAGCGATGTGATAGCACAGCACGCCCCCGATGCAGCAGCGGTTGAGCAGACGTTTGTCAACAAAGACGGTGTCGCCACGTTGAAGCTTGGGCAGGCGAGGGGAATCGCGATGTTGGTGCCGGCACAGGCGGGCCTTACAATTGGTGAATACGCCCCCAATGCGGTCAAAAAGACTGTTGTTGGTGTGGGGCACGCTGCCAAAGAACAAGTACAGCACATGGTCAAAATGCAGCTGCCCGGTGTGGTGTTTGACGGACCGGATGCCGCTGATGCTTTGGCAATTGCCATTTGTCACGCTCATCAACGCGGGGTTGGCACGGGCTTGGAAAAAGCCCTGAAGGCACAAAAAATGAGGACTGCGGGATGATTGGCAAACTTCAAGGACGTCTAGAATACCGCAGTACAGATCACGTTATGCTCATGGTCGGTGGGGTTGGATACGTTGTGTATTGTAACGAGCGTACGCTTGCCTCAATGCCCAATGTCGGTGAGGCAGCCGCACTTTATACAGACCTTTTGGTGCGCGAGGATCTGCTGCAACTTTTCGGGTTTTCCACGCTTGCCGAAAAAGAGTGGCACCGGCTTTTGATGTCTGTCCAAGGTGTTGGCGCAAAGGCTGCCATGGCGATTATGGGCACACTTGGCGAAGCGGGGCTTAGCCGCGCAATCGCCATGGGGGATTGGAACAGCGTGAAAGCCGCCAAGGGAATTGGTCCTAAGACGGCGCAGAAAGTTGTGATTGATCTGAAAGACAAAGCCCCTGCCATTATGGCGATGGGCGGCAGCGTGCATGACGCGCTGGGCCAAACAACAGCAGTTGCGGATGACGTTATTGATGATGGTGACGACGCGGGCGCACAAAACGCGCCGCAAGTAGCCAGTATGTCGACCCAGTCCGAGGCGCTCTCTGCGCTTGGNAATTTGGGCTACGCGCCCCAAGACGCGGCGTCGGCCGTGGCGCAAGCCAGCGATCAAGGTGCGCAAGATACANGTGCGTTGATCAAAGCGGCGTTGAAACTTCTTGCGCCAAAGGGCTAAGGAAGGCTCATGGAAAGTGATCCCACATTGCGCCCCGAGCGGCTTGCCGAAGACAATGATCGCGCGTTGCGTCCGCAAGGTCTTGATGAGTTCATCGGTCAAGCAGAGGCACGCGCAAACCTCAAGGTTTTCATCCAGTCTGCGCGTCAACGTGAACAGGCGATGGACCACACATTGTTTCACGGCCCACCGGGTTTGGGCAAAACGACCCTTGCCCAAATTATGGCCCGTGAGCTTGGGGTGAATTTCCGCATGACATCCGGGCCTGTACTGGCCAAGGCGGGTGATCTGGCAGCGATCTTGACNAACCTTGAAGCACGCGATGTGCTGTTCATCGATGAAATTCACCGACTGAATCCTGTTGTCGAAGAGGTGCTTTACCCTGCGCTTGAGGATTTTGAGCTTGATCTGGTGATTGGTGAAGGCCCCGCCGCGCGCACCGTGCGGATTGAATTGCAGCCTTCACGCTTGTTGGGGCGACCACCCGTCTTGGTCTTTTGACTACGCCGCTGCGTGACCGCTTTGGTATTCCAACGCGGCTGCAGTTTTACACCACCGATGAGCTGCACGAGATCGTCGCCCGCGGTGCGCGTCTTTTGGGCGTACCGCAGATGATGAGGGCATTCGCGAAATTGCAAAACGTGCGCGTGGCACCCCGCGCATTGCGGGCAGATTGCTGCGCCGTGTTGTGGACTTTGCGCTTGTGGAAGGCAACGGCCAGATCAGCCGTGCCCTTGCGGATAATGCGTTGACCCGTTTGGGCGTTGATAAGTTGGGCCTTGATGGCGCGGACCGTAGATATCTCAGCCTTGTTGCGGAGAATTATCAGGGTGGGCCCGTTGGCATCGAGACAATGGCTGCCGCGTTGTCTGAAAGCCGTGATGCGCTTGAAGAAGTGATTGAGCCTTACCTGCTGCAGCAAGGCTTGATACAGCGCACCCCACGCGGCCGGATGTTGGCGCAAAAGGCATGGGATCATTTGGGGCTGGCCGCACCCAAGAAACAGGGCGGCCTTTTTGAATAACGGCGCAGGGTTCACAGATGCATGATCAAGAAACATACACCGCAAAAGACGTAGAGGCCTGCTTTACCCGCTCTGATGGGGCTTATGTTTTTGCCCGTTGGGGCAGGGCGATCGCCCCTGTCATTTTTGGTGTGGATGAGGCGACTTTGGCTGTGTTTAAGGGCGCGTGCGAAGCTGTCGTTAGCCTTGCAGGGCACAAAATGGCGGAGGTGGACCCTGAGATTGGGGCGAACCTCATGGTCTTTTTCTGCTCTGATTGGTCCGAACTTACTGAGGTGCCGCATCTTGAACGGCTGGTCCCTGATCTGGTCCCACTTGTAGAACGCCTCAAATCGGCTGATGCCAACCAGTACCGCATTTTCCGCTTTGATGATGATGGTGGCATCAAAGCGTGTTTTGTCTTTTTGCGGATGGATGAAGTCCTCGCGGACACACCGGCAGACACAATTGCGCTGAGCCAGATGGCGCAGATGATTGTGCTTTGGTCTGATCAGGCATTTGTTGGCAGCTCTCCCTTGGCGATTGTGCCCGATGGCGGGGTGATCCTGAAGCCGCAAGTGGGTCAGCTGATCCGCGCTGCTTATGATCCTGTGCTGCCTGCTGCATCGCGCGATCCGTCCCATGCTTTGCGCCTTTTCGCGCGGCTTACGGCGGCAGGTCAGGTCCAATGACACACCGTTTGCCCATTCACGTTTACTACGAAGATACCGACATGGCGGGTATTGTGTACTACGCCAATTACCTAAAGTTTATCGAGCGCGGTCGCACCGAGTTTGTTCGCGAGCTTGGGGTGGATCAGCGCCAGCTCAAAGAGGAGGAGGGCATCGTTTTTGCGGTCCGTCACGTAGATGCGGATTATCTCGGTTCTGCAAAATTTGACGATATACTGAGCGTTGAGACTACAATTGAAACAATCACCGGTGTCCGCTTGGTTTTTCGCCAGTATGTGCGGCGCGACGGGGATCTGTTGTTTACGGCGCTTGTGACCATTGTGGCGATCAATGAGGCGGGGGCACCTGCTCGTCTGCCAGCAAATATTCGCCGAAAGTTGCATTAAATCGCGACTACGCATGCTCAGCGTAGTAATTAAATGAAACATCGCCTATTATGTATGCAATTGGGTCCGCAAAGAGACCCGCAGTACATGAGCAGGCCATATGGAACACGCAGCAGATTTCTCAATGTGGGCGCTATTCGCGCGCGCAACGATCACCGTAAAACTCGTCATGATCATCCTGATTATCGCCAGTTTTTGGGCGTGGTCGATTATCGTTCAAAAGACAATCCAGTACCGCAAAGCGCGCGCAGAGGCCGCGAAATTTGATCAGGCTTTTTGGTCTGGCGCCCCGCTTGACGGTTTATTCGATGAGATCGGACCCGCGCCCGAAGGCGCATCAGAAAAGATTTTCGCCTCTGGCATGCTTGAATGGCGCAGGTCTCACCGAACGGATGGTGGTTTGATCGCAGGTGCGACCAGCCGCATTGATCGTGCCATGGACGTGGCGATCAACCGTGAAGCCGAAGAACTGCAAAAGGGCCTGACCGTATTGGCCACTGTTGGTTCCGCATCACCGTTCATCGGGTTGTTTGGAACCGTTTGGGGTATCATGAATGCCTTTATCGAGATCGCAGAACAGCAAAACACCAACCTTGCAGTTGTAGCCCCTGGCATTGCTGAGGCGCTTTTGGCGACAGGTCTGGGCCTTCTCGCCGCGATCCCTGCGGTTATCTACTACAACAAGCTTAGCGCAGACAGTGACCGAATTGTCGGCAATTACGAGGCGTTCTCTGACGAGTTTGCCACGATTTTGTCGCGCCAGTTGGACAGCTAAGCCATGGTTGCGGGAACAATCAAAAAAGCCGGTGGGAGTGGTCGCGGCCGCCGCCGCGGTCGTGCACAGCCGATGGCAGAAATCAACGTAACGCCTTTTGTTGATGTTATGTTGGTCTTGTTGATCATCTTCATGGTCGCGGCACCCTTGCTGACGGTTGGGGTGCCTGTTGAGTTGCCTAAAACTGCGGCCACTGCGCTTTCATCGGACAATGAAGAACCACTGACGGTGACGCTGACCGCTGATGGCGTTGTGATGATCCAAGAAACCGAAGTTGAACGCGAAGCACTGATTGGGCGCTTGCAAGCCATCGCCACCGAGCGCAGTGATGATAAAATTTTCCTGCGTGCTGATGGGGCGAACACCTATGCAAATGTTGCAGAAATCATGGGTGCTTTGAATGCGGGTGGCTTTTCGAACATTGGCCTTGTGACAGACATTGGCGGCCCCACGCTTGATAGTGTGACGCCGGTGCAGGAGCAGTAGGCACGCCTGATGCGCACGGGCTACATCATATCCGGAGTGGGTCACGCGGGCCTTATCGGCTACCTTCTTGTGGGGCCGATCTTTTCTGCTGATCCACCGCCTTTTGAGGATGTGGAGGTAAGCGTTATTTCCTCGGCTGAGTTCGACGCGCTCACCAATCAAACACCCCCTGAAACGCCGACGCAGATTACGGCACCGGAAGCTGTTGTTGCACCGCCTCCTGAACCCACGCCTGAGCCTGCGCCGCAGCCTGTGCCTGAACCTGTCCGGCCCCAAACGCCTGAGCCTGTGCGCCCGACCCCGCCGCCTGATGCCACGCCCGATGTGAGCCAGATTGCGCCACTGCCACAGACGGATGTGACCGATGAGGCACCCGAAGAACCCACACCGCCAGCTCCCCCGCCTGAGCCGCAAGTGAGTATCATTATTGATGCGTCCAAGCGCCCCAAAGCGCGACCTGCGCCACGTATTGCACCCCAAGCGGTTGCCCCACCGCCCCTTGATGCGACCATCGCGGATCAAACCCAAGACGCGGTCGTAGAAACGAATGCTCCTGATGCGCTGCCAAGTACCCAAAGCGATGCCCAGCAAGCAACGGCCCCTGAAGAGGCTGCGCCCGAAGTCGTGACGGAAGCAGAAGAAGCGGGTGGCGCGCCAACCCGTTCAATTCGCCCACCCGCGCGTCCCAATAGGCCTGTGGCACCAGTGCAAGCAGCCCAGTCTGAGGTGGCGTNCGAGGCCGATGCGGCTGCGCAAACTGCTGAAACCACAGATGCTGCGCCTGCAAGCGATGCGCCCGTTGGTCCACCAATGACCCAAGGCGAGCGCCAGTCGCTTGTTGGTCAGATACAGAACAAATGGGCTGTTCCGCCGCGCGTGATTAGCGACCAAGTCGTTATCACCGTCCGCTTTGCGGTGGGGGAAGACCGGCGTCCAATTTCAGGCTCCGAAGAGTTGATCAGCGGCTCGGGAAGTGCTGATCTAAATCAGATTGCATACCGTGCAGCGCGAAGTGCGATTTTCCGCGCAGGGGCACAGGGCTTTGATTTGCCTGATGGCAAATACGATCAATGGAAAGACATTGAGATTACCTTTAACCCGTCAGGCCTGCGCCTGAAGTAATGAATGAGGGATAGGTTTATGAGGCAGTTTATTGGTGCCATTTTGTTTGCAGCGTCCGCGACCCTTGGATGCATCGCCCCCAGCACAAGCGTGGCACAGCCCCTGCGGCTTGAGATTACGGACGGCGTCATTGAGCCGCTGCCTTTTGCCTTGCCAACCTTCATTTCCGAGACATCCAACGCAGGTGAGATGGCCCTGCAAATCAGTGGTCTGGTCGCAGATGATTTGCGCGGCACTGGATTGTTCCGCCAAATCCAGCCGGAAGCGTTCATTAGCCAAATCAGCGCGTTTGGCGCNCCTGTGCAATACCCCGATTGGCGCGCGATTAATGCCCAAGCGCTGATCACGGGTGCAGTTTCAGTCAGTGGCAATGGCCGCGTGACCGTTAAGTTCCGCCTGTATGATGTATTCACCGGCTCCGAGTTGGGCCAAGGCCTTCAGTTTGTCGGCACCACTGATGGCTGGCGCCGGATCGCCCATAAAGTGGCCGACGAGGTTTATGCGCGCATCACTGGCGAGGGCCCTTATTTTGACAGTCGCGTTGTTTTTGTTGGCGAAACCGGCCCCAAAGAGAACCGTGCCAAACGTCTTGGGATTATGGATTTTGACGGTGCAAACGTTCAATACCTGACGGATAGCAGCGCCATTGTGCTTGCACCGCGGTTTTCGCCTGACGGTGAACGGGTGCTCTACACCAGCTACGAGACAGGCGTCCCGCGCATCTACGTGTTGGACGTGGGCCGCGTGTCACGGCGCGCGCTTGATGTTCCTGACGGCTCCATGAGTTTTGCGCCGCGTTTTGCGCCCGATGGACGAACTGTGGTGTTCTCGCTTGCAACTGGGGGCAACACGGATCTCTATACCCTTGATGTGCGCACCAATGCGCGTACACGCCTGACGTCGACCCCAGCTATTGAAACGGCCCCAAGTTATTCACCTGACGGGCGCAGCATTGTGTTCGAAAGCGACCGCTCAGGCTCGCCGCAACTGTATATTATGCCCGCCACAGGTGGTGAGGCGCGCCGCATTAGCACAGGTGCGGGGCGCTACGGCACGCCAGTTTGGTCGCCTAAGGGGGATTTGATTGCCTTTACCAAGCAAAATCGTGGCCGGTTCCATATTGGTGTGATGCGGACAGATGGCTCTGAGGAGCGGCTTTTGACCGCGTCCTTCCTTGATGAGGGCCCAACGTGGTCGCCCAACGGTCGGGTCATTATGTTTACCCGTGAAACCCAAGGGGCCAATGGCGCGCCTGCGCTTTATTCAGTGGATATCTCGGGGCGTAATCTCGCAAAAGTGCGCACTCAAACAGCGGCATCTGATCCTTCATGGTCGCCTTTACAGCGCTGATGTGCTAATTTGGCACCAAACAACAACAATAATTGCAGCTCATCTAAGACAGGACATCACTTATGAAGACGTTGACAAAATCAGTACTGCTTATCGCGGGCATGTCATTGGCCGCCTGTAGTAACGGCACGCTATTCGGCTCTGGCGGGGGCAGTGGAAATGGCGCGTTCGGTGCCAACGGTGGGGTGGGTGTCAGCGCACTTGATCCCGCGTCCGTCGGTTATTTCAACGAGACCGTGGGCAATAAAATTCTGTTTGATGTGGATCAAAGCACGTTGAACGCATCGGGGCGCTCTATTCTGGACGGTCAGGTGGCTTGGCTGCGTGCCAACCCTGCGTTTGTCGCGGTGATTGAAGGTCACGCGGATGAGCAGGGCACGCGTGAGTATAACTTGGCCCTTGGTGCGCGGCGCTCTAATGCGGTGCGTGAATATCTGGTCAGCCAAGGTATTGCAGGTACGCGCCTGCGTACGCTGACATATGGCAAGGAACGCCCGNTTTCTGCGTGTTCGACCGAGAGTTGTTATGCGCAAAACCGCCGCGCAGTGACCATCTTGTCCGGATCAGGCACAAGCTGATGCGGGCGCTGCGGGTTGTTGCAATATGTGCCGCGCTACTGCCCTTCGGGGCAGCGCTAAGCGCCGAAACTTTGGGGGATGTGCGGGCGGATCTGTCCCGACTTGCCGCCGAAGTCAACAGCCTGCGCGCCGAACTATCTGCCACTGGCAGCACCAATCCGCTTGCGGGGGATGTTTCTACTCTTGCACGCATTGAGACCCTTGAGGCGACCTTGTCACAGCTGACCGCAAAGACCGAGCAACTGGATATTCGCATTAATTCGGTGGTGCGTGATGGAACAAACCGCCTTGATGATTTGAACTTCCGGATCTGTGATCTTGATCCTGCCTGTGACATCGCCACCATCGGGTCGACTGCCGTATTGGGCGGCGTTGAAGTTGTGGGACCCGCTACGAATGTGGTGTTTCCAGAGCAAAATGACGTTTCACTGGCTATTGGTGAGCTGACAGATTTTGAGCGGGCTGAGGCGGCGCTCACCTCAGGTGACTTTCGTAGCGCCGCGGACCAGTTTGCGACCTTTACTGAGACCTACCCAGGCGGGCCGCTAGNGACCCGTGCCAATTTGTTGCGCGGCGATGCACTTGCGGGGCTGGGTGATATGGCACCGGCTGCGCGTGCCTATCTTGATGCGTTTTCTGGTGCGCCAAGTGGTCCTGAGGCTGCCCCTGCGCTGTATAGGCTTGGCACATCCCTCGCGGATTTGGGCCAAACATCTGAGGCCTGTGTTACCCTGGGTGAGGTCACTAGCCGTTTTGCCTCTGCCCCCGAAGCTGCCCAAGCGGCGGCCGCGCGTTTGAACATGGGCTGCGANTAGGGCGTGGTTTCAACGGCTGTTTTGATCGACAAACTGGATCAGNTCTATGGCTGGGAACCGCCTGCATTGATCGGTGTGGCGGTATCTGGTGGGTCTGACAGCCTTGCTCTGTTGCACCTGTTGANCGATTGGGGACGTGCAAAGATTGTTGCGGCCACGGTTGATCATGGTTTGCGAAAAGAGGCGGCTGAGGAGGCTGCTTATGTTGGCCGCATTTGTGCCGCTCTTAATATTCCTCATGATACGCTGCGTTGGACCGCATGGAACGGCAGCGGCAATGTCCAAGACGAAGCGCGCCGTGCGCGTTATGGCCTTTTGGCGCGGTGGGGTAAAAAGCGCGGTGTTGATTTTGTGACACTTGGTCATACCCGCGATGATGTCGCTGAGACATTCTTGATGCGGCTCGCTCGCAAATCAGGTGTTGATGGTTTGGCCGCAATGGCCGCACGCGCTAACAAAAACGGGATGCGTTTTGATCGCCCGCTGTTGGATGTGAGCCGTGCCGACCTTCGCCACTACTTGCATGAAACAGGTGTTGCGTGGGTTGATGATCCTTCCAATGACAACGATGCATTTGACCGCGTAAGGGCACGCCAGCTGCTTGAAAATTTGGGTGAAATGGGGATCACGTCTGATGTGTTGGGCAGTGTCGCTGCTAAGTTGCGTGCTGAGCGGTCCGCCTTGGGGCAAGCCGTCTATGAGCTTGCTGACCGGATCACACACGAGGAAGCAGGCGACGTCATCATTGACNCCAAACGGTTCTCTNTTGCGCATCCTGAATTGCAGCGCCGCCTGTTGAACGTTGCCCTTCAATGGGTGGCCAGTGCGGATTACACCCCGCGCCATGATGCCCTTATGGAAGTCGCGCAGGCGATCGATATGCGACAGACCAAAACGCTTCACGGCTGTTTGATTACGGCCGGTGCAGCAGATATTCGCATTGGCCGTGAATTTAACGCGGTTTGGGATGCAACCGCCCAACCGAGCGCACTGTGGGATGGTCGCTGGCAGCTTACAGGTCCGGCTGAATTGGGCGACGAGGTGCGCGCATTGGGTGAAGAAGGCTTGGGCCAGTTGCCTGACTGGCGCGCAGCGGGATTGCCGCGCCGTTCATTGATGGCGTCACCATCTGTTTGGCGCGCAGACCGGCTAATTGCCGCTCCTTTGGCCTCATTTAATGCCGCATGGAGCGCAAAATGCGCGACATCTTACATCAGTTCCCTTTTAACGCATTGAAGTTGGGGATGTAGTCTCTATTTTAAGACCTAACAGTTATGCACGCCCTTTAGGGGGTGATGCGATTCCCCACATTGAGGAGACCTCCCTTGGGTAACGCGCGAAATTTCGCCTTTTGGATCGTTCTTGGCCTGCTTGTGCTGGCCCTATTCCAACTTGTTGGAGGCGGCCAAAGCACGGCAAACAGCTCTGAAGTTAGCTATTCTCAGTTTGTAGACGCCATTGAAGGTAACGAAGTGGCCAATGCCCGCGTTGACGGTGAACGCGTCACATACCGCGGGACCGATGGCCGTGATTACACAACGATCATGCCGCGCGACGCGGAAGTGACTGATCTTCTGTTGGCCAGCGACATTCCGTTTGAGGCAAAATCACAAGAAACCAGTGGCTTCCAAGCGCTGCTCTTTAACCTGTTGCCAATCCTGTTGCTGATCGGTGTGTGGATTTTCTTCATGCAGCGCATGCAAGGTGGCGGCAAGGGCGGGGCGATGGGCTTTGGGAAATCAAAAGCTAAGCTGCTGACCGAAAAACATGGCCGTGTGACGTTTGATGACGTTGCAGGTATCGATGAAGCTAAAGAAGAGCTCGAAGAGATTGTTGAGTTCTTGCGCAACCCACAAAAATTTAGCCGTTTGGGCGGTAAAATCCCCAAAGGGGCGCTTCTTGTTGGCCCTCCGGGTACAGGTAAAACCCTTCTCGCGCGTGCAATCGCGGGTGAGGCTGGTGTGCCCTTCTTTACTATTTCGGGGTCGGACTTCGTTGAGATGTTCGTCGGTGTTGGTGCGTCGCGTGTCCGTGACATGTTTGCGGACGCCAAAAAGAACGCGCCTTGCATTGTGTTCATCGATGAAATTGACGCAGTCGGACGCGCGCGTGGTTCGGGCTACGGCGGCGGCAACGACGAACGCGAGCAAACGCTGAACCAGCTATTGGTTGAGATGGACGGCTTTGAAGCAAATGAAGGCGTTATTATCGTTGCGGCTACGAACCGTCGTGACGTGCTTGATCCGGCGTTGCTGCGTCCTGGTCGATTTGACCGCCAGGTCACTGTGCCTAACCCAGACATCAAAGGTCGTGAGAAAATTTTGGGTGTGCATGCACGCAAAACACCGCTTGGCCCTGATGTTGACCTGCGCATTATTGCACGCGGCACGCCTGGTTTCTCGGGCGCCGATCTGGCGAACCTCGTGAACGAGTCTGCCTTGATGGCAGCGCGTGTTGGACGCCGTTTTGTAACGATGGAAGATTTTGAGTCGGCGAAAGACAAAGTCATGATGGGTGCAGAGCGCCGCAGCATGGTCATGACAGCTGAACAAAAAGAAATGACCGCATACCATGAAGCAGGCCACGCCATCGTTGGTATAAGTCTGCCGAAATGTGATCCTGTTTATAAGGCCACGATTATTCCGCGCGGTGGTGCTTTGGGCATGGTGATGAGCCTGCCTGAAATGGACCGTCTCAACATGTTCAAAGATGAATGCCACCAACGTCTTGCCATGACTATGGCCGGCAAAGCGGCGGAAATCTTTAAATATGGCGAGGATGCTGTGTCAAATGGACCCGCTGGCGACATTCAGCAGGCTAGCCAACTGGCCCGTGCGATGGTGCTACGTTGGGGCATGTCTGACAAAGTTGGTAACATCGACTATGCAGAAGCTGCTGAAGGATACTCTGGCAATACCGCTGGTTTTTCGGTCTCGGCTAACACCAAAGAGCTGATCGAGGAAGAAGTACGCGGGTTTATCCAACGTGGCTACGACAAAGCAGCTGAGATTATTCGGGAAAAATCCGAAGAGTTC
>JGI26088J50261_1000440_pt1 | contig 24992 bp, 25 predicted proteins | sample SaaInl1SG_22_DNA_FD_50261 | JGI IMG/M metagenome (IMG submission 50261)
AAATTTGTGGCGGAAGCCAAGCGTCAGGTATTTGGTAAAGTTGGCATTGATCTGTTTGCCGGCCCAACTGAAACCTGCGTGATTGCCGATGATACTGTANACGCGNAAATTGTGGCNACGGATATTTTGGGTCAGGCCGAACATGGCTACAACAGCCCTGCAGTTTTGATCACAAACAGCCGTAAACTTGCTGAAGAAACACTGGTTGAGATTGAACGTTTGCTCGAGATTTTGCCAACACGCGACACGGCAAGCGTGAGTTGGGAAGAGTACGGCGAGGTCATTTTGTGCGACAGCTATGATGAGATGTTGAAAGTCTCTGAAGAGATTTGTTCCGAGCACATCCAAGTCATGACAGACCGTGATGAATGGTTCCTTGAAAACATGACCAGCTACGGCGCGCTGTTCCTTGGACCTCGCACAAACGTTGCAAATGGTGATAAAGTTATTGGTACGAACCATACGCTGCCGACCAAGAAGGCGGGTCGCTATACTGGTGGTCTTTGGGTTGGTAAGTTCCTGAAAACACACAGCTACCAGCGTGTGCTGACGGATGAAGCTGCGACCCTTGTGGGCGAATATGGCAGCCGCCTGTGCATGATGGAAGGCTTTGTTGGTCACGCCGAACAGTGCAACGTACGCGTGCGCCGCTACGGTGGTGTCAACGTCCCTTATAGTGGCGCAGCACCTTACCGCGACGCGGCTGAGTAAGCGGAGGCCGCTTAAGGTAATCGAAAAAAGGGGCGTGCCGTTTGGTGCGCCCTTTTTGTATAGGGCCAATTTTAAGCAGCAACGACCATTCGTCGCGCACCAGCTTAGTCGTTGTCAGTCAAGCCCGCGCCTGCACCCGCCAGCCGTGACGCATCGCTTGCGGGGACATATGTTTTGACGGCCAGCGTGTTGAGGTGCGCGTTGAGCCCGTCAGACATCACAATACGTCCGATCGTAGGACGCACTGTTGCTGTCTGAAAATAGCTCAGCGCCAGTCCCGTAAAGACGCCACATCCATCCGATGTGGGGTCAAGTAGGTCGTCTATCACAGCGGGCAGCGTTGTGATTGGGCCAACAGGATCTTTCAATGCGTCGATCAAGTCGCCTTCGCTTCGTGACGCGTAAAGATGGAGGGCCGCTGCTGTGCCAAAGTCACGGGCTTGAGCGACACCAAACCCTGCACCGCGGGCGGCTTTTTGAAGCAACATGCTTGCTTCATTTACTGATTTTGAGGAACTGCTCATGATCCAAATGTTGGCAGCCACCAGTCATCAGCAGCACTAAGTTCATCCGCAAGCGGCGCGCCTTGGCATAGTGTTACGCGGGTCCAGCGGTCAGATTTTGGATCAAATTTGGAGGCCCCAAAAAATGACAATTTACACCGCAACATATCAATTGGCAGGCATGTGTCGGCAATAAGGTTATCGCGGATTTCAGAATAAGGATGCTTGTCCAGACATTGCACCCGTTCGGCAGCAAAGCGGTGTTCAGGATGTGTAGCCAAAAACGCAGTCAATGAGCTGGACGCAGGAAGGTCTTTGGCCAAAGCCGCGACCCGGCGCGCAATATCAAGAGGGCTTTCAAGGTCAGTGCCATCTTCTTCGTGGCGGTTGCCAAGACGGGGTTCTAATTTCTCTTCTGAGACGTACCAAAATTGTGCGCATTCGTCCCGTGCGTTGTAGTCGCGCGCAGTTGCCCAAGCCCAGTCCCGATTGATCAGGGCATATAGCTCCGAGGTGTCGCATGGTGTTAGGCGGGGCGGGCCCAACGGGTCGGCCATGCACTCTTCCAGCCCGTCGACCAATTCACCAAACGGTTCGATGATCATAGCGCAGAGCAATTCTTGTGCGTCCTCTGATAGATTTTCGGCTTGCTGCAAAAGCGCCTCTATCGGGAAGGTTTTTTGGGNCGCTTCATGCCATGNTTCGCCGTTGAGGTAGTCAACAATCGTTGCCCATTCTGCTTGTAGGGTCGATATCCGCGTTGCGGCAATGGCATCGGGGACAATCCATTCCGAAAGATGTTTTGCGGCGCGCTTGGCAAGGTTTTGCAACGTTAAAGCTGTATCGCCAGGCAGCNCTTCTAGTGCTCTGATACGGGCCAATGCTGTCTCGCGGACCATGATCCAATTGTTCAGCAAAACAGGATGTGTGACCAAAAACGGGGCCATACCAAGCCCTGTGGAATTGCCGATCCCAAGGTGACGTTTAAGATGCGGATCAAGGGGNGCTTGCCCCACGTGTTCGACCAACAGATGCGTGAAATGCCGGATNAGCCAAACAGTGAGCATTTCTGCTTGGAACGGGCCTGAAAGCCCATCGCGTTCTGCTATGTCAGCGCGGTCCGCGATCCCAAATTTACCGTTTCCGTATACGGCCGTTGTGCGCATCAAATAGCCTGTCTCGCGAACCATTTTCTCATCTGGCTGCAGACCTGCCTGAAGGCGTTCAACCACGTGCGACCAAAGCCGCACAGATTTATTCGCACGGCTTAAGACCAAATCAGAAGCGGTGAAGCGTGAGGCTTCCTGATGGGGTGCTGTGGCTACGATGCGGTCGATTTCGGGTTGGGATGGGATGCCGTCATAAAGGACAAATGCGCTGTCCCACGCCGTTGCNATCACGCGGTCGGTGCGTGCACCCGGGTCAATTTCAGTGCTGACAGCAACAAGGGAGTAGACGTNCCCGCCAAGCGGCACGCTAATGACTGCGTAGCCGTATCCATCCGTGCTCATCTCCCAGGCGGGGCANGTCACAGTTGCATTTTCGATTGAGAGCCTGCGCAACAGCGTGCGCAAAAAAGATAATCTNGTGGGGAATGATGCACCCAAACGGCGCAGGCGCATCACGTCCGATGCGGGGCGCAGCTTAGCCTGTGGTGGGGGTGCCAAATCCTTCATGCAGGCCCAAACGCGTCAGCATAAAAACGATGCCAATTCGCGCCCATAATGCCGTCCACTTCGCTGGTTGTCATACCCGTCGCGAGCAATCCTTGGCGAATGTTGCCGAAGTCTCTGTTGTCTTTGAACCATGTGGGCATTGGAGGAAAACCTGCATCGGTGGCACTCCCCTCGCCATAGTCAAGGACCTTAGACCATCGTCCCACGCGCATCCATTCGACAACACTGTCGGGTTGATCTTGGCAAAGGTCTGTTCCGATGCCCAAATGCTCGGCACCATATTTTGAGGCAGCTTCTGCAATCATTTGGCAGAAACTTTCCAGCTTGCATGCAGGGCCACCGCTGAGGTGGTGGGGATAAATCGAAAAGCCCAACATGCCGCCAGCAGAAGTNAGCGCGCTAAGAACTTCGTGGGACTTGTTGCGCTTTGCCGCATGCCACCAAGCGGGGTTTGCGTGGGTAATCGCAATGGGGCGGGTCGAGTGTTCAATCGCCTCAAGAGTCGATCGATCAGCGCTGTGCGACATGTCGACAACCAAACCAACGCGATTCATTTCGGCAATGGCCTGTTTGCCAAAGCGGGTCAGGCCCGTGTCCTCGTCTTCATAGCAACCGGTCGCAAGCAGGGACTGATTGTTATAGGTCAGCTGCATGAACCGCACGCCAAGTTGTTGGCAAATCTCAATCAAGCCAATGTCATCTTCGATCGGCGACGGGTTTTGAAACCCAAAGAAAATCGCTGTGCGGCCCGTCTCCATTGCGCGTGTCACATCTTGGGCGGTGGTGCCGCGCATGATAAGATCGCCACATGTCTCAAACCAACGGTTCCATGCTTCAAGTTGCAGAACCATTTCACGAAAAGACTCGTGATAAACAATAGTGACATGAACAGCATCAACGCNGCCTTCACGCATCTGTTCAAAGATGCTGCGGGACCAGTTGCAATATTGCAGGTTATCAATCAGGGGCGTTTTCATAACTGCCACAAAAACGTGCAACTTGCGTTCTGTCCAGTCTATTTACGACAGTTCGTGAGTTTGAATTGCCGTCATCCTGTTTGATCGATTTTGGGCCCACAAGCCTCTTGCCATTTGTGCCGCCAAGTCATTTGATACTCGGGTAACTTTGGGAGACGATTACATGAAAACGACTACCGCTCTTTTTGCTGCCACTCTTTTGGCGTCTACCTCGCTGGCCTCAGCCGAAAGCCTGCGTTGGGCGCGTGCTGGTGACAGCTTGACGCTTGACCCCCATGCGCAAAACGAAGGTCCAACACACACGTTGGCGCACCAAATTTATGAACCACTGATCATTCGTGACACAGCTGGTGCGTTCCAAGCTGCCCTCGCAACCGAGTGGGCGCCCAAAGAAGGCGACGCAAATGTTTGGGTCTTCAAGCTGCGTGAAGGCGTGACTTTCTCTGATGGCTCTGCCTTTACATCTGAAGATGTTGTGTTCAGCTTCGAGCGTGCAAAATCCGAAAAGTCAGCCATGAAAGAGCTGCTGACATCTATTGTTGAAGTGCGCGCCGTAGACGACATGACCGTAGAATTCGTCACCGATGGTCCAAACCCGATCCTGCCCAACAACTTCACCAACCTGTTCATCATGGACAAAGGCTGGACTGAAGCGAACGGTGTTGTGAACGTGCAAGACATCGCCAACGGCGAGACAACATTTGCGGCAACAAACGCAATGGGCACAGGTCCATACACTCTTGAAAGCCGCGAGCCTGACGTCAAAACCGTCCTGAAAAAGCGCGATGGCTATTGGGGCGCAGATGAGTTCCCACTGGAAGTGACCGAGATTGTCTACACACCAATCCAAAACGCCGCGACACGCGTTGCAGCACTTTTGTCAGGTGAGGTCGACTTTATCCAAGACGTGCCGGTACAGGATTTGGGCCGCGTTGATTCATCAGATGGCCTGAGCGTGAAAACAGCGCCGCAAAACCGCGTGATTTTCTTTGGTATGGATCAGGGCAAAGCGGATCTGGAGAACGACAACGTAGAGGGTGCAAACCCACTGGCTGATGTCCGCGTCCGTCGTGCGATGTCTATGGCGATCAACCGCGATGCGATCAAACAGGTCGTTATGCGTGGCCAGTCACAGCCAGCAGGCATGATTGCACCGCCATTTGTTAACGGTTGGACTGCTGAAATGGACGGCGCATCTGCGACGGACGTTGAAGGTGCAAAAGCGTTGATGGCAGAAGCTGGTTATGCAGATGGTTTCTCCATCCAACTTGATTGCCCGAATGACCGCTATGTGAACGACGAAGGCATTTGTCAGGCGTCCGTTGGTATGCTGGCGCAAATCGGCATTACAGTTAACCTTGATGCGAAACCCAAAGCACAACACTTCCCACTGATCCAAAACGGCGAGACAGAGTTTTACATGTTGGGTTGGGGCGTTCCGACATACGATTCCGAATATGTGTTCAACTTCCTGACACACTCACGTTCTGGCGATCGTGGTTCTTGGAACAACACAGGGTTCTCTGATGCGGCGATTGATGCAAAAGTTGTATCCCTTGCCTCTGAAACTGACCTTGCCAAGCGGAACCAAACCATTGCAGATATTTGGGCCGTGGTTCAGGANAACCAGCAGTATATCCCNATCCACCACCAAGTGTTGAACTGGGGTATGAGCGATGCAGTTGGCACAGAAGTGTCTCCTGAGGATGATCCTAAGTTCAAGTTCTTCACNATGAACTAAAAACGGACGCGGCTGAAACACCATCAGCCGCGTTTGTTTCTGGCATCAGAAATGACAAACGGCGGCCCTTATTTGGCCGCCNTTTTTTCGTGNCCAANGCCGCTGAAGTCAGCGGCGCATTTACATGGTGTCTTTTTCAGTGACCTGCTGCACCGCACCGGCGAAAAGCAGATATAGCGTCGTCAGGATCAAGCCCCAGTAAACGACGGGCTGCAAATCAAACTGTACCCAAGCGGCCCATCCTGCAAAGAACGTCCACGCCAATGCCGTAGGCAGCGTGAGTGTCCGCCAACGCTGTGTGCGTACAGGGTGGACGAATTTTACAGGGGCAAACATGGCGACTGCCAGCACAATGACTGCGGCCAAGATGATCCAGTGCCCCGGTTGCAGCGCGAAGAATACAAGCACTGCCATGTTCCAGCAGCCTGGAAACCCCGAGAATGAATTGTCTTTTGTTTTCATGCGCGTATCGCAGAAATAAAGCGCCGATGTGAAGGTAATTACGATGATTGTGGCCCAGCCGGTCCACCCTTCGAGCAAACCTGATGTGAACAGCGCAAATGCCGGAATGAACACATACGTCAGGTAATCAATGATCAAATCTAGCAGCACCCCGTCAAACAAGGGAGCGTTTGTTTTCACGTCATATCTACGGGCGAGTGGGCCGTCGATGCCATCTACAAAAAAGGCGACAACCAGCCATAGAAACATCATGGGCCAATCGCCCTTAACGGCCTCAAGCATAGCGAGCATTGCGAAAACAGCGCCAGTGGCGGTGAACAGGTGAACAGCGAGAGCTTTATTTTTAATAGACATTTGGTGGTGCTAATCGTTTTTTGCTAAATTGCAAAGCTTTCTTAACGCCTTCTCACCGTCGCGGGTGCGCGCGCTCGTAAACGTCCATCAAATGCGCAGTATCGACTGCGGTGTAGGCTTGAGTTGTTGAAAGGGATGCGTGCCCAAGCAGTTCTTGAATGGCGCGCAAATCTCCTCCAGCCCCGAGCAAGTGCGTCGCAAACGAATGTCGCATGGCGTGCGGGGTTGCGGTGGCAGGAAGGCCAAGTTGAAGCCTTGAACGTTCCATTACTTTTTGAATGAGCCGTGGATTAAGCGCACCCCCGCGCGCGCCGCGAAACAGCGCCATGTCAGGTTCAGATGGGTGTGGGCAGAGTTTGATGTACGCATCAACGGCCTCACGCGCAGTGCTTATCACAGGGACAATGCGTTCTTTGCCGCCCTTACCTTTGATGCGCAAAACATCTGCAAGCGGTGCGTCGCGTCCCTTGAGGCCAAGAGCCTCTGAAATACGCAGACCACAGCCATAAAGCAGCGTTACTACCGCCACATCCCGCGCCCCGATCCAAGCCTCGGTTGCCTGAACCTCAAGATTATCCAGAACTTTGACAGCCGCATCTTTGGTCAACGGGCGGGGTAATTTGTTTAGAAATTTGGGCGCGCGGGTCGACAGAACGGCGGTAGGTTCAAACCCTTCGCGCTCGGCCAGCCACGCATAAAAAGACCTCACGGCAGATAACGACCGGGCCAGCGACCGCGCACCAACGCCGCGCCCGCGTTCAAACGCCATCCACGCGCGCATGTCCTGCACGGTAATCGCCTTCAGCGCGTTTAAGCCTTGTGGTGCTGCTGTGTGCTGGGTGATGAAAGCCAGAAAGCCAAAGATGTCCGCTTGGTAGGCTTCGGTTGTGTTCTTGGCAGCACCTCGCAGCGCTGTCATTTGGCTTAGAAACGTCGCAAGTGCCTCCGTGGCCGCCGGACTGATCTGAACGCCAAGGTGTGGTTTTTCTTGGGTCACGCGAGCCAGCGGCGCAGAGCGCGCTCAAAAACACCACCAAAAAACGTAAGCAAATCCGTGCCTTGCTGTGGTTTGAACATGTGCGGATCTTCCGCGCCCATCACCAGCATTCCTCCAAGGCGCCCTTTTCCAAGGTCCAGCTTTATGCAGGCCTCAGAACGGATCCACTCGTGTTTATCGCCGTAAACGGCCGCACTTTTTGGGCTGACTTGGCGTAGGGTAACAGTACGGCTTTCACCACCTTTGCCGGCCGTCACATAGTCTTCGATAAAGCCCGCTTCATGCACGCTTAAGACATCTGCGAGTGTTTGCGCGGCTACTGTGCTGTCAGATTGGCTGCTTTCAAGAACAAGGCGGACGCAATCTACGCGCAGAATTTCAGCAACTTCACCGCCAAGGTTTTGCAAAAACGTCTCAAATTCTGTGGGGTCCAGCATCCGCAAAATTGCGCGCTGTACTTGGTTGGTCCCCGCAAGGTTTTCATAAGCTGCGGCAATAACGCTGCGGTGGGTGTCTTCAAGACGGTCAAGCCGCGCCTCAAGGCGCTCCATTGCAGCACCGCGCAGATCAACCACATTGGTACCTTGCCCACGATCGTTTGCGGCGACCAGCGCCATCATCACGTCATGATCCTCCAAAACCAGTTCGGGAGTTTCTATAATGGTTTGGCGCAGCGCCTCTTGGGCATCTGTCAGTTTATTTGTGTCAGTCATGGAACCTGCTCGTGCCGAATGCTGTCGTTGTTTTTTGCTCTTTTAGCATGGTTGCGCAGAGCCGTGCAGGGGTTTTGTGCGCATATGGCTTTGACGCAACAAAAAGGCCGCACCAGCGGAATGCGATGCGGCCTAGTTATGTGTCTTCGTAAGCCCTAACAGGGCGAAATCTTAGACGATCTTGATGCCCGCGGCTTCGGCGTCTTTCATGAATGTCGCCAGACCAGCAGCAGTCAGCGGATGACCTGCCAGCTTTTCGATCACCTCGGGCGGAGCCGTTATGACGTCTGCACCGATCCGTGCGCAGTCTGCCACGTGGTTCACCGTACGGATTGAAGCGGCTAGAATTTCAGTCTCGTAGCCGTAGTTGTCGTAAACAGTGCGAATATCTTCGATTAGCTCAAGACCGTCGATGTTGATGTCATCAAGGCGGCCAATGAATGGGCTGATGAACGTTGCGCCGGCTTTGGCAGCCAACAATGCTTGGTTGACCGAGAAGCAGAGCGTGACGTTGACCATTTTGCCTTCGTCCGACAGCACTTTACACGCCTTAAGTCCGTCCCATGTCAGGGGCAGCTTTACAACGATGTTTTCAGCAATCTTGGCCAGCTCGCGGCCCTCTTTGATCATGTCATCTGCGGTCAGCGCCACAACTTCTGCAGACACAGGGCCGCTAACGATGTCGCAAATCTCTTTGGTCACCTCAAGGATGTCGCGGCCTGACTTTTTGATCAGCGATGGGTTGGTTGTTACACCGTCTACCATTCCGGTTTCGTTCAGTTTCGCGATTGCATCGATATCTGCGGTATCTACAAAAAACTTCATTGTGGCATCCTCTGGCTTGGCCTTTGTCGCGTCAGCGTTTACCCCAGTAGGGGCACGTTTGAAAGGGCGCAGCGTGGGAGAGCAAAGGTATTTTCAACAAGGCGAGATCGTGGGCGTTTTGCCTGCTGGTGCGCTCGACCGCGTTTTGGATTACAAAGCGCCGGAGGGCGGCTGTAGGCTTGGTGCGTTTGTTGAGGTGCCGCTTGGGCCGCGCAAGATTGTTGGCGTTGTGTGGAAAGAAGGTGCGGGGACTTGGGATCCTGCCAAAGTGCGCTCGATCAAGCGGGTGCTTGAGGCTACGCCCATGCAGCCCAATATGCGTTCTTTTCTGACCCGTGCAGCGGAATATACTCTGACGCCCATGTCTGCGATGCTGCGCCTTGCAACCCGCGCACCGGGTTTGGGCGACACGCCCGCGATGCGAAAAATCTACCGCCTTGGCACAAATGTACCAGACCGTCTTACCCCAACCCGTGAACGGGTCTTGCAGGTGCTCAAGGACTATCCGTCTTTGTCTTTTTCGCTGAAAGAAGTGGCTGACATGGCGGGGGTTACATCGTCTGTGGTTAAAGGCTTGGCTAAGATGGGGGCTGTGGTCGAAGCAGACGCGCCCCGTGACACGGCCTATCCCAAGCTTGATCCGAGCTATGCAGGCAAAACGCTTTCACCGGATCAAGACGCAGGCGCGCGCCAATTGCGCAGCGCTGTTGCGGCAGGCAGGTATGGGACCACGCTTTTGAAGGGCGTCACGGGTTCCGGCAAAACTGAGGTGTATCTTGAGGCTGTGGCAGAGTGTTTGGCGCAGGGCCGCCAAGCTTTGGTACTGTTGCCCGAGATTGCGCTGACGTCCGAATTTCTAACCCGCGTTGAGGCCCGCTTTGGTGCGCGCCCCGCCGAGTGGCACTCAGGAGTGACCATGGCTGAACGCCGTCGTGCGTGGAAAATGGTGGGCGAGGGTGGTGCGCAATTGGTCGTTGGCGCGCGATCTGCGTTGTTTTTGCCGTTTCAAAATCTTGGGTTGATCGTCGTCGATGAGGAACATGATACCTCGTATAAACAAGAAGATGGGGTGCTGTATAATGCCCGCGACATGGCGGTGCTTCGCGCGTCAATTAGCGCAGCACATGTGGTTTTGGCCACTGCGACCCCAAGTTTAGAAAGCTGGGTAAACGCGGAGCAGGGCAAATATGCCAAGCTAGAGCTCAAAAGCCGCTTTGGCCCCGCTGTGATGCCCCAAATGCGCGCCGTTGATATGCGTGACCAAGACCTGCCGTCTGATCGCTGGATTAGCCCCGCTTTGGCAGATGCGGTGCGCAGCAGGATCGAAAAGTCAGAGCAGTCATTGCTGTTTATCAACCGTCGCGGCTATGCGCCGATCACGTTGTGCCGCGCCTGTGGGCATCAAATCGGGTGTGATGATTGTGACGCGCGCATGGTTGAGCACCGCTTTCTGAAACACCTTGTTTGCCATCAATGTGGCGAGACAAAACCCATGCCGGCGGTATGCCCGTCTTGTGAGGCTGAGGATAAACTGGCCCCCGTGGGCCCCGGTGTGGAACGTCTGACTGAAGAAGCCGAAGCGCTTTTTGAGGGCGCGCGTGTTGTTACGTTGTCGTCAGATCATTTTGGGTCGGCGCGCGCCATGAAAGAGCAAATTGAAAGCATCGCAGCGGGTGATGCGGATGTGATTATCGGGACGCAACTGGTGGCCAAGGGGCACAATTTTCCTAAGCTAACGTTGGTGGGGGTGATTGATGCGGACCTCGGCTTGCAGGGAAGTGATCTGCGCGCGGCTGAACGCACGTTTCAGTTAATGCGCCAAGTTGCAGGGCGGGCAGGGCGCGCAGAAGTTGCTGGGACCGCTTTGCTGCAAACTTATCAGCCGGATCATCCGGTTATTCGCAGTATTTTGTCGGGGGACGAAGACGGTTTCTGGGCCGCTGAGGCCGCAGAGCGCGAAGCCGCAGGTGTGCCCCCTTACGGGCGCATGGCGGGGATCATTCTGTCGTCTGAAAACGTGCAAGAGGTCTTTAATCTTGGTGCAGCTATGGCCCGCAACGATGGCCCGCTGCGCCAAGTTGGAGCAACTGTTTACGGGCCTGCACCTGCGCCAATCGCACGGATTAGGGGGCGGCACCGAGTACGGATGCTGGTTAAGGCCGATAAAACTGTGCCCTTACAGGCGGCGCTGTCGCGGTGGACTGCGCAGTTCAAAATACCAAATTCAGTTCGCTTGGCGATTGATATTGATCCGCAAAGTTTTTTCTAATCTCGCAGGCACCCGTCTGGGCATCCCGGTGAGCGTAAGTTGTTGTCAATTTGATGTGCGGGTTCTAGGTCTTTGCCTATGAAAATGATTATAGACACAGACCCCGGCGTNGATGATGCACTGGCGATTGCGCTGGCTTGCGTGATGGATGAAATCGAGCTGATTGGCCTGACGACGGTATTTGGCAACACCTATGTCGAACAGTCTGCCCGGAATGCGCGCTATATGCTGGACATGCTGACACATAAGGCACCTGTAGCTAAGGGGGCGGCGTTTGCATTGGCCCGCGACAGCCATGACCCGTCTGATTATGTGCATGGGCCCGAAGGGTTTGGGGCACTCACGGACATTCCTCAGATTGGTCTTGATGATCCGCGCAGTGCGGCACAGTTTTTGGTGGATGCAGCGGCTGAACATAAAGGTGAGCTGGTCATTTGCCCCATTGGCCCGCTGACCAATATTGCCCTCGCGCTTGAGCTTGATCCCAATTTTGCAGCTAACGTAAAGGACGTCATATTGATGGGCGGCGCTTATCAGCATGCGGGCAACATTACGCCCCATGCGGAGGCGAATATCTATAATGATGCCGCTGCCGCAGATGCGGTGTTCGCAAGCGATCTGAACGTGACGATGGTGGGACTTGATGCCACGATGCAAACTCTTTTGACGTGGGATGACTTTGTTCAGATGGGCGAAGATGCCCCGCGCGTTGGTGGATTTATCCGTGATATTTCAGATTTCTACCTGCGGTTTTATCGCTCGATTGGCATCGAAGGCGGTTGTGCGATGCATGACAGTATGGCGGTTCTTGTTGCTGCCTTCCCCGAGCGTTTCACTTTTGAAGACAGTGGCTTACAGGTCATTCTTGAAGGGGATGAGTTGGGTCGCACCTGTGCCGATCCAAGCCGCAAGAAAACCCGCATTGCCATGGGCGTTGATACCTCGTGGGCGGTGCCTTACGTCAAAAGTGAAATTGCGCGCCTGTCGTAATGCTTGATTTATCCCGCTGCTGTGCCAGCTTCTGGGACATGCGAGTACTCATTTCATCCACCCTGATCGCCGCCGTGGTTTTATGTACGGCGCCCGTGATGGCACAAACTGCGCCATCAGATGTCTGTCCTGAAGTGCCCGACACTTTACGCGAACGCGGCGCACTTCACGCAGGGCTTTTGGAGGCGCCAAATGCAGCGGTCGCGCAAGTGCTTCAAGCACAGCTTTGGGAAGAGTGGTTTAAAGCCCCTGATGCGCGGGCCAAAGACCTTCTGACCCAAGGGCTGGCCCAGCGTGAAAGCTTTGCGTGGGCAGAGGCCGAGGCGACGTTTACGCAACTGATTGAGTATTGTCCTGAATACTCTGAAGGCTGGAATCAGCGCGCGTTTATCCGCTATCTGCGTGAAGACTATGCCAATGCACTTCCTGATTTGGACATGGCGCTGAGCATCACGCCAGACCATATTGGTGCGCTGTCAGGCAAGGGACTGACGTTACTCCGCATGGGGCGCGCGCGATTGGCGCAGGACACAATCCGCATCGCTGTCAGCCTCAACCCGTGGTTATCAGAACGTGCCCTGTTGGTCGAAGATCCCGCGACTGATCTATAGGCGCGAGGGTCTGACTGATAGCTGCCGGCTGCTTCGCTGTTAGGTTCGATGCATTCTGCGCAGATTATGCCTTTACCTTTGTTTTGCGGTCAGTATGTAGGGATCACCTCTCGCCCTGACGCGACGCGTGCCTGCGTGGTGGAATGGTAGACACAGGGGACTTAAAATCCCTAGGCAGGAATGCCGTGCCGGTTCGAGTCCGGCCGCAGGTACCAGGTGTCAGGGCGAGGGGGCACCATCAGATCGCGAACACGACGGTACGCCCCAACGCGCATGATTTAGGTCTTAGTTNCGCGTGCCTGCAAACCGCTCCGACCATTCTGCAACCTGATCATCAGTAATTTTTGCGAACAACACATCGGGTACATTGAAGCCATGACCTTCAGGAAGCGCGGTTAGGGCCGTGCGGATATCTGTGGGCCACGCCATTTCAAGGGTGTTCATATCTGCGCATACCCGCGCTGCAGCCGTTGGGATGAACGGTGCTGACAGTACTGCGTAAATTCGGATTAGGTTCAGGGCCAGTCGAATTTGTGCCGCAGCTTGATCGGGGTCCGTTTTNAACGTGGACCACGGTGCCACATCCTGCAGATACTCNTTGCCTGCCGCCCACATTGCCCGCAATTCGGCTGCGGATTTGCGGACTTCCATGGCTTCCATGTGCGCTTCGTAGGCGCGCAAACGGCTTTCCAATTCTTGGATCAGCGCCTCTTCACGCTCGCCCCATGCACCACCTGCGGGGATGGCTGGTTCGAATTTCGAGTTACAGAATTTAGTGACGCGGCTGATGAAATTCCCCAACACATCTGCGAGGTCTTTGTTCACACCCCCTTGGAATCCGTCCCACGTAAATTCTGCATCGCTGCTTTCAGGGCAGTTGCTCAGGAGCCACCAGCGCCAGTAATCGGCGGGCAAAATTTCAAGTGCTTGGTCCATAAACACACCGCGTCCACGCGATGTTGAGAATTGTCCGCCGTCGTAGTTGAGGTAGTTGAAAGACTTNATGTAATCCACCAGCTTCCAGGGCTCATTCGAGCCCATGATTGTGGCTGGGAAGCTTAGGGTGTGGAAAGGTACGTTATCTTTGCCCATGAACTGCGTGTAGCGCACGTCGTCGGCGCCTTTGTCAGTGCGCCACCAACGTTCCCAATCGCTGCCTTTGCCGGCTTCAACCCACTCGCCTGCGCAGGCGATGTATTCGATGGGCGCGTCGAACCAGACGTAGAAAACCTTGCCCTCCATACCGGGCCACGGGCCGTCGGCGCGCATCACTGGCACGCCCCAATCTAGATCACGGGTGATGCCGCGGTCTTGCAAACCGTCCCCGTCGTGCAGCCATTTTTTGGCGATTGATGTCGTAAGAACGGGCCAGTCGGCTTTCTGGTTGATCCAGTTATCCAACGTGTCGCGCATCTTGGATTGCTTCAAAAACAAGTGCCGCGTCTCGCGGACTTCAAGATCAGTGCTGCCTGAAATGGTTGAGCGTGCGTCGATCAAGTCTGTTGGGTCAAGCTGCTTGGTGCAATTGTCACATTGATCGCCGCGTGCGCTGTCAAAGCCGCAGTTGGGGCAGGTGCCTTCTACATAGCGGTCAGGCAGGAACCGGCCGTCCGCTTTTGAATAAACCTGCTCTGTCACGATCTCTTCGATCAAGCCTTCCTCACACAAGCGCTGCGCAAAGTGCTGGGTCAACGCGTGGTTGTGAGGGCTGGAAGATCGCCCGAAATGATCAAATGACAGCCCGAAACCTTCAGCAATCTTGGCCTGTACTTCCCACATATCGGCGCAATATTCAGCAACGGGCTTGCCAGCTTTTGCAGCCGCCAGTTCCGCGGGCGTGCCGTGTTCATCTGTGGCGCATAAAAACAGCACTTCTGCGCCACGTGCCCGTTGGTAGCGCGCAAACAAATCCGCCGGTAGTTGGCTTCCCACAAGGTTGCCTAAGTGCTTGATCCCATTGATGTATGGGATTGCTGAAGTAATCAGGTGACGTTTTGCTTGGCTGCTCATGTGGGGCGACATCCTACTGGAATACGAAAAATGTGGGCGTTGGTCACTCCGTGTAACCGCCTTGGTTGGCTTGCGCAATTACTGAGGCGGCCTGCGGTGCCCCTTTCCCTTTTGGCATCCGCGCATTAGCAATACTGAAACGTTTGTCTGGCAGTTGGGTCAGGCGCCTGAATTTAAGGAGAAGCCGCAATGAAATACGTCACTCTTGGGCGCACCGATCTGTCCGTATCCGCCCTTTGTCTGGGGTCCATGACGTGGGGGTCACAAAACACGATTGAAGACGCTCACGAACAGATCAACACGTCCCTTGCGGCAGGCATCAACTTTGTCGACACAGCCGAGATGTATCCGGTCAATCCTGTGAAAGCCGAAACCGTAGGGCGCACAGAACGTATTATTGGCCAATGGTTTGAACGTGTAGGCCAGCGCGCAAATATCATCTTGGCAACCAAACACTCTGGTGAGGGGCTCAAACACGTACGCGACGGCGCGCCGATTACGCCCGAGAGTATCCCGCAAGCCATCGAAGGTAGCCTGCGCCGTTTGAACACAGATTATATCGATCTGTATCAGTTCCACTGGCCGAACCGCGGCAGTTATATGTTCCGCCAAAACTGGAGCTACGATCCATCGGGGCAGAAACCTGATGAGGTACGCCAGAATATGGCTGATTGCATGGGCGCACTCCAAGATGAGATCAAACGCGGCACCATTCGCCACTTTGGTCTTTCTAACGAATCTGCCTGGGGGATGTCCGAGTGGCTTAAGGCAGCGGACGCAACAGGTGGTCCGCGCCCTGTATCGCTGCAAAACGAATACTCTTTAATGTGCCGCCTTTATGATACCGATCTGGGCGAGTTGTCGTGTAACGAAGACATCACCTGCTTGCCGTTTTCTCCGCTGGCAGCGGGTCTTTTGACAGGCAAATATCAAGGAGGTGCGATCCCTAAGGGCAGCCGGATGGACCTGAATGGTGATTTAGGCGGGCGTAAATCAGCGAATGGTTTTGCCGCTGTTGATACCTACCTGAANATTGCAAAGAAGTTCGGCCTTGATGCAACGCAAATGGCGCTGGCGTGGTCAATGCAGCGTCCTTTCAAGACGTCTTCGATTTTTGGTGCAACCACGATGAAGCAGTTGGAGAATTCTTTGAAAGCCGCGGATCTTGTTCTACCGGATGAGGTGATGACGGCGCTTGATGTAGCNGGTCGTGCGCATCCACAGCCGTACTGATGTGCGTTAGGTGATTGGGTCGATTAATGGGCGGACAATGTTGCGGTCATCCGTGTTGTCCATAAACATCGGGTAGGCGGGCCATACCTTGCGCGTCACAAATCTTTGCACCTCTGCCAAGACCACATCAGTGACAAATGGTAGGTCGAGCTGCCGTGCCTCGGCCAGTGGGACCCAATGCAGATGCGATAGCTCGTCTTGCGCGCGATCAAAACAATCTGGGTCAGTGCGCAAGGCATCTGCATTTGCCACAAAAAAACGCGCATCGAAACGCCTTGGGCGACCTTGCGGTGTGATCGCCCGAAATATGAAGCGCAAATCGGTGCCGTTGGGTACGTGACCGGTCTGCGCATAGCTTGCCCATCCCTCGGGGACGTGATCGGTTGTCCAAGTTCCAACGCTTCCTAAAATCTGACCAGTTTCCTCCCAAAGCTCACGGATTGCTGCTGCGGCTAAAGCGCGGGTGGGCACGTCACTCGCATCACGCGCGCCGGCTATCTGTCCTTGCTGCGCTACCTCTATATCGTAGTCATCCTTATCAACCGCACCACCAGGGAAGACAAATTTAGAGGGCATAAAAGCTGCCGCTGCACCCCGTTGGCCCATCAAGACCGCTGGGCCGTCATCTGTTTGCCGCAGCAAAATAATGCCTGCCGCGTCTTTGATTGGTGTGTTNCAGGGGCTGCCGCTCATGACATATGCAAGTTAGTCGTGTGAGAAACCATGCATGCGCTTAGCCCACTGTAGGCCGACAATTGCCCCTTTAAGGCGCGGCAACAGGTAAAGTGACAAAGCCACACATCCAACGGAAAGGCTTGTTGCCAAAATCAGGGGGTCAGGCTGCCAATGCGTGAATGCGATGTGCAAAAACGGCGCCATTACGTGGCCAACAATCAAAATGGTTAAATATGCAGGTCCGTCGTCGGCGCGGTGCCCGCTTAGGTCTTGCTGGCAATTCATACATGAGCTGTCGACAGTCAGATATCCCTTGAACATATGCCCGACGCCGCATTTCGGACAGCGGCGCTTCCAGCCTNTGATCATTGCTGGCTTCGCGGGGCGTTCGGCGACGTNGTAGGTNTCTTTCATTGGGTNGGCCAATCATTCAACTGCTNAAGTTTGNTTNAATACACGGCTGTCCGCTGTAGCGAAACAGCGCATTTCTAATCGCGTCCCCATGTCGCGGAAATTGGGCTTTGGAAAATAATTTCCGCATTTTGCGACGGAAACATTGGGGTCTATCGTTTGATGAATATAACCGCCCCGAAATACCGATGGGGCACATCAGAGAAGAAAGAAGTAACAATGTNTCCCATTACCAAAATGAGCCTCGCCCTTGCTGCCGCGCTGAGCCTGACAATTGGCATAGCCGAGGCACGCAAAGGCCCACCAGAGCCGGTGGCGTTTGAAGTGATTGATTTGGACAGTGACGGTCAAATTACGGCGCAAGAAATGAGCGAGCACCGCAGCACACGCGCGGCTGATCGCATCACCAAGATGTTTGAACGGGCAGACGCCAATGAGGACGGTCTGTTGAGCATCGAGGAAATGCAGGCTGTGGCGCCACACGCCAAGAAAGGGAAAATGCGCGGATTTGGGCGCATGGATGCAGATGCGGATGGCGCGATAACCAAACAAGAATACGAAACAGCTTTGGCAGCGCGAGCAGAGCATTCAAAGCAGGGTGGCAAGCACAAGGAAAACCGCGGCGAGTAACAGATGGCGCAGACGCGGTCTTGTGGCAGGTCCGCGTCTGCGTCACGGCGATATTAGATGACAGCGCTTCCGAAACATACGCCAGAGATCATGCATGAACATGATCCAAACGCTTCACTTCTCGCGGCTTATGTTGCGGGAAACGTCCATNCAGCGGCGGCTTTGACGCGGGCGGTAACGCCCATGATTTATGCGTTGGCTATGCGGATGCTGGGCGAGCAAGCTGCAGCGGAAGATGTGACGCAAGATGCGATGTTGCGGTTGTGGCGCCACGCGCCCAAGTGGAAGTACGGTCGGGCGAAAATCTCAACGTGGCTCTACCGTGTGGCGTCTAATTTATGCACGGATCGGTTGCGCGCGCGGCGGGATTTTATACCTGNCGACGCGGTTGCTGAAATCGTGAGTGATGATCCATCGGCGGCGGAGGCGTTGCAGGCGCAGGTGCGGGCAGCAGCACTTCGAGACGGCATCGTACAACTGCCTGAACGCCAAGCCCAAGCGGTGGCCCTAAGACATCTGAGTAATTTAACCAATCCAGAGATTGCCGAAATTATGGAGTGCAAAGTTGAAGCTGTGGAAAGTTTGATCGCCCGCGGGAAAAGACAATTGGCGGCCATGTTGGCGCCTCAAAAGGACGCGTTAGGATTTATGGATGACTGATAAATCGAGATCTAAGCCACTAGATGCCGCGCAGCTGGACAGCTTGTTTGAGGCTGCATCAAATGTGGAAATCGCACCGACAGAGGCTTTTTTGGCGCGACTGACCGAGGATGCGGTTGAGGTGCATAACGGCGCTTTGATTGCTTCTTCGGAACAAAACGCCAAAGGCGCATCGCTCAAAAACACACTACAAAACCTGTGGCAGGAGATGGGTGGCTGGCGTGCGCTGGGTGGCTTGACGGCAGTCTTGGCGATTGGCGTCATGATCGGGTTTAACCCACCGGATGTTGCCATGGCTTCTCTGCAAGATCTTGGTTTAGTGGCCAGTGACGAGGTGTTGCTGGTCGGGCTTGAAGGCGATTGGTTTGGATTTGACGCGATTGAAGGGGCAGAAGGATGACTGAGCAAATGAAAAAACGAGTGAGCCATAAATGGCGTGTTGCTTTTTTCGTATCTCTGGCTGGAAACATCGCAATTTTNGGGATCGTTGTTGGTACTGTTCTTGGTGGTGAGCGTGGTCCTCATGGGCGGCCTGATGGGCCAAGGTCTGCTGCGCGTATGGGGCCTGTGGGTCAGGTTGTGCGGGCATTGCCACGTGAGGATCGACGCGCACTTGGGCAGGCCATGCGGCAATTGCGCGATGATAACCGCGCCAGTTTTGGCACGCCGGCTTCGCAAATGGATGCATGGATAAGCGCTTTATCTGCGCAACCATTTGACGCTGCGCGGCTAAGCGAGCTGATTGCAATAGGGCGGGCGAGCCATGCACGCGGTCAACTTGGCGGTGACTTGTTGATCGAGAAAATTACGGCCATGAGTGATGCAGAACGCGATGAATTGGTAGAAAATTTGCGTCGAGGCCGTGAGCGCGGTTTTGGGGTCAAAAATGGTTTAGGCCGCTGATCGCTGGACTGTGACTTGGTTGCGACCGCCTTGCTTGGATAAATACATCCCGCGATCCGCTTGGGCGATCAACATATGCACATCTGGTTCAGTCGCGCTGATGCCGCCCAAAACCATGCCAATTCTGACGCTGATTTTGAAAGGGGGTGTGATCTGCAGCGCACTCGATACGGGTGTCAAAAATAATCCGCCTTAGCCGGTTGGCCGCCGCGCGTCCCTCATCAAGGTCTGTGGCGGGCCTTGCGACCAAAAACTCTTCACCACCGATGCGAGCAACCAGATCAATGGCGCGCAAATTGTCCCTTAGCCGATTTGCCACTTCGATAAGGACCGCATCGCCGACAGAATGCCCAAATGTATCATTCACCAGTTTAAAGTGATCGAGATCCAGCAGCATGAGGGTAAATGGTTTGTTCGTTGCCAGTGCTGTTTCCTGCATTCGTTCAAGGTGGGGAATGGCGTAGCGGCGATTGTAAAGGCCGGTTAGTGGATCACTCACAGCCGCACGCAACCCATCGGCCACGCGATTGCGTAGGTAGGCACCCGCTTGTGCGCGGCGACCTTGCCGGCCAAGGCGCAGGGCTAATTCTTCTTGGGTGCAGTTTTGGCTGACCACATCATCCGCACCCAGATCTAGCGCGAAACTTACGATGGCGTCTTGGTGCATCGGCAATACCAGCACGATTGCTGCGTGACGGGTGCTGCTGCGGCTGCGTAGGTCCGTAATGACTGAAAGATCACAGCCCGCGCCCAACTGTGGTGGCGTTACTAAAAAGATGTCAGAAGCCGCAACGCTTTCATGCTCAGGATCGAAATCATTCCACATAAATGTCTGAGTATTGAATTGGTTGCTGCCTTTAAGCTGTTGTTTGGTATGATATAAAGCCTGCGTATCCGATGACATAGTTAGGTTGATGCGGCGTTCAAAAGTGCTGATGGAATCTGCAAACCCTAAAACGCGGTCTGTATCTTCGCGAAGGCGTGCTTCCTCGCGTGTGGTTCTTGCCCGCATGACGCGGCGGATGCGTGCCAACAGATGCTGATCGGCAACAGGACGGAAAAGAACATCTTCGGCGCCTGCGCGCAAAACATCTGTGACGATAGAACTATCGCCCTCGGCTGCCAGAATAAGTACCGGCACGCTGGCCAGCGCGTGATCTGAATTGATATGCTGGCAAAGCTTTTGAGCGGTCATATCACCGCAGTCAGCAGCACAGATCACCAGATCGGCACCCTGTTTGCGCAGAATGCGCAGAGCATCGTGTCCATTCTCCGCAAGAATCACATCATAGTTTGCTCGCGCGACCCGTACTTTCAGAACGATACGGTTTGTGGCAACTTGATCAATGATGAGAATGCGTTCAGTCATAGCGGGGCGATCACTAAGGTTAATACGGTTAACTCTTTGAACGCTAAAAACGTTAACAAACCATTATTTGTAGTAAACTTTTAAAGGATTGCTTCATGATTTCGCAAGACGCCGCCGAAACGCTAGGGCTTAAGGCTTTAGCATTCCTGATTGGCGATGAGGATTTACTGCCAGTCTTTATGGGGGCGAGCGGTGCTAGTGCGGATGATTTGCGAACCCGCGCATCGGAGCCTGAGTTTTTGGGCTCAGTTTTGGACTTTTTGTTAATGGATGATGCGTGGGTCATCCGTTTTGGCGATGCAGCTGATGTCCGGTATGATCAAGTGATGCAGGCGCGTGCAGCGTTGCCCGGTGGGGGGCAAGTGCATTGGACCTGAGCCATATTCGCGGAATTGTGTTTGATAAAGACGGAACTTTATTCGGTTTCAACGCAACGTGGACCGTCTGGGCTAAGACGTTTTTGACCGATCTTGCTAAAGGTGATTTACAAATTGCCACAGACTTGGGGCGGGCCATTGGCTATGATTTTGAAGCTGAAGCGTTTCTGCCGACCAGTGTTGCGATTGCAGGAACGCCAGAAGACATCGCCGACGCCCTGTTGCCTCATGTGTCGGATCGATCAAAGAAAGACCTGATCTGGGTTATGAATGTGGCAGCAAGCGAAGCACCCCAGGCAGAGGTCACGCCTTTGGCTCCGTTTCTGTCTAAATTGCGCGATCGGGGCCTTATGTTGGGCGTGGCTACAAATGATGCTGAGATGCCGGCGCGCACGCATTTGCGTTCAGCCAATATTGAAGGGCAATTTGCATTTATTGCGGGATCAGACAGCGGGTTTGGTGGGAAGCCGTCAGCGGGTCAACTGCGGGCGTTTTGTCAACAAGTGGGCCTGAGGCCAGACGAAATTTTGATGGTTGGCGACAGTTCTCATGACATTGCAGCGGGCCGCGCGCTTGGCTGTTTGACATGTGGTGTTTTGACCGGATTGGCGGCACGCAAAGATCTGGAGCAGATTGCNGATTTTGTATTGCCCGATATTTCGCATCTGCTTTTGGCATTGGAAAAGGGCATAGAGGCCGACCAGTGAATTCATTCATTGCTCCCTGTGGACAGTACCTAGGGTGGCTCGGATCCCTTAAAGTCAGATGAACAGAAGCTAGGCTTTAGCTCTATNAATAAAGACAATTTGAAGTGTTGAGGACGTGTTAACTTAGCCCATGCATAGCTGTCGCCAACAGTCTGGAGGCGGTATGCACGGGTTAATAAAACGGTCAATTCAGTGTTTTATATGTGACGCGTACGGCGTGTCCGCATGGCAGGATGTTGTGCGTGATGCTGATCTGCCTGTGAGTGAATTTGAGGCAATGTTANATTACGATGACNGGTTGACCGAGAAAATATTGATGGGCTGCGCTAAGGTGCTTGCCCGTGATGTTGAGGATGTTCTCGAAGATCTTGGAACTCATCTGGTCAGTCATCCNACGACTGAACCGCTGCGACGCTTGCTTCGGTTTGGTGGGTTCGATTTTGTTGATTTTCTGCACTCGCTTGATGAACTGCCTGATCGNGCGCGGCTTGCTGTTGCTGATCTGGAAATGCCGATGCTGAGTGTTCGGGACTGCGGAGGTGGCGCCTATACCTTGCAAATACGAGGCGNAATCCCCGGGTTTGGNGCAGTTTTTGTCGGTATTTTACGCGCGATGGCGGATGATTATGGTGNGTTGGCGGTGATTGAGAGGCGTGCATTGGGCGATCGGTTCGACGCACTTGATGTGCGCTTGCTTGACGCAGGCTNTGCCNATGGGCGCAGCTTTGATTTGGCGCGAGGGGCCTGACATGAATGTCGCGGTGTCNCCTGCGTTTGATGTTGTTTCAGTCAACTTGCTCCAGACGCTTTTACCTCTGCACATCGTGGTGTCGGATGNCGGAGTAATTATCCAAGCAGGGGCTNCGTTAAGCAAAATTTCAGGTGATGGCTCATTAGTTGGTGAATTGTTCGACGATGTTTTTGAGGTGATCAAACCGGCCGGTATGCAGGGTCGTCGCGCGCTGTTGGCTACAGTTGGATCTGCGGTTCATCTGCGTTTCAAAAAGCCACCCTACACGCGCCTTAAAGGCGTGGTTGCGGTTGACCACCGCGGAGGGCTCACAGTTACGCTGTCATTTGGGATTGGCGTTGTGGATGCTGTCCAGCGGTTTGGTCCGACGAGCTGCGATTTTGCGCCGAATGATCCGACGATTGAGATGCTCTATGTTGTTGAGGCAAAGTCTGCCGCAATGAACGAGTCGCGAGAGCTAAACGACCGGTTGCAGCACGCTAAACTTTCAGCGGAACACGACGCGCAGACGGACCCGCTGACCGGGCTATATAACCGCCGGGCGCTTATTCAGGTTTTGGAAAGTGCCATTTCTGCTGCGCGAAAGTTCACTTTGATCCATATGGATCTTGACTACTTCAAAGCTGTAAATGACGGGTTCGGCCATGCGGCGGGTGACGCAGTGCTGTCAGCGGCAGCTGGTGTAATGCAGTCGCATTTTCGCGGCTCAGACTGCATTGCGCGCACGGGCGGCGATGAGTTTGTCGCGGTCATGATGGATACGACAGATGGCAATACAGTTAAGAAACTCTGTGAAAGATTAATCACAGCAATTGAGGTCCCAATTGAAGTTGATAACAACTCGGCCGCAATATCGGGGAGTATCGGGTTTACGTGTTCCTCCCAGTATGATGCGCCGCAGATTGGACGCATGATGAACGACGCGGATTACGCGCTTTATGCCTCAAAGCGTGGCGGACGGGGCAGGGTAACTCAGTTTGAGGGTCTGAGTGACGGGGCTACAAAAAAGAACGGCGGCCCCCGTTAGGACCGCCGCATGTTGGTATGTATTAGTGTCTGAGTAATGCTATTCCCAACCAACTTTCGCAAATATTTTTTGCGCGGCAGGGATTTGTTTTGCAACTTTGCTAAGATCGACAGCGTCCGCATTGAAGTCACCAAGCTTTGCTACTGATGGTGCAAGGTCGGTGCCCTTAACGGCAGGGTATTCATCGTTGCCTGCGGAGAAATAGACCTGTGCTTGATCGCTGGCTAGATATTCCATGAACTTGATTGCGTTGTCTTTGTTCGGTGCATGTTTGGCGACGCCGGCACCCGATAAGTTCATATGTGCCCCGCGACCGTCTTGGTTCGGAAATACCCAGCCAATGTTGTCGATGCTGTCAGAGACACCTTTCACATCACGGCGGATTGCGCGCGCAAAGTAGTATGTGTTGGATACGGCAATCCCGCATTCACCGGAAACGACACCGCGAATTTGGTCAGTGTCACCGCCCTGTGGGTCACGCGCCATGTTGGCGACCACGCCTGTCGCCCATGAGGTTGCAGCTTCTGGACCGTCGTTTTCGATGATCGAAGCGAGTAGCGTTTGATTATACGTGTTGGTGGAGGAGCGGATGCAAACGAGGCCTTGGTATTTGGGGTCTGCCAAATCAGCGTAAGTTTGTGGTGGGTTTTCTACAGTCGCTTTGTCGTAGAAAAAGATGCGCCCGCGCTGTGAGAAGCCGAACCATTCGTTGTCACTGTCTTGAAGGTTGGCAGGGATTTTTGCTTCAAGCACGTCGCTATCGATGCTTTGCAAAATGTCTGCATTTTTGGCGCGCTCAAGCCGGGATGTATCAACAGTCAGTAGAATATCGGCCGGTGAGTTGGCGCCTTCAGCTTCCATGCGGGCGATTAGCTCGTCTGCTTTTCCCTCGATACGGTTGATTGTGATGCCAGTTTGGTCCTCAAAATCCGTATAGAGACGTTCGTCTGTATCATAGTGGCGCGAAGAGTAGAGGTTCAGTTCCCCGTCTGCGAAAGCTGGAGCCGCCGTAAGGGCGGTAGCTGAAATAAGTACGGCGCGAAGCGCGAAAGCGGCCATTGGTCAGGGTCCTTTTATATCTGATTTTTTTTATCGGATAAATCGGAAGGCCGATTCAGCGCAAGTAAAAACTTATAAAAAAAGTCGGAAATAAAGATAAGTATACAAAAACACCAATGAGAGCAGAAAACTACGCTGGTTTTTCTGGTATAATGCTGTTTGGGGGAGAGGTTTCGCATGGCAGCCCGTAGGGGAATCGAACCCCTCTTTCCAGGTTGAAAACCTGGCGTCCTAACCGATAGACGAACGGGCCACTGTGCGTGTGGGGTGAATAGTGCAAACTGCTGGTGATGCGCAAGTGGCTTTTTACGAAAAAATCACAAAAATTTTTATGACTGTTTTTGCACTATT
>JGI26088J50261_1000441_pt1 | contig 24942 bp, 22 predicted proteins | sample SaaInl1SG_22_DNA_FD_50261 | JGI IMG/M metagenome (IMG submission 50261)
TATTGACCAAGCGATTGATAAGGCCATGGCTGTCGATGATGGCGAACAACCCAAAACAAACCCGACTATCATTGCCGAACCTTCTGATCGGGCGATAGATACGCCAACTGAATTATTGCCTACCGAACCGCAGGCCACTGAATCACTGGCAACTGAATCACTGGCAACNGAANCANTNGNAACNGAANCAGNTGAAACCGACCTGCCAGCAGCGGCAACCGCCAGCCAGACAGTGCCAAATGATGGTCTGGGAACAAATGATGTTTACAGCAGCGCCAAAATTGGCCGCCGGAATATTTCAGATGTTGGGCTTGCGGCGATTGGTGTTGGCGATACGGGCAATAGCCAGCTTGACAGCCTGATCTGGCGTGGAACTTCGGCTCGTGATGCGGTGTTCCTGCTGCAAAAATCAGCAATTGCCAGTCAATCAAAGGCGATTACCGAACTTGCTTATGAAGTTGTGGCACGGCAATCAGTGCCGCCAAGCGGGGCAAATAATGTCGCTGCCGATCTTGTCGAGGCGCGCTTGGCCTTTCTGGCAAATGGTGGCAGATCAGGTGATCTTGCCTTGCTTGCAGCACAGCTTCCCGAGGCCGAAAAATGGGCCGATTGGCGACGCTGGCTAACCGAACATTATCTGATGATCCGTGATGATGTTGCGGCATGCAGCATTGTCAGCCGTCAGATCACCCAGACGATGGATCCATTTTGGCATAAATCAAATGTGATCTGCCAGGCGGTTCAGGGCAAAACGGGCGGGGCGCGATTTGCGGCTGATATTCTGGCGGCAAATGGTGTTGATGATCCAATCTTTTTTGGCCTTGTGGATGAGGTTTTGAACAATAATCTGGCAATGCCCGCCGATCTGGCCAAGCTTGATCCGGCCAAGCTTGATTCGGCGCATATCGTGCTGATGGATGTGGCGAACCGGCCAATCCCGCTTGAAGGGCTTGCTGTTCTGCCAAAACAAATGGCCGAAACCGTTATCAAATTGAAATTTTTGGGGCCGGATGCCCGCATGGTTTCGACCTTTGATGGGTTGAATCGCGGGCTGATCACGCATCGTCAGGCTGGCAAATTATGGCGCAGTGCGGGTCAGGAAAATAATGATCCGCAATTGGCATTGGCGCAACTTGACGGCAAGGGTGATGCGCTTACCACCGCGCTTGCCTGGCGGGCAATTGATGCTGATACGCAAACCGACCGGTTGGCGCTGGTGGCAAAGGCGATCAAGGCCGAAATCAATGGCGGCAATGGTGCGGTGATGTTGCCGCTTTACGCCGAATTGGTGCGTAATGCGCTTGCCGATGAGGCAGTGGCGGCCAATATGCGGTTTGATGACCTGGATGTAGCGCCGAAAATGGCGTTTCTGCTGGCGATAAACCAGCCGAACGACACCACAACGCTTGCCGCTTTTGCGGGTAATGGCGAGGCGCTTATGGCCGCTGAATTACTGCGCGGACTGTCGGGCGATGCGGTTGATACAAATGTGATAAGCGCGTTGAATATGTGGCATCTTCTGCCTGTTCTTGAGGCTGCTGGTGTGGCGGTAGATGAACAGGATTGGCTTGATCTTGTGAAAAATGCACCTGTATCGGGTCAGGGCTTTGCCGGCTTGCCGCCGCTATTGCTAAAGGCGGTCACGGCCGCGGCAGAGGCACGTCATGTTGCCGAAACTGTGCTTCTTGCCAATTGGCTGTTGCGTGATGTGGCGCTTGAAAAAACCAATCCGGCAGATCTGGCCGCGGTGATCCGCGCACTTGATATGATCGGACAGGGTGATGTTGCCAAAGCCTTTGCCCATGAGATCATTGCGGCGCATTTAATGCAGCGTTTGGCTGCAATGATACCCGATGGCACGCAAAGCTAGCATCGGCAAAACCGCCGATCGGCATGACCCGCTTATTGACGGGTTTCTTCAGGCCATTTCGGCCATGCGGGCAGCGTCACCAAACACGCTTGCCGCCTATCGACGCGATCTTTTTGATTGCCAGATGGGTCTTGCCAAAAATGGCCAGACGCTTGCGGCATGCAATGCAGATGAATTACGGGCGGTTATTGCATGGTGGCATCAACGCCAATTATCCCCGCGTTCGGTTGCAAGGCGGCTCAGTGCGTTACGTCAATTTATGGGCTGGGCTGTCGAAGATGGGATTCGGTCGGATAACCCAACCCGCTGGATCGACAACCCGTCTTTACCGGCCTCACTTCCCAAAAGCCTGAGCGAAGCCGAGATCATCCGCCTGCTTGAAGCCGCCGCAGCCATGACGCCTGAAATGGCGGCATTGCGTGCCTTGGCGATGCTGGAAATTTTATATGCAACAGGGCTTCGCGTTTCGGAATTGGTTGGGCTTCTGGTTTCGCAATTCAGGCGCAATCCTGAAGTGATTTTGGTCACCGGAAAAGGTGGGCGCGAACGCGTTGTCCCGCTTGGTGATACGGCGCGGGCGGCAGCGGCACGCTGGATCGAATGCCGTGATGGCAATGCGGGTTTTGTTTTGTCTGATGTTATGTTTCCGTCGGATGATGGGTCGGCGATGACCCGCCATCAATTTGCGCAGATGCTGAAAAAGCTGGCCATTGCGGCAGATATTGATGCGGCGCGGGTTAGCCCGCATAAATTGCGCCATTCCTTTGCGACACATATGCTGAATCGCGGTGCCGATCTTCGCAGTCTGCAAAGCCTTCTTGGCCATGCCGATATTTCAACAACACAAATCTATACCGCAAGCCGCCCCGATAGGCTTGCTGGATTGGTGGCATCGGCGCATCCGCTTGCCAGTCGCCGTCAAGATAGATAAACTGCCTTTTACAATTCGCGATAGTTGGAAATGCGCGTTGACCTGACGCAGAATGGAATGACCCCGAAATGAGACATTTTCTTGATTTTGAAAAACCAATTGCCAATCTTGAGGGAAAGGTCGAAGAGCTTCGCCATATGAGTACCGATGGCAGCATCAATATCGCTGATGAAATCGGCAAATTACAAACCCGCATCGAACGCGAATTAAAACAGACTTATGAAAAGCTTGGTGCCTGGGAAAAAGTGCAGGTTGCCCGCCATCCTGACAGGCCGAAAATCCGCGCCATTTTCGACCGGCTTTTTGATGATTTCACGCCGCTTGCCGGGGATCGTAATTTTTCCGAAGATCATGCGATCATTGGCGGCATGGCGCGGTTCCGCGGCCAGTCGGTGATGGTGATGGGAACCGAAAAAGGAAGCAATACCGAAGAGCGCATCAAACGTAATTTTGGCATGGCGCGCCCCGAGGGCTATCGCAAGGCCGCGCGGCTGATGGATTTGGCGGGTCGCTATGGTCTTCCGGTTCTCAGCTTTGTTGACACGGCGGGTGCTTATCCCGGACGCGGTGCTGAAGAACGTGGTCAGGCCGAGGCCATTGCCAGTGCCATTCGCGCTTGTTTGAAATTACCAACACCGATGGTTGCGGCGATTATCGGCGAAGGCGGATCAGGCGGTGCAATTGCGTTGGCAACGGGTAACCGCGTGGTGATGTATGAACATGCGATCTATTGTGTCATTTCACCTGAAGGCTGTGCATCGATATTGTGGCGCAGTGCTGATCATGCGCGTGACGCTGCCGAGGCTATGCGTATCACATCGGACTGGATGCACCGGCTTGGCGTTGTCGATTCAGTGGTAAGCGAGCCGCTTGGTGGGGCGCATCGTGATCCGGTTGCCGCCATTGATGCGCTTGGCGGTGCCTTTGCCGCCCAGCTTGACTCGATGGCCGGAATGGATGCCGCTGCGCTGATTGCCGATCGAAATGACAAATATATGCGCATTGGTGATAACGGCCTCGATTGATCCGGTTGCGGTCTTTTCGGTTGCCGCATTAGGTGATGAAACGCGTTGGTTCAATCGCCGGATTGGTAGTTAATGAGGGGATGGCCTGACGCGCTTTGGCAAGCGCGGCCAAATCAAGATCGGCCGATATCACCGCATCACCCTTGCCAGCATCGGCAATGATTTCGCCCCAAGGGCTGATGATCAGCGAATGGCCATAGGTTTGCCGCCCATCAGCATGCATTCCAGATTGTGCCGGTGCCACGACAAAACAGCCCGTTTCAATGGCACGCGCCCGAAGCAATATATGCCAATGCGCCTTGCCGCTGATCGCGGTAAAGGCGGCGGGAACCAGCAACAGCTTGGCACCATCAAGCGCCAATTGGCGATAAAGATGCGGAAACCGCACATCATAGCAGATGCTTAGCCCGACCGGCACATCGCCAATCATGGCAAGGACCGGCGTTGAACCTGCGGTAAAGCTGGCCGATTCGCGATAGCTTTTGTCATCGCCAACATCAGCGTCAAACATATGGATTTTGTCATAGCTTGCGACAAGCCCGCCATCAGGGCCAAAAAGCAGGCTTCGATTGACTAATTTATGGTCATCGCGGCGGCGTATCATCAGTGATCCGGCAAGAAGCCAGATTCCCAATTGCCGCGCCTGATCGCCAAGCCAGTTTTGGCTGTAGCTGTCATCTTCCCATTCGGCATGGGTGGCAAGCTGTTCGCGGCTGGCGGCAAGATAGCTGGCGCATTCGGGAAGGGTTACAAGCGTTGCGCGCGATGCGGCCTCGGCAATCAAAGGCTGGATATGCGCCAAAGTGTCTTTGGCATTGCCACCAGCGCAATATTGGATAGCAGCAACGCGAAACATGGCCAATTAGGACGCCATTGATAACAGCTTGTCGAGATGGCCTGCCTGATCAAGCGCAAATAGATCATCACAGCCGCCAATATGATCATCATTGATAAAAATCTGCGGCACCGATGTTCGGCCATTGGCACGGTTTCGCATGGTTTGGCGTTTTGCCGCGCTTAAGGTCACGTCAATTTCCTCAAAGGCAATGTTTTTGGCGGTTAGTAATTTCACCGCGCGCGTACAAAACGGACAGGCCATTGCGGTATAGATTTCGATTTTTGCCATTTTTGCCTCATTTGACGCGGCTGGCATTGGTGCCAAGCCGCATCGTCAGTAATCTTGAAAAAACTTGCGATATTATACTGCAAAACCCGCGCTCTGTCATAGGGGGCAATCGAAAAATCAGCATTGCATAAAGGGGCTACAGCCCATGGCGTAAAACCCGCGCCAAGACCAGCCCGCGAACCGGGCCACTTCCCGCCTTTTGAAGGGTTCTTGCCGCCTCGTAAAGGGTGGCACCCGTTGTCATCACATCATCAACCAACAGCACCGGCCGATTGGCGATGCGGTGACGCTGGTCTTGTGGCACGGCAAACGCGCCTGCCAGATTGCGTTGTCGCTGGCTTCGGCTCAACCCGGCCTGTGTTGGGCCCGCCTTTGGCCGCGTCAATGCTTCGGGGGCAAAGATGCCAGTTTCATTTTGTTGACACAACAGGCGCGCCAGCTCGGCCGATTGGTTGAACCGCCGGTGAAGATATCGTTTGGCATGAAGTGGAATCGGCACAATCAAATGGTCTGGCTCTGCCAAGGCGGTGAAAGGCGCTTNTAAAAAGCGGGCAAAAAGAGGGCTGAGATGNAGCGCGTCACCATGTTTGAATTTCAAAATCAATTGCCGTGACCGGTCATTATATAAAAAGCAGCTTCGGATTTCGGCCAAGGGTGGCATTTTGGCGAAACAAGACCCGCAAAGATGATCGCCAATGGCATAGGCAAGCGGCCGGCCACAGCATTGGCAAAAAGGTGGGGTGATAAAAACCAGCCCCTGCCAGCAATCGGCGCAAAGGCCATGATCAAAACAAAACCGCCGACATAAGGGGCATTGCTTGGGCAAAAGCAGATCAAGCAATGCGGTATAATGCTGCCGGAATCGGGTGGCGGTTTTGGTTTGCATTATTTGTCTCTTAACGCAGCCTTGGGATTGGCCATTCTAGCCGAAAGCCGGTAAAAAAATGGTAAAGCATGCTGCCGGTGCTAATCTGGGCATGGCGATATTTAGCGCTTGCGGTTTTACCAGCAGACCCTACAAGATGCCTGTCATGACCGAAATGATACCACAGCTGTTTGACCCGCTTGCCCAGCGCCGAAATCGGCAACGGGCTGCCGCGACCTATGCAAATTTTGCGTTTCTAAAGGATGAAGCGGCATTGCGCCTTGCCGATCGGGTTGATTTGATGCGGCGTGATTTTGACCTATGTCTTGATCTTGGCGCGCATGATGGCCGCCTTTTGACGCATCTCGCACCGCTTGGCAAAATTGGCACAATGCTGCATAGCGATCCGGCAGCGGCTTTTGCCAAACATGCTGGCAAACCCTTTATTGTCCATGATTTTGCGGCTCTGCCTTTTGCCGATGCCAGCTTTGATGCGGTTTTTTCCTGTCTGAATCTTCATTGGGTTGATGATTTGCCGGGGTTGATGGTGCAAATTCGAAAATTGCTTCGCCCGGATGGTCTGTGTCTGATCAATCTTCTTGGCGGCAACAGCCTATATGAATTACGCGCGGCCTTAATTGCGGCCGAACAGGATGTAACCGGCGGGTTTAGCCCGCGTTGTGCGCCGATGGCTGATATCAAAGATGTTGGCGGGCTTCTTGGCCGGGCCGGTCTTGCGCTTCCGGTGGCCGATAGCGACCGTTTGACCGTGACCTATCCAAATATGTTTCGTTTGATGGCCGATCTTCGCGGCATGGGTGAACAAAACGCCATGCTTGGCCGGTTTCGCCTGCCGACAAGACGCGCCGTTTTCATGCGGGCAGCCGAAATCTATCAAACCAAATTCGGGCGTGATGACGGAACGATTCCGGCGAGTTTCGAGATCATCACCCTGACCGGCTGGGCACCACATGAAAGCCAGCAAAAGCCGCTTCGCCCCGGATCGGGAAAAACGCATCTTGCCACGGTGATTGGCGGCGATGATGATGATGATGATGATGGTGATGATCCAAAACAGGGCTGACGCGCATAACAGAAAAAAGCCCGCCCCAAAGAAGATCTTGGCCTAAAGAAGATCTTGCAGCGCCGAAATCAAGGGAATATCAGCCGCAGGCATCGGATAATCGCGCAATTGTTGCGGGCGTACCCATTTCACCATGCCGCCTTCAACCGCTTGCGGCCGGCCTTGCCAGCGGCGGCAAACAAACAGCATCATTAAAAGATGAAAGGCATCGCCATCATCACTGGCGGCATAATGATGGCTGGCAAAGCTAAGCGGGGCAAGGCAGGATTCGGCGGTATCAATGCCAAGCTCTTCGCGCAATTCGCGGATCAGCGCCGCTTCTGGCGTTTCGCCAGCTTCGATTTTACCGCCCGGAAATTCCCATAATCCGGCCATTGATTTGCCTTCGGGGCGTTGCGCCAGCAAGACCCGCCCATCAATATCGACCAGCGCCACCGCGCTTACCAGCAACATCGCCTGGCTAGCTTCGGTAATCGGCATTGATCGAGATATAGCCATGCGTCAAATCGCATGTCCAAACCCGTGCCGTGCCATCGCCAGCACCAACCGTCACCGCAAGATCAATCATCTGACCCGTCATATGGGCGGCAATCGGGGTTTCGTCATAATCGGCAATACGCATGCCGTCACGCGCCACCGCATAGCCGCCGATATCAATGCTGATTGCATCAGATGGAATGCCAATGCCCAATTTGCCAATCGCCATGACAATCCGGCCCCAATTGGCATCTTCGCCAGCGATGGCGGTTTTGACCAAAGGCGAATTGGCAATGGCAAGACCGATTTGACGGGCAATTGCATTGGTCCTGGCACCCGCAATATCAATGGTGACAAGCTTGGTTGCGCCTTCGCCATCGCGCACAATCTGGATGGCAAGATCGCGCATGACCGCGGCCAAGGCAGCGCGGAAATCAGCCAATGCCGGATCATTGACATCGGCAATCAACCGGTTGCCAGCCATGCCGCTTGCCATCAGGAAAACACTATCATTGGTCGAGGTGTCGCTATCAACGGTAATGGCATTGAAACTGTCGTCATTGGCAGCGCGAAGACAATCCGCCAGAACGTCTGCTGGCACGGCCGCATCGGTGCCGATATAGCCAAGCATAGTTGCCATATTTGGCGCAATCATGCCTGACCCTTTGGCAATGCCGCATATATCAACCGACACCCCGTCAATCATACATGTTGCATGGGCGCCTTTGGCGAATGTATCGGTTGTTAGAATGGCATTGGCGGCATCCTGCCAACTGGCATTGCTTTGCGTGACCAATGCCTCAAAATACGGCACCAGCTTGGCCGCATCCAATGGCTCGCCAATCACGCCGGTCGAGGCCACCATGATCGCGCCAGCATCACAATCAAGATGGCTGGCAAGATGATTGACCATTTCATGAACAGCGTCATCGCCGCGACTGCCGGTAAAGGCATTGGCATTGCCAGCATTGGTGATGATCGCGGCGGCGGTGCCGGTTTTGGCAATTTTCCGGCTCCAGCCAACGGGTGCTGCGGCTGTATCAGATTGCGTAAACACACCGGCAACGCTGCTTTCAGGTGCCAAGCTGATCAACAGCAAATCATCGCGCCCTTGATAGCGCATGCCGCTGGCGGCGGTACCAAGCTTGATACCGGCAATCGGCGGCAGGTCGGGAAAGCTGTCAGGTGCCAGAGGAGAAAGGGTCATGGCAGTGGCTTTTATTGGCTGTTGCCAGCGGCCATTGCATCTTTGCGAATATCGGCAAAACTGCGGAGTTTGATATCCTGTTTTGCGCGCAATTCTTCAAGAACACGGCCTAAGGCTTGCGTTGATAGATTCTGCACAAGCTGGTCACGCATGGCGTCAAGCGTTGGGGCTGGTGCAATCGCTTTTTTATCAACCTTGATGACATGCCAGCCAAACTGGGTCTGGACTGGGACTTTGCTAAAGCTGCCATCGCCAAGCGCAAAGGCGGCATTTTCAAAGGCTGGCACCATCTGGCCACGGCCAAAAGTGCCAAGTGATCCGCCATTTGGCCCGCTTGGTCCGGTTGATTTGGTTTTTGCCAATTCGGCAAAATCTTCGCCTTTTTCAAGCGCGGCAATCACCGCCTTGGCGTCATCTTCGGTTTCAACCAGAATATGTGATGCCGTCACCTGTTCGCGTGATGCGCTGTCGGCGACAAATTTCTGATAGGCATTTTCAATCGCCGCATCATTCACTTCGCCAGCAACCGTCTCGCCAAGCCATGATTCGGCAAGAACACGGTCAGCGGCAACTTTCATCGCCGCGGCAACATCGTCTTTTTTGTCATGTTTTGCCGTGCGGGCGGCATCGGCGGCAATGCGCGCATCAACCATATCGGTGACTAGCTGGTCGAAATAATTTGCCAGAGGCGTTTGCCGAAATTCATCGGGAAGGCGCTCGGCCTGCCGCATGACATCGTCAAGCCACAAGGTTTCGCCATTGACCGTGCCAACCGGAATCCGGTCGTCATTGGCATGTGCCATCATGCCCATGCCAGCAAAAAGCGCGACGCCTGTTACAAGGCCGATAAACCGATGGGCGAAAATACCATTACGCATTCANAAATCCTCTAAAAATGAACAGGTCTTGCCGCAATCATCGGCGCGCCGTTGGATCGTCAGGAAAAATTCAAATCAAACAAGCCGGTCTTTGACCACCAACCTATGGTGTTAGTGTTAGCGAAGCTAACGTCTAAGAGCAAGCCCGCGCTTGAAAAAGGCGCAATATTCTGCGGCAGACTGGGCGGGGTTATCTACCTTTGGGCGATTTTGCAAAATCACAGGTAAATCGGGAAAAACATACTCAAACAATTGACAAAATTCGCGTCTATACCTATGTCCAATCAGGTGCTTTTCGCACCAGCTTTATATTTGCCGTCCGGCAGCGCATTTGCCACATGGCTGGGGAGTTACGATGTTTGCGTCTTTTGCAAAAAACCTGTTTGGCAGCTCGAATGACCGTATCGTCAAGTCGATGCAGCCATTGGTTCAGCAGATTAATGACCGCGAAGCCAATTTTGCCAGCCTCGATGATGATGCCATTCGGGCAATGGTTGGTGATATCCGCCAGAAAATAACCGACGGCGCGTCAAAAGACGATTTTTTAGTTGATGTGTTTGCGCTGGTTCGTGAAGCCGCCAAACGCACCCTTGGCCAGCGTCATTTCGATGTCCAGCTGATGGGTGGTATTGCGCTTCATCGTGGCCAGATCGCCGAAATGAAAACCGGCGAAGGCAAAACGCTTGTTGCGACTTTGGCGGTGGTGCTGAATGCGCTTGATGGGCGCGGCGTTCATGTCGTCACGGTCAATGATTATCTGGCATCACGCGATGCGGCATGGATGAGCAAGGTCTATGAATTTCTGGGGCTAAGTGTTGGCTGTATCACGGGCGGACTTGATGATGATCAGCGCCGNGCCGCCTATGGNTGTGATGTCACTTANGGCACGAATAATGAATTCGGCTTTGACTATCTTCGCGATAATCTGAAATTCAGCCTTGAAGATATGGTGCAGCGCGATTTCAGCTTTGCGATTGTCGATGAGGTTGATTCGATCCTGATTGATGAAGCGCGCACCCCGCTGATCATTTCCGGCCCTGCCGAAACCAATGCCGAACATTATCATGTTGCCGATCAGATCATCCCGTTATTAGTGGATGAAGATTTTGATCTTGATGAAAAGGGCAATAGTGTCTCGCTGAGTGAAATTGGCATTGAACATGCTGAAACCCTGCTTCGCGAGCGTGGTGCCATTGGCGATGCAACGCTTTATGACATTGAAAATGTCGGGCTGTTGCATCATGTCAATCAGGCGCTTCGTGCGCATCGGCTTTTTGCCCGTGACACGCATTATATGCTAAAGGCCGGCGAGGTTGTCATTATTGATGAATTTACCGGCCGCGCCATGGAAGGCCGCCGCTTTTCTGATGGGCTGCATCAGGCAATTGAGGCAAAAGAAGGCGTTGAAATTCAGGCGGAAAACCAGACGCTGGCTTCAGTCACCTTCCAGAATTATTTCCGCATGTATGACAAGCTTGCAGGCATGACCGGAACAGCCATGACCGAGGCTGGTGAATTTTCCGAAATCTACGCATTAGAAGTTATGGCCATCCCGACCAATCGTGATGTTGCTCGTATTGATTATGATGATGAGGTTTACCGCACCAGCGCCGAACGTGACGAAGCTGTGATCGCGCTGATCCTTGAATGCCGGTCANGCCAGCAGCCGGTTCTTGTTGGCACGATCAGTATTGATAAATCCGAACGCCTTTCAGCCGAATTGAAAAAGCGTAAAATCGCGCATCGGGTTCTGAATGCCCGTTTCCATGAAGAAGAAGCCAAAATCATTGCTGATGCTGGCGTGCCCGGTGCGGTGACGATTGCCACCAATATGGCTGGCCGCGGAACCGATATTCAACTTGGCGGCAATCTGGAAATGCGGCTTGCCAGCCTTGAGGCCGATGGCAAACCAGTTACCGAAGCGGTTACGGCCAAGATTGCTGCTGAAATTGAAGCGGCCAAAGCCACCGCGCTTGCCGCTGGTGGGCTATATGTTATTTGTACCGAACGCCATGAATCGCGCCGGATCGATAATCAGCTTCGTGGCCGGACAGGGCGCCAGGGTGATCCTGGCGCGTCAAAATTCTTCTTGTCACTCCAAGATGATCTGATGCGTATTTTCGGCTCGGAAAAGCTTGAAAGCATGCTGTTAAAGCTTGGTCTTGAAGAAGGCGAGGCCATTATGCATCCATGGATTAACAAGGCTGTTGAAAAAGCCCAATCCAAGGTCGAGGCACGCAATTTCGAGATTCGCAAGCAATTGCTGAAATATGATGACGTGATGAATGACCAGCGCCGGGTGATTTTTGACCAGCGCAAGGAAATCATGCGCGCCGACGATGTTCATGACACGGTTGTCGATATGCGCCATGAAGCCGCTGCCTTGATTGTCGAACGGTCAATTCCCGCTGGCACGTATCATGATGCATGGGATTCAGAAACGCTTGATGCCGATGCCCGCCGCGTCTTGGGGGTCGAGGCACCGATTGCCGATTGGTTTGCCGAAGATGGCATTGCCGAACCGGAAATCGAAGCCCGGTTGATTGACGCTGCCGATCGTCATATGGCCGAAAAAGCCGTCCGGCTTGGGCCTGATATCATGCGGATGGCAGAAAAGAATTTGCTTTTGCAGGTGCTTGATCAGCAATGGAAAGAACATTTATTGACCCTTGATCAATTGCGTCAGGGAATCACGCTTCGGGCCTATGGGCAAAAAGACCCTTTGAATGAATATAAGCGCGAAGCCTTTTTGATGTTTGAAACGATGCTTGCCAATATGCGCGAAACCACAAGCATGGTTCTCTCGCATGTCGAGATCCGCCAGCCCGATGAAGACGGCGCGCCACCAGCCGCACCAGCAGAGGCATCTGCCAATGCGAAAGTGTCGCGAAATGCCCCTTGCCCATGCGGATCAGGCAAGAAGTTCAAACATTGCCATGGCGCGCTTTAGCGCTTCCATATCACTGGTTTCGGGGCTCGTGGACTCTCTCAATGCCTCTTATCTAAAAGATAGATAGAGTTTGGTGAGGCGGAACAGATGATCAAATATCAATTGATCTGCGATTTGACACATGAATTTGAAGGCTGGTTNCAAACTGGCGCTGCTTTTGATGCGCAGAATGAAGCAGGGCTAATCACCTGTCCGGTTTGTGANAGCGTCAAGGTGCGCCGCGCCCTAATGACGCCCAATCTGGCCAGCCCAAAACGTCGCCGTGATGATGTGCGTCGCTTGCCAATGGCTGAAGCTGGCCATCAGGCTCATCATCAGGCGGGCACCAACGCGCCATCTTCTCAAGCCGCATCTGGCCAAACCGCATCGGCGCATGTTGCCGCATCCAAGCCCGACCCATCCAAGCCCGCATCAGCACAGGCCACCCCATCACAGGCCGCGCTTGGTGAGGCGATTGCGCAGCTTCGCCAATTGCAGCGCAAGGTAAAGTCTGAATGTCGGGATGTCGGGACCGATTTTGCAACCGAAGTTCGCAAAATGCATTATGGCGACAGCGAACCTGAGAATATTTATGGTCATTCAAGCGCTGAAGAACGCGAGTCACTTGCTGATGAAGGCATTGATATCGTGACTTTGCCGTGGTTGCCGCCTGAACATTAAACCAGGTGATTAGCGCCTTGGCCTTTGCCCTATCGAAAGCCGCCACTCGCCGCATAATTGATCGCCAGTGACCCGATTGGCATAAAGCCGCCGCCCGGACAGGGCGCAAAACCGGTCATATCATCAAGAACAATCCCCGCTGCGGCAAATTCGGCGCGTAATTCGGCTGGCCGCACGAATTTACGCGGGTCATGTGTGCCAGCAGGCACAAGCCGAACAATATATTCAAGCGCGAATTTGGCAAAAACCAGCGCTGGCAAGCTGCGGTTAATCGTGGTGATCACAACAACGCCATTTGGTGCCAGCATCGTGGCAATCGCCTTGACGAAAAGGGGGCGGTCAGCAACATGTTCGATCACTTCAGAGGCATAGATCACATCGAATTTGGCACCGCTTGCGGCTAGATCTTCGGCTGTGATCACCTGATAATCAATCGCCAGCTGCATCGATTCAGCATGTATTTTGGCTGCGCTGATCGCCGGTGCGGTAACGTCAATGCCGGTTACTTCTGCGCCAAGCCGCGCCATTGGTTCGGCAAGCAAGCCACCGCCACAGCCAATATCGAGTATTTTCAATCCAGCCAATGATGGTTTTGCGCCTGTTTTTATTGGAAAAAACCGGCCTATTGATTGCAAAATATAGTCAATCCGGACGGGGGTAAAAGCATGCAAAGGTGCCATTGGCCCTTTTTGATCCCACCATTGGTCGGATAGGGCGGCAAAATTATCGATCTCTGTTTGATCGGCTGTTGTCATCATAGGCTTGCCCCGGCGGCTGGTAATCGTTATAGCTGCGTGAAATTAGATTTACTGGAAAACAGCATACAGCAAATGGCACGGATTGTTCAAAAATTTGGCGGCACCTCGGTGGCCGATCTTGATCGCATACGCAATGTGGCGCAGCGGGTAAAAACCGAAGTTGACGCTGGCCATGAGGTTGCGGTTGTTGTCTCGGCAATGTCGGGGACAACAAATCAGCTTGTCTCGTGGGCATCGGAGATTGGCCCGCTTCATGATGCGCGCGAATATGATACGATTGTCGCGACTGGCGAACAGGTGACGGTTGGCTTGCTGGCGATTGCTTTGCAAAATATCGGCATTGATGCGCGGTCATGGCTTGGCTGGCAGATTCCCATCCGGTCAGATAATGTTCATGGCGCGGCGCGGATTGACTCGATTGACGGGTCGGCTATCCGCGAGCGCATGAAAACCGGACAGGTTGCTGTCATTGCCGGTTTTCAGGGCATTGGCCCCGATGGCCGGATTAGCACACTTGGCCGTGGCGGCTCGGATACATCGGCCGTTGCGATTGCCGCCGCGCTCGAAGCTGACCGGTGCGATATCTATACTGATGTTGATGGGGTTTATACTACCGATCCGCGAATCGCACCAAAAGCAACCAAATTAACGCGAATCACCTTCGAGGAAATGCTGGAAATGGCATCATCAGGTGCCAAGGTTTTGCAAACAAGATCAGTCGCCATGGCGATGCGCCATAATGTTAATCTGCAGGTGCGCTCAAGTTTCAATGATGCACCAGGCACTTTAGTCGTGAATGAGGATTCAGTCGTGGAACAAGAAACCATTAGCGGGATTGCCTATAGCCCTGACGAGGCCAAAATTACCATCGTTGGCTTGCCTGATCAGCCGGGTGTTGCTGCCAGTGTTTTCGGCGCCTTGGCAGATAATCATGTCAATGTAGATATGATTGTGCAAAGCGCCTCAAGCGCTGTTAAGAAAACCGATATCAGCTTTTCGGTCAGCCGTGGCGATCTTGATAAAGCCGTTGACATTATTAATAAAATCAAAGATCAGCTAAAATTTGAGTCGGTTGACGCCGCGCCAAATGTTGCCAAAATTTCAGTCGTGGGAATGGCGATGCGGACCCAGCCCGGTGTTGCCAAGACGATGTTTGAAACATTGGCGGCCAAGGGCGTAAATTTGCATGTGATTTCAACATCCGAAATCAAGATTTCGGTTCTGATTGATGCTGAATATACCGANTTAGCGGTTCGCAGCNTNCATACCGCCTATGGATTGGATGACGANNNTTAATATCGCAANGATAGNTATNGANNCTTGCTAAACAAGGCANGATCTNCGACGTAAAGGAATAACAGCCAATGTTATCAGTCATATGATCAATGGTTGTTCGTTTAAAAACTTAAAGTTTTATTTGCAATCTTCACAGTTTTCTGGTGTTTTTGTGTAGATAAGCGATGAATGGAGACCGATTTTTGGTGCGCGTTCAAGATAAAGATATCCAACCTGTGGTTGCCGACGACAGTTTCGAACAAATTGGTTCGACGCTGAAACAAGCGCGTCGGGCTCAAGGTTTGAAAATCAGCGACGTATCACAGCAGCTCCGCATCTCAGTTGATTATCTGTCAAAGTTGGAGATGGGCGCATTTGATCAATTGCCAGCGCCAGCCTATGTCACAGGGTTTTTGCGAAGCTATGGCCAGTGTGTTGCGCTTGATCCAACAACACTTGTGGCGCGCTATAATGATTTGACCACCAAAGCGGCAACCATGCCAACCTATAAAATTCCGGTGGGCGCACGCCCGCCACAGCGATCGGCACCAGCCATTGCTTCAATGCTGGTTGTTTGTGCTGGCATTGCTTACGGCGGTTGGTACTGGGTAATTGGCGGCGATGTGAATGATCAGATGGCGATGGTGCCAAGCGAGATCGCGGAAACTCTGTCAATTCCTGCCGCGATGCAAGACACGCTTATCGATCAGCGCGCAACGTCGGCCATACCGAATGATGATCAGGCGCAAAGCCAAGATCTGACGGTGCCTGTACAGCCCGAAAAAGTCATTGCCGCGAAGGCCGTAATACCAACCCCAACCGTGGCAACAGATGATCAGGTGGCCATGACCAAAACCGGCACCACCGAAACTGTCATGACCAAAACCGGCATCACCGAAACTGGCACGGCAAACACGATCACGGCTGAGGCACCAGCCGGTGCCACATTAACAAAACCCGTCGAAACGGCAGCGGCGATTGTCGCACCACGCGAACCAGCCGCGCCGCCAGCCGATGTGGATAGCCCCGTTCTATCAGGCGATCTTGCCGAAACACAGGTAATTACCCCGGCATCGCAAGATGGCGAAACGCGGGCGACTGGCAATAGCGCCATTGCCAATCTTCGTGATCCGGCGCAGGAAATNACCATCCGTGCGGTTGCCGCAAGCTGGGTTGAAATTGTGCGTGATAATGGTGAAGAAGTGATGGCAAAATTGATGCAGGCTGGTGACAGCTATGTTGTCGAAGGCAATNCGCGGCTTTATCTCAGCACTGGNAATGCTGGTGGGCTGGAAATTGTCATCGGAAGCGATGACCCGCGTCCAATTGGTGAAACTGGTCAGATTGTTCGCGATCTGCCGCTCGTTACCGATAAATTACGGCAAACGCTCTAGCTGTTATCCCAGCTCGATTTTTCTCTGTCTCGATATGATTGTTTCCAAATATGTGGGGTGCAGTCCCGATTTTGGCTTGTTCGCAATGATGTTGCGGTTTTTCATTGGGGCCATGCCTATTTGCGCGGCGATTGTGAGGCAAACTCTATAACTTGCCAGCCATCGTGGAAATTGCGCGCAACAGCTCATCTGAACAAAGTGACGCATTGATCTGGCGCTTGCCCGCCGAACAGGGTATAGAATGGGGCAAATTCAACAGGCGTGCGCCGCGCCATTATTTGGAGTGCAAAAGTGTCAAACGCTTATCGGGCTTATCGAACAATCGAGCGCCGTCGCTGTCGTCAGGTGATGGTCGGATCAGTTCCGGTTGGCGGCGATGCGCCAATTTCGGTGCAAACCATGACCAACAGCCTGACAAGTGATATTGACAGCACCTTGGCGCAAATCAATGCGGCGGCGGCGGCGGGTGCTGATATTGTGCGGGTGTCCTGCCCTGATGAAGACAGCACCGCGGCGCTGAAAACCATTTGTGCGCAAAGTCCGGTTCCGATTGTTGCCGATATCCATTTCCATTATCGCCGCGCCATCGAGGCAGCCAAGGCCGGTGCCGCCTGTTTGCGGATCAATCCTGGCAATATTGGCAATGCGGCGCGGGTGCGCGAGGTGGTGCAGGCGGCGCGCGATCATGGATGTTCGATGCGGATTGGCGTGAATGCGGGATCGCTGGAAAAGCATCTTCTTGAAAAATATGCCGAGCCGTGCCCGGAAGCGCTTGTTGAATCGGCCTTGGAACATGCCAAGATTTTGCAGGATAATGATTTTCACGAATTCAAAATTTCAGTCAAAGCATCCGATGTGTTTCTGGCGGTCGCTGCCTATCAACAGCTTGCTGATGTGATCGACTGCCCGCTGCATATTGGCATCACCGAGGCCGGTGGGCTGCGAGCAGGTACGATCAAATCGGCGATTGGCCTTGGCAATCTGCTGTGGGCCGGTATTGGCGATACGGTAAGAGTGTCGTTATCGGCAGACCCGACCGAAGAAGTGAAAGCCGGTTATGAAATGCTGAAATCACTTGGGCTTCGCCGCCGCGGTGTGACGGTTATTTCTTGTCCATCTTGCGCACGCCAGCAATTTGACGTCATCAAAACCGTGCAAATCATCGAAGATCGGCTAGAGCATATTGATATGCCAATCACTGTTTCGATCATTGGCTGTGTTGTGAACGGGCCGGGTGAGGCGCGTGAAACCGATATCGGGCTTACTGGNGGCGGCAAAGGCACCCATCAGATTTACCTGTCAGGTATGGCTGATCATCGTCTGTCAAATGGTGATATTGTTGAACATGTGGTTGATCTTGTTGAAACCCGTGTTGCCGAATTAAAAGCCGCCGAAGCGGCATCAACACAAACTTAAAAAGCAGATTAAAGCCCATGTCACGACTTCAACCTGCCCGCGGTACCGCTGATCTTCTTCCCGATAGCATGGCCAAACATCGTTTGGTGATTGACGCCGCGCGCACGGCATCGGCGCGCTATGGATTTCAGGAAATGGCAACGCCGATTTTTGAATTTTCCGAGGTGTTTTCACGCCCGCTTGGCGAAAGCAGCGATATCGTTACCAAAGAAAATTACAGCTTTGCCGATCGTGGTGGCGAAATCTTGACCTTGCGGCCGGAAAATACCGCTGGTGTTGTGCGGGCAATGATTTCGGGCGGGCTGACGCAAAGCCTGCCGTTGAAATATTTCTATGCAGGNCCGATGTTCCGCTATGAGCGTCCGCAAAAAGGCCGGATGCGCCAGTTTCATCAGGTAGGCATNGAATATCTTGGTCCAGATGATTCGCTTGCCGATGCTGAAATCATTGCTTGTGGTGCGCGGTTTCTGGCGTCGCTTGGCGTTCTTGATGATTGTGAACTTCATCTTAATTCGCTTGGTGACAGCGACAGTCGGGCGGCTTATCGGGCGGCCTTGATTGCCTATTTGGAAACATTTGCCGATCAATTATCGGATGACAGCAAAACCCGCCTTGCGGTAAATCCGCTTCGCATTCTGGATTCAAAAGATGCTGGCGACCGCGCGATCTTGCAAGATGCCCCGCGATTACAAGATTATCTGAATGATGGGTCAAAGGCGCATTTTGCCGATTTGACAGCCGCGCTTGATAGCGCGGGCGTGGCGTGGGTTTTTGATCCGCTATTGGTTCGCGGGCTTGATTATTATTGTCATACGGCTTTTGAATTTGTCACGACATCGCTTGGCGCACAAGGAACGGTTCTTGGCGGCGGGCGTTATGACGGGCTTGCCGAAATGCTTGGCGGGCCAAAAGTGGCTGGTGTTGGCTGGGCGGCTGGTGTCGAACGGCTTGCCATGCTTGTTGAAACCGCCTCGGTAAATAATCCCAAAGTGGCGATTTTGACGGCTGATGATGGCGCGCGCCAAGCGGCGTTTCGTCTTGCCGAACAGCTTCGCGATGCGGGGATTGATATTGATCTGCCAACAAGCGGCGCGATGGGTAAAAAATTGAAAAAGGCCGATAAGGCCGGTATTTTAACTGCGGTGATTATGGGAAGTGATGAACTTGCCAAAAACACCGTCCAGCTGCGCAATCTACGCGATGGAAGCCAGCAGGAATTGCCACTTGATCCGGACGATTGCAGCGGCCTTGCGGCGGCGATTGCCGAAAGCCTTCTCGCCCCATAGCGAACGGTCGTTTGCGGTTGGCAGCCGCGCCGTTTGACCTGCCAAATTTAGAGTGATTGAAACAAGACCAAAAAGGAGTTTTGGCATGAGCCTCGACTCATCAATGGATAAAGTACTTGAACGCCGCCGTGAAGTCGAAGACCGGCTGTCGGATTCGGCCAATATGAGCAATAGTGATCTTGCACAATTTTCGCGCGAACTATCTGACCTTCGTCCGGTTTGCGAACAGATTGAGCTGGTTCGCCGGATTGAAGCCGAGCTTGCTGATGCGCTTGTCATGGTTGGTGAAGCGGGTGATGATCCGGACATGCTGGAAATGGCGCAGGCCGAGGCCGATCTGCTTAAAGAACAGCTTCCCGATGCCCAAGCCGCCTTGCAGCTTTTACTATTGCCAAAAGACAAGGATGATTCGCGAAACGCCATTCTTGAGGTGCGCGCCGGAACGGGTGGTGACGAAGCAGCGCTTTTTGCTGCAAATCTATTTTCGATGTATCAGCGCTTTGCTGCAAAACATGGCTGGAAATTTGAAGTGATGGAAGTGTCGGAAACCGGCATTGGTGGCTATAAGGAAGCCACGGCAACAATTTCGGGTCAGGATGTTTTTGCGCGGTTGAAATTTGAATCGGGCGTGCATCGGGTGCAGCGTGTTCCCGAAACCGAAGCTGGCGGGCGTATTCACACATCCGCCGCAACCGTTGCCGTGCTTCCCGAAGCTGAAGATGTCGATATTCAGATTGAAGAATCCGATCTTCGGATCGACCTGTTTCGCGCATCGGGGCCGGGTGGCCAATCGGTCAATACAACTGACTCGGCGGTTCGCATCACGCATTTGCCAACCGGCATCGTTGTCAGCCAGCAAGATGAAAAATCACAACATAAGAACCGTGCCAAAGCGATGAAGATATTGCGCGCGCGGATTTATGATGCTGAACGGGCGCGGGTTGAGGCTGAGCGCGCTGCTGAACGCAAAGGACAGGTTGGGTCGGGTGACCGGTCTGAACGAATCCGCACCTATAATTTCCCGCAAGGCCGTGTTACCGATCACCGAATCAATTTCACGCTTTACAAGCTCGACCGTGTCATTGCTGGCGAGGCGCTTGACGAGGTGGTCGACGCGCTGGTGTCAGAAGATCAGGCACGGCGGCTTGCCGAAGGGATGTGATGGTGACGCCGGTTGATCACAAAAAAACCGATCCGCCAGCACAACAAGACGCCAGCACCATTCTTTATGGTCTCGAGCAGACCCTTGCCGCGGCCGGAATTGCCAGTGCCAAGACCGATGCGCGTTGTCTTCTTGGCATGGCCTTGGGACGTGATGACGCTGTTTTGCCTCATGAAGATATCGCGCCAATGGATCAGGTTTGTGCTGACCGGCTGGCCGCGATGGTGGCACGCCGCCTTGAGGGCGAGCCAATCAGCCGCATTCGCGGTTGGCGTGAATTTTGGTCACTTCGCTTTGCCGTATCGCCAGCAACGCTTGATCCGCGCCCCGATTCAGAAACATTGATTGAAGCGGCTGTAGGATGGGCATCACGTAACGCGGTCAAGGATCGACCTTTGCGCTTGCTTGATCTTGGCACGGGAAGCGGCTGTTTGCTTTTGGCGTTATTATCTGAATTGCCGAAGGCGCAAGGTATTGGCATTGATATTAATCCCGATGCGCTGGCCACGGCTAGGCGCAATGCGGCTAGCCTCGGTCTTGGTGATCGCGCCGCATTTGCCGAACATAGCTTTACCGATGATTTAGGGGCGCTTGGCAATTTTGACGTGATCTTGTCAAACCCGCCCTATATCCCGACTGACGAAATTGATGGGCTTGCGGTGGATGTGAAATCTTTTGATCCGGCCTTGGCGCTTGATGGCGGGGCTGATGGCATGGCCTGCTGGACGCAACTTTTGCCACGACTTGCGGCGGTGCTTGCGGTGGATGGTATGGCTTTTGTTGAAATCGGACGCGGGCAGGAAAATGCCGTCACCGCTGCGGCGGAAAAAGTGAATTTACAGCTTTGCGACAGTCATTGTGATCTTGCTGGCATTACGCGCTGTCTCGCATTTTCAATTAAAATGTGAAATGGGTGATATTTTCCTTGATATTAATATGAAGCCAACGCTATGGTACCGTCAATCGCGGCGGGGTGATTTTGGTCACCGATACGCCAGCGCCTTTCCTAACGAAATGGGATCGCTTGCACCGGCTTTATGTCGAGCTGTCGTTAATAGACTAACCGCAACCGAAATGACTTTGATTAAATTTATCGATAACCGTTTTTAATAGCGAATGTGGTATCAAACCCAATGAGACAACCTCAAAACGCCAAACGCGGCCGTGGTCGTGGCCGTCGTGGAAATACGAGTGGCAATCATAATCATGTGCCGAACCGCAACACATCCTATGAGTCAAATGGCCCTGATGTGAAATTGCGGGGCAATGCCCAACAGCTTCATGAAAAATATATGGCGCTTGCGCATGATGCGGCGACATCGGGTGAACGGATTTCGGCTGAGGCCTATACGCAATTTGCCGATCATTATTTTCGGCTTCATCAGGCGGCTGTTGGCGTTGCCGAAACCAAACGCCAGCAAGAACAGGCCAATGCCGTAGCTGATGATGACGCCGCTTCAGGCGATTCTCGGCGTGAGCCGGAACCTGCCGCCGAAAATGGTGAGGCTGGTTTGCAAGCTGATGAGAATACCAATCGAGGATCAGCGCAGGCCAATGGCGGGGATGGTGCCGCTGAGTCAGGCGATGCCGCCCCGAAAAAGCGGCGTAACCCCCGCAATGGCGCTGCCAAAAATGGGGCTGCCAAAAATGGTGCCGCTAATAATGGTGCCGCTAATAATGGTGCCGCCAATAATGGTGCAGAAGATCGCACAAACCTGTCTCCGGCGCAGCTTGCCGAAGCGGTTCAGGGTGATCAAGATGGCGATCAACCTTCCTAACAGATACGTCTTTGCTTGGCTTGCAGCACCGGAAATGCGGTTAAAAACTTGCAATCCTCATGGAAAGCTGGCGGCAATCGGCATGATTTAGGCTGGCTGGAATCTATCGCCAAGCCGAATGATGCCGCCATTGATTACTTCGGCAAAAATGCCAAGATTGCTATGGCCGAAATGGGCTTTCATAAAGCGCACATAATCGTCTGGATTACGTTTGGCCGTTGCCGGGTCAACATTGATTGCGGCGCAGCGGCCAACGGGTTCTTTGACCAATAGCAGCGCATCACCACAGCGTAATGTTTTGCCAATCAAGCCCTCTTCGGCAAAGGGCGCGCCGCCATCAATAATGATGTTGATCCGAAACCGGCGGCTGTCGGGCTTTGTGTTGGTCGCTTGGGCAAAAGCGTCAAGCGAGGCCTGGCTGGCAATGCTGATCAGCGCTGTTGATTGGTCACTATAGGCCTGATGTTTCATCGTCATCAAACGCGGCTTTCCGCGAAGCTTGCTGCCAAGCAAGGTGAAAAAGAAATCTTCAAAACGCTGGCAATCGGCTGGCTCTGCCGGATCAATGCTTAAGCATGTTACACCATGATGCAGCAATTCTAATTTGGGATTAGCGGCATCATCATCATAGCGGCAGCTATATTCGGCCAATAAATCATGTGACATTAATTGCAGGAAATGCGCTTTGCGAAACCATGTTCCATCGCTGGCAGTGGCGGTTTTTTCGTCCCCAATCGAAATTGCAAATTGCCGGTCATTGGGAAAATAGCCTCCTTGCTGCAGTTTGGCCAAAGGCATTTGGTTGCCGCCAAACCCCTTGACCGGATATTGCCAAAGCTGATGAATTTGCATGGATATGTTCCCCTGAACCATGTTTATGCCGCGTTATGACAGTGACGCTAGCCAGCGTTAATGGCCGAATACCAGCCAAAATGCACGATATCGCCGGCTTGATATGGATTTAGCGCCAGCGATATGTGGTTATTGTGTGTTTTTGATTGTCACGTCACCGGCAAAGCGGATGGTGCCGTGCGACAAAACTTCTTGATCAATGGCGGCGACGGTTTTTCGAAAGGCTGGCAAATGCTGATCATCGATCCGCTCGCCGGTTGGCAAGCGAACGGTCATGGGGTTTACCTGCCGGTTATTGACCATCACTTCATAATGAAGATGCGCGCCGGTTGATCTGCCGGTTGATCCGACATATCCGATGATTTCACCTTGTTTCACCCGTGATCCTGGGCGGATATTTGGCGCAATGCGTGACATATGGGCATAGGCCGTATCATAAGTGGCATTATGCCTAATTCGGATATAGCGGCCAAAACTGCCTTTCCAGCCGGCCTCGCGAATCACGCCCGATCCAGCGGCGATGATTGGCGTGCCGCGTGGCGCTGCGAAATCAACACCTTTATGCATGGCATTAAAGCCGCTAACCGGATGTTTGCGATGGCCGAAAGAAGATGAAAGCCGCGCCCCGGAAATCGGCGTGCGGATAAGGGTCCGTGCAGCTGAATTGCCATTTTCATCATACCAGCCAATGGCATCCTTATCGCCATCATAGCGGAAAAATCCCAATTGCTCGTCAGATAAGACAAGCCCGGCATAATGCAGCTTGCCACCAACGATTTTGCCGTCAATGCGGTCGCGTTCGGTTTCATACAGAAGCTCGAATCGGTCACCGGTTCGAATCTCGCGCTGGAAATCGACTGAAAAGCCCATGACACGGATATAATCATTAAAGGCGCTTTCGCTGATTCCAGCGGCCATTGCGGCCCGGTAGATAGAATCGTCAATTGTGCCTTGGAAAAAATTCATATAGCGATCGGTCGGCCGAAGCGCGGTGAGCGCCAGCCAGCCACTTTCCGGATGCTGAATCACATAAATGTCGCGTCCGGGCTTGGTCGAAAAGCGAAATCCTTGCGATGCAACCTGGAATTTGGTGCCAATTTGCAGGCGGCGAAGGTTCGCTTTACCCGAAACAGCGTCGATTGCTTTGGCGATTGCTGCCGAATCATATCCGGCGCGGCGCAAAAGCGCGCCAATGCCTTCGCCATTGCGAAGCTTTAATTCGGTTTCGGCACCGCTTTCCAATCCGGTTTGTGCCCGAATCATCTCGCTAATCATCTTGGTTGATTTTGGAAGAACATCAATCAGCGCCGGTTTTGACACTGGCGGGATGATCGAAACAGGGATTGCCGGATAGGCAAGCGCCGGATCTGGACGGCTTGTTGGCAAGGCTGGTGCGGTTTGAAAAACAGGTTCCATCGGCGCAAAAGCGACATGAAGCGATTTGACTGATTCGCGCGCTGCGCCTGTTTCTGCCTTCGTGGTGACCGATTGACCAACGAAAAGGCAGGTCAGCGCAATTGACATCACAGCCCGATAAGACCGTCTTTGAAATGCGTTTTTGGTTATGCAGTTTCCTCGCATCTTCACGTCCCCATTTGGCCCGCAAGCCGCTTAAATGCAGCCTTTACATGCCGCAGCTTTTACGAGAAGTCAATCATTTCGATTAAATTCATATAGTTAATTTGTTTATGAATCAGTCGATTAGGAAATTTCTATGAAGTGGTTTCGTTACTTGATCATGATTCCAAATTCACCTTCGGCAAAAACTGCCGGCTTTGCTTTATTGACGGCTTAAATCGGTACGTTATTACCAGGGCGGCGTTGGTGGCCTGTGAAGAAAAGCAGTAAAAATCGGTATTTATCCTTTTGGCGTGTATCTTTTGCCTGTTCATCATGGAACAGACCTGCTATATAAATTGAGTGATCGGGAAACATTGTTGTAACCCCT
>JGI26088J50261_1000445_pt1 | contig 24770 bp, 23 predicted proteins | sample SaaInl1SG_22_DNA_FD_50261 | JGI IMG/M metagenome (IMG submission 50261)
CCATTTTTGAGTTGAATAGGCGATGAGGTGGTAAGGTGACGGATTTATCCAAGAAACAAGATGCGGCGGGTCTGTTGCAAATAGACAAAGATGCCCACGGTATTTTGCGCGTGACGCTGAATGATCCGGCGCGGCGCAATGCCTTGTCTGAGGCGATGCTTGACCGGCTTGGTGCCATTCTGGCTGATGCGGCAATTGATGCCAGCGTTCGGGTGATTATTTTGGCAGCCAATGGCCCCGCTTTTTGTGCTGGCCATGATCTGAAAGAAATGAGCGCCGGCCGTGCCAATGCGGATCAGGGTGAGGCCTATTTCACCGATGTTTTGAAACGCTGTTCGGCGGTCATGCAGGCAATCTTGCAAAATCCCAAACCGGTGATTGCCGAAGTGGCGGCAACGGCAACGGCGGCAGGGTGCCAGCTTGTGGCAAGCTGTGACCTTGCCTATGCCGCGCCATCAGCAAAGTTTAGCACGCCCGGTGTTCATATCGGTCTTTTCTGTTCAACGCCGATGGTGGCGCTTTCCCGCAATGTCGGGGCGAAACATGCAATGGAAATGCTGTTGACCGGCGAGATGGTGCCAGCGGCGCGCGCCGCTGAAATCGGGCTTGTCAATGCGGTGGTTGATGATGCTGATCTAACCGATCATGTGACCGCTGTGGCGCATAAAATTGCCAGCAAGTCACCAGTGACATTGGCCATTGGCAAAAGCGCTTTTTACACACAACGTGAATTATCAATTGCTGATGCTTATGAATATGCATCGCGGGTGATGGTCGAAAATATGCTTCACCGTGATGCGGTTGAGGGCATTGATGCCTTTATCGAAAAGCGCGAGCCGAAATGGTAGATGATAAGGCTGTTTGACGGTAAAACTGTCTGACGGCAAGGGGTGCAGCAAAATGACAAATCCATATGATATCGGGCTTGACCAGAATCCAGCAAATTACCAGCCTTTGACACCGCTGACTTTCCTTGAGCGTGCAGCGATGGTTTTTCCAAATCAAACGGCTGTTATTCATGGGTCTTTGCGGTGTAATTATGCGGCGCTTTATGCGCGATGCCGGCAATTGGCAAGCGTGCTTGCGGCGGCAGGGTTTGGGCGCGGTGATACGGTCTCGGTCATGCTGTTAAATACACCAGCAATGATCGAAGCCCATTACGGTGTGCCGATGTCGGGTGCGGTTCTGCATTCGCTGAATACGCGGCTGGATGCGGCGACAATTGCATTTCAACTTGATCATGCCGAAGCTAAAATTCTGATCGTTGATATCGCGCTTTTGCCGCGTGTCCGTGACGCATTGGCGCTGGCCAAGGGCAACCCGCAATTGATCATTTATGATGATGCCGAATTTGACGGGCCAAGATCGGGCTATGACGAAACCGAATATGAAACATTCATCGCGTCAGGTGATGCCGATTTTGCGTGGAAAATGCCTGATGATGAATGGGATGCAATTACGATCAATTACACATCAGGCACAACGGGCGACCCAAAGGGCGTTGTCTATCATCACCGTGGTGCCTATTTGCTGGCGCAGGGAAATGCGCTGACCGCATCAATGAAAAAACAGGCAGTCTATCTTTGGACTTTGCCGATGTTCCATTGCAATGGCTGGTGTTTCCCTTGGACGATTTCGGCGATTTCGGGAACGCATGTCTGTCTTCGCGAGGTGCGCGCCGAAGATATCTGGAATGCTATACTGGAACATCGGGTTAGCCATATGTGCGGCGCGCCAATTGTCATGTCGCTTGTTGTGGCTGGCAAACCGGCAAATGCCAAACTGGATTATGAGGTTGAATTTTTCACCGCTGCCGCCCCGCCGCCCGAAGCCGTGCTTGCCGCCATGAAAGATGCCGGTTTTAACGTCACGCATCTCTATGGCTTGACCGAAACCTATGGGCCATCGGTGGTCAATGATTGGGATCCGGAATGGGATTTGTTGGATAATGTCAAACAGGCTGCATTAAAGGCGCGTCAGGGGGTTCGTTATCTGGCGCTTGAAGGGCTTGATGTTGTTGATCCTGACAGCATGGTGCCGGTACCGCGTGACGGTGCAACGATTGGCGAAGTTGTGATGCGTGGCAATGTTGTGATGAAAGGCTATTTCAAAAATGCGCCATCGACCGAACGTGCTTTTGCTGGCGGTTGGTTCCATTCGGGTGATTTGGGGGTTGTTCATCCCGATGGCTATGTTCAGTTAAAAGACAGGTCAAAAGATATCATCATCTCTGGCGGCGAGAATATCTCGTCAATCGAGGTTGAGGATGTTCTGCATAAACACCCCGCCGTGGCCAATGTTGCCGTGGTTGCGATGCCGCATGAAAAATGGGGCGAGACGCCTTGTGCCTTTATCGAAATCATTGATGGCAAAAACGCCAGTCAAGACGAGTTGCGCGATTGGTGTCGCCAGAATCTTGCCGGCTTTAAAGTGCCAAGTGAATTTCGGTTTGAATCAATTCCCAAAACATCGACCGGAAAGATTCAAAAATACGCGCTTCGCCAACGCATTGCTGCGGGTGGTGACTCCGATTAAAATTTGGTCGCGATTGCCATTGTGAAACAGCCAAGCCGTTCATTCACTCATATGTCATGGCTGGTTGATTCCATAATGCCCTGATTGCGCATACCTTGTTTTTCGCCCCTGTGACGCCTATATCGCCTAGAGTGATTCGAGGTATGTTTAACGGTAAGGTTGCAAGGCGGCGATGTCAGGTTCAGTTCATATTCATTGGTTTCGTCAGGATCTAAGGCTTTCCGACAATCCATCATTATCTGCGGCCGCGGCCAAGGGCGCGGTTCTTCCAGTTTATATTCTTGATGATGCCAATGCTGGTGATCACCGTATGGGCGGTGCCAGCCGCTGGTGGCTTCATCACTCCTTGACGGCACTCAATCAGGCGCTTGACGGTAAATTGATTGTGCTATCGGGCAATCCAGCCGAAATTCTGGCAAATCTGGCCGATGCTGTTGCGGCGGNAGGGCTGTCTTGGAACCGCGCTTACGAACCATGGCGGATTACCCGCGATGCCGCCATCAAGGCGCAATTTGTCGCGCGCGGCCTTGCCGTTGAAAGCCATAATGGGTCGCTTCTTTGGGAGCCTTGGGACGTGCTGAAGAATGATGGCACGCCGTATAAGGTTTTTACGCCCTATTACCGGCGTGGCTGTCTTGCCGCCACGCCGCCACGCCGTCCGTTGCCAGTGCCGCCAAATCTGGTCATTGCCGATGGTGATGGCTTTGCCACTGGCCAAAGCGCAATTGACGCGCTTGGCCTTTTGCCGGAACGTGACTGGAAGGACGGGCTGGCGGCGATTTGGGATATTGGCGAGGCGGCAGCGCATGACCGGCTTTATGCCTTTCTTGATGATGGCCTTGACGGTTATAAGGATGGTCGTAATTTTCCGGCAAAACGCAATGTATCGCGGCTATCAGCCTATTTGCATTGGGGCGAGATTTCGCCAAATGCCGTATGGTATGCTGCCAAAGACCGCATGGATGCAGGCATTGGGCAGGATCGTGATTGCGATCACTTCCTGTCCGAACTTGGCTGGCGTGAATTTTCGCATTCGCTGCTTTATCATTTCCCCGAATTGCCGCGCAAGAACCTGCAGCCGCGTTTTGATGGTTTTAACTGGCGTGATGATCCGGCCTTGCTGAAAAGCTGGCAAAAAGGATTGACCGGCTATCCTGTTGTTGATGCTGGCATGCGCGAATTATGGCAAACCGGCTATATGCATAATCGGGTGCGGATGATTGTTGGGTCATTTCTGGTGAAAAATCTGCGGCTGCATTGGCATCATGGCGAGGCGTGGTTCTGGGATTGTCTGGTTGATGCTGATCTTGCCAATAACAGCGCAGGATGGCAGTGGATTGCCGGTTGCGGTGCAGATGCAGCGCCTTATTTCCGCATTTTCAACCCAATCACCCAAGGGGTGAAATTTGATCCTGACGGGCATTATATCCGGCGTTATCTTCCCGAACTTGCCAATCTTCCCGATGCATATCTTTGCAGCCCTTGGGAAGCGCCTGCCGAAATTCTTGCTGGTGCTGGGGTTCGGCTTGGCGAGACCTATCCAAAGCCGATTGTTGATGTCAAAGCATCACGCGAGGCTGCCTTGGCTGCCTTTTCGGCATTGCGCGAAACAACATGAAAACGCTTCGGCTTGTTCTTGGTGATCAGTTAAGCCGTGATTTGCCAAGCCTGACAGATCTCGATCCGGCCAAAGATTTGGTGTTGATGGCCGAAGTGATGTCCGAGGTCACCTATGTCAAACATCATAAGCGGAAAATAGCCTATCTGTTTTCGGCGATGCGTCATTTTGCCGAATCGCTTGGCAAGGACGGTATTGCAGTTCGTTATCGCCGGCTTGATGATGCGGATAATGCTGGCTCGCTTGCTGGCGAAGTTGCCGCGGCGATTGCCGTCTTTGCCCCGGATCGGATTGTGGTCACCGCACCGGGGGAATATCGGCTTGCCGATGAAATGGCGGGCTGGCAGGCGCGGTTTGGCCTTGCTGTCGATATTCGTGCCGATACAAGATTCCTTTGCAGCCTTGGTGATTTTGCCGAATGGGCGGAGGGGCGAAAATCGCTTCGTATGGAATTTTTCTACCGCGATTTGCGGCGGCGTTATCAGGTGTTGATGGAGGGCGATGAGCCTATTGGCGGCAAATGGAATTATGATGCCGATAATCGCCAGCCGCCAAAGGCCGGATTGGCTGTGCCGCCGCCAAGCAGCTTTGCACCCGATGCGATCACAGCCGAGGTGCTAGCCCTTGTCGAGGCACGTTGCGCCGATCATTTTGGGCAATTAGCGGGATTTGATTTTGCCGTTACCCGCGATCAGGCCTTGCATGTTCTTGATCAATTTATCGCTGAACGTCTGCCCCTTTTCGGCACTTATCAAGATGCGATGATTGAGGGTGAGCCATGGATGTATCACAGCCATATCGGCCTTTATCTGAATGCTGGATTATTATCGCCGATCGAAGTGATCAGGGTGGCCGAGGCGGCCTATCATCGCGGCGACGCGCCGCTAAATGCGGTTGAGGGATTTATCCGCCAGATTCTGGGTTGGCGCGAATTTGTCCGTGGGCTTTATTGGCTGAAAATGCCAGCCTATGCCGATGCGAATTTTCTGCAGGCAACGCGCCCGCTTCCCGATTTTTTCTGGACGGGCAATACCGACATGAATTGCCTTGCCCAATCGATACAGCAAACCGATGCCCTGTCTTATGCGCATCACATCCAGCGTTTGATGGTTCTTGGTAATTTTGCGCTTCTTGCCGGTTTATCGCCGCAGGCGGTGAATGAATGGTTTCTGATTGTCTATGTTGATGCCTATGAATGGGTGGTGATGCCGAATGTATCGGGAATGGCGCTTTTTGCCGATGGTGGCTATCTTGCCAGCAAACCCTATGCGGCTGGCGGTGCCTATATCAACCGGATGTCAAATTACTGCAAAAACTGCCGTTATAAGGTGACGGAAAAATCAGGCGAAGATGCATGTCCTTTTAATTATCTCTATTGGGATTTTCTGGATCGGCATCGTGAAACGCTTGGCAATAATCCGCGGCTTGGCATGATCTATCGCACATTTGACAAAATGGCGCCGGAAAAACAGGCTGGGGTCAATGCTGATGCTGGCCGGTTTTTGGCGGGTCTTGATAAGGCCGGATAGGGGTGATGACGCTTTGCCGGCACCCCAAACCGAATTTATCAGCAAGATCTGCATTAGTTTGCTAGGCTAGCGGCGAAATCAGATGAAGCGCGAAGGGGAGGGTGATATGGCACGACAAAAACGAAGCATGGCCAGGTTGATATTTGGCAGTTTAATACGCCTGTTTCTCACTGCCGGATTATTGATTGGTGCTTTTGCCGCTTTATCGGCCTGTGCGCGAAAAGATGTAACGCATCTATCCGAACGCCGTCCCTCGCTTGTGCTTGAAGAATTTTTTGCCGGTGACACAATTGCCTTGGGTATTTTTGAAGACCGGTTTGGCAATTTACGGCGTCAATTTCGGGTGAATCTGCAAGGCACAATCACTGGCAATCAGCTAGTGCTTGATGAAACCTTTTTATATGAAGATGGCGAAAAAGCCTCGCGCGTCTGGGCAATTGATAATCTTGGTCGATCCGAAGATGGTAGTTTTCGCTATCAGGGGCGGGCGGATGATGTCGAAGGTCAGGCCGAAGGCCGCATTTCCGGCAATGGCCTGAATTGGCAATATGACGTGAGTCTTGAAATGGCTGGCAATAAAATGGATGTGCATTTTGATGATTGGATTTATCGGCAAAGCGAAGATATTGCGATAAACCGCGCTTATGTCAGCAAATTCGGAATTGAAATTGGGTCGGTTACGATTGTGTTTTTGCGGGGCAAAGCGGCGGCGGCGGTTGGCCCGCTAGATGTCGAACAATGGATTGCGCGCTAGGCGGGCTGAGGGGCTAATGGCATCCTATCCGCCGATGAAGCTGGTATCGTTCTTTCTGGAAATTTTGCCGCTTGTCGGATTCTTTCTGGGCTATGAATTTTTCGGGCTTTTTGCGGCGGCAGTTATTTCGGTCGGGCTTGGGGCGCTGGTGATGGGCGCAAATTGGTTGCAGACTAGGCGGCTTGCCAGATTCGCGTTATTTTCACTATTGATGTCAGGCGGCATGACGCTTGCCGCGCTCTATTTTAACGCCGCTATTTTTATCAAAATCCAGCCAACGATTTTCAATGGTCTTTTTGCCATTGTTCTTCTTGGCGGGCTTTTTTTCAGGCGGGCGATGATGCGTGAATTTTTCGGCACGCAATTTCACCTAACGGCACCAACATGGTTTTTGTTGAGCCGAAGATGGGGGCTTTTCTTTTTATGTTTTGCCATTGCCAATGAATTGGTTTGGCGCAATGCCAGTGATGCCGATTGGGTGGCTTTTAAAACCTTTATCGCCGCGCCTGCCAGCGTTTTATTTATGATGGCGCAATTGCCGCTGACGCTTCGCGGCCGGATTGCCGATACCACGCCAGATGGTGATCAATAGGGAATTGGCTTGCCATCATAGGCAAAGAATCCGCCGCTATTTTCGGGCGATAACTGATCGAGAACATCCCATAGATTGGCCGCGCTTTGCGCTGGCGTTTGCAATTGATCCTTGGCAAGATGTCCGCGAAACGGCTGGGATAAATTTGTATCAACAGTGCCCGGATGAAGCGTTGCGATCACGGCATCGGGGTTATAGCGAACAAGCTCGATGGCAAGGGTGCGCATATATTGGTTCAACGCGGCCTTGCTGGTGCGATAGCTGTACCAGCCGCCAAGCCGGTTATCCGAAATAGACCCAACCCGCGCCGATATGCTGGCGGCGACAAGCGGATGGGCGCGGCGCAATTCAGGCCATAATGATTTGAAAAACAAGATCGGCCCCATTGCATTGATCTGATAAAGCTTCAGCATCGCTTCAGGGGTTAATGCGCCAAGCCGCTTTTCGGGTTGCAGATCACCATCGTGAAGCAACCCAGCGGTGGTGATAATCCGGTCAAGATGGGGCGCCTTGGCAAGGATCGCGTCGCCTGTATTGGCAATGCTGTCAGGATCCAGAAAATCCATCGCAAACCAGTGAATATTGGGTGATGGTGGCAATTGCGCATAGCCCGCGCTTTGTTCGGGATTGCGGGCGGTAAGGTAAAGATCGGTTGCACCAACGGCGAGGGCATGATGGGCAAGAGCAAGACCGATGCCGCGGCCTGCGCCTTGAATCGTGATATGCATTGATTTGTCCCTTTATTCATCTGTTCCGCGCCACCGATATATGCCTCGCCATGCCGCATTTGCAATATTAGAGATAAGTTGTCATCCTGACAGACGCAACCATTCGTGATGAGATTGGATAAAAGATGTGTTTTCGCCGTTATTATCTTGCTGGATTGTCCAGTCTGATGGCCTGTCTGTTTTCGGTTGCCGCGCTTGCTGATAATTTGGTGCGGCCAGACCCGTCAATTTCGCCTGCCGAGGTGGTGGCAATCCAGCTAATGAGCCTGAAGAATAATGATCTTGTCGAAACTGATTTTGGCATTCGCCAGACATGGAATTTTGCGCATCCGCAAAATCGCAAGGTGACCGGCCCATATCCGCGCTTTGCCATGATGCTGAAGGGGCCGGGCTTTGATGTTTTGCTGAACCATAAATCCCACAGCATAAAAACCGGATCAAATACGGCGTCAGGCAAAACCAGTGATGGCGCGATGTGGCAGCAATTTGATGTTCTGATGGAAACGCGCCGCGGTGAAATTCTGTATTTTTCATGGGTTGTGCAAAAAGTCACCTCAGGCCAGTTCAAGGATTGCTGGATGACCGTTGCGGTTTCACCGCCGCAACCGGCAGGCCAGTCTGGCTAGTGGCTTTTGACCTTGCGTTCGCGTTGCAGGGCAAACAGGCCTGAACTGACAATGATGCTGCTGCCAATAATCAACATGGGATCCAGTGAATCGGCAAAAACCAGAATGCCAATGCTGGAGGCAAAGACCAATTGCAAATAGGCAAAGGGCTGGATTGTTGATGCCTTGGTGGCATCAAGCGCTTTGATCAGCAGATAATGCCCGCCGGTGCCGGTTAGGCATAATAAACCCATCCAGCCCCAATCGCTGCCAATTGGCGGCAACCAGAAAAAGGGGCCGATACAAAGCATGGCAATGCCGCCAGCCATCGCCGTCCAGAAAAAGCTGGTCTCGGCGGCGTCGCGGCGTGCGGCATAGCGGGTTAAAATGCCATAGACCGCCATCATGAAGGCCGCCAGAACCGGCAGAATGCTGGCGCTGCTAAACATCGCTGTTCCCGGCCTTAGGATTAACATCACGCCGCAAAAGCCAACGCAAACCGCCAGCCAGCGCCGCCACCCAACCGCTTCGCCAAGAATGGGCACTGAAAGCGCCATGACCATCAGCGGGTAACTCGCAAAAACCGCATGAAAATTCACCAGCCCGACGGTGCTGAAGCTCAAGATTGCAACGCATATCTGCGCCACGAGTAACAAGCCACGCCCAATCTGTAATGGCAATTGGCCGCTGCTGGCCACTTGCCGGATACCGCCTTTTTGGCGGCTGCTATAGGCCAGCACAAAACACATGAAAAACATATAGCGGATCGTCACAACGGTGATGACGTTATAATTTTCGGCGAGATATCGTGAAATGCCATCTTGAACCGCAAAGACGACCGTTGTCGCAATCATCAGCGCAATGCCTAGGCGCGGGTTGTCTTGCATCGGATTGGTTGGCCCTTATTTTCAAAAATCATCGTCAAATATGATCAGCATATATTCTTGGTGTTTTATGCAAAAATAGCCATCGCGTAAATCATTCGGAAATCGGCAAAACTGGCAAAGTGAGCATGTTTGGTTTTAGCTTATAGATATCGGCCATGTTTGACTTGAAAAAAGAAAGCAGCACCAGCGTATTTATCTGGACAGGCTATAGCCGCCAGTCAATTGGGGTGATTGCATGGCTGGCAAGATAGTCATTGGTTTTCGAAAATGGTTTGCTGTCCCAAAACCCATTATGTGCCGATAAGGGTGATGGATGTGCTGATTCAATGACCAAATGGCGGTGCCGGTCAATCTGTTGGCCTTTTTGTTGCGCCTTGCGCCCCCAAAGCACAAAAACCAAATGATCCCGTTCGGCATTCAAGGCGGCGATGGCGGCATCGGTAAATGTCTCCCACCCTTTGCCAGCATGCGCTGCGGCCTTGCCATCTTCAACCGTCAAACAACTGTTCAGTAAAAGCACGCCTTGGTTTGCCCAAGCTTCAAGATTGCCATGACCCGGATGCGGCAAGCCAAGGTCATTTGCCAATTCTTTATAGATATTCTGCAAAGATGGGGGCGGGGCAATGCCGCGGCGCACCGAAAAGCTAAGGCCATGCGCCTGTCCTGCCCCATGATAGGGGTCTTGGCCGAGTATAACGACCTTGACCTTATCGAATGGCGTCATGTCAAAGGCGGCAAAAATTTCGCTGCCAGCCGGATATATATGTTTTCCAGCCGCTTTTTCAGCGCGAAGAAACTGGCTTAACGCAGCCATATAATCGGCGGCAAATTCGCTCGCCAGCCGATCCTTCCAACTTGTTTCGATGTTAACCTCGCGCATGATATGCCCCCGCATGACAGGCGGTGCGCCCTCATCGGCAGCAACATACCGTTATCATATCGGGCTGGCGGCAGCGCCGCAAGATGCCTATTCGGCAGCGGCGGACAGGTTGCGCCGTGCCACGGTTTGACAGATGGCATCAATCCGGTCATTGGCAGCGCGAAGAATAGCTTGCTTGTCATTGGCAAGGCCGGTTGCATCAACCATATCAATATCGGTGCAGCCAATGAATTTCAAAATGAACTGCATGAACCCTGAGGCAAATTCGTCGTCAGCACCGGCACGCGTGTGGTTTGATGTTACAATAACGATCGCGTGCTTATAACGCTTGGCGTCACTTTTGCCGATTGCGGTGGCACCGTCAACATTGTCACGGCATACCATATCAACCCAAGCTTTAAGCGCGGCCGGGATGCTAAAATTATAAATTGGAACGGCAAANACCATGATGTCGGCGCGTTCAACCTCGGCTGTCAAGGCGTCNGACTGTGCGAGCAGGGCGCGTTCTTCGGCTGACCGCGCCGCAGCACTGCCAAGACTGGCGTCACGCCAAGCGCTGTTCACATGACCNACGCCTGATTTCAGATCACGCCATACGATTTCNGAGTNGGTAAGTTCTGCCCGAAGTTTGGAAACGACGACTTCAGCTAGATCGCGGCTTACCGAGCCATGCTGNCGCATGCTCGAATCAACGCGTAAGATCGATATTGTTTCACCAGCCATGAACCCGATTCCGTTTTTGAGACTTGGGGCAGAGCGCCAAGTTCTGAAGGGAGTAAAGCCATGAGAGGGGGGAGGTCTCTCATGGCTGTGATAGGTATAATTCTTTCTCGCCGGACAAATAAAGGGGTAAAAACGAAAAATATATTTCTAATAAACAGAAAAATAAATTATATTGCTGATATGAGCCAGATTGAAGAACTTCGTGCCTTTGTCCTGATTGTGGAAACAGGCAGCCTAACGCAAGCCGCAGACCGGATGGGAATTGCCGTCTCGGCGGTTAGCCGCAGGCTTCGTGATCTTGAGCTTCGGCTTGGAACAGCCTTGATCCAGCGTTCGACAAGGCGGTTGTTCCTGAATGAAACCGGACAGTTGTTTTATCAGCGGGCGAAAACGGTTTTATCGACTCTCGAAGATGCTGAACAGGAAGTGCAAAATGCCGGCGGTGCGTTGAGTGGCGTTTTGCGGATCAGTGTTCCGCTGTCATTTGGAATTGCGCATATGTCGACAGCAATCGCACAATTCATGCACGCCCATCCTGATATTCACATCGAGATGGATTTAAGTGATAAGCGGGTCGATATGATTGCCGAGGGATTTGATGCGGCGATCCGCATCGGTAATTTGACTGATTCCAGCCTGATTGCCAAAAAGATTTCATCGGTTAGTGTTTTGCCAGTCGCCGCACCAAGCCTGATTTCGCAATGGCCCCAGCTAAACCATCCAAATGATCTGGCCAAAATGCCAGCGCTTGTCTATGCGAATGACCGAAGCCCGCTTGATTGGCATTATGTTGGGCCGGATGGCAAGGCGGGCAGCCTGAATATCACCCCGCGCATGTCGGCCAATAATGGTGATGTTCTTCGCGATCTTGCTATTGCTGGCCTTGGCATGGTGTCATTACCCAATTTTTTGCATTACGAAGCGATCAACAAAGGCCTTTTGCAGCCGCTGTTTCCGGATTATGACTGGAGTGGCTTTGATATTTTCGTGGTCTATCCAAAAACAACGATCTTGCCAAAGCGCACGCGTGTTTTTGTCGATTTCATATCTGGCCTCTATGGCAGGTCGCCTTATTGGGAAGAGATTGACCGGACGGCGCTTGCCGGTTGATCTTTTTTTGCGATATGAAGCAGCATGTCATTGACAAATGACCGGCGGCAAGGCACCAGTCTGACCCATGCTAAAAATTCAGAATTTATCATTCTCCATCGAGGGAAAACCGCTGTTTGAAAATGCGTCTGCGGTTATCCCAACCGGCCATAAGGTCGGTATCGTTGGGCGTAACGGAACTGGTAAAACATCACTTTTCCGCATAATCCGTGGCGAATGGGCGCTTGATTCGGGCCAGATCGAAATTCCCCAGCAATTTCGCATCGGCGGTGTTGATCAAGAAGCCCCTGCAAGCGATATCAGCCTTGTTGATACGGTTTTGGCAGCCGATCACGAGCGCGCCCAGCTGTTTGCCGAAGCTGAAACCGCAACTGATCCGAACCGGATTGCCGATATTTATACACGCCTTTCCGATATTGACGCCTATTCTGCCGAAGCGCGCGCCGCCTCAATTCTATCAGGGCTTGGCTTTAATACCGAAGCACAGGCGCGTCCTTGCCATGAATTTTCGGGTGGCTGGCGCATGCGGGTGGCGCTGGCGGCGGTGCTGTTTTCACAACCTGATCTGCTGCTTCTTGACGAGCCAACCAACTATCTCGATCTTGAAGGCGCGGTCTGGCTTGAGGCATTTTTGGCAAAATACAGACATACGGTTTTGGTGATTTCGCATGATCGGCAATTGCTGAACCGATCAGTAACCGGCATTTTGCACCTGACCGATCGCAAGCTTGGCTATTATACTGGCAGTTACGACCAGTTCGATACCGAACGCCGGATGAAGCTTGAACAGCAGCAATCAATGGCGCGTAAACAGGATGCCCAGCGACAGCATATCCAGTCATTTGTTGACCGGTTCCGTTACAAGGCGTCAAAGGCACGTCAGGCGCAATCACGCCTCAAACAGCTTGAAAAAATGCAGCCGATCATGGCCTTGTCGGAACAGGCCGTTTCGCCGTTCCGTTTTCCAACCCCCGAAGAATTACCACCGCCTTTGCTGGTGCTTGAAGATGTGGCGGTCGGCTATGACCAAAAGCCGGTTTTGCGCAAATTGGATTTGCGCCTTGATGCCGACGACCGCATTGCGCTTCTTGGCGCAAATGGCGAAGGTAAATCAACCTTGTCAAAGCTGTTTGCCGGACGGTTGCAGCCCTTATCAGGATCGGTCAAGAAATCAGGAAAATTGCGAATCGGCTTTTTTGCCCAGCATCAGCTTGACGAGCTTGTTGCGGGGGAAAGCCCCTATCAGCATATGCAACGATTACGGCCAAAAGAACTGCCGACCAAATTACGCGCCCGGCTTGGCGGGGCGGGGTTTAATGCTGATATCGTTGATAATCCGGTTGAACGGCTATCAGGCGGACAAAAGGCACGTTTGCTAATGGCGATGGCGGCGATTGATGCGCCGCATATTCTGATTCTTGATGAGCCGACGAACCATCTGGATATTGAAAGCCGTGAAGCCCTTGTCCATGCGTTAAATGCCTATGAAGGAACGGTGATTCTGGTTAGTCATGATTCGCATCTTGTCGAAATGATCGCCGATCAATTATGGATTGTCCAAGATGGTAAAGTCGCCTCTTTTGATGGCGATATGGCCGATTACCAGCGTCAATTGCTGGCGCGCCGTGGTGCTGGTGGCGCCCGCAGCCAGCGTGATGGTGATGATCAAGCCGCCGCATCAAATGATCAGGCGCAACGCGGGTCAGGTGAAAAACCAGACGGCAAATCGCAATCACCCGGCCGGGTCCGCCGCCAGAACACCAGCCAGCTTCGCGCCAATGTCAAACAATCTGAAAAGTTGATGACGACGCTTGCCGCCGAAAAAGACGGCATTGCCGCCGAAATGGCAAAGCCCGGTTTTTATGATAGCGACAATGCCGATGCAATTGCCCGATTATCGAGCCAGCTTGCCAAGCTTGAAAAATCATTAGCCGAAGCTGAACAGGCGTGGCTTGCGGCCGAGGAGTCGCTTGCCGAAGCCGAGGCCAATGGCTAGCCATGCCCACCTCGCCATACCAGCCTTACATTCAAGAAACCCGTGATTTCAATCACGGCGTTTAACATTTGGAATTTTGCCTGAATTCGTGTTTGATCATGCGGATATAGTTACCTTTGGGTAAATCCACCAAACGCATTATTCTGGATAGGGCCGCAGCGATCACGTGCCAACGCCATGATGATCAGGGCCAAAATCGCAAATGAAAAACCTGTCTAATAGGGCATTGATTCTGATATGTGGAAAACAAAAATGCCGGTGATTGGCCATATTCGTCTTGGGCTGTTATGCGTGGCATGGGTGGCGGCGCTGATACAGGTGACAACAGGCACCGATCTGATTGATGTGGTTAATCTTGGTGTTATNGCCTTCATTGGCTTTGTGCTGTTGACCNTATCACGCCTTCGGCATGATTCGGTTTTGATCTTGCTATTGTTGGTGGTTGTTGGCTGGGCGCTTCTCGATCATTTTCCCGATGGCGATGAATGGGCCACTGGCGGCCGTTATGTTTTGATTTTTACCGCGCTTTTGCCAACCATGGCTTTGGTGCGCGCGACCGCCTCAATGATGCCGTCGGTTCACCGAACGCAGGACGCGCTGGCGCAGTTGCCAGCGTCCGCCTCGTCGGGGGGATTGCATTTGGCGGCCAATATTTTTGGCGGCATCATCAATACTGGCGCGCTGGCGATTCTGTCGGCAGCCATTCCCAAAGATGCTGATGACCAACGCCGCCAGCTTGCTGCCGAGGCCGCGCTTCGGGGCATGGTGACAGCGGCGGCTTGGTCGCCTTTTTTCGTGGCTTTTGCGATTGGTCAGGGCTTTGTTGGCAAGGCCAATTCATGGATCGCGATTGGCATTGGCGGGGTGACGGCCATTTTATTTGCAGCGATTTCAATACCGCTATTGAACCGGTCATTTTCAAGCGGGCAATTACGGCTTGCACTCATCTGCCTTAAACCTGTTTTGATGCGGCTTTTGCTGGTGCTTGGGGCGGTTCTTGGGTCGGCGTTGCTGTTTGATTTCACCGCTTTATCGGCGGTGGTTGTGGTGATGCCGGTGCTGGTATTGGTGCAATTTATCCGTTATCCGGCGCAGATCAAACCCATCATCGAAGATACGGCAGGCAGCATGCGTAATATTGCCGATGATATTTTGATCATCAGCATGGCCATGCTAATCGGCTATTTTGCAACACGAACGGGTGCCTTTACAATTCTTGTGACCAGCCTTTATGACGGTGTTATCCCGGGCTGGTTTGCGCTGATCATGACGCCGCTTGGCATGATGCTGGCTTCGGTTGTCGGGGTTCATCCGGTGATTAGCAGCACGGCATTTCTGGCGGTGTTCAGCGGTGGTCATGCCGATGTGCATCCGGCATTATTGATGCAGGCGCATTTGATTGGATGGGGCGCGGGAACGATGAGTTCGGTTGCGTCACTTTCGGTCATTACCAGTGCCAATCTGTTTCGGGTGCGATCGCGTGATCTGGTTCTTGGGTCGAATCTGTGGACAGCTTTGGCCTATGCGCTTGTTGGTGGGGCGGCATTATGTGTTGTAAATATGGTGATCTAGCCAATTATAGAGCGGTGGTTATAAAACAGCGCGAAACGGGGTTTGCGGAGCATCGGCGATGAAAAAGTCAATAATTGTGATTGGTGGCGGCATTGTCGGGGTTGCGGCGGCTTTACAGCTTCAGCTTGATGGGCATCAGGTGCGCTTGCTTGATCGGCAACAGCCGGGTCGCGAAACCTCATATGGCAATGCTGGTGTTTTGTCGGATTCATCGGTTGTCGTGCTGAATAATCCGGGGCTGATCAAGGCCTTGCCAAAATTGCTTTTGAACCGGTCAAATGGGCTTCGTTATAATCCTTTTTTCGTGCTGCGGCGGCTTGGCTGGTTTGTGCGGTTTCTGGCGCATTGCCGTCCATCGCATGTCAAACATGCCGCGCATGCTTTGCGGGCGTTGCTGCAATTGTCGCTAGGCCAGCATAAAAAATGGATCAAGGCCGCTGGTGTTGATCATCTGCTTCGTCATGGCGGTGGCTGGTTTAAGCTGTTCCGAACCGAAAAAGGCTTTGCCAAATATGCGGCTGAGATGGATATCATGCGCGAAGTTGGGGTCGCCTTTTCGGTTTTTGATCGCGAACAGATCCGGCAAATCGAACCCGGGCTTGCGCCAATCTATCACAAGGGCGTGTTGATGGATGAAACCTGCGCGGTGTCCAGCCCCGCTGATCTGACCGATGCTTATCTTGCATTATTTAAAGCGGCTGGCGGTGTTGTTGATTGCGTGACCATAACCGGCCTTGCACGCGGCGATGATGGCTGGCAAGTGCATCGGGATCATGATCAAACATTTCACAGTGATGATGTTGTGCTGGCGGCAGGGGCATGGTCGGCCGAAATTGCCAGCTGGCTTGGCTATGACATTCCGATGGCTTGGGAACGTGGCTATCATCTGCATTTCGAAGCTGGCGATCAGTCAGTGGTCACAAGGCCCGTTCTTGATGTTGAGGGCGGGTTTGTCGTCGCGCCAATGCGGCAGGGTTTGCGGGTGACATCCGGTGTTGAATTGACCGACCGTGACGCCGCGCCCAATTTTGGGCAAATCACCCGGTCAGCGGCATTGGCGGGCGAGGCGGTCAAGCTTGGCAAACAGATCGAAGACACGCCATGGATGGGGCGGCGGCCAACCCTTGTTGATTCGCTGCCAATGATTGGTGCTGCGCCGCGCCATGATGGGCTGTGGTTCAATTTCGGGCATCATCATATCGGCCTGTCAATGGCACCCGGATCGGCATTGCTGTTGGCAGCCTTGATCAAAAAGACGCCGCCGCCGATCGATCCGGCACCGTTTCGGGTGTCACGATTCTCGGTCTAAACAGGAAATTGGCCGCTGTTGGTTCTTGTTTTCGGATTTTGGCGGCGGGTTTTTTTATTAAAATTCACTGGCAATTGAGCCGGAAATTGGGACAAATCACTCAAAAATAGTATTAATTTTCTGACATATCTTGTTTTGGTCTTGCAACATCGTTTTGGATAAACGACATTTTTCTGGGCAAACATTAATTATTGATTGATAAACTATGGTTACACGCTAAGTTTGCCCACCACAAAATCGGTGGGTAAAACCGATTTCGACAACTTGGAGGAAATAAATGTCTGATTTGAACAGAAGAAAGTTTCTGCGTGGTTCAGCAGTTGCCGGTGCGGCTGCGGTTGGATCACTTGCTGCGCCGTCAATCGCGAATGCAGCACCTGTAACTTTGAAAATGCAAGCGGCCTGGGGCGGCGGTATTTTCCTTGAGAATGCAAAATCATATGTTGATCGCGTACATGCAATGGCTGGTAAAGATCTGAAAATTGATCTTCTGTCAGTTAACGCTGTTGTGAAAACAAGCCAGATGCAGGACGCTGTGCATCGCGGTGTTCTTGACGCTGCGCATTATGTTCCAGCTTACTGGTATTCAAAGTCAAAGACAGCTTCATTGTTTGGAACTGGCCCATGTTTTGGTTGGTCTTCACAAGAAGTTCTTGGCTGGTGCCATTATGGCGGCGGCATGGAGCTATTTAATGAGCTGATGGGCAAGCTTGGCCTGAATGTTGTTTCATTCTTCAACAGCCCAATGCCAGCACAGCCACTTGGTTGGTTTAAAGAAGAAATCAAAGACGCTTCACAGATGAGCGGTCTGAAATACCGGACTGTTGGTCTGGCTGCAGACGTTTTGATGGAAATGGGCATGTCTGTTGTTCAGTTGCCTGGTGGTGAAATCCAGCCAGCAATGAAATCTGGCCTGATTGACGCGGCCGAGTTCAACAACCCAACATCTGACCGTGACTTTGGTATGCAGGATGTGTCGAAAGATTATCATCTGGCATCATTCCACCAGTCACAGGAATTCTTTGAAGTGACCTTCAACAAGAAGAAGTTCAACTCACTTCCATCAGAGCTGCAGTCAATCCTGCAATATGCTTCTGAGGCAGAGAATTCAAACTTCTACTGGAACAACACAAAGCGTTATTCAGACGATTTGATCAAGCTGCAGAGCGAGAGCGGCGTTCGGGTTCACCGGACACCAGATTCAGTCATGGCAGCCCAGCTGAAAGCATGGGATGTTGTTGTTGATCGTTTGTCAGCTGAAGATGAGTTCTTCGCCAAGGTTATTGCTTCACAAAAAGCATATGCCAAGGACGTGATGAACTATCTGAACCTGAACCAGCCTGATTACAAGCTGGCTTACAACCATCACTTCGGCTAAGCCGTCGCTTGTTTGAAATACTATAACCAGAAGGCCGCTTGCGGCCTTCTGGATTTATTGTTTTCATGTTCTGGAGACATGTATGACACAATTTGTTTATGCCATTGAAAGTCTGAGTATCTGGTTTGGCCGCGCCTTTGGCTGGTGCATTCTGGTGCTGACTTTTTCAGTGTCTTATGAAGTTTTCGTTCGTTATGTTTTGAACGCTCCCACCGTTTGGGCGTTTGACATGATGATCCAAATGTATGGGGCGCTGTTCTTGATGGCAGGGCCATATGCGTTAGCGCAAGACACCCATGTCCGCGGTGATGTTCTTTACCGGCTATTTCCGGTGAAATGGCAGGCCCGTGTTGATTTTGTTCTTTATTTGATTTTCTTTTTCCCGGGCATGCTGGCGCTATTCTGGTTCGGCTGGGAAATCGCTTCGGATAGCTGGCGCTATGAAGAAGTCAGCTGGAATTCACCGGCGCGTATCCAAATCTATTTCTTCAAAACCTTGATCCCGCTTGCCGGTGTGTTGCTGATCTTACAAGGCACTGCTGAATTGGTGCGCTGTTGGAAGGCCATGAAAACCGGTGTCTGGATGGACCGGCTTGATGACGTCAAGGAAACTGAAGACCGATTGATTGAACAGGCTGAGCGGAATTAACCGCTCGCCCCTTTGCCAGCCTTTTGGTTGAAAAGAGTGATAAGAGATGACCAATCCTGAAATTGCCATTGTGATGCTGTGCCTGTTTATTGTGCTGGTACTGCTCGGATTCCCGATTGCCTTTACCCTTCTTGCGATGGGCATCGGCTTTGGCTATTACGCCTATTACACTGAGGGCGCGACCAGCTTTGCTGATTTGCTCAATAACAATATTTTCTATCTGCTGAATCAAAATACCTATTCAGTGATGGAAAATGACACGCTGGTTGCGATCCCGCTGTTCTTGTTCATGGGTTATGTTGTTGAACGTGCCAATATTGTGAACCGGCTGTTCTATTCGTTGCAAATGGCAGCGCGGAACCTGCCCGGATCAATGGCCATTGCAGCGCTTGTGACCTGTGCGGTGTTTTCGACAGCGTCAGGTATCGTTGGCGCGGTTGTAACATTGATGGGATTGTTGGCGTTTCCGGCGATGGCGTCGGCTGGATATAACAAGCAATTTGCCTCAGGCGTGATTTGCGCTGGTGGTACGCTTGGTATTTTGATTCCGCCTTCGATCATGCTGATCGTTTATGCGGCAATTGCTGAATTATCGCCCTTGCGGCTGTATGCAGCGGCGATGTTCCCCGGTTTGATTTTGGCTGGTCTTTATATCGTCTATGTGATTGTGCGGGTGTTTTTCAATCCGTCATTGGCTCCAAAGCCACGCGCCGAAGATGTGCCGCCTGTCGCCAAAATCTATCTTGATCTCCTGGTCTCTTTTGTACCCCTTACCTTACTGATCGGTACGGTTCTTGGATCGATTCTTGGCGGTTTGGCAACCCCTGCCGAAGCGGCGGCGATGGGCGCGCTTGGTGGGATGGTTCTAGCCTTGGTGTATCGGTCATTGACTTGGACAAAGGTCAAGGAATCGGTGTTTTTGACAGCCAAGGCGACAGCGATGGTGTGCTGGCTTTTTGTTGGTTCATGGACGTTCGCCTCGGTCTTTTCCTATCTTGGCGGGCATGATGTGATCGAACATATGGTGCTGGCCATGAATCTTGAGCCATGGCAGTTCCTTGTGATGGTTCAGCTGATCATCTTTGTTCTTGGCTGGCCGCTTGAATGGTCGGAAATTCTGATCATCTTTGTACCGATCTTCTTGCCGATGCTCGATAATTTCGGCGTGAATCCGTATTTCTTTGCCATGCTTGTTGCGCTGAATTTGCAAACATCCTTCTTGACCCCGCCAATGGCGATGTCGGCCTATTATCTGAAGGGCGTGTTGAAAAACCAGATCGAGCTGATGGAGATTTTCAAAGGTCTTTTGCCCTATCTCGCGATTGTGCTTTTCGCGATGTTCTTGCTGTATCAGTTCCCTGGTATTGCGCTGTGGTTGCCGGATTATCTGTTCGGACCCGACATGTCGCGCTAGCAATTGCGATCAAATGAACATAACGGGTTAGGAAACGCTTTATGACATCAGCTTTGCAGATGGTACAAATGATCCGCGATGGCGAGACAACTTCGGTTGCGCTTGTCACCGCGGCGCTTGACCGGATTGCCGAAACCGATGATGCGTTAAAAGCCTGGGTTTGGCTTGATCGTGATGGGGCGCTGGCACAGGCGCAGGCAATGGATCAATTGCGGCAATCGGGTCGGGCGCTTGGTGCCCTTCATGGGGTGCCGATTGGTCTAAAGGATATTATCGACACTGCCGATATGCCAACCGAATGTGGCAGCGTTGCGCTTGCCGGACGCCAGCCTGAATTTGACGCGGTGCTGGTGTCGCGGCTAAAAGCGGCAGGGGCGGTTATCCTTGGCAAAACCGCAACAACGCCTTTTGCCTTTATGGATCCGGCGGCAACGCGTAACCCGCATAATTTGGAATATAGCCCGGGTGGGTCCTCGGCAGGATCGGCAGCAGCCGTGGCAGCAGGCCATATACCGGTTGCCATTGGCACGCAAACCAACGGTTCGGTTATCCGGCCAGCCTCGTTTTGTGGTGTTTATGGCTTTAAGCCATCGGCAGGCATGATTCCGCGTACCGGTGTTTTACGCACCTCTGAAACGCTTGATCAGGTTGGTGTTTTTGCCCGCTATTATGAAGATGTTGCGCTTGTTGGTGATGTGATTTCTGATTTTGATCCGGCTGATTCAAGTTCTTTTTGCCGGCCGCGTCCAAGCTTGTTGAACGGCGTTTCCAGCGAGCCGCCAGTCGCGCCAAATTTTGTTTGGTTCGAAATGCCCTATTTTGACAAATTGTCAGATGATAGCCGCGAAGGCATGATGGCGGTTCTTGATGCGCTTGGCGGTCAGGTTGAACGGCTTGACGCTGGTGGGTCATTTACCGGCCTTGTCGAGTCGCAGAATATTATCCAATATTATGAGATCGCGCGGAACCTTGCCGAGATTCGCGAGAATCACAATGACACGCTAAGCCCGCAAGTTGCCAAGCTGTTGGCGCATGGGGCGACGATCAGTGATCAGGCTTATCAAGAGGCTATCGAGCTTCGCAATGGGGCAGTTTCCTATTTTGCCTCATTCTTTAATGATTTTGACGCAATTATCACACCATCTGCCCCGGGCGAAGCACCGCTATTTAGTGCGGGCAGCACGGGCAATCCGATTTTTTCTACTGTCTGGACATTATGTGGGCTACCCTGCGTAAATATGCCGGTTCTCATGTCAGAAAATGACATGCCGATTGGCGTACAGCTTGTTGGTGGCCCGGAAGAAGATGACAGGCTATTGCGGACGGGAAGCTGGATGCTTGCGACATTGAACGCCGCCGAAGCCGACGCCGCAGCGTCCGATAAAACCGAAGGAACAAAGCTATGATTAGTAAACGTACCAAAATGATCACCGCTGCCATTGGCACATTCTTTTTGCTGATTTTCGTGCTTGGTCTGGCAGAAAGCATCACGGCCGGTTTTGCCGGTTTCAAGGGTGGGCTTCCATTCTGGGTGATTGCTTTGACCGTTATGGCAATGGCGCTTTATGATTTTTATGATGAGACTGTCCGCAAGTCCAAAGACTAGCTTTTCGGTCTGTTCTGTTTTTGATCATTTAAGGAAATTGTGCCGATGTCTCGTCCCGTAATCTGGATTGCGCGCCGCTTGTCCGATGCCACTTTAGCGCGCGCTGAACGCGACTATGACATTATCGTCAATCATGACGACATTCCCTATAACAGTGATGATATCATTGCAATGAGTGGTCAGGTTGACGGCATGATCGCCTGTCATTCTGAGCATTTTTCAAAAGCGATTGTTGATGCACTTGATTCACGGCTGAAAATTGTTGCCAATTATTCGGTTGGAACTGATCATTGCGATCTGCCAGCCTTTGCCGCGCGCGGCATTGCCGTTACCAACACGCCTGACGTGCTGTCTGATGCCACAGCTGAAATTTCGCTTTTGCTAATGCTTGGTGCTGCCCGGCGTGCGGTTGAAGGCGACCGTATGGTTCGCACTGGCGCATGGGATTTCTGGTCACCATCTTTCATGGTTGGCAAACAGGTAACTGGCCAGCGGCTTGGCATTGTTGGTATGGGCCGTGTTGGTCAGGCGATGGCGCGTAATGCCCGTGGTCTTGGCATGGATGTGCATTATTATAATCGCAACCCATTGCCCGATGATTTGGCCGAGGGCGCAACCTATCACGACAGTCTGGAATCGCTTTTACCATTATCAGATTTTCTGTCGCTTCATTGTCCGGCAACACCGCAAACGCGCGGCATGATGTCGGCTGAAAAATTTGCCATGCTTCCCGATGGTGCGGTTTTTGTGAATGTGGCGCGTGGGGCATTGGTCGATGAAACAGCCTTGATGGCCGCGCTTGATAGCGGCAAATTATCGGCGGCTGGCCTTGATTGTTTTGTCACCGAACCTGGCGGTAATCCGGCATTGGCAGGCTATGACAATGTGTTCATGCTGCCGCATATTGGCAGTTCAACCGGTGCCACACGCGATGCGATGGGATTTCGGGCGCTTGATAATCTTGATGCGTTTTTTGCCGGAAACCAGCCGCGCGACCTGTTATAGGCTGCTGCCTTTGGCTGGCTAAAAAACCCTATCCATCTTCATCATCTTTTGTTTGGCCATGATTCGCCTTTGTTGGGCATAAATTCGGCTGGCGTTTCGGTGGTCTTCGTTTTAGGATTTTATAGTCTTTGCCGATTTGCGCGTTCGCTTTGGCGCTTTCGCGGTAATCAAACGCCATATTTTCTTTTTTGGTCTCTCGATGCAGAGCCAACTTAACATCCCAGATTGAGGAGTCATTCCAATGCAGTTGCGTTCAAGCCCTTCATCGCCGTTCGGCCGTAAAGTCAAAATGGCAACCTATATTCTTGGCTTTGATGATCAGGTGACGCCGGTTCTAACCGATACGCTTGATCCGAATGACAGCATTTGCGAGGTCAATCCGCTTGGCAAGATTCCCGCGCTGGAGGATGATGGCACCACCTATTACGACAGCCGCGTGATCATGGAATATCTTGATGCCAAGGCGGGTGGCGGCAAAATCATTCCGGCAAGTGGTTCGGCGCGTTATGAAGTGCTAACCCGCGCTGCATTGATGGATGGTATTCTGGATGCTGCCATTCTTGTGATCTATGAGCGCCGTATGCGCCCTGAAGATAAATATGTTGAATCAGTTGTGGAACGCCAGCGCGGCAAAATCATTCGTGGTCTTGAAGCGATCGCGGCGAAAAACCCAAGCTATAGCAATGGCGCGATGCCTGATATTGGTGAAATTGGCCTTGCTTGTGTTTTGGATTATCTTGATTTCCGCAAACAGGTCAATTGGCGTGATCATGCGCCGAATCTTGCGTCATGGCTTGCCGATTTTGCCGCGGCGGTTCCGGGCTATGAAGACAGCATGCCGCCAATGGACTAGACCGGCTAGGTTTGGTTGACACTGAAAAGGACACAATATGCGATTGCAAATCAGCCTTCCCCATGATGCAGCTGTGAAGATGGTGTCGGTTGCCATTGACGCTGCGCGCACCGAAAACATGCTTCCGCTAACGGTTGTTGTGCTTGATGCGGCTGGCAAGATTGTCGCCAGCCAATCCGAAGATGGGTCAGGGCTGATGCGATTTGACATTGCGCGTGGCAAGGCATGGGGTGCGCTTGGCATGGGCATGTCTAGCCGTTTGATCCGTGACCGGCTGGCAAGCCGCCCAAGCTTTCAGGCGGCGCTTGCAACGGTTGCTGATGGCAGATTTGTGCCAGTGCCCGGGGGCGTGTTGGTGATGGCCGAGGATGGAACCGTCATTGGCGCGGTTGGTGTGAGTGGTGATACATCCGAAAAAGACGAATATTGCGCGATCACCGCCATCATTGCCGCTGGCTTTCAAAGCGAGCCAGAAACCCCCGATGATCATTGGCGCAATTCGTCACTTTCAGGCGCGCCGGTAAAAGTGTGATGAGCCGGTCAATCTTTAGGAATTTGTAAACCACTGGGTGCGAAGGATATGAAGGCCAAGCACCAGCGCGACAAAGCCCGCCCCCGCCATCATGATGATTGTTGGCTGTTCGCCAACACCAAGCCATACCCAAAATGGACCAATCACCATTTCGAGAAGCATTAACAGGCTGACAATCGCCGCGCTGGTATAGCGTGGTGCCAAATTCAAGCAGGTAAAAGACACGGGAAGGATAATCAAACCCATCGTCAATACCGACCATAATGGCACATCGGTAATGCTGTTTAGATCGCTTAAGAACAGCCCAACAAAACCGCTGATCATCGCGCCAAGGGCGGCGGCTGGCAAAATGCCAAGATCATTATATTTGCGCGCCATGGTAAAGGTGAGGGCAAGACCAGCGGCGGTTAACACGCCATAGATGCCACCAAGAAGAACCGATCCTTCAGGGCTGCCAATCGCATTGCCGCCATCCAGCACAACGACAGCAACGCC
>JGI26088J50261_1000459_pt1 | contig 24287 bp, 22 predicted proteins | sample SaaInl1SG_22_DNA_FD_50261 | JGI IMG/M metagenome (IMG submission 50261)
GTTATCGACGCAAACCGAGCTTCTCGATCAACGCACGGTAGCGAGCAATATCGACGCGCTGCAGGTAACCCAGGAGGCGACGACGACGGCCGACCATGAGCAAGAGACCACGGCGTGAGTGGTGGTCGTGCTTGTGCTCCTTGAGGTGCTCGGTCAGTTCGTTAATCCGGTGCGACATCAGCGCAATCTGGACCTCGGGAGAGCCAGTGTCACCTTTGTGAGTGGCGTATGTCTCGATGATGCTCTGTTTCGTATCTGGCGCAATAGCCATGTCAGCTCTCCTTCGTCTCGCTGCGCGGCGCTTCATCCGGTGATGGAGCTCTACGTTCCGCGGCCGTTACACGGCACAGCCGCCCACTCTAGCATCGAGGGCCCCAGATCACGACCCACTTTTCCGTTATCAACCCGTAATCTTTCAGGGATTGACCGATTCGCAGCCCTTTGGCACCCTTGTCACAAGTTACTCGCCGCTCAGACGTGCCGGAGGCCAAGCCCCGCCCTGGGCGGCGAGGTTCTTAATCAGAGTCTTCTGGTAGCTCAGGCAAGGTAATGACGCCGGTGGGCAGAATAAGACCACTCAGGCGCTCGGGCGAAAGGACGCGTTCGAGCTCGTCGGCGTCCATGAGTCCCTGAGCGATCACGAGTTCCCGGACGGTCCCTCCCCCGGCCAACGCTTCGTGGGCAATGGTCGCCGNCTNCATATANCCGATGTAGGGGGTCAACGCTGTCACCACACCCACGCTGGCTTCCACCTGCTGGTGCAACCGGTCTTTATTGGCCGTGATCCCGTCCACACAGTTCACGCGAAGCGTGCGACACGCATTGGTCAGCCACACCACTGACTGCATGATGGATGACGCAATGATGGGCTCGAAGGCGTTCAACTGCAACTGACCAGCCTCGGATGCTGCCGTGACGGTGGCGTCTGAGCCAATAATGGCGAAGGCCACCTGGTTCACTACTTCGGGAATGACCGGGTTGACCTTGCCCGGCATAATCGACGATCCCGCTTGGCGCGCCGGCAAGGAAATTTCCCCCAGGCCCGCTTGCGGTCCACTCGAAAGCAATCGAAGGTCGTTGCAAATTTTGGACAGCTTCACTGCCGCACGCTTGAGAGTCCCGGAGAGCGTCATAAAGACACCGGCATCGCTGGTTGCTTCAATCAGGTCGGGTGCAGTTCTGATGTCCAAACCGGTGAGCTCTGCCAAATGCGCGCGCACCGATTCTGAATACCGGGGGTCGGCCGTGATTCCGGTTCCGATAGCTGTGGCACCGAGGTTGATTTCACAGAGGAATGGGATGGTTTCTTTGATTCGTTCGTGGTCTTCTCGAAGAGTGGTCGCAAACCCGCCAAATTCTTGGCCCAGAGTCATCGGGACCGCATCCTGAAGCTGGGTGCGCCCCACCTTCAAGATCGACTGGAATTCCCGACCCTTCTCAGCGAAAGGCGGTGGCCAAGAGTTTGTGTTCCTCATACAGGCGCTGGACACCCAGCACCATGCCGAGCTTGATGGCAGTGGGGTAGACGTCATTGGTTGATTGGGACCGATTGACATCGTCGATGGGGTGCAGGAATTCATACTCCCCTTTGGCGTGACCCATGATTTCGAGTCCACGGTTTGCAATGACCTCGTTGGCGCACATATTTGTGGACGTTCCCGCTCCGCCCTGCACCGCACCCAAGACAAATTGGTCGTGAAGCGCGCCCGCCCACATCTCTTCACAGACGCGATCGATTACGTCGGCTTTCTCGGCAGAAAGGACGCCAATGTCTTTGTTTGCCCTGGCGGCAGCCTGCTTGACCCGGGCAATNCCTCGAATCATGTCGGGATAGTTCGAAATGGCCCGCCTCGTGATGGGAAAGTTCACCAGTGCGCGGGCCGTGTGAATGCCCCAGTATGCGTCAGCGGGAACTTCGAGCTCCCCGAGGGAATCCTTCTCGAGGCGCATCGTCAGCGCAGCGGGGTCTTCCCCTGGAGCGAGTCGATACTGGGCTTCGCCATTGGGACCCTCGTGCACGGAGGGACCCGGACCTGTGGTGTGGACCACACCAACACCCCCTTCGGTGATGAGGGCAGAAAACCCTTCACCAGCGAGTGTAGGAGGTGCCAGCCGACTTCGTGAATCATTAGGCTTAGAGCCNGAGAAAAAGGAGTGCCATGACCGAGACCACTCANTCCATCGAATTCTATGGAGCTGCCTGGTGCGGCGATTGTGTGCGCGCCAGTGCGCTCCTGGAGCACTATGGAGTGGAATTCACGTACCACGACGTCGACGCCAGCGACGAGGATAANGCCGCCGCGATTAAGCTCAGCGGTCGACCCAATATCCCGGTCCTNCTCTTCCCCGATGGCTCCGTACTGACCGAGCCCAGTAACCCGCTGTTGAACAGCAAGCTCACCGAACTGGGCATGCTGTAGCAGCGGCGTCACCGCTCTAACATAGGCTTCTGCCCATGCAGCGGCTTGGGGATGGTTCGTGGGTTATCTCGGCCAGCGACCTCGCGGTTTTTGCCTCGTGTCCGTGGCGTCTGGGAAGAAGTGTCGATGAAAAGCTCGGCAAGGGCGTGAGTGTCCCCGCCCTGCACGACCCCATGATGGATCTGGTCGCTCGATTAGGACTCGAGCACGAAGCTCGTGAGCTATCCAAACTCAAGACCGAGATGAGTGTCCTCGAGCTGAGCTACGACCCCCACGATCCACGCGATGCGCCCGNGTGGCGAGCGACCATAGAGAGCGCGCTGGATGAAACCCTCGACGCACTCGCGTCTCCCATTGGCGCAATTTTTCAGGCCACGCTCTACGAAGAGCGCCTTCCCGACGCACCCCTGCCTATTGGTTTCCAAGGATTTGCCGATTTCATCGTCCAATCCGAGGGCGTCTGGGAAGTGTGGGATTCCAAACTGGCTAGGAAAGCCAAAGACCAGGCGCTAATCCAACTGGCCGCCTACGTCGACCAACTCCAGCGTCGAGGGATCCCCGTGGCCTCGACCGTTCGGGTCATCTTGGGGGATGGCAAACACAGTATCCATCCGGTCGACGGGTTGCTTGCTCCCTATCGAGAGATGCGCTCTCAGGTCATGGGCGTCATAGCCCACCGCAGTGCCGACCCCAACCCGCTTGCCTGGGGCGATGACACCTATGCTCCCTGCGGTTCTAAAGGTTGTCCAGCGTGTAGCGAACAGATCGTGAGTCAGGATGACCTGTTCCAGGTTGCCGGAATCAAGAAAACTCAGCGGGAAAAAATTATGGTGGGCGGTTTTGCCACTCTTGAGGCCTTCGCGCACGCGTCCCGGGATACCGTGCGGGAGTCTGTTTCTGGAATCGGCTTGGACACGCTTGCCGGACTCCACCATCAAGCATCTCTCCAAGTCGCTACNAGGGAGCACCCGGAGAGTGGACCCGCCTGGGAAATTCTGTCTCGGCGCATGCTCGAAAACGTGCCCCCACCAAGCCTTGGCGACATTTTCTTCGACTTTGAGGGTGACCCCACCTATCAGGAGGGCCCGGGAGAGAGCGCCACAGCGCCGAGGGTGTCTCCCGATGATTCCACTGTGGACTTTGGGATTGAGTATCTCTTTGGCATGTGGGCTGACACCATCAACCCGTCAGGGGCAAACACGTCGTTCCTTCCACTATGGGCCGAAACCTTTGCGCAGGAGAAGAGAGTTTTCCAGGAGTTTCTCGATCTCGTCGAGGCCCGCATCGAACAATTCCCNGACATGCACGTCTATCACTACGCACCGTATGAGCGCACCCGGTTGAAAGCNATGGCGAGACGTCACGCCATTGACTCTCCAGTTCTGAGCGAACTACTCAACACCCGGCTGATCGACCTTTTTCCGGTNGTNAAAAAGGGTCTTGTCGTGGGTTTGCCCAGTTACTCCTTGAAATCCCTGGAAGCGTTATATTTCAGCCCCGAGACGAGAACGGGCATAGCGGGGGGTAGTGAATCCGTCGTCGCTTTCGCCGATTACCTCATGGCTTGTAGCGAGGGCGAAACCCAGCTGGCAGCAGACATCAAAGACAGCATCCTGCACTACAACCGCATCGACTGCTTCTCGACTCAGGCGCTCCGAGATTGGATGCTCACGACNGNGCTGGGNGCTCCCGGTCAGCCCGCTCGGTCCACTCCATAGTGGACGAGAGCACTTCATCCTCGAGTCCGATACCAAATCTCGCTTCAAGGTGCTCGCCGGCGAGAACCCTCGGTAGCCACAGCGTTGCATCCGACCACATTCTCTCCAGCGGAAGTTCCCCCACCGGCCACCACCGTGGAGCGAGTTCGGCAGTTCCCACAGGGTCCCCCGTCCACTCGCGGGTCGCAAACGCGTGCGAGCGCTGAGACAAGTGGGGCCTGTCGTGAAAGGGGTATTCGATTCTTGCCAGGGAAATTANCGCTGCAGGATCCACGCGGAGGCCCACTTCCTCCCAGACCTCTCGCACAGCCGTCTCCCGNGGGCTCTCCCCCGGTTCCGCTTTTCCCCCCGGTCCCACGATCTTGCCAATTCCCAGCCCCGTGAGCTTTTCGCCCAGAAGCACCTGGTCTCCTGCGGGCCCCGATCGGAGCAGATAGACGACGGAGACGTCAAACATGGGCTCAGGCTATCGGGTGTCGGTGGTGGATGGGATGGTCTCCCCACGGGAGTTCCCCGGCCGGAGGCCTCATGACCACACTCTTTGATGATGCACCACCCGATTGTTCCCAGTGCGGCAGCCCTGGAGCGCGGGCCATCATTTATGGCGACCCGAGCGAGGAAATGATTGTTGCCGCCCGGCTCGGCGACATCGTTCTTGGCGGAGTTCCGAGGGAGGGACATACCCCGCAGTGGCTGTGTGCCTGTGGCGCGCGGTACTAGGCCTGGCGCTTCTCGAGCTCCGCGGTAAGAAGCGCAATGAGGGCCGCTGCCTGCATCGTTCCCTCAACCCCAGCGTCAGATTCCTCGCCATCCAGCGCGCGAGCTGCGAGACCCGATTTCTGGTCAATCAGTTCGGCGATGCGTTGGTCCACCGTTTGCGCGGCAACAATACGCCACGCGGTNACGGGGAGTTCTTGNCCAATACGGTGAACCCGATCGATGGCCTGAGTCTGCTCTGCGCTGGTCCAGGAGAGNTCGGCAAGAACGACGTTGGAGGCTGCCTGCAGGTTCACTCCCACACCGGCNGCAAGCAACGAACACACAATGACTTTGACGTCGTCGTCATGCGTGAAGGCGTCGATAGCGGCCTGGCGTTGCGTGGTGTTCTGGTCTCCCCTGATGGAGGTGGTCGTGATGCCCACTCCAGCAAAGTGTTTCTCGGCCTGGTTGAGCACGTCGATGTGCTTGGCGAAGAACACCACCTTGCCCACGTTCCTGGCCAGTTGAGCGGTGTAATCCGCAGCCATNACGGCCTTGGCAGATCCGATTTTGCGCACAAGGGTGAAGACGTTGTCCCCGGTGTCATCCNGCTTGGTTTCCTCAATTTCTGAGGCACACACCAANCGCACCAAATCACTATCAATAACACTGCGGTCGGAATCTCCTCGAGCNGCAATCACGCGGTCATAGCGCTCCACCAGTCGAGANACCAAAGCGCGCTCCGCGTCAATGATCGACCGNGCCGCCTCGGTGTCGAGCTCGATGGGGATATCGGCGATGCGTCGGGCCGGAATGTCNTTGGCGACATCCTGTTTGCGACGACGGACAATCCCCATCGATATCACGGCTTTTCGTGCAGCGGGGAAGAACCCTGGGTCCGCAGGGCTCAGGCCCGTGGCTTCCAGCTTGGCCATGAGATCGCCCCGGGGTTTCTTCTCATCAATCCAGCCGAGGAACTGCCAAATCATCCGGAAATCTTCGATTTGGTTGATCAACGGTGTTCCGGTGAGGGCCACCAGCAGTGGGTGCTGGAGGCGGGCTCGAATAGTTTTCGCAACCGCCTGGACGTGTTTGGAACGCTGGGACTCTTTGTTCTTGATGAAGTGGGCCTCGTCGACGACCATTCCGCGGAAATCGAATTTGGAAAGCCAGCCAACGTGGCGATCGAGGATGTCGTAATTGACGATGAAGACGTCGCTAAACGCGTTGAGCTCTGCACCGTCACCGTGCACAACAGTTGGTCGACGTTGTGGAAGCCACTGGTGAACCTCACGCAACCAGTTTGTTTTCACCACGTTGGGCACCACGACAAGCAGGGGAAAAGCACCGGCCACCTCAGCGGCGATCAATGCCTGCGCCGTCTTACCCAAACCAGGCTCGTCGGCCAGGAGGAAACTTCGGTGTCCCGCGCGAACGGATTCGACAAACTCTGACTGGTGAACCATCAGGTCTAATCCGCCCGGTGTCGAAAGATTCGCAGCCGGTGGAAGTTCCATTGTCGCGACTCCACCACCGGAACCCTGTTCAAATGCTCTAAAGAGGGGCTCAATCAGTTCCCAGTTGAGCAATCGCCCCTCGACAGTCCCCTGCGGTTTTTGATACGCGGCAAAGTCTGGAGCCATGAAGGGGTTCGCCAGTTGCGCTTGACGAACCGACGCAGGAACGACCTGTTTTGCGACCTCGGGGCTGACTTCGCTGGGTTCATCCACAATGATCAGGTCATCGGGGGCGAGTTCCTGCCCCGAAGACAGAAGAAAATCGCGCCGAAGCTTTTTCGCCGCTTCCGAAATTTTGGCTTCAGGAGCCAAAAGCTGGATCAGGCTTGTGTCGCGAGCTGCCGTCTTCGCCATGATCGAGGCCAGTCCATCGAGACGCTTGAGGGTTTCTTGTCGTTCAGCAACTGACAGCGTGGGGTCTTCTTTACCCCGGGCACGTTCTTCGCGAACGAGGAGGGCTGCAACCTGGAACTTGACCCGATTGGGGGCCGTTACTTTGCCTCGGGCCGCGGCGGACTCAACCTCCCGGACGGCGCGCGCAAGGATCGGAATGATGCCGACATCGTCGATCGGCTTCTTTCGCGAACGCTTTGCGCCACCCGAGCGCGAAGCGTTTCGTGAGGGGCCTGNCTGGGCCATTCTTCTCCTTGCAACAACCTAGGGATATGTGGATCCAAAAGGGAGAACCTTGTGTGACCGCACGGTGCCTCGCCCGTGATGCGAGACCGGCACACACAATCAGACCTGAACGGGAACCGTGTCAGTGACCGGCGTGCTCTTCTAGTGTAACCCTTACGAGGCACCCTTACTCACGCGAGNGGCAAAACGTCCCTCCGCGGTCCGACCCATGGCTTTGGCCATGCCTGCAAAAACAATCCCATGCAGCGGNGTCACGGCCCACCAATACAGCCTGCCACCGAGCCCCTGAGGGAAGAATATGGCCCGCTGGGACAATCTGCTCTGGTCATCAGACACGGGTGTGACGGTGAATTCCAGCCATGCCAACCCGGGAAGCTTCATCTCGGCGCGCAGGCGGAGGAAGGTTCCGGACTCGATTTTTTCCACCCTCCAAAAATCCAGGGCATCACCGGTGACAAGTTTGTTGGGGTCGCGACGTCCGCGCCTCAACCCGACACCACCTACGAGTTTGTCGAGCAAACCTCGTGCGGCCCACGCAACCGGGAGCGAATACCATCCATTTTCGCCGCCGATGCTCTCCACTACTGTCCACAGGTCTTCTGCCGGGGCACTGACCTCCAGCGAGCGTGAGTCTGTGTAGACCTTGTGTCCGGCCCATTCTGGGTCGCTGGGGAGTGGGTCAGAGGGTGCCCCAATGACCTCCGTATTCCGCCACGACGTTTCGACCTCACCAGAGCGCATGCGCACCAGCGCTAACTGCACGGCTCGCCGATAGCCGGTGAGTCCCTCCGCGGGTGGAGGAATTACCGCATCGATGTCGTGATTTTTCATCACCGCGTCGTGCAGCAACGACTCAATGATGGGCACCGCGAGACTTCTGGGAATCGGGGTGACAAGGTTCACCCACTGTGACGCCAGCCAGGGTGTCAGGACCGGCAAAGCGAGAATCAGCCTCTCTTTGAGGCCCGCCTCGGCGGCGTACCCATTCATCAGCTGGTAGTACCGGAACACATCGGGTCCGCCAATATCGAAGGCCCGATTAATTGTGGGCGGCAGCTCAGCGGATTTGACCAGGTAGTAGAGAACATCTCTCACGGCAATCGGCTGAATGTGGTTTCGCACCCATTTGGGAGCCGGCATCGCGGGGAGAATCTCGGTGAGGTTGCGAATCATTTCAAAACTTGCAGAACCAGAACCAATGATGACCCCCGCCTGAAGGGCAATGGTCGGAACACCCGAGGCTAAAAGAATGTCGCCCACCTCTTTGCGAGAGCCGAGGTGGCGCGAGAGGGGCCCATCGGGGTGGAGCCCGCCGAGATAGACGATGCGGGAGACCTTAGCCTTGGCGGATTCCTCCGCCACGATTGTCGCTACTTGGCGCTCAATCTCCTCAAAATTTCCAGCACTCGACATCGAATGCACCAGGTAGTACAGGACGTCAATCGACCGTGTGGCACGGGCCACATCAGCGCGGTTCTGGAGATCACCCTGGACTATCTCAACATCGTCATGCCACGGCACGCCATCGAGGCGATGGGGCTCACGAGCGAGGACCCGGACCGTGTGACCCTGTTCGATCAACGGGGAACCAAGCGACCCCCCACATAGCCCGTAGCTCCCGTAACCAAGACCTTCATAGCCCCAGGGTATGGCTCGTGTCTGGGAAATCACTACTCATTAGCTATACCGTGTGGGAGTGGATATCCCAGCGCTGAACGAATGGTTCGCCCTCAACCAGCGTCCACTGCCCTGGCGAGACCCCTCCTGCTCCCCCTGGGGTGTGATGGTCTCCGAAGTGATGCTTCAACAAACCCCAGTCGCCCGGGTGGAACCGGTGTGGCACGACTGGATAACCCGGTGGCCAACTCCCAGCGACCTCGCTGGCTCCTCACAGGCTGACGCCGTCGGCGCCTGGGGCCGATTGGGCTACCCGAGGCGCGCGATGCGCCTGTATCAGGCCGCTCACATCCTCCATTCCGAGCATGGGGGTGCGGTTCCCCGTGAACTGGAAGCCCTGCTTGCCCTTCCTGGCATCGGCGATTACAGCGCACGGGCCATCAGAACCTTTGCGTTCGGGATTCCTGAGCCGGTGGTTGATATCAATGTGAGACGGGTCATGGCGAGAGCACACGTCGGCGAAGGGGACGCCGGGCCAGCGCGCATTTCGGCTGATCGGGAGACCGTGTGGGAAGTGCTGAAACCGCTGGATGCCCAGGCGCAGGTGAGTGGCGCCAAGGCGCTGATGGAACTGGGTGCCGTGACGTGCACAGCCCGTTCTCCGCAGTGCGCAGTGTGCCCGATTCGCGAGAGCTGTGCGTGGCGCGCAGCAGGATATCCGCCCTACCGGGGCAAGAAAGCGCCAACTCAGGCCCGCTTCGAGGGCAGTGATCGGCAGGTCCGCGGGATTATTCTTCGGGAACTGCGCGGCAGCGACACCCCCGTCCCCGAGGAATTCCTGACGACTCTGTGGCACGATGCCACTCAGTTTCACCGGGCACTGGAGTCACTTCTCGCAGATGGGCTCGCCGCGCGAACCGAGGGCGGTATCGCTCTGGCTAGCTAGAGGCCTTGTCTCTGCGAATGATCTCTCGCATTCCTTCGATCGCGACTGGCAGAAGATTTTCCACCTTTGACGCCTCCCATTCAGCGGGGGTCATCGGGGACTGATCGGGGTGACCCATGACCATCATCAGACCGCCGGCGCGAACGCGAAGAACCGAGGCAACAATGTAGAGAGGGGCAGCTTCCATCTCCGAACAAATTGCTCCACCCGCCATCCAGGCGGTCCAGCGTTCCTTCAGCCGGCTCGCAATCGGCATTCGTTCTGGGGAGTGTTGGCCATAGAACGAGTCTTTGGACTGAGAAACACCCACATGGACCGTCTTGCCCATGTCCCGAGCGGCGTCACTGAGGGCCTGCGTCAGGTTAACGTCAGCCACGGCCGGGAACTCGAGGGGCAAATAGTGCAGGCTGGTTCCCTCGTCACGAATCGCTGCCGAGACGATGGCAATGTCCCCCGGCTTGATGTTCTCCTGCATCGATCCCGATGTCCCCACCCGGACGAAAGTATCCGCGCCGATTGCAACGAGCTCCTCCATGGCGATTGCTGCAGATGGTCCACCGATCCCTGTTGAGGTCACGGAGACTTTCTCCCCATCGAGGTAGCCAGACCAGGTTTCGTATTCGCGGTGGGTAGCTACCTTCACGGGCTCATCAAAATACGAGGCAATCATTTCGCATCGACCGGGGTCGCCGGGGAGGAAAACATAGCGACCCACATCTCCCTCAGCCAAGGCAATGTGGTACTGGCGGGGGTCTTCACGCTTCATGGACATGTCGTAACTCCTAGCCTCGTGGTTCTTCGTCGGACCTGGGAACTTTGTAAGGGTCTTCGTCGCCAGCGTATTGCGCTGTGGCTTTCTGGCGCTCCACAGCGGCGTCGCGTTCGCGAGCCTCACGGAGCAGATTTTCGATAGCGGCGGCGTTTTCGGGGACACCATCGAGAACGAACTCCAAGGACGGCGTCAATCTGGCCGTGATGTTTTTCCCCACCTCGCTGCGAAGCATTCCGGTGGCCGCTTTCAGTGCACGCTCCGTATCTGCCCGCTCCGTATCGTCACCCAAGACGGTGTAAAACACCGACGCATGCTGCAAATCACCCGTCACGTGGACGTCGGTGATCGTGACATACCCCATTCGGGGGTCACGCAACCCACGCTGCAGACGCTCGGCAAGAATTTGCCGAATCAGGTCGGCCATTTTTCGCGCGCGCGGCGAGTTGCTACTCACGGACCTTTTCTTTCATCTCGATGGTCTCGATCTCATCGCCAATTTGGATGTCCTTGAGCTTGCCCAGGCCGATTCCACACTCGAAGTCCGTCTTGACCTCGGTGACATCGTCTTTGAACCGACGCAGGGAGTCGATGCTGAGGCCATCGGCAAGAACAACACCATCGCGAATGATGCGAGCTTTTGCGTTCCGGGTGATCGTTCCGGAGCGGACGATACATCCGGCGATAGTCCCGGCCTTCGAGGACTTGAAGACCTCGCGAACCTCGGCAACACCGGATTGAACCTCTTCGAATTCGGGCTTGAGCATCCCCTTGAGAGAGCTCTCAATCTCCTCGAGGGCGTTGTAAATCACCGAGTAGAAGCGCACATCCACGCCTTCTCGCTGTGCCCGCTCACGTGCCTTCGAGTCAGGTCGAACGTTGAAGCCCACGATGATGGCGTTATCAATCGTGGCGAGGTTTACATCGCTCTCCGTGATCGCACCAACACCGCGGTGGATAATCCGCAACTGCACCGAATCATCGACCTCAATCTTGAGCAACGACTCCTCCAGAGCTTCAACAGCACCGGACACATCTCCCTTGAGGATGAGGTTGAGCGCTTCGATCTTGCCGTCTTCGAGAGCTTTGGTGAAGTCCTCGAGGCTGATCCGCTTGCGCGCTTTGGCGAGCTGAGCGTTGCGCTCGGCGGCTTCGCGCTTCTCGGCGATCTGACGAGCAGTGCGGTCATCATCGGTCACGATGAAGGTGTCGCCGGCCCGAGGAACGCTGGAGAGACCCTGAACAGCTACCGGGCGCGAGGGGTATGCCTCGTCGACGGATTCACCGTTCTCATCGATCATGGCGCGAACACGTCCGTAGGCGGTTCCTGCGACAATCGCCTCTCCCACGCGAAGGGTTCCGGATTCGATGAGGACCGTCGCAACAGCACCGCGTCCCTTGTCGAGGCGGGCTTCGATTGCCACACCACGTGCGGTGCGGTTGGGGTTGGCCCGGAGGTCCAACCCGGCATCTGCCGTGAGCAAGACAGCATCAAGCAACTCGGTAATACCTTCGCCCTTGAGCGCCGATACCTTGACAGCCTGGGTGTCTCCACCGTATTCCTCGGCAACGAGTCCGAATTCGGTGAGTTGCTGCAACACCTTGTCAGCCTTCGCACCAGGCGCGTCCATCTTGTTGATGGCAACCACAATCGGAACGTGTGCCGCTTGCGCGTGGTTCAGGGCCTCGATGGTTTGGGGCATGATCCCGTCATCCGCAGCAACAACCAAAATAGCAATGTCGGTGACTTGCGCACCACGCGCACGCATCGCGGTAAACGCTTCGTGACCCGGGGTGTCGATGAACGTGATGGCACGCTCGATACCGTCGTGCTCGGTCCACACCTGGTAGGCACCGATGTGCTGGGTGATTCCACCGGCTTCTCCGGCAACCACGTTGGCGCTCCGGATTGCATCCAAAAGCTTCGTTTTACCGTGGTCGACGTGACCCATGACNGTCACAACAGGTGGCCTGATGACCAAATCTTCTTCGTTCTCTTCCTCGTCGAGGTCAATATCGAAGCTCTCCAGGAGTTCTTTATCTTCATCCTCTGGAGACACAATCTCGACCTTGTAGCCAAGCTCCGCGCCGAGAACCTCAAACGTTGCCGCATCAAGTGACTCAGTGGCAGTGGCCATCTCGCCCAGCTGGAACAACACAGTGACAAGGTTTCCGGGAGGAACCGGGAAACCAGTCAAGTTCTCAATCTTGTCCGCGAAGTCGCTCATCGAGGCTCCTTGGCGCAAACGAATCACCGTGGATCCATCACCCCGAGGAATCGTGACGCCGCCGAGGCTCGGTGCCTCGCATTTCAAACTCTTGACGCTTCGTCCGCTTCGACTTGCGAGACTTGCTCTTTCCGCCGCCGCGACCAAACGCACCAGCTGTACCGCCACCAGGACCACGGCCGCGTCCTCCGGCACCCGGGCGACCTCCACCGGGGCCACCACCAGGTCGGCCACCAGGACCACCGGGGCCTCCGGGGCCTCCCGGACCGCCGCTAAATCCTGCGCCGCCGGGGCGACCAGGGCCACCGTACGTGCTTGGAAGGGAGCGCGAGGCCCACCCTCTGCGCCCGCGGGACGCCTCGGTGTGGCTCCTTGGCCAGGACGACCAGGAGCTGGTCGACCCATACCCTGAGCAGACGCAAAAGGATTGTTCCCGGACGGGGAATACCGGGCCGGGCCATACCCTGAGCAGAAGCAAAGGGATTGTTTCCCGGACGGGGAATTCCGGGTGCTCCCGGAGCTGGAGTACCGGGGGCCGCAGTTTCTGCGGGCGCCGCTGGTGCAGCTGGAGCAGCGGGCGTCTCAGGAGTTGGCTCGGGGGCTGGTGCTGGCTGCGGAGCAGCGGGTTTCTTCGGCTCAGGCTTCTTCTCTACCTCGACAGGTACAACGCCTTCTTCGGCAAAAGCGGCTTTGAGCTTGCGAATGACGGGCGGCTCCACCGTCGACGAAGGACCCTTGACGAATTCGCCGATCTCTTTCAGCTTTTCCAAGGTGCGTTTTGAGTCGATACCCAATTCCGCGGCGATTTCATGCACGCGAGCTTTTGAAGCCACAATTCTCCTGTCTGGGCACACCCAGCCAGGGCGCGCCGTTACCTACAAACGAGGCTCATTTCGAGCCACTCATGAGGATTCCATTAGCCATTCAGCCTTGTCTTAGCGAGGTCGGGTGACCTACTGAGGTTATCCAATGCGGAGCAATCGAGCGAGGATCCCGTTTTCAGAGCCCTACTCCATGCCCGTCGTGAGAGAGAGCGAGAGAGACATTCCAGATTCCGGTGCACCCAGGCACCTCTACCGGCTTCTTTCTCTTTCTCATCCACGACGACTCGGTTGTCCAGTGCCACACACCGTAGAAGGTTTTCTCTGGTGTCTGACTCGAGACAACCCAAGCATCGCCTGGAATTCCCCATCTTAGCCCCCTTGATGGCCAGAAGCACGCCTCGAGCGGTGTTCTGGTCTACGAATCCATCACGGAATCGGGTTGGATGTCAATCTTTGCGCCGGTCAACTTGGCCGCGAGGCGGGCGTTTTGCCCCTCTTTACCAATCGCGAGAGAGAGCTGGTAGTCCGGGACCAACGCCCGAACCTGCTTGGTGGCTTCATCCAAGACAAATGCGCTCGACACTTTCGCTGGGGAGAGAGCATTTGCTACAAACTGCGCGATGTCCTCGGAGAAATCGACGATGTCGATCTTCTCCTCTCCCAGTTCCGCTTGGACTGCGCGAACTCTCTGGCCAAGCTCACCAATACATGCGCCCTTCGCGTTAATCCCAGGAGCGGTCGCGGTGACCGCAATCTTCGTGCGGTGTCCCGCTTCCCGGGCGATAGAGGCGATATCGACCAGACCTTGGTGAATTTCTGGGACCTCCATCGCAAAAAGCTTGCGAACAAGACCCGGGTGGGTGCGACTGACCGTAATTGAGGGGCCCTTCGTGCCCTTCTCGACCTTGGTGACATAGACGCGAAGTCTGGAGCCATGCTCGTACGCTTCGCCCGGAACCTGCTCTTCTGGAGGCAAAATCGCCTCCACTTCACCGAGGTTGATGTGAATCATGCGGGGGTTGGGACCCTGTTGCACAATTCCTGAGACGATATCGCCGTCTTTTCCGCGATATTCGCCCAGGATTCGGTCGTCGCCAATGTCACGCAGACGCTGATTGATGACCTGCTTCGCCGCGTGGGCGGCGATGCGCCCAAAGTCTTCAGGGCTGTCNACCTCTTCGCCCACTTTGAGNCCCTCGTCGTCGACAATGGGGATGAAGATCGTGACGTGGCCGGTCTTTCGATCGAGCTCTACGCGAGCCCGAGGCGCGTCAGGATCGCTCCGTTGCCCGCGGTAGTCAGCAATACCCGTGTGCTTTTCGTACGCGGTCAGGATTGCTTGCTCGATGATGATGACGAGCTCATCAAAAGGGATTTCGCGCTCAGACTCCATGAGCTTGAGCACACTCAGGTCGATGTCCATGAGGGCCCTCCTATTCGATTATGTGAAGGTATGAACTCTACCCGCCTCACCAGAGTACAAGTGAGCGAGTATTTCAGCTACCCAGCGCTACTGGGGCAGAGCGCCCGGCACATCTGCAATAGGCATCTCGGTGCGCTCACCGGTACGCCGATTCCAGTATTCGACCAGGCCGTTGGCGGCACCCCGTCCCACGATCACAATGTGGGGAACGCCGAGGATTTCGGCATCAGCAAACTTCACACCGGGGGAAAGCTTCGGTCGATCGTCGTAGAGAACCTCTTTACCCAGGCCTTCGAGTGTCGCAGCGAGCTCAGAGGCCACCTCGAAAACAGCCTCGTCTTTGCCTGCAGCAACCACGTGAACGTCAAAGGGTGCGACTGCTTCTGGCCAGATCAAGCCCTTTTCATCATGGTTGGCCTCCGCGATCACAGCGACCAAGCGGGTAACACCAATCCCGTAGGAGCCCATCGTCACGGTGACGAGTGAACCATTCTCATCGAGCACCTGGAGCCCCAATGCTTCGGCATACTTGCGGCCCAGTTGAAAGACGTGCCCAATTTCCATCCCCCGGGCAGCCTGGAGCGGCCCGGACCCATCGGGAGCTTCGTCCCCTTCTCGCACCGTGGCAATATCTGCAGGCCCATCGGGAACAAAATCACGTCCGCAAATGAGGTTGAAAACGTGTTTTTCATGCTCGTTGGCTCCGGTTACCCACGAGGTTCCCTCCACAACACGGGGATCCACCAAGAACCGAATTCCACTTGCAGACTTCTCGCCCAGAATCGGCCCCTTCTGGGACCACGGTCCGATATATCCCTTGACCAGGGCGGAGTGGCGAGCAAAATCAGCATCGTCGGCGGGTTCAACAGTCGCCGGGCCGAAGAACGCTTCTGCCCGTTTCATATCGACATCTCGGTCTCCCGGTACACCCACGATCACGAGGTCAGCCTCACCATCGGGCGAGGTGAGCTTGAGCACAACGTTTTTCAGCGTGTCCGCAGCACTCCACGAGCCCTCAGGCTTCGGGTGGCGCTCGTTGGCTAGAGCGACCAAAGTATCGATTGTCGGGGTGTCGGGGGAATCAAACACCACTGGTGAGGGGGCGTTGTCAAAGGGCACAGCTGGCGGCGGCGTGACGCGATACGCCTCCACGTTCGCGGCATACCCGCCCGCTGTGCGCACGAAGGTGTCCTCCCCCACATCGGTGGGGTGCAGGAACTCTTCGCTTCGAGAGCCGCCCATCGCGCCAGCATCCGCTTGGACGATGACGTAGTCCAGTCCCAGGCGCTGGAAAATCCGCTCATAGGCATCCCGCTGAGCCTGGTAGGACTTCTCCAAACCCTCATCGGTGTAATCGAACGAGTAGGCATCCTTCATCGAGAATTCCCGCCCGCGCAGCAGACCTGCGCGAGGGCGAGCCTCATCTCGATACTTGTCTTGGATCTGATAAATCATCAGCGGCAGGTCTTTGTAGCTCGAATACAGGTCCTTCACCGTGAGGGTGAAGACCTCCTCGTGCGTGGGTGCCAGGAGATAGTCCGCCCCTTTGCGGTCTTTGAGCCGGAAGATCCCGTCGCCGTATTCCTCCCACCGACCCGTAATCTCGTAGGGCTCTTTGGGCAAGAGAGCGGGGAAATGAACGTGCTGAGCGCCCGCCGCCTGCATTTCTTCGTGAACTATGCGCTCAATGTTCTGTCGCACCCGGAGCCCCATGGGCAACCACGCGAAAATCCCTGGTCCTTGGCGGCGGATATATCCCGCGCGCACAAGCCACTTGTGGCTGGCCACATCCGCGTCACTCGGGTCTTCCCGAAGCGTGCGGACAAAAAGTTGGGAGAGGAGTGTAGGCACCGCTCCAGACTACCGGGCGCTTAGGCCGTCACGACCTCGGGCGAACCCTGAGGTGCGTCGGGCATTTCGGCTGCAAGTCGGTTCGCCTCTTCGATNAGTGTCTGGACAATTTCAGACTCTGGGACAGTCTTGATGACCTCGCCCTTGACGAAGATCTGNCCTTTTCCNTTNCCACTGGCGACACCCAAATCGGCTTCCCGAGCTTCTCCAGGACCGTTCACCACACANCCCATCACCGCGACACGGAGCGGGACNGTCATCCCNTCGAGACCCTTGGTCACGTCCTCGGCAAGCGTGTAGACGTCGACTTGNGCCCGCCCACAACTCGGGCACGACACAATCTCGAGCTTGCGCTCGCGCAGGTTCAACGATTCCAAAATCTTGAGGCCAACCTTGACCTCTTCGGCGGGAGGGGCGGACAGCGACACCCGGATGGTGTCACCAATTCCCTCCGAGAGAAGAATTCCAAAAGCCACGGAGGACTTGATCGTTCCCTGGAAAGCAGGGCCCGCTTCGGTGACGCCCAAGTGCAGGGGCCAATCTCCTCGCTCCGCGAGTTGTCGATAGGCCTTCACCATCACGATGGGGTCGTTGTGCTTCACGGAGATTTTGAAGTCGTGGAAGTCGTGTTCCTCAAACAGGCTGGCCTCCCACACGGCGCTCTCCACGAGTGCCTCTGCGGTGGGTTTTCCAAACTTCTCCAGCAGGCGGGGGTCGAGGGATCCGGCGTTGACTCCGATGCGCAGGCTCACTCCGGCGGCTTTGGCCGCTTGGGCAATCTCGCCTACCCGGTCATCGAATTTCTTGATGTTTCCCGGGTTCACGCGCACCGCGGCACACCCGGCATCAATGGCCTGGAAAACATACTTCGGCTGGAAATGAATATCGGCGATAACGGGGATCTGACTCTTCTTCGCGATAATCGGCAGGGCGTCAGCGTCGTCCTGTGTGGGCACTGCGACGCGCACAATGTCGCAACCGGTGGCGGTGAGCTCCGCGATTTGCTGAAGAGTTCCGTTGATGTCGGTGGTCTGCGTCGTCGTCATCGATTGGACGCTCACCTGGTGGTCGCTGCCGACCATCACTTTGCCGACTTTAATCTGTCGAGTCTTACGTCGAGGGCTGAGGGTTTCTGGGACTTTGGGTAATCCCAGGTTGACTGCGGGCACGCTCACCCCATCCTTTCGTGACGGCTAGCCCGAGAAACCTCGGGCGTGATGCCCCCTAGCTTAAGGCGTGAATCCATACCCCGCCTTTCAGACTTCGTCCGCGAGTCTAGGAAAAGAGCTTGATGGGGTTGACGATGTCGGCATACATCAACAGCAAGCTCATGCTGCCAAGAATTGCCACCACCACGAATGTCGCAGGAATGAGCTTGCTGGCATTAACCGGGCCCGGGTCCGTTTTGCCCAGCGCGCGATAGAGCCGACGTTTTGCGCCTTCGTACAGACCCACGGCAACGTGGCCTCCATCAAGAGGCAGTAGCGGAATGAGGTTGAAGACAAAGAGCGCAACATTCAGCGAGGCCAGAATCCCGACCAGGCTTGCGACTCGGTCTGCCACACTCAGGGAATCCACCGAGGCAATCTCTCCAGCGATACGGCCCACACCGACCACACTCAGCGGCCCATTTGGGTCTCTCTCCTCGGGACCGAAAGCGGCCTGAGCCACATCGACAAGTCGCTGAGGCAAGGTCACGATGATCCGAACCACACCGACCACGTTGTCCCACACCGCGGGTAGGACGGCGGTCACGCTCTGGCGTTGGTTCTCCACAGCCGACCCGATACCGACAAACCCCACGTACTCGACCACGGGGTTGCCCCCCTCATCGAGCAGTATGTCCCCCGCCTCATCAAAGGCGTAGCGCTCACTGAGCAACGGGGTGACGCTCAGCGTCACCGCGGCGCCATCACGCTCCACCACAACATCTACGGGCCGACTTGGCGAAGTGCGAATGATTTCGGTGACCCGGAACCACTCGTCGACATCTTCCCCAGCGACGCTGAGGATTCGATCACCTGGCAGGATTCCAGCCTGCGCACCCGGTGCCACCGGATCATCGGCGGCACACTCTGCGCGGGTTTCCGTCGCCGGGACCACACACTCCGACACTGAGCCCACGGTCACACTCAGCGAGGGCACCCCAAAACCCATCAAGACCACGGCATACAACACGATGGCAATGAGCAGATTCATAACGGGGCCACCGAGCATGATGACGATGCGTTGATACAGGGGTAAGCGGTAGAAGCTTCGCTGGTCAATATCGATATCAGTGGGCGCATCCGCACCTGGACCGGGATCTCCCACCACCTGGTCAAAGAACCCGGTGGTTGAGGTCTCAGGTCTGTTGTGTGCAGGACTCGGGGAATACATGCCAGCCATGGCGACATAGCCGCCCAACGGTATGGCCTTTATGCCAAACTCTGTGTCTCCGCGACGGCGCGACACCAGCGTTGGCCCAAACCCGATCATGAACTGGGAAATGTAGACCCCGAACTTCTTGGCCGGAAAAAAGTGTCCCCACTCATGGAGTGCGATGGACACCATGAGCCCGACAGCAACCACGCTGATGCCCGCGATAAAGAGAATTACGCTGTCCACGGCCACACTCTATTCGAGGGCACCGACGAGGACGCTTGGAAACCTTTAGGAACGCTGGGCGGAGATAACACCCTCGGCGATCTCCCTCGCCCATCGCTCAGCCTCGAGGACAGCCTCCAGCGACATGCCCTGGGGTGTATGCGCGTCGACAACGTGCGCAATCACACCGATGATGTCGGGCAGGGAAATTTCCTCCCGATGGAACGCGTAGACGGCTTGCTCATTCGCGGCGTTGAACACCGCAGGGAAAGTCTCGCCCCGCTCCCCCACTGCTTTTGCCATTGCCACTGCAGGAAACGCCACCTCATCGAGTGGGTCAAACGTCCACGTGTGCGAAGTCGTCCAATCGATGCCGGGCATCACACCTGGAATACGATCGGGCCAACTCAGACCCCACGCGATGGGCAGACGCATATCCGGCGGGGACGCTTGCGCGAGCGTCGAGCCGTCATGGAATTCCACGAGCGAGTGCACGACCGATTGCGGGTGGACCGTAACCTCAATATCTCGAAACGCAACCCCAAAGAGGAGGTGAGCTTCAATAACCTCCAGGCCTTTGTTCACCAGGGTTGCCGAGTTGGTGGTCACCACAAGCCCCATGTCCCAGGTGGGGTGGGCAAGAGCCTCCCGGGGGGTCACCAAGGCCAGCGATTCTGCGCTGCGCCCCCGGAAGGGCCCCCCACTGGCGGTGAGGATCAGTTTCTCTACCTCAGAGGGTGCCCCAGCCATCAGGGCTTGAGCGAGCGCGGAATGTTCCGAGTCGACGGGAACAATTTGGTGGGGGCGCTGCTGTGCCCCGACGACCAACTCACCGCCGACGATGAGACTTTCTTTGTTCGCCAGCGCAAGCGTGGCTCCAGACTCAAGAGCGGCAAGGGTCGGTTCCAGCCCCACCGACCCCGTTATCCCGTTGAGGACAACGTCGGCGTCGCTCCCTCGCACCAGGCGAGCTGCATCCGCCGCGCCAAAAACAACACTCGTGTGCGCAAGACCCAGCTTGTCGGCTTGCGCATGCGCAAGCTCTCGGTTGGACCCCGCTGCAAGACCAATGACCTCAAAGCGGTCACGATTGCGGTGGATGACCTCGAGGGCCTGGGTCCCAATGGAGCCCGTCGAGCCCAGAAGAATGACCCGGCGTGGTCGCTCAGCGCTCACTCGAAGCCCCCTGGAGGGCGCTGACCGTGCGATCGATGGTGCATTGACCAAGCACTCGATTCCCCACATACACAACGGCACTTTGCCCAGGGGCCACCCCCAGGAGCGGTTCGTGCACGCTCACAATCAGCTCTCCGCCGCTCACCTGCGCGCGAGCGGGAACGGGATCGGCGTGGGCGCGGACTTGAACATGACACTCGAAGGCCTCACACCCAAAACCCGTGTCATCACTGGCGTCAGTGGCCAGCCCGGATGCAACGGGATCAGCGCCAGCAAAACTCATGCTCGACCCCGCCAACTCACTAATGGCAAGCGCTTCTTTGGGTCCCACGATGACTTCGTTCGTTTTGGGCCGAACCTCGAGAACATAGCGGGGTTTCCCATCCGGCGCGGGGAAACCCAGCTGCAGACCTTTTCGTTGCCCGACTGTGTAGGCGTGGGCACCCTGGTGTGATCCGACCACGTCTCCCTGGGTGGTCAGAACAGCACCTTCTTTTTCCCCTACTCGCTCGGCAAGCCACCCGCGGGTATCGCCATCGGGGATAAAACAAATGTCGTGACTATCGGGCTTGTTCGCGACAATAAATCCGCGCTCAGCGGCCTCGGCCCGCACCTCATCTTTGGAGGGGGTGCGCGCGAGCGGAAAATAGCAATGCTCCAGCTGCTGTGTCGTGAGCACTCCCAGCACATAGGACTGGTCTTTTGCCCACGTGGCCGCTCGGTGCAGCTCTTTACCCTGGGGGCCTTCGACAACGGAGGCGTAATGACCCGTTGCGATGGCGTCAAACCCGAGCGCCAAACCTCGCTCGAGGACCGCCTGAAATTTGATGTGCTGGTTGCAGCGCATACAGGGGTTGGGTGTGCGCCCCTCGGAATACTNATCGATAAAGTCCTGCACAACATCCTGAGCAAAACGTTCCGAGAAATCCCAGACATAAAACGGAATACCCAGCATGTCCGCCACCCGCCGGGCGTCCATCGAGTCCTCGATCGTGCAACACCCTCTCGACCCCGTGCGCAGCGTTCCCGGCATGCGCGAGAGCGCGAGGTGAACGCCGACTACCTCGTGGCCTGCCTCGACGGCCCGCGCCGCAGCGACGGCGCTGTCGACGCCACCGCTCATCGCTGCTAAAACCTTCACACCTCCAGTGTAGAGAATGTGACTTTTGCGCAGGCCTAGTGCCCGGCGGCCATTCCAGCTCCTCGAGCCCGCTCCACGACCTGGGGGAAAATTGACGCTACTGTCGCGATGTCGTCCTCGCTGGTGTGGTACCCGACACTGAAACGAAGTGCCCCTCGGGCAGTGGCTTCGTCCAGACCCATCGCCAGCACCACGTGCGAGGGCTCAGGAATTCCCGCCTGGCAGGCAGACCCCGTGGACACCTGAATTCCCTCCTGGTCGAGCAGATAGAGCAGGACATCCCCTTCGCAACCGGGGACCGTGATGTGGAGGTTCCCNGGCAGCCGCGCATCGAGCGACCCCCGCACGGCGATATCGGGCACAGCGCTCGTGAGGTGTCCCAGGAGGTCATCGCGTCGTTGCTGGAGCACGCTCACAGAGTCCATCCGAAGGCGCTCTCGCAGCTCCACCGCCTCGGCAAAGGCGAGTGCACCCGGCGCATCCAGCGTTCCCGCACGCACCCGTTGCTGGTCGCCTCCGTGCACCAGTGCGGTGAACTCGGGAGCGTGCCGGGAGAGCACGAGTGCACCCACCCCAACAGGTCCCCCGACTTTGTGCGCAGAAATACTCATCGCCGCAACCTGCAGGTCGGAAAAACTCAGCGGCACATACCCCAGCGCCGCAACCGCATCCACGTGCACCGGAACGCCGGCCTCGGCAGAAATTCTGGCGATCTCCGCCACGGGCTGGAGCGAACCCACCTCATTATTGGCCAGCAGCGTTGTCACCAGAGTGGCGGGGTGATCGTGCACAATCACCTCGAGTGAATCAAGGTCCATCACTCCCTCGGAATCCACGGGAACCCACGCAATCTCGGTTCCTTCGTGCTCGCCCAACCACTCCAGGGCGTCGAGGGTGGCGTGGTGTTCCGCTCGTGTGGAGACCAGTGTCGTGGGGGTGTCTCGCCCTCTGAGCCTCTGGGCGGCCCACACAGCACCCTTGAGCGCTGTGTTGATGGCCTCCGTGCCACCTGAGGTGAACACGATTTCAATGGGCTCGCATCCCACCACGCGGGCAATACGCTCTCGGGCTTCTTCCACCAGTGCGCGCTGGCGCTGTCCTGCCTGGTGAATCGACGAGGGGTTTCCGACTCCGGCAAGCGCGGAAACGTAAACCTCCAGGACCGATTCGGGCATGGGACTCGTGGCCTGGTAGTCGAGGTAGACGCCCATAGCTCCTCCTAGAACATCAGGGACGCGAGCTGAGTCCGAGCCTTTTTGACTTCGGGAGCGCTCTGCCCGACCACGACAAAATAAGCCAGCAAGCGTTCCCGGAGAAGCTCTTTGTCCTCCTCGCTCGCGGCGGGAAAAATTCCCAGGAGTCGCACAAAAGCGTCCTCCACGTGACCACCGGAGATATCCAGGTCCGCTACAGCAAGTGCGGAGGGGACATCCTGAGGTTGGTTGGCGGCGTTCCTGCGCACCTCATCAGCGTTGAGCGGAACAACTCTCTCCAGTAACTCCACCTGCGCAAGACCCGCAATAGCGTCCGCATCCGCGGGAGCTTCGGCTAACGCCTTCTGGTAGGCCGCTTTCGCCGCCGGGAGATCGTTGCGCGAGAGCGCATCGAAGGCTTCCTGGTGCAGCGGCGGCAGAGGCGGCTCTGTGGCCTCCGCGTCCGGGGTGTCGAGTGGACCGGGNTCAACCTGACCGGTCACACCGTTCTCCTTGGCAAAACCCAGGACCTGATCCAAGATTGCCCGCACCTCGGTCTCCGCCGGAATTCCTTTGAATAGCGGCACGGGTTGGCCTGCGATCAGAGCCAACACNGTGGGNACGCCCTCNACCTGGAGAGCTTGAACAAGTTCGGGTGCGGATTCTCCGCGCACTGTCCCNAAGACGAACCGTCCCTGATAGCTCTCAATGACCGGGCCGAGAGCGGGAGCGACCTCACCACCGTAGACCTCGAGAATGACCGGAACAGTTTTGGACAGCTCGACAAGGGCCGCCACACTGCGATCATCGACGTCNCGAACGAGACCATTGGGGGCTGAGGGCGGGGTTGTGGGGGCTTGGNTCTTTTTCACCAAACCAGAGAGGTCGATGGCGCCCGCGAGAGCNGGGCCAAGCCTGGGGTCACTCATCTNTCTACCTCCTTGGCGCCAATGAGACTGTAGGTGAAGCCGAGAACCCGAATGGCNTCCTCAGATCCCACCGGCGGCACGTACCAGAGTATTTGCAGTTGCGACTCAACATCGAATCCTCGGGTGGACTGGGACAGTGAGGTCAAGGCGCGCACCGCAATGCTGGAGTTCACCGCAGCCCCGGATTGCACGGGCTCAACGAGCTCCCGCTCGATGATGGTGCCCATGACGATTGCACCCGAGTCCGCCGTGGAGAAGGCCACCACCTCGGAATCACCCGGGGTCCGCTCCCAGGTGACCTGGACAGTCTCCCCAAAGGATTCTTGGCGCAATGCCTGCGCGTCCGGGCCTGCCTGGGCAAACAGNGGGTCATTCGCGAGAGCAAACTCGGAAGCGAACTGACTTTCTTGGCCACGTCGCAGGACATCGGCGTAATGCTCGATGAGCTCCAGGGGTTGAATTCGGGTCAGCTTCGAATCGGCGGCGAGNTTCGGTGCGCCCATCGTGGCNGAGGGCAAATCCGGAAGCTGAACCTGGGGGTTCAACACGATTGCGTAGCTGAGTTCATATTGAGAGCGCGCATCTTGCTGCTTCAGGACGACCCCGAGCGA
>JGI26088J50261_1000465_pt1 | contig 24021 bp, 20 predicted proteins | sample SaaInl1SG_22_DNA_FD_50261 | JGI IMG/M metagenome (IMG submission 50261)
TTAAATCTATCACCGCTCGTTTGCGGGGTGCAAAGATAGCGAGTCTTTTTTCTTTTATCCTAACACTCCTACCCTTTTTTATAAACTATAACCCAATCGCAGTACAACCCTATTTTACAAGATGTTAGATGATGAAGTTTTTTTTACATTTTCTTTTCATAAGTAGATAAACAAACACGCTAGGGATAGCAGCGGTAGCTTAAGGAAAGGGTTACTTAGCATATAACCTGTTTTGAAACACGACCTTGGAAGTGTTTTAAAAATGGATTATTGCTTAGCAAACCTAAGTTAACTTTAGCGGATAGCCCGTTTAAGCGCTAGATAATGGAGCCTTAACTAAGTTATTAAAACAAATTAATATAAAAAAGCCAATTACAACAAATGCAATTGGCTTTTTAGTTTTTCTATTTAGTTAGAACTAAGCTTCCATTTGGTGTTCTAATGCATGATCATAAATATCTTTAGCTTCTTGTACAAAACCAAAATGCTCATCATCAATTACCATTTTACCTTTGGTAACATGACCAAGCAATGTATAACTAATACCAGCACTTAACATATATTCTAGGAACTCATCTTCAAAGTCTTCTGCAACAGTTACTACTACTCTACTAGCAGCTTCTCCGAATAGAAAAGCATCTTCTCTCACCTCAGAATCTGAAACAATGTCAAATCCTAATTCGTTTGGCATTGCCATTTCTGTTAATGCAATAAATAAACCACCGTCTGCACAATCGTGCGCTGCATTAATTAATTGATTTTGAATTAACCCTTTAACGGTTTCTTGTAAAGCGAACTCTTTTTCGATATCGAAATGCGGTGCTGGCGAAGCAGTTATTCCGTGGTAAGATGCTAGGTACTCTGATGAGCTAATATCGTTTAGACATTCTCCCAAAATGAAGATTAAATCTCCTTTTTGTTTAAAATCTAAAGACATAATCTTAGATTTATCCTCAACCAATCCAATCATACCAATAGTTGGTGTTGGAAAAACAGGCTCTTCTACTCCATCNAATACAGTTTGGTTGTAGAAAGAAACGTTTCCTCCAGTAACTGGTGTTTTAAACTTCAAACAAGCTTCAGACATCCCTTTGATTGCACCCACAAACTGCCAGTAAGATTCTGGATTGTATGGGTTACCAAAGTTTAAACAGTTTGTAATTGCCGATGGATTTCCGCCTGCACAAACAATGTTTCTTGCAGCTTCAGAAACAGCAATTGCCGTTCCAACATGTGGATCTGCATGTACGTATCTTGAGTTACAGTCTACCGTCATTGCTAACGCTTTATCTGTACCTTTAATGTTTACTATTCCTGCATCAGATGGACGATTAGTTGTCATTGTTNTTGTACCAACCATAGAATCGTACTGCTCGTAAACCCATCTTTTAGATGCTATATTTGGATTTTTAAGTAAGCTAATTGCTACTTCTTTCAAGTCTTCTGGTTGCTTAACATCTTCTATATTAAACTTCTTATATTCTTGATAATAAGCGGGCTCTTTGTACTCTCTTTGGTATTGAGGAGCTCCACCACCGAGTACTAGAGAATCTCCTANTACATTGGCAACACATTCTTCTCCAACAAAATAACGAATACGATCAGAATCAGTTACTACACCAATTTCCTCTGCGTGTAAATCCCATTTATCAAATATGTCTTTTACAATTTGCTCTTTTCCTTTTTGTACTACAACTAACATACGCTCTTGAGACTCGGAAAGAAGAATCTCGTAAGGCAACATGTTTTCTTGACGTGTTGGCACTTTATCTAACCAAATATCCATTCCTACGTTACCTGCTGCCGACATTTCGCAAGAGGAACAGGTAATACCTGCTGCTCCCATGTCTTGCATACCTACAATTGCATCCGTTTCTGATAATTCCATTGTTGCTTCTAATAAAAGCTTTTCTAAGAATGGATCTCCAACTTGTACAGATGGCAAATCATTTGCAGAATCTTCTGTAATATCTTTAGAAGCAAACGCTGCGCCAGCAATACCGTCTTTACCTGTAGATGAACCTACAATATAAACTGGATTTCCTGGTCCGGCAGAAGTTGCAGAAATAACTTTCTTAGTATCTATAATACCCGCAGAGAAAGCATTAACTAATGGATTTTGATTGTATGATTTATCAAAGAAAACCTCTCCTCCTACAATAGGAATACCGAAAGCGTTACCGTAATCTCCAATACCTTTAGTTACACCTTTTACTAACCATTTTGTTCTATCTTCTTTGATATCTCCAAAACGTAAAGAATTTAACTGTGCAATTGGTCTTGCACCCATTGTAAAAATATCTCTATTAATACCTCCTACACCTGTTGCAGCACCTTGGTAAGGTTCTAAAGCACTAGGGTGATTGTGCGATTCTATTTTAAATACACAACCTAAACCTCCACCTATATCTACTAAACCAGCATTTTCCTCACCGGCTTTCACCAACATATGCGGTCCGTCTTTAGGTAATTGTTTTAACCAATAAATAGAATTTTTGTATGAACAATGCTCAGACCACATAACGGAATAGATTGCCGTTTCTGTGAAATTGGGTGTTCTACCCAATATTTCTTTGATCATCTCAAATTCGTCTGCTCTTAAACCGAGCTCTACTGCTTGCTCTACCGTTGCTTCTTGGTGTATCGTGCTCTCCATAGGAATTGTATAAAATCTGGGGCAAAGATAGTTATTCTTTAATTTACAACCGAAACTTTTTATGAGAGATATTAACAAACAATATTGAGCTTAATATTAATGTTTTGATTAAAGAAACATGAAAATGTAAAAAACTTGTTTTTATGCACTTAAGATGTATATAAAATAAGGAACTCAAAAGAAGTTCCTTATTTTTGATCTTGATCATTAAATGCNTAAATCAATGCTTCACAATTAATTTCTTTGCTTCAACAAAACCATCTTCATCAAATCCTTTCACAATGTATTCTCCAGCTGATAAATCTTGAACAGCTGCCCTATTTGATGTTGATATTAAAATTAATCTACCATAATTATCGTAAATCTTTAGAGATTTAANGGCTTCGAAAGTAAAGTATTGAGAAGCTGGATTNNGATATAAATTTGTAGCTATTCTTTGTTTTCTCCCAAAATTAAACGCATTGGTGTTCAGATTTAAAATAGGATTATTTCCTCCACCATTTGGATTATTTAAACTACATGCTGTAGTTATTACATCTACAAAATAGGTTTCATTACAACCCGTTATTGGATTGAAAACTTGTACCAACACTTGATGCGCGCCGGACGATTGAAAAGTATGAATTAAAGTTGAACCTGGATAGCTAACTCCATTAATTAACCAAGTAACGGTAGAGTTAGGATTCATGGGTATACCAATAAATTCAAATGTACAACTATCTATTGCAGTATATGTGTAATTTANCCAACACGCTAAACTATCTTGCACGGTACTAAAACAATCTATTATTAATGTATCATACCACGTAAATGAAGGACAACCCGTACCGATCAAATTGTATGAAATCAAATAGGNTCCATTTTGGGTGAAATTTAAAGTTTCGGCTTCGTTACCTATAGAAAATAACTGACCATCAATATACCAGCAAGGAGTTCCTCCGAGCGTATTACTGCTCATTNCAGAGTAGATACCACATGAATCTTCCGTAACAGAAATTACTGGATCTGTGCAGTCTAAAAAACAATCTACTACAAGGGTATCATACCAACTGTAATCTGGACAACTGTTTCCAACCAAATTGTAAGAAATAATATATGTTNCGTTTTGTGTGAAAGTTAGCGTTTCTGTTTNACTACCAATGCTTACCGTTTGACCATCTATATACCAACATGGAATTCCGCCTAAGCTGTTATCACTTGCAACAGAATATACTCCACAAGAATCTTNTTGCACTGTAANATTAGGGTCAGCACATGGATCATCTATTACAATATCGTAACACACTTCAAACAACTGACCTGGACAATAACAACTTACAGCTTGAAAACACGCTGTATAAGTTCCCGGATTAGAATAAACGTGAGATGGATTCCACTCTGTAGTAGAAACAAAACCATCACCAAAATCCCAATTAAAATAATAACCATCATTAAAACCTNCACCAGACGAATTTGTGAAGGAAACAAAACCATTTGCTCNAATTGTAAAGTCAAAATCAACCTCACAAGTATCTGCTTGCTNTGCTACAGTTACAGTTTCGCAAAAGTTGTAAATTTGAGAAGTACACACACAACTTGTTGCTGTTAGGCAAATTGTATATGTACCTTCTTGGGTATAAGTATATGTAAAATCTGTATCTGTTGTATTTGTGGCTCCATCTCCAAAATCAAACTCCCAAACGTGCTNTGGAGAAAAATCAACTGTGGAAGTATTCGTAATGGTTACATCCATTCCGTTTACTAAAACATCAAAAGATAACGCGCAAGAATCTGATGGTATAACAGTTGTTGTATCTGCTATTACAATCGTGTCACATTGTGTTGGAAATGCACCTGGACAATATCCATAATTAGAAACACATAAAACATATGTTCCTGGTCCGTTTACAGTAAAAGAAGGATTGTACTCTACAGAATAATTATTATCTATAAACCATTGACCTTGCCATTGTGAAGAATCTGCGGTTGATGTATTGTTTACATTAATCGTATATCCATCAATGGTATAATCAAAAGATGTTTGAGAAGGAACTGTAGTAAAGGGACTTACATAAATACTATCGCACGTACTGTAATTGTTAACAAAACAAGCGTTTGTAGTACTTAAACAGACCGCATACCAACCGGGTTGTGTGTAAGTATTTGTAACTGTTGTAGCACCGTACCCAAAATTTCCATCTCCAAAATTCCAATTAAAAGAACCTGTGGTAGACGTAGATTGATTTGTAAATTCAATAACTCCATTCCCTAAATCGATGTAAGAAAAACTTGTTTGATAATTAGAAGTAGTTTGATTTGGATCGAAATTAACGGTTTCACAATATTGCTGCTGATAACAATTAGAATCTAGAGAAATCACACAAACTTGAGCAGGACCTGGTGATAGAATTGCCGAAGTTGTTTGAGTTGTATATACTTGTGTTTGTCCGTATTGTACAAGCTGAAAAACAGTATTTGTTGTACTGGAAGTATTTTCTAGCGCTATTGTGTTAGAGGAATTAGTACACCAATTAAAAGAAAGGTTGCATTGGGTCCGACCAGACACCGCTAAAAGTAAAAATGTGATTAATGAGATAAGTGATTTCATAATGTAGATTTTAGTGAAATTGATTTTTAAGTGTTTTTGATTTCTTGTAAAATAGACGACAGTTTTTTTTATAAAGTTNTCTGAACTAAAAAAATAGAACAAAAAAAAGGTTGAGCCTAAACAGCTCAACCNNATTAAATAAAGGTGTTTATATACGATTATCTTTGCTTCAAAATTCCTACAGAATTATTCCCAAAAACGTTTCCTTCACCGTATGGTGAACCGTCTCCATTCCATTTTTCCCATTTTTTTAATTCAATATACTGCGGATTTTTAGCAATTTGCTCTGCTTCTAATCTAATTGCATCTGCTTTAAACTTTGCAGATATAATAAGTGCACTATCTCCTCTTGCTTTTTCTATTCTTGCATTGGCTAAATACTCTTGTTCTTTTTGCTTTTCTTTTGCCGTTTGATTTTTTTGTTTTTGCGTTTCTTTAACCGTAATCTCTTCAGCTATGTTCTCCGGCAAATCTACGTCAGCAATTTCAACAAAATCTAATGCAATGTAATTTCCATTAAAATCCTCGTCTAAAATTTTCTCAATTTCTTGTTCTAACGATTCTCTTTTTGTTGAATACACCTCTACATATGTATATCTACCGATAACATCTTTTATAGCTCCTTTTACTTTCTGATCTATAAAAGACTCATCATAACGTTCTCCATGAAGAAGGTGTAATTTTGATGTTTTTCCTTTCAATGCATGAAAATTGACCGAGATATCAAGTGTAACATTTGTACCATTTTTATCCATTACCGCGGATTTGTAATTTTTAGAACGCTGACGAACGTTATAAGTAATCATCTCATTCCAGGGCGCAATAAACTGCGTTCCTTCCGAATACGTGTAACTTGTGTCTACACCATCTCCATAAGGTTCATACACAAATCCTTCTTGACCTGGATCTACATCTGTCCAAGAATTAAAGAAAATGATAATGGCTACAAAGGAAACTACACCTATTGCTACCAATCTAATTAATTTGTTACTTTCCATATTTGTCTTTTTTATTTTGTTTGAGTAATGTATCTACTGTTAAATAAGTAATGGCAACATTGAGTAGAAGCGTGAAAATTTTCATAATAGGACTACCTTTAAATAAGAACTTTAGAGAGATGTATAAAGATCCTGAAATAATAATTGCTCCTAAAATGATTCTAAAAATTTGTCTAGCTCTCGTACTCATGTTAATAATATTAGCGTAAATTTAGTTATTTCACTTTAAAATGACAATTTTTTTAGAATAATCCGCCATTTAAATTAAGTGTTTGTCCTGTTATAAAGTCTCCTTCTTCTGAAATCAACGTAGCGATCATTTTGTTAATTGTTCTTGGATGTCCAAGTGTTTTTAATGGAACACTTTCAATTATAGATTGTTGTAACTCTTCTGGAACATCATCAATCATACCTTTGTTAAAGTAACCCAAAGCTAAAGCATTCACAGTAATTTTAAATGGCGCAAGTTCTTTTGCCAATGTTTTTGTCATTCCTATCAAACCAGCCTTAGAAGCAGCATACGCAACTGTACCTACATATCCAGTTTGGGCTACCACAGAGCTAATATTTATGATTCTACCGCTAACTTGTTTTCGCAACTCAGGCACGGCGTACTTAGTCACTAAAAATGGAGCTGTCAGATTCACGCCTATTGTTTCTTGCCAGTCTGCTTGTGTTGTCTTCCAAGAAATTGCACTTTTAGATACTCCTGCGTTATTAATCACATAGTCAATTCTACCAAATTCATTGATTACTTCAGAAATAAGCTTTTCAACTTCAGATTCATTCGTTAAGTCGGCCTTAAAATGCTTACAATCCTCTCCTTCTGACTCTTTTGGCAGTGTTGTTTTATAATGTAGGGCCAGTTTTACAGACTCATTTGAAAAGTAGTGTGCAATTTCAGAACCTAAGGCACCACTAGCGCCGGTTATTAACATTACTTTTTTATCCATTTTCTTATTCTTTGTGCGAGTTTAAACCAAATTGGAGAATTATCCCAATGGATAGCCAGGTATTTCTGATCTACACCGCCTAATTTTTTATTAAAGTTTCTAACGTTTTCAACACGAGAACCTCCAAAATCGAATAACTTGTAGTTTGACAGTGTTTCTTCAATAACTGTATTTAATAGATAATACATACCGCCATCTTCCTTAACCTGCTGTTTGCAAGCTCCTTTTAGATAGATTACTCTATCACCAAAATCCATGTAGAACACTCCACCCACTAGTTCATACTTCTTAATTATTCCTTTTGCCTTTAAATATCCGTTACTTTGTAATTCGTTTACTAATTTACCAAACACTTTAGCTTGAGCACCTGAAAAAACAGCTAACTTTTTGCTTAATTCTGTTTTGATAAGTAGTATAAGTTTTTCGCTTTCAACCTCCTCGGTTAAAGTATATTCATTTTTTAGAAATTTCTTAATTTGCCTTTTTGCATTTGTTGAAAGTTGCCTGTCTTTTTTCTCTATTACTTGATGCGTATATGCAGCTACCTCTTCTTTTATATTTGCTACCCGAAGGGCTACCAAACTTCTCTTAAAGTGAACCTTAAGCGTATTAAGCACATTATTTAAATCTTTGGTTTGTCCTAAAAATTCTTGATAACGACTAAAAAAGGGTTGATAAAGGGTTCTTACGCCTAATTTTTCTGTGTAAGGTAAAGCAATGCCAAATTGGTTCTCTTTCTCCCAATAAACCATCCAATTTTCTGAACACGCTTGTAAATAGGATGTTGTTGAAAAAATAGTACCTTCTTGTTTTAAAACAAAATTATCCCACTCTTCAAAATCTATTTCTTCTTTAGTATACAGCATTATTGATTTCTAAACGTTTTAAACAAGTGCTTATTAGTGGTGTTTTTGAGGTATTTTTCAACTTGTTCAAAAGCATAATGCGTCATTCCTTTTGGATGACCAATCACAACCATATCTGATCTATTTTGACCTTCGGCGATTTTGGTTGCGCGTTTTAACTTAGAAGCAAAATATCCATCCATAGCAACATGATTCCAAGTACTTTTAGTGAGGTGTTTTTGCTTTCTACCAGGTTGCGCAATAAAATTTCCATCTCCAATCATTTTATGTCTAGAAGGTTTTAATCTACCAAATCCGTACAATTTCCAATAGAAAAGTGGTGAGTAGCGCATTCCCATAATTGGAATTTCTGTAAAAGCTCCGGATTTGTCTTCTTTTGTGATATCTGTAGAAAACGAATATCGACCTGTTTTTGGTGCATTTCTAAAATCAAAATAATAATGTTCAGACTTAAAAAAACCTCCTTCAAAAACAGTAGAGTCGTACTTTAAACCCTGGCTCTCAAACACATCTTTAACATGATTAAAAGGTTGTATACACCAACCTCCAGCTCTAAAACTATGAACCGACGTACCAATATACTGTTCTAACTTTGTTTTGTATTTAATAACAATTTTCTCTGCATCAAACTCGGAGAAATCAGATAACTTATAGTGCAAATGTGTTACCATATTCCACGCTCCGTTTTCATAGGTACAGTCTTCCCAATGCGGATGAATATGAAGTTGAACATCATTTCCTTCTCTTAACAGTTGTTTTAACTGCGAAATTATCTGATTAAAAGTAATTGCTAATTCTTTGTTTTCGTTTTTATACTCTTCTAGTTTTATAAGGTATCCTACATCTACAAAATAAGTCATAGGAGCATTATATTTCAAAGATAATTTTCTAAGTATTTCTGTAGGTTGAAGCATACATTTCTCAGCAGAACCTGTAGGGTTTCCGAAAAACAACTCATAGTCTAACGTTAGAAAAATATTCATAAAAAACGAAGATATAAATCTTAACGCATTATGCGTATGATTTCGTTCAAACTATTCTGTATTCTGCGTGTTTATTTTTTATGAGAATATTAATTTCTGGCGCCAACGGATATGTAGGAAGTAGAATAATACCTGTACTTTTGAAAGAAGGACACACCATTCTATGCACTGTAAGAAACAAAAGTAGGTTTGATGAAAACTATTTGAAACACGAACAAATAGAAACTTACGAAATTGATTTTTCAGAACCGAATACCGGAGATCCACTTCCAGACAATATTGATGCTGCGTACTATCTCCTCCACTCTATGAGTGAAGGGAAGGACTTTGAAGAACAAGAAAAATCTGTTGCCAAAGACTTTTTAAATCGCATCAAAAAAACAAAATGCCAACAAATAATTTACTTGAGTGGAATTAGTAATGAAGAAAATTTGAGTCCGCATTTACAGAGTAGAAAAAACGTCGAAAACATTTTAAACTCATCACACTTACCTTGTACAATATTGAGGGCCGGAATAATCTTAGGTTCGGGAAGTGCTTCTTTTGAAATTATGCGCGATATTGTAGAAAAGCTTCCGTTTATGATTACCCCGAAATGGCTAAATACAATTAGTCAACCTATTGCAATTGCAGACGTAATTCAAATACTCACGAGGTGCATATTACACGAAGAATTTATTGGTAAAACATACGATATTGGCGGAGACGAAATACTTTCTTATAAGGAAATGCTTTTAAAATTTTCAAAACAAAGAGGATTAAAGAGATGGATTATCACTTTACCCATTATGACCCCAAAACTGAGTTCATATTGGCTCTACTTTGTTACAAGTACTAGCTATTCTCTTGCGCAGCATTTGGTAGAAAGTATGTCTATTCCGGTAGTTAGAGAAAATAATAAAGTAAATGAAATATTAAACATTACCCCGCTTACATTTAATCAAGCCTTGGCACGTGCTTTTGATAAAATCGCACAAGACGAAGTAACCAGCAGTTGGAAAGATTCATTTATCAGTGGATATTTCAAAAATATCAAACACGATTTACCAACCCCTCCAAAATTTGGATGCTTTAAAGAAGTACAACAGCGCGAAATCAAAGTTCCTCTTGACAATGTTAAAAACAAAGTATGGTCTATTGGTGGTGAAAATGGTTGGTATTATGCAACTTTTTTATGGAAAATTAGAGGTTACATTGACAAATTAGTGGGTGGTGTTGGCTTACGGAGAGGTAGAAGAAACGCAAGCAAATTACGTGGTGGTGATGCCCTTGATTTTTGGCGTGTACTTGATTCAAATAAAAAAGGTGGACACCTTTTACTTTTTGCTGAAATGAAACTACCGGGCGATGGATGGTTAGAGTTTAACTTTATTAAAAAAGACGGAAAAAATTATCTTTCACAAGAAGTTACTTTCCGCCCCAAAGGTTTACTTGGAAGATTATATTGGTATTTAATGATTCCTTTTCATTTTTTTATATTTAAAGGTATGTTAAAGCAACTATCAACTGGTAAAATGAAGAATAACACTACTTCTCCTAGATAAAAGTAATTACTATTACTTTTGCGCCTTATTATTTTGTCAAATCTCTTAATCTCCTATTTTTATTACTTCTTTTTGTATTTCTTAGAATTGGATTGAATCAATAAGTAGGGTACTCCAAATAATACAGCTATCCATAAAGCATAATTTCGAATTTGAGAATTATCAATTAGCTTAGACAATAAGTATCCGGACAATAATATAAAAGCCATTACAAACATCACATTTCTAAACAGCGTTGCTAATGCCTCAATATCGTAAGCTTCTTGCTCAGATTTAGACATCGTATTGTAGCCAGAAATTAACCAATACATTTTACCATTTTTTATCAAAACTCCAAGAATTATAAGAATTATTGCAGGACCAATCATAATTTACAACATTTGTAAATTAAGGTTTACTTAATGCTTATTAGGCTATTAAATCATTTAGCTTCAAATATCGCCTATCTGTTTATATACAAAAAATGATGTAAATAAGTAGCATTAAACTAGTGTGATAAAAAGAGGAATAAAAAAAGCGAACCCTTACGGATTCGCTTTTAAAATATTGAGAGATAATCTTACTGATTATTTTCCTTCCATCTTATCTTTTAACGCTGCTAAAGCATCTAAATCTCCAAGAGTAGATTTCTCGTTCCCTTTGTTATTTGCTTCAACTGCTTTAGAGTTTCCTCCTCCACCTTTTCTGTTTCCAGTAGAACGTGTAGTTGGCTTATCTTCTCCTTCTTCGAAAGTTCTAACATGAGAAACAACGATTTTCTTCGCGTCTTTGTTAAACTCTATCACTTTAAAGTCTAAAGTTTCGTCAACTTTTGCGTTAGAACCATCTTCTTTACGCATATGTTTAGCCGGACAAATTCCTTCTACACCGTATGGTAATGCAACGATTCCAGATTTATCTTTTTGCTCAACAATTGTTCCTTGGTGAACTGAACCTTCTCCGAATAAAGTTTCGAAAACATCCCATGGATTTTCTTCAAGTTGCTTATGACCTAAAGAAATTCTTCTGTTGTCCATATCAATTTCAAGAACTACAACATCCATTGCATCTCCTACTTTACAGAACTCAGATGGGTGCTTAATTTTCTTTTGCCAAGAAAGATCAGAAATATGGATTAGTCCATCAACGCCTTCTTCTAATTCAACAAACACACCGAAGTTAGTAAAGTTACGAACTTTAGCATTGTGCTTAGATTGAACAGGGTAACGTGTATCGATTCCTTCCCATGGATCTGGCATTAATTGCTTGATACCAAGAGACATTTTTCTTTCTTCTCTGTCTAACGTTAAAATTATAGCTTCTACCTCATCACCGATGTTTAAGAAATCTTGTGCTGTTCTTAAGTGCTGTGACCAGCTCATTTCAGAAACGTGAATTAATCCTTCAACTCCAGCTGCGATTTCTACAAACGCTCCGTAGTCAGCTAAAACAACTACTTTACCTTTAACCTTGTCTCCAACAGCTAATTCTGTAGATAAAGCATCCCATGGATGTGGTTGTAATTGTTTAAGACCTAATGCAATTCTTTTCTTATCATCATCAAAATCAAGAATTACAACGTTTAATTTTTGATCTAATTCTACAATCTCTTCTGGGTGATTAACTCTACCCCAAGATAAATCTGTAATGTGAACTAAACCATCAACACCGCCTAAATCGATGAATACACCGTAAGAAGTGATGTTTTTAACTGTTCCTTCAAGAACCTGACCTTTCTCAAGCCCTGAAATAATTTGTTTCTTTTGTTCTTCAAGCTCAGCTTCGATAAGTGCTTTGTGTGAAACAACAACATTTCTAAATTCTTGGTTGATTTTCACAACTTTGAATTCCATGTTCTTTCCAACATACACATCGTAATCACGGATAGGCTTAACATCAATTTGAGAACCTGGCAAGAATGCTTCTAAACCAAATACATCAACGATAAGTCCACCTTTAGTTCTGCATTTAACAAAACCAGTAATAACTTCACCTGTCTTAAGTACATCGTTAACTTTGATCCACGCAGAGTGCATACGAGCAGTTCTGTGCGAAACAACTAACTGTCCAGACTTATCTTCTTGCGTTTCGATAAAAATATCTACCTCATCACCAGCTTTTAATTCTGGGTTGTAACGGAACTCGTTGATAGGAATAACTCCTTCAGACTTTGAACCGATGTTAACAACAACTTCTTTTTTAGTAACTGCTACAACAGTTCCTTTAACAACTTCTTTCTCTTGAACAGAAGTTAATGTTGCTTCGTATGTATCTGCATACTCAGCTTTTTCTACGTTTGAATAACCGTCATTTGCTAACGCTTCCCAATCGAAATCAGCAGATCCCTGCTCTGTAATTTTGTTTTCAGCCATCTTGGCGTGTAATTAATTGTATTTTGAGCAATCCAGAAAAACTCAAAAGAAGTTAAAAATCAGTCGCTTAAACCTGGATTAACGACAGAATTTCCCTAAAAGGGAGTGCAAATGTACAAGATTAATTTATTTTATACAATTATTATGTAGAGAATGAGATGATTAGATCTTAAACTAATTCGATTACAACCTTAAAAATATTCGTTTTATAAAGTAGAACTAATCTGTTTTTTAACCTTAGTTTTAATTGAAGTCATATTTAAACAAATAAGCACTAACCAAACTGGTTCCTTCAAAATCTATGATTTCTTTGTGTTCTTGTTCTTTAACAAGTGTATTTAAACGAAACCAATTCTCATAAGGATGGACTATACCCTCAAACCGAGAATACCAGTTGTAGTAATTGTAGGAATGAAAAGGATCTGTGAATAGTCCCTTATTTTCAGATAGAATACTGCCATCTTTATCTACATAATATTCTTGTTGCTCCACAAACATATCAGCATGCGGTTTATTCACTTTAGACTGATAGTAAACAAAATGAGTAGGAACATCTTTATTTGTAACCCAGTGATAAGCTTCTTCACGAATTAAAGTATCATTTTCATAGACTGACTCTGTCTTTGTTTTAGTTTCTAAGTCCCAGTAAGTTTTAACATAAACCGACTTGGGTTTAAAACATTGAAAATACTTTGATTCAATTATAACTCCGTCTTCGTTAATCTTTACGTAGCTGGTCAAAATATTCTGATTGTATCTTCTTAGCTCTTTACCAAAACTTGGTATTTGTTCTAAGATTGTTTGAGCATCTATCTGTCCATTTGGCTTAACTGTTTTAAACTCCCACAAACTTCCTTCTCTATCGAAAGAAAATAGTGTTTTTTCATATTTAAGCGAATCATTATAATATCTGTATAGAGAATCTATTCTTCCATTTACACCTATAAAATAAGTAGTTAGTAAATGAGGTGTTTGATCTAACTTTTTAGACTTTGAAAGACTTCCATCTTCTTCTTCTAGGTGCTTGTCTTTTTTATAAACATGCACAGCACAAACTGAATTGGAAACCAAAACGGAGGAACTTGGTAAACTGCATTGCGCAAATAAGCTTGTACCTGAGTAATTAACTAAAACAGCAAAACAGCTAATTAAGAGATAAAATCTAATCATGTCACAAGATAATAAAAATCAACGCTCTTTCACAAAAGTAAGAACTGGTCTAAACCCAACATCTGGACTACCAGAAGGAATTAAAATTGACTTTGGCGCTGAAAAAATCAATAATTCCTCTGCACTGCTTAAAAAACTCCCTCCTAATAAACCGAACTCATCCACATCAGATAAAACAACCATTTCCGCAACGTTCCCAGAAATCGAGTAAACACCCATGGAATTTGGAAAGTAACTATCTACTTTTACCGTAAACATTCCGCCATCAGCTTGATAATTATTCTCTACAGTATCACTTTCGGTACCTGCATAAAAATTGGAAAGGTAGCATCCCTTAGCATTTCTTAAAAACTGACCTTCCCATGCATACTTTGTTAAACTACCCATTTCTGAGGCAACATATTTCCACTCGCTCTCAGAAGGTAAACGGAAACGTGTTATGACTTCTTTTGATTCTTGTTTCACTTTCTGTGTAAACCAATCGCAATACATTTGAGCACCTTCAACGGAAATGTTGTTTACTGGGTATTGGGCAAAAGCTGGATGAGAGAAATACATATCTGTCATATCATCAACACCTCCTCCAAGCATTTCTGTCCACGCTTGTTGGTTGGGTTTGGCTTTATTAAAAGCGTTTTTGTTTTGACATGGTCTCTCTGATTCCTACAAGTATAAGTAACTTGAAAAAGAGAAAAGTTACAATAATCTCAAAAAAATTAAAAGCACAAAAAAAGTTCTANCGCAAATACGATAGAACTTTTACATATATTAATCTATTCTTAGTGTCCTTTAGCAGCTAAGTATCTTTCGGCATCTAATGCTGCCATACATCCTGTACCAGCAGCAGTAATTGCTTGCCTGTAAGTTTTATCTGCTGCGTCACCCGCAACAAATACTCCCGGCACATTGGTTAAAGATGTTCCTGCCTTTTCGTATTTAATATATCCTGTTTCATCTAAATTTAAGTAGTCCTTAAAAATATCTGTATTTGGCTTATGACCAATTGCTACGAAGAAACCAGTAGCTGGAATTGTAATCTCTTCTCCTGTTTTATTGTTTTTAGCACGAACAGCAGTAACTACTTGTCCGTCACCAATAACTTCTTCTGTTTCTGTATTAAACAAGATCTCGATATTTGGTGTCTTAGCAACTCTCTCAGCCATAATTTTAGACGCTCTAAACTCATCTCTACGCACCAACATTGTAACTTTAGTACATAACTTAGATAAATAATGTGCTTCTTCACAAGCAGAATCTCCTGCTCCTACAATTACAGTTTCTTGACCTTTATAAAAGAAACCATCACAAACAGCACAAGCAGAGACACCTCCTCCAAGCTTTAAATATTTTTGTTCAGACTCTAATCCTAAATATTTGGCAGAAGCTCCAGTAGAGATAATAATTGTATCTGCATGAATTTCTTTGCCATCCTCGGCCCAAGCTTTATGCACTTCGCCAGAAAAATCTACTTTTTCTATAAAACCAAAACGCACATCTGTTTCAAAACGTTCTGCTTGCTTCTGCAGTTCTACCATCATTGCTGGTCCTGTTACTCCATCCGGATACCCAGGAAAATTCTCAACTTCGTTTGTTGTTGTTAATTGTCCGCCCGGCTGCATACCTTGATACAAAACAGGTTTCATATCTGCACGTGCTGCATATATTGCTGCTGTATATCCTGCTGGTCCTGAACCAATAATTAAACATGAAACTTTTTCTATATCACTCATGATCTTTTTGTATTTTATGCTTGTATTTTCGACTTATTTTAAGTTGGCAAAAATAACAATTTATGTGCTTAGTCGATGTAATATTTGTAACATTACAAAAGTTAAGAATTCAAGCACAAAATCTCTGGGTTGTTTAAAATTATTGGCAAAACCCTTCATTTTCATTAATAAATCAGTCTAAAGTTTTTTGTTCACGAAAAGAAGCGTACTTTTGTACCCCAATTTTTGAAGCAAACAGATGATAGACGAAGCACTTTTCGAGCCCAAAACCCTCTACCCTTTTCAACAGAAAACGGTAGACGACATAACAAAAGCGTTAAACGAAAATGGAAAGAACTTCAACCTGTTGTATCAACTCCCAACAGGTGGAGGTAAAACGGTTATTTTTTCAGAGATTGCTAAAAAGTTTATAGAAGACAGAAATCAAAAAGTTTTAATTCTTACACACAGAATAGAGCTTTCTGTACAAACAAGTAAGCAGTTAAAAGCAATTAGAGTTTCGAACAAAATAATAAATAGTGAAGTTAAAACACTAGACGACCAAGATGAGTTCAACTGCTTTATTGCAATGGTTGAAACTCTTAACAACCGCTTACAAGATGACTCTAACTTTATTAAAAATGTAGGTTTAGTAATTGTTGATGAGGCGCACTACAACAGTTTTAGAAAAATATTTGCTTATTACCAAGAAGCAAACATATTGGGAGTAACCGCTACACCATTATCTTCTAACAAAGCGCTACCGTTGAATGACAATTATGATAAGTTACTTGTTGGCGAGAGTATTAAGTCTTTAATCGAAAAAGAATATCTAGCAGATGCTGAAACCTTTACGTATGACGTAAATCTACACGGATTAAAAATAGGAACCAACGGCGATTTTACCGTTTCTAGTTCTGAAATGGTTTACGGTAACTACTTTATGCAAGAAAAGCTTCTTTTTGCATATGAAGAAGTTGCTGTTGGTACAAAAACCTTAATTTTTAATTCTGGTATTGAAACTTCTATTCGTGTAAAAGAAACATTTGAAAAAAGAGGATTTAAAATAAAACATTTAGACAGTACATTCTCAGACAAAGATAGGAAAGAAACGTTACACTGGTTTAAGTATACACCTAATGCTATACTTACCTCTGTAGGTATTTTAACCACTGGTTTTGACGAACCAACTGTTCAGACTATTATCTTAAATAGAGCTACACGATCTCTTACACTCTATCATCAAATGATTGGTAGAGGTTCAAGAAAATTACCCGGTAAAGATCAATTCAAACTAATTGATTTGGGTAATAATGTTCGTCGATTCGGATTATGGCAAGACTACATCAACTGGCAAGACGCCTTCTTGTTTCCCGACAGATTTTTGGAATCTAAATTAGCAGGACACGATGATTCAGAGTTTGAGGTTGCCTATGAACTACCTAAGCGCTTACAAGTAAGAGTAGACATGGCTATTCTTAATAAATTTAGAATGAAAGTAGTATATGAAGACTGTGTAGATCAAGGTTTACCGGGTAAGAAAGCAGTAGATATTTCTATAGAAAATCATTTTGAAGCAATTAAAGATAAAGCTACAGATTTTTATGATGGCTTGGAGATAATGGAAGGATTGCAAGAACACATAGAGTCTCGATTAAAACAATACACAAAACTAATTGCAAAAAGTACTCCTAACTATTTTAAATACATGATGGAAACGTACAACAGACAATTAAGACAAAAGCTAAGAGCTGTGTTAGAAGACGAGTAAAAAAATTAAAGCAAAAAGAAAAACCGTAAGCAATATTTGCTTGCGGTTTTTTTCATTAAAAGCCTTTAGTTATAGAAAATAAACGAAGTAAAATAAATTTTCTACATTTTAGCACACTTCTGCTTGTAGGATAAAATAAAGTTACTACTTTTGCGCCAGGGTAAGTCTCATACGACCAGCTCCCTTTGACTCCCCCAGGGCAGGAATGCAGCAAGGGTATTAGGTTGTAGCGGTGCGATGTGAGTAGCTTACCCTACTTTTTTGCCTAAACATTTCCAAGAAAAATCTTTTTTACAAAAACCTCGCAATTAATCCTGTTTATCCTTTGCTAAACAAATTCAAAACTATATTTTTGGTGTCTATAATAATAAAGACAAAATCTTGCATTAATGAGCGTATTAGTAAATAAAGATTCTAAAGTAATTGTACAAGGTTTCACAGGAAGCGAAGGTACTTTCCATGCTGGTCAGATGATTGAGTACGGAACAAACGTTGTAGGTGGTGTTACGCCAGGAAAAGGTGGACAAAAACACTTAGACAAACCAGTATTCAATACAGTTGCCGAAGCAGTACAAGAGCAAGGCGCTAATGTTTCAATCATATTTGTACCACCAGCTTTTGCAGCAGATGCAATTATGGAAGCTGCTAATGCGGGAATTAAAGTAATTGTTTGTATCACTGAGGGTATTCCAGTGAAAGATATGATTACAGTTCAAGAATATTTGACAGATAAACATTGTACGTTAATTGGACCTAACTGTCCTGGAGTTATCACTGCCGGAGAAGCTAAAGTTGGTATTATGCCAGGTTTCGTATTCAAAAAAGGTAAAATTGGTATCGTTTCTAAATCAGGTACATTAACTTATGAAGCTGCTGATCAGGTGGCTAAAGCTGGTCTTGGAATCACAACAGCTATCGGTATTGGTGGAGATCCTATTATTGGGACAACTACAAAAGAAGCTGTTGAACTATTAATGAATGATTCAGAGACAGAAGGTATTGTAATGATAGGTGAAATAGGTGGAAACTTAGAAGCCAACGCTGCAAGATGGATTAAAGAAAATGGAACAAAACCAGTAGTTGGTTTTATTGCAGGTGAAACTGCACCGAAAGGAAGAACAATGGGCCATGCTGGTGCAATTGTTGGTGGAGACGATGATACCGCTGAAGCTAAGAAAAGAATCATGAGAGAGTGTGGAATACATGTAGTAGATTCTCCTGCAACTATCGGTTCTAAAATGGCAGAAGTTTTAGGTGTTACTGCTTAAAATAATATATACTAGATAAAACGTAAGCCCTTATTCTTAATTGAATAAGGGCTTTTTAATGCATCGAACTTTTGAGAATAAGGTGAACTCATCTTTAATTAAAAAACTGAAATCCTCAATTTATTAGAAACAAATAAAAAATCCTACAAACAAAGCTTGTAGGATTTTTTATGTCAAGTAAGTATTTACAACTAATGCTGTACACTTATCTTTTTTCTTCCTATTGCATTACCGTTGTACTCAATAACTAAAATGTAACTTCCGTTCTGTAAGGCGTCAACAGCGATACTATTAGAAGTGGTCATACCAACACGCCTTCCGTTCATGTCGTACAACAGAATTTTGTCAAATGTTAAATCTGTTAAAACATTTACAAGTGCATTACTTGGATTAGGATAAACGTAAATATTATCGTCTTTTTTGATGTTTTGGGTACTTAGTGCAGAAGTTGTAGTGAAATACTCGGTTATCTCTTCTCCAAAATTAGAATTGTAACTTCTGTATATTCCTCCACCCACAACACGCAATTGAATAGAACCACTTCCATCATTATTAGCAAAGAAATTCAAACCATCACCACCGCTGTCTAAAACTTCTAACTTGTAGCAACCGGCAGGTAAATCTAAGGTATCCTGATACAGAGTATTATTGGTTAAATTATCTTTAGAATAAACCAAATTACCATTATCGTCTATTACTGTATAACTTGTTTCATTTGCAGCGCTGTTTGTAGAAAGACGCACAATAAATTGTTGGTCCATCACGAGCGGAGTTTCATATGTTGAACTTAAGGTGTTATCTAGCACCCATTCATCCGTTTGTCCATTCGGATTTTCGACCGTTGCATGAAATATTTTATTTGAAGAAGCTCCCAAATAATCTCCTGTATTTAAAGGTAAAATCACTCTTTCAGATTCTCCAATTTTTAGATTACCAGTCCAGTAATAAGTCTCCTCATCCCCTCCTTCAACACCATATCTAATGGTTAGCGATGTTAATGGAGTACCGCCGTTGTTTTTAATCATTACCTCTGCATCTGAACACGTAGGATTAAAGCGATTAAAGTCAAATTCAGTGGATGGAGATAAGATTTTAAGTAACTCAGCGTCGTTTTCAAAATTTGGAGCACCCAAGGTATGCAATACAGTACCAAACTTATAATTAGGAGCAAAGTTATTACCTCCATTATACACGTGTGCCTCCATATCAATATCTATAGTATTTGAAGAATTGGGCGACATATAATCTGTTAATTCATGTTCCCAACGTGTAGCTATTTCGCCCGGACACCAGCCTGCTCTATCATACAGCCAAGTACCTGGTTGAGGAAAATTCGGATTATCTCCGCAGTTACTTAACAACCCATTTGAAGCTACCTGCGTACCATTTACATTTAAGTAGTAGTATTTAGGACAAAATTCCGCACACGGATCTTGTCCAAAACTATGTCCCGTAGCTGTAAAATGTAAGAGTGCACTTTCTTCGCCAGGCAGTAAAGTTACCGTTTGTTCTGTTAAGAAATTTTCTATAGAATTAGTTGGATTTCCGTATTCTGCTCCACCACCATATCCGCTATAATATAGCGGTATAGTTCTTTTAGGATCTCTTGGAGGAGTACCCTCTATAAATATAAAATCGAATGTAGCCGAAAAACCAGCAGACCAACCGTCGTACCAAACACCAATCTCAACAGAATCTGGTTGACCCACGATTTGAGTTGCATAATCTGTAATGTCCAGCACAAAATCCTGACTCCAGTTAGATGAATATCCATTTGCATATGGCGTAACTAAACTAGCTAGATGAATCCGTTCGAAAGTGGAGTCTGTAATTGGTTTCTGAATATATGCCATAGTCAAATAATCCCAATCACTGCATCCACCTGAGGCACAACCTAATTCATATCTAAACAATATTTTCCTGTATGTTTTAGAGCCGTCAGGAAAAAGAGCTTTTTGCGTGTAGCGCTGATTCCAAACCATATCCACTTGATCATGGGATCGAATAATGGTAGTGTCTCCATCTGCAGCCCAAGATAAATTTGAACAAAAACAAATTAATAGTGCAATCTTAAGTAGTCGTTTTTCCATTCTCTTCATTTGTTGTCGAATATAAAAAATACACGAAAAGAAAATAAACTAAAAAAGCCTACACTCTTGGATACTCAACTATCTACTTAAGAATAACATAGTTAGTGTTTCCGGTTTTGCTTATCAAGTATAACACGACCACCAAATATTGGAGGAACCAAAAGGAACAATGAACCGTAATCAGTGACTAAATTTAACCAATTCCCTGTTTCTTGCTTTAACAATAAAGGCATCAGTACAGAAATTAACCCTATGTAATATAACCAATCATACCAACCCATTTCTTTGAATAAAAAACGTTTGGCGAGTTGACAAATAATGTAAAGCATAATGGCTGATATCACGCTCATAGGTAGATTTCTTAAATCGTAAAGATCCTGCGTGTTCCAATAATAATAAATAATGTAGCCTCCTGTAATTAGCATCACTACGATTATTAATCGTTCTATTAATCTTTTTACGTTATCGTTTAAATCCATGCTTTTAATTTTAAGCAAACATAAAGAAAAAGAACGTCTGAAATGAAAAAGCACAAAAAAATCCGAACAACTGAAGCTGCTCGGATTTTATAATCGACTAAATTCTTTTTAGTTCTTAGAAAGGTATTCAGCTACTCCTTCAAAAGTATCTTTCATTCCTTCCTCGCCTTTTTGCCAGTTTGCTGGACAAACCTCGCCATTTTCTTCGAAAAATTGCAATGCATCTACCATTCTAATCGCTTCATCAACGTTTCTTCCTAATGGAAAATTGTTTACAATTTGATGTTGAACTACTCCATCTTTATCAATTAAGAAAAGACCTCTATAAGCAATCATAGGTCCAGTTGCTACTAAACCTTCTTCCATATCGTACTCATAATCTCCGGCTAATACTCCGTAAGCATCAGAAATTGTTTTTGATGTATCTGCAACAATTGGGTATTTAATCCCTTCAATACCACCTTTGTTTTTAGGTACTTGTAACCATCCCCAGTGTGATTCTTCTGTGTCTGTAGAAACAGCAACTACTTTACAACCTCTCTCTTCGAAATCAGCCATTCTGTTCTGAAAAGCATGTAACTCTGATGGACAAACGAAAGTAAAATCTTTTGGATAGAAAAATAAAACTACCGGATTTTTACCTACATACTGATCTAATGAAAAATCTGCTACGATTTCTCCTCCATTTACAACTGCTCCTGCAGAAAATGAAGGTGCTTTTTTACCTACTAATACTGACATTTTATTTGTTTTTATTGTATAATTTGTTTCAAAATACGAAATTAATATTTCTCTATTTTTTAAAGGTTGCTTTGAGAATTATTCCTTCAATTTGTTAATAACTAACCAATCCATGCTTTAAACATCCAATTGGTTTTTTCTTTTTCTGCAATTAAATCAGACATTAAACTATTCGTACCCTCATCTTCTAATTCACCAGAAACAGAAAGTATAACACGCTCTAGCTTTAAAATCTCTTTTTGTGCTTTCAACACATATTTCATTCCAACAGTTGCATCAGAAATATGTTCATTTTCAGCAATAAGAGAGGTCTCTAAATAATCATTGTATGAATGAATTGGCTGTGCATCTAAAGAAAGTATACGTTCTGCTAAATCATCAATGATTATTTGTGTTCTCAAATACAGTTCTTCATACTTAGCATGTATCTCAAAGAAACTGTTCCCTTTTATGTTCCAGTGCAAGGCACGTAAATTTTGATAATGAATTTGATATGTCGCCAATAAAGTGTTTAACTCCTTAATCATTTTTTTGCTCGTTTTCATACTATTCGATTTTGTTCAAAACAAAGATAAACTATTTAAACACTTAAACATAATCTATTATTACTATATTTACATAGATTTTATCTATATGATTTCAGAAGCACAAATTCGATATATACTGTCCGTTCACAGAGAGTCTAATTTTAAACGAGCAGCAGAAGCAAGTTTTGTAACACAACCAACGCTATCTATGCAAATTAAAAAAGCAGAAGACACCTTGGGATATTCTATATTTAATAGAGACACTTACCCTGTCAAATTATCTACGTTTGGAGAAGAAATTCTACCCTATTTATTAGAAGTTGAAAATACGTTTGATGCGTTATCTCAATTTATTTCAAAAAAAGAAGGAAAGTTTAAAGAGGAAATTGTTTTAGGTATTATACCAACTATTAGTGCATATCTGGTGCCTAAACTGTATAGTTTCTGGGAAGTCATTTTACCCAACATTAAACTAAAGGTTAAGGAACTCAACTCAGAACACCTTTTAGAAGCCGTTTCAGCTAAAAGAATAGATGCTGGTATAATGGCCGGTCCACTTCTCGAATCGAATCTTATAACATTACCGTTATTTAATGAAAAAATTGAAGTATACGCACCAACTATTAACAGCAAGAAAGTAGACAAAGAAAGCCTTTCCTTACATCAACCTTGGCTGTTAAGTAAAGGTAATTGCTTGAGGACACAAATGATTAACTTTTGTGAAATCAAGAAAAACTTAGCGCAAGATTGGGATTATGAAGGTGGAAACATGCAAATATTGATTGATATGGCTAAAGCAAAAGGAGGATACACCTTACTTCCTGAGTATTTTGCTAAACAATACCCATCCTTATTACCTTCAATCAAAACCTTAAAAGGGAAACAACCTGCAAGGTCTATCGTTGGATTCCATTTGCCTAGAAACTCAAAAGCTCAGAGTCTTGGTCTTTTATTTAAAAAAATCAAACAAAGCTATCCACAAGAAAAGCAAGAAGAAATTGAGATTTTACAATGGAAATAATTGTGAGTTGAACTATTCTATGATTTTGTAGCGCTTTTTTGCGCGCGAACGCGAATGACCATTAAAATGCCACCATTCTGTTGGTATACCAGACAAATCCTCTTTCTTCATCACTCTTCTCAATAAGGCTCTATTGGCTAACTGTTCTTTAGAAAGTAGACCTTTTAACAAAAATTCCTGCTCAAACTTCGGATAGGCAATTCGCCTTAAATCATCATACTCTGCACCCATATCAAGAGCATTTCCAAACTGATCTGCGAGTGTCAAATCAACCGCACAACCATAATTATGAACACTGCCATTTTTT
>JGI26088J50261_1000475_pt1 | contig 23775 bp, 16 predicted proteins | sample SaaInl1SG_22_DNA_FD_50261 | JGI IMG/M metagenome (IMG submission 50261)
ACTTTTTCGTTTCGATCTGAACGCCGGCTTATTGGTGTTAGTTGGCATGATGCTTTCTCAGCTTACACCTGCGATTTTAGCGCAAGGGTTAGCACAGAGTCCGGCGACGTTGCGTAAACTATGGCCACAGGATTTCCCTCTTCCGCAGCGCGACGTGTTATCACTGGCCCTGCTAATTCGAGGCTTTTTTGTGCCTCTACTACTGTTGCCGATGTTAGTGACTGCGCTCTTCTTTACGACGGGATCGGTTTTCCAGCAGGGCAAGCTCGTTGAGGCTGGGGCGCCACTTTTTGCAGACGAAGTTATCTGGCTGGCATCGGAAGCGCTGGCGCCATCCGCAGTGCTAGATTCGCAGACTGCGCGAGCGTCGTACTCAAAGATACTTATACGTGACGTAGATTTCCTATTAGGCGCACGCGCTGTAACGTTGCCGTTTAAATTCCGTTTGGATGTCATTTCGCTATCGCAGGCGGGTGCACTGTCAGATGGCTTTGTGTTACCTGATGATTTTAATCCTAAAACTCCGATTGATAAAATATACCGGCGACAATTCAGAACCGTGAAACTACTTCCAGAACACTCAGTCGCCTTACTAGTCCACGTACGTCTAGACCCCGGCGCGAACACCGGACTGGCGCAAAGTATGTGGGGTCTCGTAGTGGCGGTGTTATTTGTGATGCTGGCGGAGTTTTTGTACCAACGAGGGCTCAGTGGAGCCGGTAGGCGATTCGCTAAATTTACTGATGAGTTGTTGGGCTGGGTGCCGGGTTATAGTCAAATGCCTCACATACCCGTGACGAAGGGGGTCGTTACTGAATTTGATGACGCTGACACAGCGCTCACGCAATTGCTTACCAATATGGAAGTGAGCCATAAAACGATCGTCGGTATAAGTGAGGAGCGTGAACTACTACTGGAACAACAGCAGGCTATCGTTAGTGCGCTTCAGGAGCCTATGGTGGTTATTAATCGGCAGATGCAGGTTGATCACTCTCGGACTCGCAATCTCGATGCCGCGCTTCGGTTGACGCTCGATCCAATCCTGGATACTGCGAGGCAGCAGGTGCTTGGTGGTGACTCTGTTGATAAACGAGCTGATCTATTGGACGCAGAGCTGCAGTTTACCCAATCCCTTATCGACGCGTGGCAATATAGACAGCCGCAATTTGGTATCGAGTTTAACAGTGGCAGCGATGTCGCCGATCGAAAACACTACCTTGTTTCTATTGGTGCGATTGGAGACGGCGGAGGATCTGCGAGCGACTCCAATGGACTCGTCTTGCTGTTTACCGATATTTCTCTGTTGCTGGAGACGCAAGATGCCCTCGCAGAATCAGTGCGNATGGCAGCTTTGGGCGAAGTTGCAACGAGCGCGGCTCATCAGTTGAATCAGCCACTGAATATTATTCGGATGGCTACGGCAAACTTGAAACGCTCGAAAGCATTGCAAGTGGATGGATCGGCTAATCTTATAGAAAAGCTTGACCGCATTGATGCTCAGGTCGAGCGCGCTGCGCAAATTGTCGAGGCCATGAAGGTCCTTTCCCGAGAAGCTAAAAAAGAATGGAGGCCATTGAATATTGCATCTGTCGTGGAGGCTACCGTGCAGCGAATGCAACCGCAGTTTAGCGCGGCGGGCGCTATTGTTCACCACGAAAGCGATGCGCAGGCGCTATATGTCAACGCGAGCAATGTGCATATCGAAACGATACTGCACAGCATTTTGGGTAATTCGATCGATGCGTTTGCCGAGCGCCACACAGCTAATCCTGAACTTTGGGTTCGAGAATTATTGGTCGACGACAGCTATCAACTTGAGATTACCGACAATGCGGGGGGCATTGACGCCGAGGCCCTCGATCGCATTTTTGAACCTTTCTATACCACTAAAATTCAGGTCGCACGGCCAGGTTTGGGTTTGGCTGTTGCATGGCGGTTAGTTGATNGTTTAGGCGGAGAGATACACGGTAAAAATGTCGATGGAGGCGTTTGTTTTCGTATTAGGCTGCCGTTAGTTGTGGCACCGCTGACGTCTGAAAGGCAGTAGGAAACAAGCCCANAAAAAAGCCGGCAAACATTGAATGTCTTGCCGGCTAGTAAGTGCGCGATTGTTTATTTCTCGATGGCCTTATTCATCGAGGAAACTGCGCAGATAATCAGAGCGAGTGGGGTGGCGCAGCTTTCGAAGCGCTTTCGCTTCGATCTGGCGGATCCGCTCTCGAGTAACATCAAACTGCTTGCCCACTTCTTCAAGTGTATGGTCGGTATTCATGTCGATACCAAACCGCATACGTAAGACCTTGGCTTCTCTCGCTGTAAGCCCTGCCAAAACGTCTTTGGTTGCTTCCATGAGGCCCTCATCGGTTGCCGAATCCACGGACTGGCAATCGTGTTGTCTTCGATGAAGTCACCCAAATGAATCCTCATCATCACCGATGGGCGTCTCCATCGAGATTGGCTCTTTAGCGATCTTGAGAACTTTACGTACTTTATCTTCTGGCATATCCATACGCTCGCCCAGCTCTTCAGGTGTGGGCTCACGACCCATCTCTTGAAGCATCTGACGCGAGATACGATTGAGTTTGTTGATCGTTTCAATCATGTGTACCGGGATACGAATTGTTCGTGCTTGGTCAGCGATAGAGCGAGTGATCGCCTGTCGAATCCACCATGTGGCATAGGTGGAAAACTTATAACCACGGCGGTATTCAAACTTATCAACCGCTTTCATGAGGCCAATATTGCCCTCTTGAATGAGATCTAGGAACTGGAGGCCTCGGTTGGTGTATTTCTTGGCAATCGAAATAACAAGCCGCAAGTTGGCTTCGACCATTTCTTTCTTGGCGCGTCGCGCGCGGGCTTCGCCCATGCTCATTCGGCGGTTAATTTCTTTGATTTCAGTGACGGTCAGGCCTGTTGCACTTTCGACTTCAGCAATACGGCGCTGCATACGTTGAATGTCATCTTTATGCACATTAATACGAGCGCCAATTTCCTTTTTACGCGCGACTCGAGATACCCAGCGACTGTCACTCTCTGTGCCCTGGAAACTTTTGATGAACTCTTTGCGGTCCATACGACATTCGCGCACCGCAATCCGCATAATTTCACGTTCTTGCTCGCGCACTTTTAGCAGCGCTAGGCGTGGCTCATTGATCAGTGGATCAAACACCTTAGGCGTAAGCTTGAAGAATTTAAATAACTCACCGAGCTTATCCATTTCAGCAATGCTTTTCTTGTCATTGCGCCCGTTGCTTACCAGTATTTTTTCAGTCTTTGTGCACTGACGCTTTAGCGCTGAGAAACGTTTCTTGGCTTCTACAGGATCTGGCCCAGAGTCAGTTTCGGCATCGTCATCGGAGGTATTAGCCGCGGCCGCTGCAGTTTGCTCTGCGATCTCTTGGGCCGATGGGACGTGAGAGGCAGGATCGAGGTAGCCCACCAAGATGTCAGTGAGTTTGCGCTCTTCTTTGGCGACGAGATCGTATTCGTCACACAACCTTCGCACTGTGCCGGGATAGTGGGCGAGGGCGGCCATGAGCTCACGGGTGCCTTCTTCGATGCGCTTGGCAATGACGATCTCGCCCTCGCGCGTGAGTAGCTCTACCGTACCCATCTCACGCATGTACATGCGCACGGGGTCTGTTGTTCTGCCAGCCTCGTTCTCTACAGCAGCAAGTGCTGCGGCTGCTTCAGCAGCTGCTATCTCATCGGCCGACCTATCTCCCTCTGTCAGGATCAGTTCGTCAGCGTCGGGCGCCTGCTCGAACACCTGAATGCCCATGTCGTTGATCATCTGGATGATGTCTTCGACTTGATCCGGCTCAGAAATATCCTGTGGGAGGTGGTCGTTAACTTCGGCGTATGTCAGGTAGCCCTGCTCTTTGCCTTTGGCGATAAGTGCTTTAAGGCGCGACTGCTGGTGCACTTTGTCGGTCATTCTTAACCCTGCGTTATTTGAGCGAAAATAAGTTCGCGATTCTAGCGTACGGAGAGGGGCTTCGGCCACGCGAAACAGTTGATTTGGTCACTATTTGGGCAATTTTTTGTTTTTTTCACCGCTGGGGCTAAGTTTCGGCTGAAATTTGACAAGAATCAAGTGCTTGTAGCCGCTGTTACGGCCATTCGTAGGGCAAGCGCAAGATCAGAGGCTGAGTCTAAGCAGTCAAAGGTTGCTCAAAAGTGATGCATAGAGAATGTGTGCATGGTGAATGTAGGCATGAAGAATTGATGTATACAGAATTGATGTATCAAGACACACTTAGTCTTTAATAGCATTGCAAACGTGCCACGCCCATAACAATAACAGGGCGTACGATAACAGGGTGTAAATAATGAGCGTAATTACGATTGATGCGATGGTCATTGGTGCCGGTGTCGCAGGGCTATATCAGCTCCACCGATTGAGAGAGGCCGGTTACACAGTTACCTGCGTTGACGCCGCACCCGATATCGGTGGCACCTGGCACTGGAACTGCTACCCAGGCGCTAGGCTAGATTCCCCCTCTTATACCTACCAGTACTGGTTCTCGGAGGACCTTTACAACGAGTGGGAGTGGTCAGAGCGATTCGCAACGCAACCGGAAATCAAACGTTATTTCAAATACGTGGCAGACAAGCTTGAGCTTTGGCCCGACATAGCGCTTAACACTCGGATTGCCAGCGCAGTGTGGCAGGAGAAGCAAGGTATTTGGTTTATAACCAGCGAGTGCGGTAAGACGTGGCACGCTCGTTATCTGATCAGCTGCATGGGTATGTTGTCGGCGCCTAACGCGCCGCTGTTCCCCAATCAAGACGCCTTCACCGGCACAGTACTGCACACCGCGCGGTGGCCCCAAGAAGGCATTGATCTTAGCGGTAAGCGCGTCGGTGTTGTTGGGGTGGGAGCAACGGGAATTCAGGTGATTCAGACTNTTGCNCCCGATGTTGAGCAGCTCTACGTATTCCAGCGCACGCCGCAGTACGCCGTTAAGATGAACAATCATCCGCTGACCGAAAAAGACCATGAATTTTGGCGCTCTCAGTATCCAACAATGCGACACTCTCTCCACACAACCTTTGGTGGTTTTGAATGGAATGTTCCTGANGTTGGCGTCGCCGCGGAAATGACTTCCGAAGAGCGCTTAGAGGTGCTCGAGGATTGCTGGCAGGACGGCAGTTTGAAAATGTGGGTTGGCACGTACCCGGAGGTCTTAGCCGATGANTCGATCAACGCGGAAGCCTCTGAATTTGTCCGCGCAAAAATACGACCGCGGATTAATGATCCGGCAGTTGCAGACAAGCTGATTCCTCAACACTATGGCTTTGGCACTTATCGGGTTCCCTTGGAAACCAACTATTACGACGCATTTAATCGGGATAACGTGCATCTCGTAGACGTGAAAGCCCATCCGATTGAAGCATTTACCCCGCATGGACTTAGGGTCGATGGGCAGGAGTACGCGCTTGATGTGCTCATTTTTGCAACGGGGTTTGATGCAGGCACTGGCGCGCTCTCTCGATTAGATATCCGAGGTGTAAACGGGCAATCTCTGGGTGAGCTTTGGCAGCGAGATATTCGTTCGACTCTCGGACTTCAAGTGCACGGCTTTCCGAATTTATTCACAGTAGCGGGCCCCCTTGCTCCCTCAACGGCGTTTTGCAATATGACTACCTGCTTACAGCAGCAGGTTGACTGGATCACGGACGCTGTTTTGTTTATGCGTGCGCAGGGGAAATCACAAATGGAAGCCTCTGCTGAAAAAGAAGAGGAATGGATTAAACACCACGACGAAGTAGCGGAAAGCACCTTGCTCATGAGCACCAACAGTTGGTACACCGGTGCCAATATAGAGGGAAAACCTCGGCGGCTGCTCTCTTACGTGGGGGGCGTAGGCGTTTACAAAGAGATTTGCGAAGATGTTCGTGCAAACGACTTTGAGGGATTTCACATAAGCTGAGTGGGTGTAAATCAACAATTAATTGTCGTTGGCAATGGCCGCACATTGTCAGCAAGCGCCACCACTGCCGATATTAGTTACATAGGTAAGTTAGCCGCGACCTGCGAGGGTGCGGATTTTCTGAGTTAGGGTGATGAGCTCACGCTTCTCATCACCGCTAAGTTCGGCGTAGTCTCGCGATTTCAGGTAGTCAATGCGTGTTCTTAGCTCTTCATTTTGTTGCATTTTCATGAGGCGTTCCATNANNGCGGCGAACAANGCCTCGCGACCTTCATCATCGTCGAGGGCTTCTTTACCCGCCAGTTCGGTTAATAGCTGCCCTTCAGGTGTGCCGTACCAAAAGCCGAGCAAGGCTGCGGTTGTCGTATCTGGATCGCTTTGAATTTGGGTTAAAAACTCTTTGAGTAAGAGGAGGTCGCGCCTGTCGACTGCAGGAAGACCATCGATGGCGACGTTTTGCGCCAGCGCTGGGTTCAATACTAAAAGCCCTAGTATTTTATGAATATCATTATTGGCCGTGGGAGTCAGGCTGTCATCGATTGTCTCTATGAACGGCGCATCTGCGGAAGAATCGCCACTGCCCAGTTCCATGCCATCGATATCTGCATAATGGTCTGAAAACGCTTCAGGCCTCGACAGATCGGAGTAGCTGTCTGTTTCGGAACTTGCGAGTTCGTTCATCGGTAATGCTGAGCCCTGGGAAGGACGACGGTTGTACTCGGACGCCGTGCTGTCGCGCTCGCTGGGTGCTTGCAGGCGTTTGAGGGAGTCGACATCAATACCCGTTCGCTCGGCAAGCGCCTGATACATTAACGTTTTGAACACGCCCTCAGGAAGCTGTTGTAGGTAGGGTGCAGCCACCTTAGAGAAGCGTGCGCGACCATCGAGGGTGGTTACATCAATACCTTGTTCGAGTTGATCAAAAAGGAAGACCTCGAGGGGCGAGGCCTGTGTAAACAAATGCTCGAGATGCCCTTGGCCTTTGGCGCGCACCAGTGAGTCTGGATCTTCGCCTTCTGGAAGGAACAAAAACCGCACCTGACGACCGTCTTGCATGACGGGCAACGCGGCTTCAAGGCCACGAAACGCCGCTTTACGTCCGGCTTCATCGCCGTCGAAACAAAAAATAACTTCGGGTACATGCCTGAAAAGTCGATCAAGATGAGCTTCGCTCGTCGCGGTGCCTAATGTTGCTACGGCGTAGTTGATACCGTGCTGGGCGAGGGCAATGACATCCATATAGCCTTCGACAACGACAATGCGTTCGAGGCTGCGATTTGCTTTGCGTGCTTGATAAAGTCCGTAGAGCTCACGGGACTTATGGAAGACAGGTGTCTCGGGTGAATTCAGATACTTGGGCTTGTCATCACCCAATACGCGGCCACCAAAGGCAATGACGCGACCTCGCGCATCGACAATGGGGAAGATAATACGGTCGCGGAATCGGTCGTACACTCGACCTTTATCATTTTTGACCAGCATCCCCGTTGTCATAAGTAGCTGTTGCTTCTCCTCGCTGTTACCCGCCGCAGCAATGAGATTATCCCACCCAGGCGGTGCGAAGCCGACGCGGAATAGTTTTGCGATTTCACCGCTTAAGCCGCGACTCTTCAGGTACTTTACGGCACGTTTTGCATCCGGGTGTTTGCGAAGGCTGTGCTCATAGAAGCGAGTAGCTTGCTCTAACTGCTCAAAGAGAGGGCGCTGGGTGTCCTGTCTCGACGCTTCGCCCGGCCGGCTTTCCTCTTTGGGCACTTCTAAACCGGCAGTTTGTGCGAGCGATTCCACCGCCTGAGGAAATTCTAACCGCTCGTAATCCATGAGGAAGCCGAGTGCGTTGCCTCCCGCGCCACAGCCAAAGCAGTAAAAGAATTGTTTGTCGGGATTAACGCTGAATGAGGGGGTTTTCTCATCGTGGAATGGGCAGCAGGCGGAAAAGTTCTTGCCCGTCTTTCTCAGCTTCACACGGCGATCGATCACCTCGACGATATCGACGCGATCGAGCAAGTCATCGATAAATCTTTGGGGAATTTTCGCCACGGGGTATCAGTTCTGCGTTGGGTCGTAGAGTTTACCGCGAAGGACGCAAGATGCCCACGCCGATCTAACGCGATGTCAGCCGCACGGTTACGGTCAGTATTAAGGGCGTTGAAGCTATCTTGTGACTCAGTCAGCGTCTCAGCGTATTTGCCGGCGACCTGTTTTAGCCCGTGAGCTTGGCTTTAATCAGCTTAGAGACTTCGCCCATGTCGGCGCGCCCTTGCAGCTTAGGTTTGAGCTGTCCCATCAGAGGTCCCATTGCCGCCATACCGGTCGCCTCTATTGAGGCTAACGCTTCGTCAATCAGAGCGGTGATATCGTCGGCGCTNAGTTGCTCTGGTAAAAAGCTTTGGATNACAANAATNTCNGCGTCTTCGACTGCGGCCAGCTCTTCGCGACCGGCGTCTCGGTACTGATTCGCGGAATCACGGCGCTGCTTGAGCATTTTGTCNAGGATCGACAGCGCACGATCATCATCGATCTCGATTCGCTCGTCGACTTCTACACGCTTGAACTCCGACTGAATTAATCGAATCGTTCCAAGGCGTGCTTTGTCCTTAGCCCTCATGGCGGCTTTCATTTCCGCCTTGACGGTGGCGACCAGTGTGGTCTCGTCGCTCACAAGTTGCTCCTTAGTACAGGCGCAGACGCTTACGGTTCTCGCGTGACATCTTCTTCAGATGACGCTTAACTGCCGCTGCAGCCGCACGTTTGCGTACTGTGGTGGGCTTTTCGTAATGCTCACGCTTGCGTACTTCAGCAAGAAGACCCGCTTTTTCACATGAGCGCTTGAAACGACGCAGTGCGACGTCGAAGGGCTCGTTTTCTTTAACCTTAACTTCAGGCATTCAGTTCACTTCCTGTTTTCGATTCTCGGACACACCAATAGCGGGGTGCCCTGGTAAAGGGGCGCGCAGTATAGGCGGCAATTGACCATTTTGCAAAGTGGTTCAACGTGTTAGTTTTGCCGCCAATTTAGCGAACTGTGAATGAAGGTGACCTTTTGCGCGTTTTGGGCATAGAAACAAGCTGTGATGAGACAGGAATCGCTCTGTACGACACCCAGAATGGGCTACTCGCGGACGCATTGTATAGCCAGGTGGCGGTGCATGCTGAATACGGTGGGGTGGTGCCAGAGCTTGCCTCTCGGGATCATATTCGCAAGACATTGCCGCTCATAGACAAAGTACTGGCTGATGCTCAGTGCACCAAGCGTGACATCGATGCCGTGGCCTATACCGCGGGCCCCGGGCTCGTTGGCGCGCTCATGGTCGGCGCGACACTCGGTCGATCTTTGGCGAAAGGGCTTGGCGTACCGAGCTTGGGTGTGCACCACATGGAAGGACATTTACTCGCGCCCATGCTGGCTGATGATCCACCTGCATACCCCTTTGTGGCGCTGTTGGTTAGCGGTGGTCATAGTCAGTTAGTCCGTGTCGATGGCTTGGGTATGTACACCTTGTTGGGGGAGTCTCTCGATGATGCCGCAGGTGAGGCCTTTGACAAGACTGCAAAGCTGCTAGATTTGCCTTATCCCGGTGGCCCTCATGTGGCCAAACTTGCTGAAAGTGGCGACCCTGAACGTTTTATTTTTCCTCGGCCCATGGTGAAGCACCCTGGGTTGGATTTGAGTTTTAGCGGGCTCAAAACACATACGTTAACAACGGTTCGACAATGCGTGGCGGAAACGGGCCTTACTGAGCAAGACAAAGCCGATATCGCCTGTGCATTTGAGCGTGCAGTCGTGGACACGCTAGTGATTAAGTGCCGGCGAGCGCTGAAACAGGAAGGGCTGAAGACCCTCGTCATGGCGGGGGGCGTGAGCGCCAATAAGCGCTTGCGTGAATCACTGGCCGCTAAGTTGGGGCCTGAGGGTATCGCAGTGCATTATCCATCACTGCGGCTGTGTACGGACAACGGCGCAATGATTGCCTACGCTGGGGCTCTTAGACTCGCTGCTGGTGAGCGAGACTGCGCTGACGCTGAAGTTCGTGCTCGTTGGCCTATGACTGAACTTTCAGCGCCGGAGGTGGCGTGAGCGATAAAGTATTCATTAACGGTTTACGAGCCGAGACAGTCATTGGCGTTTATGACTGGGAGCGTAAGATTCGCCAGCCACTGTTGGTCGATCTGGAGCTCGCTACCGATGTCGCAAAGGCCGCCGAGACCGATAGCATTGAACATGCGCTTGATTACGCGACGATTTCGAATCGCGTGGTACAAGAGGTTGAAGCGTCGTCCCACCAGCTGATCGAAACTCTTGGCGGAGCGCTTAGCCACAATGATTCGCAATGAGTTTGGCGTGTCATGGCTACGGCTGCGTATTACTAAGCCCACCGCGGTATCCAATGCAGAGGGCGTGGGCGTTATTATCGAGCGAGGCTCTCCCACTGCTGTGTCAGCAACACTCGAGTAACGTTTAGGCGAGACCGAGTCATCGCGTTTCACAGCGCTGCAGCAATCGCCGTTATTTGCCGCTCTTTAATCGCCGCGCCGAGAGCGGGGCCAGTTACACCCTCCTCACCGATATCGGCGGCGCTGACGCCTTTGGCGGCCTCACGTGCCGCACGGAGCATACTGACGCTTGGGTGAACGTCAGTAGCGACACCTTCTAACGCAGCTAACGTGTTCACAAAACCCTCAAAAGGTTCGTCCCTGCGCATCGCGTCAAGGCCCCTGAGTAAATCGAAGCAGCGGGCTGGATCTCTAAGCGCATTTTTAGTTTGGGGGCGGTATTCGCACACGCTGTGCGCCAACGCCTTGAAAAGCTTGGGCGCTTTTATGGCGTCGCAGGTTTTGTCGGCTTTTTCAGAGGTTAACGCCGATAGAAGCGCCGCCCATCGGCAATCGGCTCTGTCGGTGTGACAACAGGCTATGGCAAGACTGTCGATGCCGTTGGTCAGCGTAAGTGCGGGCATTAACGCCGCGAGTGCGCCACAGGCTTTTAATATTGCGAAATACACGTCTGCACCTTGCTCAGCGAGCGCGCGCTCCGTTTCGACCCAAATCCGCTCGATCGATAAATGAGCAAGCTCTCCCTGGGCGACAATGTCTTTCATCAGTGACAGGGTTTCGGGCGCCACGTTAAACCCCAGGTGCTTGTAGCGCGCGGCGAATCGCGCGACACGTAAAATACGCAGAGGGTCTTCAACAAAGTGAGGCGATACGTGTCGCAGTAGTCGCCTTTCAAGGTCTGCCTGACCTCCATAGGGGTCAATGATCCGACCGTCATCATCCATTGCCATCGCGTTAATCGTGAGATCGCGTCGCTCAAGGTCCTCCTCGAGCGTCACCGACGGATGGGCGTGAATCTCAAAGCCATGATACCCGCGACCAGACTTTCGTTCGGTACGCGCCAGTGCGTATTCTTCTTTGGTCTTGGGGTGTAAAAAAACCGGGAAGTCCTTACCNACCTGNGCAAAACCTTGGTCGAGCAGATCGCTNGGTGTTGCGCCGACGACNACCCAGTCGGTCTCGACATGGGGGTAGCCGAGTAGTGTGTCNCGAACAGCGCCGCCCACTTTAAATATTTTCATNATGGCAGGCTACGCCCATCAATATCGCATTGATAGCGCTTGCCCGTCTCCAGAGCGAGAAATGTCAATGAGCCTCCCCACACGCAGCCCGTATCGAGGCCGATACACTGTTTGCTAATGGTTTTTCCTTCGAGGGCGGCCCAATGGCCAAAAAACACGCGCTCGCGTTTTTTTAGTCGATTTGCATGGCTAAACCACGGGGCCACGTGCTCTCCCTGTATTTGCACTTTTCTTGGCTCTGTCGCTTTGCTTTTTAAATCAAGAATGCCACTGGTCGTGCAAAAGCGCATACGCGTTAAATAATTGGTTATTACGCGTAATCGCGAAAGTCCCATAATGTGGGGCGACCATTTTGCGGGCTCGTTACCGTACATGGCATGAAAGAAATAGTTGGCATTGGGGCCTTTAAGAAATTCTGTTACTTCGCCTGCGTAGGTTTCTGCCTCCTTGGCGCTCCAAATCGGCGGGATACCGGCATGAACTAAAATATTATCGGCTTCTCGATATAAAAGGGGTTGTTGTCGAAGCCAGGCGAGTAATTCTGGTGCGTCGGATGCTTCGAGAATATCGCTGAAATTATCAGAGTTACTCATGATGCCAGCGCCGGCATAGGTCGCTAAAAGATGCAGGTCATGATTACCCAGAACGACTTTGACGCAGGTCTTGTGCTCGTAAAACCAGCGCAACGTACTTAAATTATCGGGACCGCGGTTAATTAAGTCACCCACCGACCAAATAACATCATGATTCGGGTCAAAGTTGACGTGTTTCAGCAAGCCTTTAAAGGCCTTAAAACACCCTTGAATATCGCCAACAACGTAAGTGGTCACGGTATTCTCGCTCAGTCCATTAGTGTGTTTGCGAGTGCAACAAAGGTTGCGAGTTCCAGGGTTTCAGCACGGCAGCTAGGATCAATCCCCAGGCTCTCAAGAGCACTGTCGTCAAATACCCCTTTGAAATTGTTACGTAGCGTTTTTCTACGTTGCCCAAAGGCGAGTTGTACCACTTTAGCGAGCTTTTTCCGGTCGCACTTTGGGCGGTCTGCCGGCGCTTTGGGTGACAGTCGGACGATGGCCGATTGCACTTTGGGCGGTGGGAAAAACGCCTCGGGTGGCACATCGAATAAGTGGCTCACATCGCATTGATACTGGCTCATGATGCCTAGGCGCCCCCAGTGCTTTGAACCAGGTTTAGCCGCTAGCCGTTGGACCACCTCTAATTGCAGCATAAAGTGCATGTCTAAAATGCTATCGGCGGACTCGAGCAGTTTGAAAATAATGGGTGTGGAAATGTTATAGGGTAAGTTGCCAACGATACGTAGCTTTTTCCCATCGTCAGCGAGGCTCGAAAAGTCAAACTTAAGTGCATCGGCGCTGTGGAGCTTAAAGGTCGGGTATACGCTAAACGACGCCAAGAGCACGGTAATAAGGTCGCGATCGAGCTCAATGGCATCTAATCGGCAGCCACTACCGATGAGTGATTCCGTAAGAGCGCCTTGTCCGGGACCAATCTCTACCAGATGGTCGTCTGCGTGCGGTCTAATAGCCCGTGCGATGGCCTCAATGACACCGTCGTCTTGAAGGAAATTTTGCCCAAAGCGCTTTCTAGGGAGGTGTCCCGCCCGCGGCTGTTTCATGTGGGTTCTCTAAGTCGGGTGACTGGATCAGGACAGTTTGTACAGGATAAGGCGGCCATTGTCAGCCGCCTTACGTTTTTTACAGGCCGCTAGTTCTGCGGGTTCCTAATTGCCCCTGCAAATGTGCAATCGCTGGTGTCGATCCGGTGGAGAATAACGCAAAGGCGTTTCTTCGCTCGATCATTGGATCTTTGCGACTTAGTTAAGATCTCTGGCGGTTTGCCAAATGTCAGGCCACGCACGGAGCGCTTGCGCAAAGCGGCCACCGGCTTGGCGCACGCTGGCGAGCAATGCCGTCGTATCTTCTGCGTTAGCGCCAAGCATGTCATTGAGCGACGGCTCGTTTTTGAGGGCATCGAGAATCTCCTGATGGCCGCGCTGCAAATACTGAAACCATGTATCTGATTCGTAGTGCTCAGCCATTTGGAGATGCATTTCGAATTCGGCGAGTTGCCCTGCTTGAGCCTTTGCGAGCTCCACTCGACCAAAGTTAATGAGATCTTTTTGTCCAAGCTCTGCTAACTCTGCGATCGACTGTGCTATCCGCGCAAGACGCGTTGCAGGTGCAATACCCTCACTGAGATCGACATTGTCACCCAGCCAGCGGGTGAGTAGCGACATGCCCCCTTGAGCGGCGATTTCACCCCGCAAACTCCGTTGGCCTCGCTCTTCCAACGGAAGGTGAGTAATTGCCCAGTCGTTACTGAGTACCAGCGAGTCGGGGTGGAGAGTAGTCAGCATGAAAGCAAATAGGCTGTCTTCACCTCGAAAAGCAGGGAAGAAGGGCGGTAATAGTTCCGTGGCGTCATAGCCTGTTAGCTGGGACATCACGCCGTGTTTGGTGAGCGTGGGCCCCGTATAGCCGAGCCAGCAAGCTCGCGCATCCACAGTGGCGGATACGCCGGCGGGTGAGTCGAGCAGCCGTCCGATGCTTTCTGGATTCAAGCCGACAATCCAGTGGCCACTACCGGTGCCNGGATCGCCCCAGGTGCTGCACTGGGTTTTTAAAATCTTAGAGCTTGGGTTAAGCGTGCGCATGAAAGCACCGTTTGCACCCGCTAGTGCACCGGCAGGTAATTCGCCATGTAACAGCGATGAAATACCTTTGCTGAGCGGCATGCCGAGTTGGCGCGCTGCGAGATTGATGGGGTTATCAGATAGTCGTCGAGAATTGGCTAGCAGCTCATCCCGGCTTTCATAAAAGACGGCTTCCCTCGACTGTATGCTGCCAAAGTGTAAGCCTGAATTGGGCAGAGGCGAGCGAATTGCTTCACAGATGACATCGTCGTCGAGTATGACTGCGCGTTTGCCCGCACTGAGCAGCAATGCCAGGCTCCGTGAAATGCCATAGGTGGGCGCGGAACCCCACTCGCCTCGGCTAAGCAAAAAGTGTACTGAGTCGGCATGGTGTGGCGTGACGGCAATCAACCGGTCGATGAATTGCTCTCGCTCCGCCATACCGAAGTAGTTAAATGTGACAGTACCGCGTGCGTTACATGCGTTTACGAGTGCGGCGTTCTTCGCTGTGTTGGTCTCTTGGCGGGAGTCGTCAATGACACAGTAGCTCTCTGCAGCGCTGAGCCCTGGTGCGCTTTCAATGCTTGCGATAAGTCGCTCCAGAGCCTCGGGGCGGTCACACGTAATGATGAAGACCTTAAAGGGCGTTTGGGATGATGCAGTGCTGTCTTCGCTGAGCGTTTTAACCATGCTATCGGCGCTGCGCATAAGGCCCGCATCACGGATCTGCGCCAAAGTAGGGATCACCGGCTCAACTTGCCCGCCTAATTCAGGTAGAACGCGCACTAAGTACTCAGCGTGACCACGCAGCGTGCGAAAGGTTTCGCAGTGAGTCAGCACTATGCCCACCTCTGGACTAACGAGTAGCCGCTGACCGCCCACTCGATCGACCAACAAGGTCATGCCATCATTTAAATTCACGAGCTCTACCCCGGTAAAGCTCCACAAAGCTGGATCTTCAGGTACCTGAGGCTGGCTGGTCGTTGGTTGACTGGGCGAGGGCGCCTGCGTGGTACCCAGTGAATAAGAAAAATTGAACTCGGACATAATATTCTCAGTGGGTTGTACGAGAAATACAGTGGATAGCTTGTTGAATGGCGGCGATTAGGCTGCTTGCATGCGCTTCTCCCGTGCCCGCTAAATCGAGGGCAGTGCCGTGATCCACAGACGTTCTCAAAATGGGTAGCCCCAGCGTGATATTCACCGCTTCGCCAAACCCCGCGTATTTAAGCACAGGTAGGCCCTGATCGTGATACATCGCTAAATACGCATCGGTTTTCTGGCGCTGCAGTTGACTAAAAGCGGTATCAGCCGGCAATGGCCCTGATACACGCATACCTTGGGCCTGCAGTTTTGCGATGACAGGCTCGATTACCGCTTGCTCTTCGTGGCCTAAATGCCCGCCTTCGCCCGCATGAGGGTTTAGGCCTAAGACCGTAATACGGGGCGACTCAAACCCCCATTTGTCAATGAGATCTGTGTGCAAAATCGTAAGCGTTCGCTCGAGACCCATGGCCGTAATGGCATCGGCAACATCGCGCAGAGGGATATGGGTGGTAGCGAGAGCTACCCGCAAATCACCGGCTGCGAGCAGCATGACTACCTGCTCAGTGTCAGTCAGTTCGGCGAGAAATTCGGTATGTCCGCTAAACGGTATACCCGCATCGTTAATGACAGATTTTTGCACCGGCGCCGTGATCATGGCACCGGCCTCGCCGGTCTCGCACAGTGTGGCAGCCACGTTGAGTGTGGCGAGTACATAACTGGCGTTTTCCGCGTCGAGAGTACCCGGAATGGCATGTGTGCTGAGTGGTACATGAATGTAGCGCAGGGTACCGGCCTCGGTGGGGGCGGGCGTGCCACTGGTATTGGCGGGTATAAGACGTAGCGGCAGTTTCAGTGCGCGTGCGCGGCTTTCGAGGAGTTCTTTGTCGGCAATACAGATGAGCTCGGCGGGCCAATCTTGCTGGGCCGCTTTAATGACTATGTCAGGGCCAATGCCCGCAGGTTCCCCAGCGGTAATAACAAGGCGAGGGATAGTAATCGCGTGCGAGTGGGTACTCACTTGATATCGACGAACGCCTCTTCACGGATTTTGCGCAACCATGCGTCCAGCTCTTCTTCGTATTTTTGGTCGTGAAGATAGTTCATAACCTGTCGGCGGCGCATATCTTCGGCGATATTCTGCTCTCGTCGGCCGGTGACCTCGAGCACATGCCAGCCGAACTGGGTTTGAATGGCATCAGAGAGTTCACCCACTTCTGTTATCGCCATCGCGGCATCAAACTCAGGCACCATTTGACCAGGGGTAGTCCAACCAAGCTCGCCACCTTCTTGTGCTGAGCCAATATCGTCGGAGTACTCTTTAGCGAGAGCCGCGAACTCTTCGCCGTCGATGACGCGCTGGCGCAATGACAAGACGAGTTCTTTGGCCGCTTCATCGCTTAATATCTCGGTGGGCTTAACCAAAATATGCCGCACTTCGGTTTGATCAATCATTCGAGTTCGGCCGCGTTCATCCACTAAGTAGACCAGGTGAAAGCCCGCGCCACTCGCGACCTTGGCGGTTTCACCGGCGCTAAGTTCAGGCACTAAATCGGCGAACATGCTTGGGATATCGCCGATTTTACGCCAGCCCAGATCGCCGCCTTTGAATACGTAAGGTTCAATTACGGCAACGGCTTCTTGAAAGGGAGTGCCCGCGAGAATCGATGCGAGGATGCCGTCAACGAACGCCTCTTTTCTTGCTCGTTCTGCAGCAGAGTCATTTTTTGATACTTCAACGAGCGCCTGCACGACCCGAAACTCGGGCTGGGTCATGGCTTCACCTTCCTCGGTGCTCATAAAGTTATCAACTTCCTGTTCGGAGATTTGGATGCTTCGATTAACGTTACCCTGCTGCACGCGTTGCAGTGTGATCTCCTTCCGCACTTGCTCGCGCATGTTAATAAAGCTCTCACCTTGCGCTTCTACTTCACCGCGAAACTGTTGGAGTGTCAGACCGTTTTGTGAAGCCATTCGCTGCATGGCATCATCAAGTTGGGCGTCGGGTATGCGAATGCCGTAGCGATCGGCCAGCTGTAACTGAATGCTTTCTAGGATTAATCGATCTAGGGTTTCGCGCACTAGCGTCTCTTGGTCGGGCATTTCGACACCGCGGGCTTCGAGGTTCTGCGTGATCATAGCGAGTCGCTCGCGCAATTCACTCGAGAGAACAACATCGTCATCGACAATAGCGACCACTGAGTCGAGAGTTTCGACTTGTGCGGTGGCACCAGTTGCCACCAGCAACGCTGATATCAGCATTAAAAGGGCGGTTCGATAGAACGTTAGAAATGGCGTGTGCTTCATTAAAAAACTCATCTGTTCACTGGTCGGGGTTGCGTGTTGCGCTCCGTAGAACCGTAAGATTACTCTAACTCGGCGATCTGCTCCATGAAACTGTATGAGTAGTTACATAGGCGCTCGCAGGATGATCAAGAGCTGATTACTATGACTGCTCGTTCAACGGTCGTAGTGTTGATCAGAATACTATCAAAAGAGGTCGTTAAAAGGGTGATGATTATGTCGCGTTTACTGTCTGTATTGCTCGCACTGAGCGTTCTGGTAGCGGTGTCAAGTTGGGGAGAGGAAGAGAAAGTTCATACTTCTTACGCTGACATCATAAAGGAGAGCGACGCTCGAGAGGGCTTCTTGCCGCTGTACTGGCATGAGATGTCGGGCAAGCTTTATGCGCGAATCGTCGATTTCGAGCAGCCCTTTATTTACTACAACAGCTTATCGCAGGGCGTGGGTTCCAACGACCTAGGGTTAGACCGAGGGCGATTAGGTGAGACCCATCTCGTACAATTTGAACGTGTCGGTCCCAAAGTGTTGCTAATAGCGCTTAATACCCGCTACACCGCGACGTCTGACAGTGTGGCTGAGCGTCGCGCGGTCGATGAGGCTTTTGCTCGTTCGATACTTTGGGGCTTCGAGGTCGCAGCGGAGTCTACAGACACGGCAGAGGGCGTGCTCATTGATGTCACGACGTTTGCTTTGCAAGATAACTTTGGAATCAGTGAGCAGCTTGAGTCGTTAGATGAGGGAAAGTACAGCCCTGACATCACGCGTTCGGCCATTAACTTAGCGCGTACGAAAGGATTCCCAGATAACTCAGAAATCGATGCCTTGGTTACCTTTACTGGCCAGGCTAAAGGCAAGTACTTACCGACGGTCTCGCCGAGTAACGCCAGTGTGACTGTTAATTTACATCATTCTTTCGTGCGCTTGCCAGATGAGGGATACACACCGCTACCGTATGACCCGCGAGCGGGGTTCATTGACGGTGGGCAGCGTTTCATGGACTACGCGGCGCCACTCGGAGAGCCCGTGGAGCGCAGCTATGCGTGGCGGCATCGACTGGAGAAGCAAGACCCCAATGCGGCCATGAGCAAGCCGATAGCGCCCATTGTCTATTACGTCGATCCTGGCACTCCTGAACCCATTCGCAGTGCCCTCATTGAAGGTGCATCGTGGTGGAATCAAGCCTTTGAAGCCGCGGGTTATATTGATGCCTTTCAGGTGAAATTATTGCCTGATGGTGCAGACCCAATGGACGTGCGCTACAACGTTATTCAGTGGGTGCATCGCTCAACGCGGGGCTGGTCTTATGGTTCTAGTATTCGAGATCCGCGGACCCAAGAAATTTTGAAAGGTCATGTGACCTTAGGATCATTGCGAGCCCGTCAGGATTACATGATTGCCGAGGGCCTGTTAGCCCCTTATGGTGAAGATTCCGACGCTGACGCCGGCAAGGCGCAGTTGGAAGCTTTTGTATTAGCACGTATTCGCCAGTTATCGGCTCACGAAGTCGGCCACACTATTGGGTTGGCACATAATTTCGCTGCGAGCACCAACGATCGCGCTTCGGTGATGGATTATCCGTATCCGTTTGTGACGCTCAGTGACGATAACCGCGTTGATGTGTCTAACGCCTATGCGGTGGGTATTGGGGCATGGGATAAGCGCGCCATTACTTGGGGCTATTCAGATTTTCCTGAAGGGACTGATGACGCGGCTGCGCGTAAAGCCGTTATGGCGGAAACCATTGCTATGGGTTTGAGCTACGTAGAGGGAAAGCACGCCCGTGCCGATAGCTTTGCCAGCAGTGGTGGGGCGTGCCATAGCCGCGGAGCGCTTTGGGATAACGGCGAAGACCCCGTCGAGGAGCTTAAGCGGCTTATGGCACTGCGTCGGGTTGTGCTTGATCAATTTTCAGCGGCTGTGATTCAACATGGTGAGCCCATGGCGCGGATTGAAGAAGTCTTGGTGCCCGCCTATCTAATGCATCGGTATCAACTCAAAGCGGCGGGTACGGTCTTAGGCGGTCGGGACTTTGTTTATGCTTTGAAGGGCGATGGGCAAGTACCGACAGCTATTGTCGACGACGGTAAACAGCTTAACGCGCTAGACGCACTGCTGGCGACGCTACAATCCGACGCCTTGCGGCTGTCCCATGAGCTTATTGCTCTTATTCCACCGTCGCCACCACTCACGGGTAATCGGCGCGAGCAGTTCCCCCGCGATACCGGTTACTTGTTTGACCCAGTGGCCACAGCAGGCAGTGCGGCAGAGTTGACCTTACAGGTGCTGTTGGACCCAACACGTGCGGCGCGACTTAATCGGCAAGGTATTTTAGATAACGATCTTCCTGATTTTTCACATGTTCTAGACACGTTGCTACGAGCGACGTGGGAATCTAAACCCGCGCGTGACGCTTATACCGCGCAGCTGCAGCAAAAGGTGCAGCAGTTGGTGGTAGAGAAATTAGCGGCGCTCATGGCAAACCCCAAGGCGAGTACAGCGGTGCGCAGCCAGGCGTTTGAAGCGTTGAGCTCGCTGCATGGCTGGCTATCTGATCGCTTGTCGAGTGGACGGAAAATTGACAGTTGGCAAGCACATTATCGCTACAGCGCCGCGCGCATTGATGCTCTGATGACCGCTGATGAGCCGTTTGCAAGCTCGACGATGGCGGTGCCGCCGGGTTCGCCGATTTAACCTAGCGCCTCAGGAACTGAGGCTTTGATAAATGGGGCCCTGATAAATGGGGCTTTGATAAACGGGGCTCTGATGAACGGGGCTCTGATGAACGAGGCTTTGATCAACGGAGCTGTGATAAACGGAGCTTCTGGGGCATGCGGTCAATAACGATCGCGAAAGCCGCGGATCATGTCGTTGAGGAGGTTGTCTACACGGCCGCCGAACCCGCCCATGCCTTTCAGCACGAATTGGAATTGCAGGGCGTTTTCTCGGTCGAGATTGGGGTCGAATAAATCAGAGGCGGTTACATTCCCGTCGGTGTCTACGTAGCGCATGTAGAGCACCCGGAATTGCCAGCAACAATCGTCGTACTCCAGTCCAACCATATCCTCTACGGCTTGGGATGCCTCTAGCGAGTATTCGAGTGCACCAAACACCCGCCAGTTATCATTGATAGGGTAGTAAGCAGAGATGTTGGCCTGCTCGGTCACAGGTCGATTAGCTAATGACGGTGGCGGTTCTCTCAACGTGTAGCCCACGTTGAAGAAACTGCCCTCGTCGGAACGGTAGCCCACTTGGATACTCGCGGCGTCAAAGCTGCTGTCTTCGGTGTCGTAGAGTAGGCTTGAACGGACATCCCAATGCTCACTGGGTAACCAATTGATTTCTGCGGCGATCGGGGAGCTATTCTCTGTGAGCGATGGGTCAACGCCTTTGAGACGCACCCGACGATCCTTAAGATAATAGATTTGGCCAATACTTGCGTTTAGGCGCTCGCGACCATCACTGTCCGCAAAGAAGCGTGTGGTAACACCTAAGGAGATCTGATTCGCATCATCGAGCCGGTCATTGCCTGAAAAGCGCGTATCGCGATACAGCTGGTTGTAGCTGAAGGTTAACTCGGCACTGTCAAAATCGGGTTGGCCTGTCTGCTCATCATATTGGCTATACAAATAAAACAATCGCGGCTCTANAGTTTGNGTCATTCCTTCACCAGCAATGGTNAAAGNACGTTCAAACACCANGCCCGCGTCAACACTCGCCACACCAGAGCCTGCGCTAGGCTTTTGGTCTTGAAGTGCGGGTGAATCCTTCAAATCGTAATCGAGCTGCCGGTATTTTACGGTGGGCTTCACAAAGCCATAAATCCAATTCATTGGGTATGCGAGCCCAATCTCACTATAGAGTCGTTGACCGGTGACGCGTTCACCGTCTGCATCAAAGTTGGAGTACTGCGCCAATGCGATGGGCTGAAGCCCCGCCCAATCTGCGTCTCCGCGCCATTGCGCTGTGATTTGGGGCAGTTTTTTGTAGTCGTTACGAATATCGTCAGCGAGGCTCTGGAATTCTTGTGCCTGAACACTCACGACCCAATCTTCACCTAAGTAGTCGACTTGGCCCAGTTGCATGAGTGCTGTTTGACGCTGGGTGCTTAGACTTTGGTTATCTAGATCACGAATGTAATCGGGGTCACTTACCCGCGTATAGTCAATGCGAGTGCGCCAGCTGTCACCCAACGAACCGCGCTGAGTAACGCCGATCAGCCAGCGCTCNCCATCGGTACTATCGATCTCATCTCGGTACTTTTTGTCACCGCTGAGGTACGCACCGGTAACATCCCAAAAGCCGACTTTATTGCCTAAATAGCGGCCGTTTAGCTGGTGATTAAGGCCGCGCTCACCAATGTAGCGGGGCGAGTAAGTAGCGTCATAGTTGGGCGCTAAATTGAGATAAATAGGTACCGTGACGTCGAGTCCGCCACGAGTATCGGAGCCAATGTCCGGAAACAGTACGCCTGTCTTTCGCCTATCGTCGATGGGGAACTGAATCCAAGGCACGTAAAATACTGGGATATCGCCAATATAAAGTTTGGCATGACGCGCTTCGCCAATGCCACTATCGGGCTCGAGCACGATGTTGTCACTGGTGAGGTGCCAGCTAGGGTCGTCAGGGGCACAATAGGTCATACTGCCTTTATCTATCGTGACGTGTCCTTGCGCATTACGCTCCAATTGCATTGCAGAGCCGCTTAGCTGATTTTCATGCAGTGCAAAGTGAGCGTTTGAGACGGTGGCCTGTTGTTTGGCGTTGTCATACGTTGCTCTATCACCGATAAGCACGAGCCCCGGTTCTCGCAGCGTGACATGACCTTCTGCGATACCCGTTTGCTGTGCACGATCTAAGCGCACTTTATCGGCACGGATATAGCGACTGCCTTGCTTGACTGAGACATCTCCCTCGAACACCAGCTCTTCTTCGGTGACGTCCGAGTCTTCTGCGCTTACTTCCATATTGGCGCTTAAAGGGTCAACGTTCGGACTGCCAGCTAAGGGATCGACAAAAGCACCTTGGCATTGCCTGCAACGCAAGTCTCGGTCGGTACTGGGGATAACTTCAATGGGCTGCCAGTCGAGTAGGGCGCCAACGCTGGTCTCTTCTAGTACTAAGTCTTCATCAGCATAAGCGCAACAGGACGCCAGCAACCCGATGACCACGACGAGTGGCTTAAGTGGCAAGTGGGGTGGGCGCTGTTGAGTAAAGTCGGGCACTGGTAGGGTCGCTGATGTAAGCAAAGTCACGGCTGAAGGATGTTGATCATACCTTATTGCGGGTTGAGCTAGTATTGGCAGTAGCGTGGGTTAAGGCGCTAGTTCTTTTCGGGTATGATAACGAGTGTATTACCTGCAGATTAATGCGGTGAGTCCGTGGTGAATTGCGGCACTTAGGCTATTGGAGCGCTGGTGTTTATCCATTCTGCTGCGTGCTGGTTAGCAATCGAGGATCAGAGTCAGTGTTGATGAGTTTGATATTGCAGGCAGATACGTAATCTATGTCTAATGTTGGAGTTGAGTTATTGCATGGGCCACGATGAAGAGCTCTACGCATGGGTTAGACAGCAGTTTCCCAGCAACGCTCAAGGATTGTCTATTGCACTAATTGCAGGGGACGCGAGCCCTCGCCGTTACTACCGTGTTAAAGCCGATACCAGTGACGGTGGTGTGGATAGCGATGTAAAAACCGGTGCAGATAACGGTGTAAATAGCGTTGTAAATCTCAGTTCCGATTCTACTGTTAGTTGGATAGCCGTTTTGTCACCGCCCTCGGAGAAATTTGCTGAGTTCATCCATGTGCATGGACTGCTTGCTAGAGCCGGGTTGCGCGTGCCAGCATTATTGGCCGCTGATTTGGAGCGGGGTTTTATGCTCCTCGAGGACCTCGGTGATACACAGCTCTTGGCAGTGTTGACGGATTCGACAGTGGCATCTTTGTATACGCAGTCGTTAGCAATGTTAGTTAACACAGCGGGTATTCCAATCGAACAGGCGCAGTTACCTGTTTACGACGTTCGTCTACTTAAGCAGGAGCTCGACCTATTTCCAGAGTGGTTTATGGCGCAACTGTTGAGTGGGCCGCTTCTAGAGGAGTCGCGAAAGGTATTTGATACCTTTTCTGACTATTTAATCGCGAGCGCGACCGGCCAGCCTCAGGTCGTGGTGCATCGCGACTTCCATAGCCGCAATTTGATGCTTCTGGAAAACAACGCGATAGCGACAATAGATTTTCAAGACGCGGTGATTGGACCTGT
>JGI26088J50261_1000483_pt1 | contig 23614 bp, 20 predicted proteins | sample SaaInl1SG_22_DNA_FD_50261 | JGI IMG/M metagenome (IMG submission 50261)
CCCTGACTATTGCCCCTGAACGCCGATAATTATCAGGGCTCAACCTGCCAGGGGGGCGGCGTTTTGGCAAAAAAGGCGGCAATCCCTTTTTGGGTTTCCTCGCTTTCCCAGCAATCAGCAAGATGTTCAATGGCAGAGACTATCTGGCTGTCCAGATCGCTTGCGGTTATTTCCTGAACCATTTGTTTGGCCAGTGCCATCGCGCCAGGCCCGGCAGANAGCGCGGTTTTAACCTCGGCTGCCACGCATTTATCCAGCGTATCAGCGGTTGCCACGATGGATACCAGCCCCAGATCTGCTGCCCTCTGGCTNGACATTAAAGAGCCGGTAATAAAAACAGACCGTGCCGCTGCCCCGCCAATTTTGGCCATTACAAAAGGGCCAATGGTGGCCGGTATCAAACCCAGTCTGGTTTCGGTCAGCGCAAAGCGGGCATCCTCCACCGCAATGACAATATCGGCCACTGCCATCAGCCCCAGACCGCCGCCAAAGGCCTGGCCCTGCACTCTGGCAATAACCGGCTTTGGCAAATCGTGAAAGGCTTTCAGCATCATGGCCAGCCTGGTTGCCTCGGCCATTTTGCCAGCACGGTCGGCATCTTGCTGGGTCTTCATCCATGCCAGATCCGCCCCGGCACAAAAGCTGGGCCCTTCTGATTTTATCAGCACCAGACGGATAGCCTCCTCGGTGCGGATATGTGCNGCAGCAGCGGTTAATTCGGCAATCATTTCTGCATTAAAGGCATGATGCCGCTCTGGCCTGTTAAGAGTTAGGGTAGCCAGACCGCGCGCCTCTATTTCAAGGATGATGGTGTTAAAATTTATCGTCATATTCCAACTATGCCCCTTTATGCTTTTGGCTCTAATCTAATAAGCACCATACCATCATTTGCGGTTTCCCCAACAGCGCTGTAAATGGCCTGAACTCTGCCGTCACACGGGGCGCTCAGGGCATGTTCCATTTTCATCGCTTCCATTCTTATCAGCACATCGCCCTTTGTCACTTCCTGTCCTTCGGCACATTCCAGAACCGTAACAACCCCTGTCATAGGGGCGGTGATACTATCGCCGCCTGCCNGATCATTGGCAATATCGGTTGCATCCATACGGGTGATACGAAAATTGGCATCGCCCATATCCACACTGATCTGGCCATGGCGGTCAAGCCATTTAAGGGCAATGCTTTGCCCGTTTATCCGGGCGGTTAATGCGNCCCTATCCTGGTGCAGGATATCTATCAGCTGATCTGCCTTGCCGCCCGTGATACGCAGCGTTTGCTCNGAGAGATAAAAAACCTGCCTTTCCATTAGTGCCTCGGCAAAATAAAAACATAGCCGATAGCTGGCCTGTCCCCACAAACGCCAGCCCTGCCCCTCACCTATGCCGCCATCAGCACAAAGATGCACAAGAGCCAGCAAATCCAGATCAAAATCATTTGGCGACATACTGGCATTTAACCCGTCCAGATGACGGTCAATCCAGCTTGTATCTATTTGCATGGCCGCCACATCCGGGTGGCTGGCCAGCACCGCCAAAAATCGCAAATTGGTAATTGTACCCAGAATATGGGTTTCACACAGGCCGCGTTGCAGGGCAGAAAAGGCTGCGCTTCGGGTCGGCTGATGGGCAATAATTTTAGCGATCATCGGATCATAATAGGCACTGATAGTATCGCTGCTTCTTATGCCATGATCGATACGGATATTTTGCGGGAAAGACACCTGATAGATAGGCCCCGGGGCTGGCAGAAACCCGGCACTGGCATCTTCGGCATAAAGCCGGGCTTCCAGCGCATGGCCGTTGATNTTAATCTCCTCCTGACGCACAGGCAAAGGCGCGCCGGAAGCGATTTTTATCTGCCATTCCACCAGATCAAATCCGGTGATCATTTCTGTTACGGGATGCTCGACCTGCAGGCGGGTATTCATTTCCATAAACCAGAACCCGTCTGGCCGCAGCCCATCCCTGCCATCCACAATAAACTCAACTGTCCCTGCCCCGCGATAGCCGATCGCCTGTGCAACTTTTATCGCCGCCTTTGTCATAGCTGTTCTGGTTTCCGGCGTCATNTCCGGGGCAGGCGCTTCTTCGATGACCTTTTGATGGCGTCTTTGCAAGCTGCAATCGCGTTCAAATAAATGCACAAGATTTCCATGATGGTCGGCAAATATTTGCACCTCTATATGGCGCGGCCGGGGGATATATTTTTCTATCAAAACATGGTCATCACCAAAACTTGCCGCCGCCTCGCGCTTGGTCGATTTCAGGGCGTCGATAAAATCTGCCGCTGCCTCTACCCGTCGCATCCCCTTGCCGCCGCCGCCTGCCCGCGCCTTTATCATCACAGGAAAGCCGATGTTGCAGGCCTCGGCATAAAGGATATCTTGTGTTTGTTCTNCCCCATNATAGCCGGGCACGACCGGCACACCGGCATCGGCCATTAACTGTTTGGCCTTATCCTTTAGCCCCATCGCGCGAATAGCCTCTGCCCCGGGCCCGATAAATATTAATCCGGCGCTGGCAACCGCCTCGACAAATTCCGGATTTTCAGAAAGAAACCCATAGCCGGGATGGATAGCCTCTGCTGCGTGTGATTTGGCCGCCGCCAGAATTTTGGCCTGATCAAGATAGCTTGTCGCCGGGCTATCGCCGCCAATATAAACTACCGCATCAGCCATCAGCGCATGACGTGCCTGTTTATCCGGATCAGAGGCGATAGCGATGGTGCGAATCCCCATCTTCTTTGCAGTGGCAATAATCCGGCAAGCGATTTCCCCGCGATTGGCAATTAAAATGCTGCTGATCATTGGATAAATCCTTGCTGTTTGCGGATGATTTTTTCTGCCTGTTCCACCATTGAGGCAATAATTTCTGCGGCGGGCTGAATATCGGCTATCAGGCCGGTCGCTTCGCCAACAAAAACATTTGCCATATCTATATCCCCCGCCTCCCACGCTTTTTGATATTGCGGGATGATGATATCGATTTTCTCTGCCAATTCGGCTTCGCGGCCATGCCATTTATCGATGAAATCATTGGCAAGGACACGGGCTGTAAACCCTTCTGGCCAATCGCGCTGGCGGGCCATATCCATCACCGTGGAACGGATAGTCTGATCGCCAGTAGCCCTTATTGCGGCATCCTGCATATTGGGATGAACAAGGGCTTCTGTTGCCGCCCAAAAGCGCGTACCGACCAGAACCCCGTCCGCCCCCAGACCAAGGGCTGCGGCCAGACCCCTGCCATCTGCTATCCCGCCTGCNGCACAAAGGATAGNCTGGCTGCCCAGGCGGTATATGTGATCAGCGATTTCNGGTACCAGGGTAAAGGTCGCCCGTTTCAGGCCATGCCCGCCCCCCTCTGCGCCTTGGGCAATGATAATATCTGCCCCCTGATCAAGGGCGGCCAGNGCATCCCCCACCGTTTGAACCTGCGCGATAAGCGGAATATTGCGCGCTTTTATCTTGCCGGCAAANGGCGCAATATCGCCAAAGGACAGCATNANAGCNNTGGGATCATGGCCCAGTGCCTTGTCCAGCAAATCGCGATGTTCGGCCAGTGACCAGCTGATAAAACCGCACCCGACCGCATTATTACCCGCCGCGCGAAACTGATCCTCCAGCCAGTCTGACTGGCCATAGCCGCCACCGATAAGCCCCAGCCCGCCAGCACTATCTACCGCTGCGGCCAGCTTGCCGCCTGCTGCCAGTGCCATGGGCGCCTGTATGATGGGATGTTTGAGGCCAAGCCTTTGTGTAAGCGGGGTGCAAATCATAATACCCCCCCCTTACATTCTAAAGACAGGGAAAATAGTGTCTTCTATCGGGGCATTGGCCGCAGCCGATAAAGACAGGGCAATCACCTTTCTGGTATCGCATGGATTGATAATGCCATCATCCCAAAGACGGGCAGAGGCATAAAGCGGGTCACTTTGCGTCTCAAACTGATCCAGAATGGGCTGTTTAAATTCTGCTTCTTCTTGCTGGCTCCAGTCCCCGCCCTTGCGCTCTATGCCCTGGCGTTTGACCATCGCCAGAACTCCGGCTGCCTGCTCGCCGCCCATCACTGCAATTTTGGCATTCGGCCACATCCACACAAATCGGGGGCCAAAGGCACGGCCACACATACCATAATTGCCTGCCCCGTAAGAGCCGCCAACAATCACCGTTATTTTAGGGACATTGGCAGCCGAAACCGCCGCGACCAATTTTGCCCCATCCTTGGCAATNCCGCCTGCTTCATATTTTGATCCCACCATAAAGCCGGTGATGTTTTGTAGAAATAATAGCGGGATTTTGCGCTTGCAACATAGCTCGATAAAATGCGCCCCCTTTGTTGAACTTTCTGAAAACAGCACCCCGTTATTGCCGATAATGCCGATAAGCCGGCCATCAATATGGGCAAAGCCGGTGACCAATGTTGTCCCGTAACGCGGCTTGAATTCATCAAAATCGGAATCATCCACAATCCGCGCAATTACCTCGCGGATATCAAAGGGCTGTTTGGGGTCAGCTGGAATAATCGCTTCCATATCCCGGGATGCATAGGCTGGCATCATGGGCAGGCGGCTTTGTGCCTGTTTGTTATGATGACCCAGATTGCTGACCATCTGGCGTGCCAGNGCAAGGGCATGATCATCATTTTCTGCCAGCAGATCTGCCACACCGGAAAGCCGTGTATGGGTATCGCCCCCGCCCAGCGTTTCGGCATCCACTTCCTCGCCTGTGGCCTGTTTNACCAGAGGCGGNCCTGCCAGAAAAATCGTGCCCTGATCGCGCACAATAATGGTCTGGTCGCTCATCGCCGGTACATACGCCCCGCCTGCGGTACAAGAGCCCATCACCACCGCGATTTGGGCAATGCCCCTGGCGCTCATCCGTGCCTGATTATAAAAAATACGGCCAAAATGATCGCGGTCAGGAAACACCTCGTCCTGATTGGGCAAATTTGCCCCGCCACTATCCACCAGATAAATACATGGCAGGTTATTTTCTTCGGCTATTTCTTGTGCACGCAGGTGTTTTTTCACTGTCATGGCGTAATAGGTACCGCCCTTGACCGTTGCATCATTACACACAATCATACAGTCACGCCCCGCCACACTGCCAATGCCGGCAATTAGTCCGGCCGCCGGAATATCCCCGCCATAAAGGCCATGGGCGGCAAAAAGNCCAATTTCCAAAAACGGCGTTCCGGGGTCAATCAGCCCGTCAATCCGCTCACGTGGCAAACGNTTTCCGCGCGCCAGATGGCGGGTACGCGCGCCCTCAGACCCGCCCTTAATGATAGTCGCTGCCACCTTTTCAATNCGCTCGTAATGCTGGCGATAGGCAGCGCGGTTGGCTTTGGCTTCGGGGCTGTTCGGGTTCAGTGTCGAGGCAAGGCGGGTCATTTAGGCTGTCTCGTTAAATAATTCGCGGCCGATAAGCATCCGCCTGATTTCAGATGTACCTGCCCCGATTTCATAGAGCTTGGCATCGCGCAATAACCGGCCTGTCGCATAGTCATTGATATAGCCATTACCGCCCAGACACTGGATAGCTTCAAGGGCGATTTGCGTGGCTTTTTCGGCGGCATATAAAATACAACCGGCTGAATCCTTTCGGGTGGTCTCGCCGCGATCACACGCAGCCGCTACCGCATAAACATACGCCCGGCACGCATTCATGGTGGTGTACATATCTGCCAGCTTGCCCTGCATCAGCTGGAAAGTGCCGATGGGCTGGCCAAATTGTTCCCTGTCATGCACATAAGGGACAACAATATCCATCGCTGCGGCCATAATGCCCAATGGCCCGGCAGCCAGCACCACACGTTCATAATCCAGCCCGGACATAAGCACATTCACGCCCTTGCCTTCCTCGCCCAGAATATTTTCAAAGGGCACTTCACAATTATCAAANATCAGCTCGGCAGTGTTTGACCCGCGCATCCCCAATTTATCCAGCTTCGCCCCTACTGAAAATCCTGTCATATCACGCTCAATCATAAAGGCGGTGATGCCGCGCGGGCCGGCATCCATATCTGTTTTGGCATAGACAATCAGGGTAGAGGCATCCGGGCTGTTGGTAATCCACATTTTACTCCCGTTCAGAACAAAGCGGTCATTGCGTTTTTCTGCCTGTAATTTCATCGATACCACATCCGAGCCTGCCCCNGGCTCAGACATGGCCAGAGAGCCAACATGTTCGCCGCTGATTAATTTGGGCAAATATCGCGTTTTTTGTTCAGGCGTTCCCCAGCGTGCCACCTGGTTAACGCATAAATTGGAATGCGCCCCATAGCTTAATCCAACCGATGCGCTCGCCCGGCTGATTTCCTCTATAACAACACAATGTGCCAGATAGCCCATTTCCGCCCCGCCATCTGCCTGGCCAACCGTGATGCCATGCAGGCCCAGCGCCCCCATTTTTTCCCACAGATCATTTGGAAAGCTGTTAGTCTTATCTATCTCATCCGCGCGCGGGGCAATTTCTTCACGGGCAAAGCGGCGCACTGTATCCCGGATGGCGTCAATCTCTTCGCCGAGATTAAAATTCATAACTGCATTAAACATGAAAAATACTCCTTGCTCTTAAAGGCTGGCACCGACAGATCCCAGGACAAGACGGCTATAACAGGTTTCAATTTCCGGCTGNTTTAATCTGCCCTCCGGGCTATACCAGTTAGTGATGCCGGTCAGCATCGATAAAATGGCCATCGCGGATATGGCCGGGTCAATATCGCTGAATGCCCCGCTTTTCAGTCCGGTTTTCAAAATCTGTCGCAAGATTTCTTCATACTGGCTTCTCAACGCATTGATCGCGGTAAAATGTTCGCTATCGAGCGAGCGCAATTCCATATAGCTGAGGAAAATTTCTGCAGCGCGGGGAATGTGATAACGGATATGAAAGCGGGCAAAATGATCCAGCGCNCGCACAGGGTCATCGGGAAAATCCTCCGCCCCAATGGCCNCCAGCAANGCGCTCATATGGCGGGTCAAAAGCCCGGCCAGCAAATCCTGTTTGGTCGGGGTNTAATGGTAAAGCGCGGCCTGATTTACCCCAACATCACCGGCTATCTGGCGCATGGAAACCGCAGCATAGCCATAACGCGCAAAAAGATTGCGCGCCGCCGAATAAATTTGCGCTTCGGTATCCTGACTGGTTGTGCCTGCTTTGCGTGCCATTTTTTTAATTAACTAAACGTTCATTTAATTAATTATCCACACATCAGCCCTGCCTGTCAATAAAAAGCGTTTGGCGGCTAGGGGTGCAGGTTTAATGCCTTTATCATCTCATCGCGCATCATAAATTTTTGCGGCTTGCCCGTAACCGTCATCGGCATGGCGGTAACAATACGGATATATCGCGGAATTTTATAATGGGCGATTTCATCTGTGCAAAAATCGCGAANATCCTCTTCCGAGGCGGCCATACCCTTATTTAAAATGATATAGGCACATAGCTCTTCGCCATATTTTTTATCNGGCACACCAAAAACCTGTACCTGTTGAATGGCAGGGTGACGATAGAGAAATTCCTCTATCTCGCGGGGGTAAATATTCTCGCCGCCCCGTATCACCATATCTTTTAGCCGGCCCGTAATACGCGCAAAGCCATTTTCATCCAGTGTGGCNAGATCCCCGGTTCGCATCCAGCCATCTTTTGTGATAGAGGCCTCGGTTTTTTCGGCTTCTGCCCAATAGCCATGCATCACCGAATAGCCTTTTGTCCACAGCTCGCCTTGCTTGCCAACAGGCAGGATTTCTCCTGCCTCATCAACAATTTTNACGCTTACATGGGGGTGAATGCGGCCAACGGTCGATACCCGCATCTCCAGCCGATCATCGGGGTGAGACTGAAAAGAAACCGGGCTGGTTTCGGTCATGCCATAGGCAATGGTAATTTCCCTTAAATTCATTTCTTCGGTGACGCGCTTCATCACTTCCATCGGGCAGGGCGCGCCGGCCATAATGCCGGTACGCAAACTGCTAATATCAAACTGGCTGAAATCTTCATGATCCAGCATGGATAAAAACATGGTCGGCACAGAATAAAGGGCGGCACATTTTTCTGCCGCAATGGCTTTTAGAGTGGCCAGCGGCTCAAAGGCTTCGCCCGGAAACACCAACCCTGCCCCGATAGCCACACATCCCAGCGACCCCATCACCATCCCGAAACAATGATATAGCGGTACAGGAAGGCAGAGCATTTCGCCCTGTTGCAAGCCCATCCTTTCCACCGTAAAGCGCCCATTATTGATGATATTGGCATGGGTCAATGTCGCCCCTTTTGGCGCGCCGGTTGTCCCGGAGGTAAACTGAATATTGATAGGGTCATGCCGGTCAAGCTGCGCCCCTATTTCCTTGGCCTTTTCAATTAACCTNNCTGTTGCCAGCTGCATCAGATTTTGCGTGGTCATCATGCCCGGACGGTCGCCCCTGCCCATATGGACAAGATGTTTTAGATGCGGCAATTTTGCCAGGCCAAGCGCCCCGCCTGTATGGCTGGCCAGCTCCGGGGCAAGGTCTTCTATCATCGCAATATACTGGCTGGATTTAAAATGTTCGGCCAGCATCAACACACTGACCTCTGTTTTGTTCAGGGCATATTCCAGCTCTGCCCGGCGATAGGCCGGATTGATGCTGACCAAAATCGCCCCTATCTGGGCAGAGGCATATTGCAATACCACCCATTCCCACCGATTAGGAGACCAAATCCCGACACGGTCACCCCGTTCAACCCCGAGCGCCAGCAATCCAGCGGCCATCTGCAAGGTTAATCCATAAAATTCCTGATAGCACCAGCGGATATTTTTATCCGCAAACACTACCGCCATTTGGTCTGGCAAGCGTTGGCTGGTGGCCGCCAGCAATTCAGGGATAGTTACCTCTAATAGAGGCGGCTCTTGCGGGCCTNTGACGATAGATTTTCCGCCCTGCGGTCTAAGTGCATCAGCAAATGATACCATCACCNTCTCCTTAAAGCCCCCTCCCCCTTTATCGTGGCGGCATCCGAATAGCACCATCCAGGCGAATAACATCGCCGTTCAGCATCGGGTTTTCGGCAATATGCGCAACCAGTGCTGCAAATTCATCCGGCTTGCCCAGACGCGAGGGGAAGGGAATTTGGGCGGCCAGCGCATCCTGTACCTCCCGGGGGAAGCCCTTTACCATGGGCGTGCCAAAAATGCCCGGGGCAATGGCCATCACCCGTATCCCCTTATCGGCCAGATCGCGTGCCATCGGCAGGGTCATTCCGATTACACCGCCCTTTGAAGAGGCATAGGCCACTTGACCAATTTGCCCGTCATAGCCGGCGACAGAAGCGGTATTGATAATGACCCCGCGCTCTTTATCCTCGCCTATCGGCTCTGCTTCTGCCATGCCGGCAGCCGCCTGGCTGGCCACATTAAAACTGCCGACAAGGTTAACCCCTATCACCTTTGCATATAGCCCGGCATCATGGGCCTGGCCGCGCGAAACTGTTTTCATCGCCGGGGCTATACCGGCACAATTTACCACCAGCCTTTCCTGTCCGTTTATTTCACGGGCCTCCTCAAAGCCTCGCGCAACGGCCTGTGCATCGCTAACATCCACCTTGAAAAANAAACTGCCGGTTTCGCCGATAAGGGGCTGGGCGCGCGCCTCATCCATATCAAAGATGGCGACCTTTACACAACAACTGGATAAATGGCGAACAACCGCCGCGCCCAGGCCAGAAGCCCCGCCTGTTACAATAGCGGATATATCTTTATTCAGTTTCATGATAGCTCTACCGCAACCGCGATACCCTCACCCCCGCCAAGGCAAATTGCNGCCAGGCCTTTTTTCCCGCCTGTCTGTTCCAGACCATTTAACAGGCTGACCAGAATCCGCGCCCCGGAAGCGCCAATAGGATGGCCAAGTGCACAGGCTCCGCCAAAAATATTCACCTGTTCGCCGTCAAGTGCCAATTCGCGAATAAAGGCCATGGCCACAACCGCAAACGCCTCATTCACTTCCCAAATATCAACGTCCGATGTCTGCCAGCCCAGCTTGTCCAGCAGCTTGCGCGCCGCATAGACAGGGGCAGTGGTAAACCAGCCAGGGGCATGGGCAAAGCCGGCATGNCCACAGATACGCGCCCTTACCGGCAAGCCATGTGCCTGTACAGCAGAACCGCTGGCCAAACAAAGTGCGGCTGCCCCATCGGAAATAGAAGAAGAATTGGCCGCCGTTACGGTGCCATTTTCCCGAAAGGCCGGTTTTAGTAGCGGTATTTTTTCCGGGCTGGCCAGTTGCGGCTGCTCATCTTTATCCACCAGATGGCGCCCTTTTTTTGTCTCGATAGTTATCGGGCAAATTTCAGCTGCCAGCTTNGCATCCTGTGTGGCGGCCTGTGCCCGGCCAAGAGAGCGCANGGCAAAATCATCCTGCGCCTTGCGCGAAAATTGGTAATGCTCGGCACAATCCTCGGCAAAACTGCCCATCAGCTTGCCCGTGTCATAGGCATCTTCCAGACCATCAAGAAACATATGGTCGATCAGTTTTTGATGNCCGATACGCGCACCGCCCCGCACNTTTGCGGCCAGATATGGCGCATTGGACATACTTTCCATGCCGCCTGCAATGACCATTTCTGCTGTACCTGCCTTTATCTGATCATAGCCCAGCATTACCGCTTTCATGCCCGAGCCACACATTTTATTCACCGTGGTAGCCGGCACAGATTGAGACAGGCCGCCGGCAAAGCTGGCCTGGCGTGCCGGGGCTTGACCCAAACCTGCGGGCAAGACGCATCCCATAATAACCTCGTCAATCAGCGCTTTATCGGATGCCTGCCGGTCAAGGACTGCGGCAATCGCCGCCCCGCCAATTTCAGGTGCGCTCAGTGTGCTTAACGCCCCGTGAAAGCCGCCAATTGCGGTGCGCGCGGCTGCGGTAATGAAAATATCTTCCNCCATTTTTTCCCTTAAGCCTTTCTATTCGCCTGTAAAGTCCGGGCTGCGCTTTTGGGTAAAGGCTGCCATGCCTTCTTTTTGGTCTTTTGTGGCAAACAGNGAATGAAATGCCCGCCGTTCAAATAACAGGCCTTCTGCCAGGCTAATTTCATCCGCCCGTGCGACGGCCTCGCGGGCCAGCATCACGCTGGCACGTCCAAATTCGGCAATATTTGTGGCAATCTTCATTGTTTCTGTCATCAGCGCATCATCGGGAAAGACGCGCGCAACAAGGCCGGATCGTTCTGCTTCATCTGCATCCATCATCCGGCCGGTCAAAATCAAATCCATTGCCTTGGCCTTGCCCACCGCACGGGTCAGGCGTTGCGAGCCGCCCATGCCCGGCATCACGCCCAGCTTAATCTCCGGCTGGCCAAATTTCGCCGATTGGCTGGCAAATAAAATATCACACATCATCGCCAGCTCGCACCCGCCGCCCAGGGCAAAGCCGTTCACAGCCGCTATTTTCGGGGTACGAAGCTGGGCAACNATTTCCCATTTGGCGAACATATTCTCATAGAANGTTTCCATATAGGATTTCTCGGCCATTTCTTTAATATCTGCCCCGGCAGCAAACGCCTTGCCCCTGCCGGTCAGCACAAAACACCCCGTTTCTTTATCCCCGTCCAGGCTGGCCAGATATTCTGTCACCTCTTTGGTCATCGCGTTATTAAGCGCATTTAGTGCATCCGGGCGGTTTAGCTCTACCACCACTACACGGCCAGAGCGGCTGACATTGATATTTTGAAATTTCTGTTCTGTCATTTTTAAAATGTCCTTATGAAAGGCATCTGATCATATATAGNNATTCGATGCCAGATTATGTATCGCGCTCTGCCAGCAGGGAACGGCTGATAATCACCCGCATAATTTCATTTGTGCCTTCCAAAATTTGATGCACCCGCAAATCNCGCACAATTTTTTCCAGCCCGTAATCGGCCAGATAGCCATATCCGCCATGTATCTGCAACGCCTGATTAGCCACATCAAAACAGCTATCTGTCACGAACCGCTTGGCCATCGCACAGGCACGGGTGGCATCCGGGCTGCCGCTATCCAGCTTGCCTGCCGCTTGTCGTAAAAAGGTGCGCGCCGCCTCCAGCGTGGTGTACATATCCGCCAGTTTGAATTGCAGCGACTGAAACTGGTCAATAGATTTACCAAACGCGCTTCTGTCTCTGGCATAAACAAGGGCTTTTTCATAGGCATTTTGCGCCCCGCCAAGTGCCGCCGCCGCGATATTCAGACGCCCCCCATCCAGCCCCTTCATCGCATAGGAAAAACCCTGACCTTCCTCGCCCAGCAGATTTTCAGAAGGCACCTGACAATTATCCAGAATCACCTGGGCGGTTGGCTGGCCGCGCCAGCCCATCTTTTTTTCCGGCGCCCCAAAGGACAGGCCTTTTGCATCACACTCTACCAGCAGGGCAGATATGCCTTTCGGGCTATCATCGCCTGTCCGGCACATCACCACATACAGATCAGAATAATTGCCGCCCGAAATAAAGGATTTTGTCCCGGTTACCTCATAGCCTTCATTGGTGCGTCTGGCCTTTGTTTTCAAGGCAGCCGCGTCTGAGCCCGAGCCGGGTTCGGTCAGGCAATAAGAGCCGATTTTCTGCATCGAACATAAATCTGGCAGATAGGTATCGCGCAATTTTTCATCGCCAAAGGAGGAGACCATCCAGGCGACCATATTATGGATAGATAAAAAGCTGGAGACGCTGGGACAGGCTTTGGCAAGCGCTTCAAAAACCAGCGTGGCATCCAGCCGGCTAAGGCCAGACCCGCCATGGGCTTCTGGCACATAAATAGAGGCCAGACCCAGCTCAGCTGCCTGGCGCAATACCTCTTTTGGCATCTGCTCGGTTTGATCCCATTCAACCGCATGAGGGGCTATCATCTGTGCGGCAAAATCATCGGCCATATCAAAGATGGCCTGTTGTTCTTCAGATAGATTGAAGTCCATTTTTCAGGTATGCCCTCCCCTTGTATTTTTATTTTTCCATAATGATAATATAGCATCTGCCCTGTGGAACACCATAGGGCGCTTTTGCGCTTATCCGGGGCTGCGCTGGTCATCAATAACCCGCCCGTCATTTGGCAAGCTGTCTTTTGCAACCACCTCTATCTGTCCCCGCAATTTCAGGATATCGCGGACAGATTCTGCATAGCGGTTTTCGGCCTCTGCTGCCCCTTCAATTTGCACCTGCATCTGATCTTGTGCGCCATCATGGGTGATGGTCAGGCGGATACGGCTGATTTCGGGGTGACGGGCAGCCAGCAGGGCAACCTGTTCCGGCCGCACGAACATCCCCTTTACCTTGGCTGCCTGATCTGCCCGGCCGCGCCAGCCTACTACCCTGCGATTGGTTCGCCCGCAATTGCTAACCCCCGGCAGAATGGCAGACAGATCGCCTGTTGCAAAACGGATCATCGGGAAATCAGGGTTCAGGGTTGTGACCACCACTTCGCCTATTTCGCCATCCGGGACAGGCACACCTGTGCCCGGGCGGACAATTTCAACAACCACCCCCTCATCCAGAATAAGCCCATCCATATCGACTGATTCATACGCCACATGACCGACATCAGCAGTACCGTAACATTGCCGGCAAATAATGCCGCGGCGGTCATATTCCTCGCGCAGAGCAGGAAATAAAGGCCCGCCACTGACACAAGCCTTTGTCACCGACGAGACATCCAGACCCAGCTCTTCGCCCTTTTCCAGAATGGCTTTCAGATAATCAGGTGTACCGGCATAGGCGGTGACTTTTAACGCGGCTATGGATTTGGCCTGAAGTTCAGTCTGGCCTGTCCCGGCGGGTACAGTAACCGCCCCCACCGCCGCGGCGGCACTTTCAAACATCATCCCGGCCGGGGTGAAATGATAGGAAAAACAATTCTGGACAATATCGCCCTTGCCAATCCCGATAGGGGCCAGCGCCCGGCCAAAGCGCCACCAATCGCCCTTGCGCATCCCTATCTCGAAAATAGGGCCTGGTGACTGGAAAATCTGATGGGTGTCACCAAACGGGTGCGGGATAACTGTCTTTACTGCCAAAGGCTGGCCATCTTCCTGAATCAGGGTCGATTTACGCAAAACCGGCAGATTTGCCAATGCCGCGCGGCTGGTTATGGCGGCCGGGTCAATATCGGCCAGACTATGCTGATAATGTTCTGTCTTTTCCTTTGCCAGAGCTATCAGCCGGGGCAACGCGCTTGCATATGCTGCCTCCCGCTCATCCATCGAGCGCTGTTCCAGCGCATCAAAGAACCCTGTCATTAGCTAAGCCATCTTTTCCGGCGGCGATAGGAACGCACATCACGAAAGGATTTACGCCCCTCATCCGACATACCCAGATAAAATTCCTTCACATCCGGATTTTCGCGCAATTCTGCTGCCGGCCCATCCATCACAACACGGCCGGATTCCAGGATATAGCCATAATGCGCATAACGCAGGGCAACATTGGTGTTCTGTTCTGCCAGTAAAAAGGACACGCCTTCTTTTTCATTCAAGGCTTTCACAATTCCGAAAATTTCTTCTACCAATTGCGGGGCAAGACCCATTGAGGGTTCATCCAGCAAAACAGTTTCCGGACGCGACATTAACGCCCGGCCGATAGCGCACATCTGCTGCTCGCCCCCTGAGGTAAAACCGGCCTGCGATTTGCGCCGCTCTTTTAGGCGCGGAAAATACGTATAGACCATTTCCAGGTCGCGGGCGATATCACTGCGGCCGGCCGAGCGTGTATAGCTGCCGGTTAGCAAATTTTCCTCAATGGTTAAATGCTCAAAACAATGCCGGCCTTCCATCACCTGAATAACACCGGATTTCACCAGCGCGGCCGGATTAAGGTCGGCCACCGCCTTGCCACGATACAGGATTGTGCCTTTGGTAACTTCGCCGCGCTCGGAATGCAGTAAATTTGAAATGGCTTTCAAAGTGGTGGTTTTGCCAGCGCCATTACCGCCTAAAAGAGCCGTGATCCCGCCCTTTGGCACAGATAAAGAAACCCCTTTTAAAACCAGAATCACATGGTTGTAAATCACTTCAATATTATTTACATCCAGCAGCTTTTCTTCTGTTTGCGGGCTGTCCAGCATCTGCATCATCCATATCTGCGATTAAAAATTTTCAAAAAAATAAAATCCAGCCCCTTTGCAAAAACAAAAAAGGGGCTGGAGGTATAGAGATATTAGCCACACCGTTCGGTGATTTTGTTTTCCGCAGCATAGGCAGATGAATCTTCTGCTATCAGGGCATTGATCACCTCGCCATCTGTTTCCAGGAAATCAGTAACCATAGACCATTTCTTGGCTTTGGCATCCCATTGCTGGATAGCGGCCAGACCCGGCCCGCCATGATTTTCACATGACACGCTAAAACTTGGGGCAAAGTTTGGCAGGCCAAGAGCCGCCATGCGCCCCTCATCGATAGAGAAGGCTTCCATGGCATCGCGCATATCTGCTGGCGAGATATCTGCCTTGCCTGACATTTTTTGTGCCAGACGGGCAGCTTCTGTTGCCAGCATAGCCGCATACAGACCGCGATTATACAGAACCTGACCAGAAGATGAGCCGTCACCAGCTGCCAGACCCTTGTCATATACATGCTTTTTCAGATCAGCATAAATCGGGAAGTCTGAACCTGTATTATGCATCGCCAATGACTTATAGCCATGTGCTGCATCGCCCGCTGGCAGTACATCCCCTTCCGAGCCGGACCACCAGACACCGATAAAGTTTTCCATTGGATAGCGGATATTGGCCGCTTCCTGAATCGCGGTCGGGTTCATCACACCCCACCCCCACATGGTAACGTAATCTGGCCTTTCACGGCGGATTTGCAACCATTGTGACTTTTGCTCCTGACCTGGATGGTCAACTGGCAATAGCGACAATTTAAAACCATGCTTCTTTTCAAGTTCCTGAAGGGTACGGATAGGCTCTTTACCATAGGCAGAATTATGATAGACCAGTGCGATCTTCTTGCCTTTGATATTGCCGTTATTCAAATCCAGAATATGATTAATCACCGCTGATGCCCCTACCCAGTAATTGGCTGGATAATTGAACACATGGCTGAAAACCTTGCCATTGGCAGCCGATGTCCGGCCATAGCCCATAGACAGAATAGGAATGCCATCTGCGGTGGCTTTCGGGATCAGCTGATAGGTGATGCCGGTGGACATTGGCTGATATACCAATGAGCCTTCGCCTTTGGTGTTCTCATAGCACTCCACCCCTTTTTCGGTGTTATACTGTGTTTCACACTCAATATAATTGACGTTTACACCGCCAATGCCGCCATCACGCTCATTCAGCAATGTCATATAATCTGCATAACCATCCGCATAGGGAATGCCGTTTACAGCATATGGGCCTGTACGATAGGTCAAATTGGGAAAGGTCAGATCAGCAAGTGCCGGGCTGGCCACCGCCAGGGCTGTAACAGCCCCGACAATAAATGTCTTTAGCTTCATGATTTCCTCCGTTTAAAAGCAAGTCCTGTCGTTAATTCCAAACTATCGCTGGCGTGCCGTCAAGTCTGAATGCCAGCCAGGCCCCAAAACCATTAATGCGGAAAGGGCCAGAGCCTCAGCTTTTCCTTGATAATTCGCCATAACATCGCAAATCCATGCGGCTCTACGATAAGAAAAAAGACAATCAGCGAGCCAACAATCAGAAATTCAAAATGTGCGGCAATATCCACTGGCCAGCCCAGCGAGCCAACCATGACATTTTTCAGCACAACCGGCATCAGAACCAGAAAGGCCGCCCCGGCCAGCGACCCGAAAATTGAGCCCAGCCCGCCAATAATAATCATAAATAAAACCAGAAAAGATTTCTGAATACCAAAGACTTCNCCTACCTCGACAGCGCCCAGATACACCGAAAACAATAACGCACCGGCAATGCCTACATAAAAAGACGACACCCCAAAGGCGGTCAGCTTGGCCATTAACGGGTTCACCCCGATAATCTCGGCCGCGATATCCATATCCCGGATCGCCATCCATTTCCGCCCGAAAGCACCACGCGTCAGATTACGGGCAATAAGCGCAAGGACACTCAGGAAAGACAAACAGACCAGATAGACCGCCTGGGGCGATGAGTTGGGCCCTGAGATAACAATCCCCAACATCTCGCGTTCGGGTGCATTGATCTGGCCAGAGGCAGAATAATTATAAAACCACCCAACCTTATTAAACAGCCAAACCAGAAAAAATTGCGCAGCCAGCGTTGCCACCGCCAGATAAAACCCCTTGATTCGCAAGCTGGGCAGACCAAACAAAATACCCACCAATGCGGTGACACCGCCCGATAGAATAATACAAATAATCAGATTCATATCCGGAAAACCGGTCATCAGCTTGTAACAGGCATAGGCGCCCACCGCCATAAATCCGCCCGATCCCAGCGAGACCTGACCACAATAGCCGGTCAGAATATTCAGCCCAATCGCGGCGATACCAAAAATCAGGAAAGGCAACAAAACCGCATTTGCCCAATAATCATTGATCAGAAATGGGACAACCAGAAAGGCAAAGGCCAGAATGATGAAATAGGCTAATTTGTCAAACCGGATAGGAAAGGTTTGCTGATCGGCTGCATAGGATGTTTTAAACTCACCAACTTCACGATAAAGCATTTTTGTTACACCCTCTCAATAATCTTTTCGCCAAACAGGCCTTGCGGTCGGAACACCAGAAAGACCAGCGCCAGCATATAGGCAAACCAGTTTTCGGTTGCCCCGCCCAAAAGCGGTGCGCCGATTAAAAATTCAAACATCTTCTCGCCAACCCCGATGATAAGCCCGCCAATAATCGCCCCCGGAATAGAGGTAAAACCGCCCAGCATCAGCACTGGCAAGGCTTTGAGCGCAATAAGCGATAGCGAGAATTGTACCCCCGATTTTGACCCCCACATAATCCCCGCAACAAGAGCAACAAAACCGGCAATTCCCCACACAATCACCCAGATGCTGCGCAGGGAAATACCAACCGATAACGCGGCCTGGTGATCATCTGCAACCGCGCGCAAGGCTCGGCCTGTTTTGGTATATTGCGAGAATAAAACCAGCGAGGTAACCAAAACAGCCGCAATAACAGTGGCATAAATATCCAGCGTATCGAGATAAAAACCGTAAAAATCTTCCCCGCCCAGAAAGGCCGTATTTTCCTCAATCCAGAAATTTCCGCCCTGCGGGATGCCAATATCCAGCTTTTTGACATTTGATCCCCACATCAAATCGCCAAAGCCTTCCATGAAATAGGCCAGCCCGATGGTTGCCATAAACAGGATAATCGGTTCCTGATTGACCAGATGTTTCAAAATCAGCTTTTCTACAAGGAAGGCAAATAACAGCATCACCCCCAGGGCAAACAGGATCGCGAAAAAGGCCGGCATCGTCCAGCCGAAATGATGCACTTCTGTGCCAAATACAGCATTTATCAGATGGGCAAAAGGTATCTGGCCTTCCTGAAATCCGACCAGCGTCATCGCCGCAAACAGCGCCATAATACCCTGGGCATAATTGAAAATGCCGGATGCCTTAAAGATCAACACAAAGCCCAGAGCAACAAGCGAATACATCACCCCGGCCATCAGACCGTTCAGAAATACTTCCACGCCATAATAAAATTCTGCTGGCATATTCTTATCTCCTGTTAAGACGGCTCTGTCTGGCGGTTTTGTCTAGTCATGCGATACCCCCAGATAGGCGTCAATAACCGCCTGATTGCTGCGCACTTCATCTGGAGTGCCATCGCCGATTTTCTTGCCATAATCCATGACCACCACACGATCCGCCAAATCCATCACCACGCTCATATCATGTTCTATCAGCGCGATGGTGGTGCCAAACTCTTCATTCACATCCAGAATAAAGCGTGACATATCTTCTTTTTCTTCGACATTCATCCCGGCCATCGGCTCATCCAGCAGCAGCAAGGAAGGTTCTGCGGCCAGAGCGCGCCCCAGCTCAACCCGCTTTTGCAACCCATAGGGCAGGCGGCCAACCGGCACTTTGCGAATACTCTGAATCTCGAGAAAATCGATAATGCGCTCAACAAATGCGCGGTTTTCAACTTCCTCTTTTTGTGCACGCCCCCACCATAAAGCTTGCGAGAGCATCCCTGTTTTCATGTGAGTCAAACGACCCGTCATAATATTGTCCAGAGTGGACATACCCTTGAACAGGGCAATGTTCTGAAAGGTACGGGCAATACCCTGATGGGCTATCTCATAGGGCTTCAGGGGCTTGCGCACCTCGCCTTTATATAAAACCTGCCCTTCCTGGGGGTGGTAAAACCCGTTAATCACATTCAGCATGGAGGATTTACCCGCACCATTTGGCCCGATAATCGCCCGGACTTCCCCTTCGCGGATATCAAAGGAAATATCCTGAATAGCGATCACCCCGCCAAATCGCAGCGTGATATTCTGCATTTCCATCACCGCAGGGCCAATGGTGCGGCCATCTGCGGTAACATAGCTGTCTTTTGTATCGGTTTTAGCTGTTTTGCGGCTCATGCGGCTGTCTCCTTTACAAAAGCGACGCTCGCATCCTCTATTTTCAGCGTGGCTGAAATAGAACCCGATGTCCCATCTTCGTAAATCACAGGCGTTTTGACAAATATCTCTGTCTTGCCGCCATACAGCGCATCAATCAGGTCTTTAAACCTGTCCTGGATGACGCGGCGGCGAATCTTTCTTGTTCGGGTCAATTCCCCGTCATCTGCATCCAGCTCTTTATGCAAAATCAGGAATCTGTGAATCTGGCAACCCGAAAGCATCTCNTCGCTGGCAATATCNCGGTTTACCTCATTGATATGCCCCTGCACCATTTGATAGACCTGGGCATTGCCAGCCAGCTCCTGATAAGAGGAATAGGCGATATTATTGCGCTCTGCCCAATTGCCAACCGCCTGAAGGTCTATATTGATAAAGGCGGTGCACATATCCTTGCCAGCCCCAAACACAACCGCTTCCAGAATGCTGGGATAGAATTTTAACTTGTTTTCCACATATTTCGGGGCAAAGAGCGCGCCATCCTTCATTTTGCCCACATCTGCGGCGCGGTCGATGATACGCAAATGTCCGCTATCCTTTTCCAGAAAGCCTGCATCACCTGTGGCAACCCAGCCCTGCTTGTCCTTGGTTTTTTCTGTGCTTTCCTTGTTTTTGTAATATTCCACGAATGACCCGGGCGAGCGGTAGAAGACCTCTCCATCCTCGTTGATTTTAATTTCCACCCCGGGTGTTGGCACNCCCACCGTATCGGAACGCACCTCGCCATCCGGCTGCTGGGTGATGAAAACACTGGCTTCTGTCTGGCCATAGAGCTGTTTTAAATTTATGCCCAGCGATCGGTAAAAATCAAAAATTTCGGGGCCAATCGCTTCGCCGGCTGTATAGCCAACCCGCACCCGGCTTAACCCGAGCGTATTTTTCAGCGGGCCATAGACCAGCAAATTACCCAGCGCGTATTTTAGCCTGTCCAGCAGGCCAACCGGTTTGCCATCCAGCATATCGCCGCCTACCTCTGCTGCAAAATCCATAAAATGGCGAAAGATTTTCTGCTTGAGGGTTCCAGCATCTTCCATGCGGATCAAAACCGTTGTCAGAACCTGTTCAAAATAGCGCGGCGGGGCAAAGAAATAGGTAGGGCCAATCTCGCGCAAATCCTGTTGCATGGTATCTGTGCTTTCCGGGCAATTAACGCAAAAGCCGCACCAGCTGGCCTGGCCGATGGAAAAGATAAAATCCCCAACCCATGCCATCGGCAAATAGGCCAGAACGCTATCGGTTGCAACCAGATGGTCAAACTCGCTTGAGGCTTGGGATGTCTTAATGACATTGTCATGGGATAATACAACGCCTTTTGGCCGGCCGGTTGTCCCGGAGGTATAAAGCATTGCACAGGTATCCTGGCCGGTTGTTTTGGCAATAATCCTATCCATCTGGACAGAAATTTTATCGGCATTGGCACGGCCTTCTGCCTGAATATCGCGGTAGGTAGTAAGCCTGGTGTGATCATATTTGCGCATCCCGCGCGGGTCGAGATAAATCACCTGTTCCAGGTTTTCAAGCTGATCCTGAACCTCCAGCACTTTATCGACCTGCTCCTGATTCTCTGCCACGATAAAGCGCGCCGAACAATGGTTCAGCACATAGGCCATTTCAGATGCCACCGAATCCTGATAGATGGGCACAGGGATAGCCCCGACAGACTGGCAGGCAACCATCGCCCAGTAAAAATAGGGGCGGTTGCGGCCAATAATTGCCACATGATCCCCGGCTTTTAGCCCGCGCCCCATCATTCCCATTGCCAGCGCGCGCATTTCCTCGCCCGCCTCTTGCCATGTCCAGCTTTGCCAAATGCCAAACTCTTTTTCGCGGTAAGCTGTTTCAGACGGCCGGGTCTGGATATGATGGGCGATCAGCTTTGGTACTGTATCCAGTGCAGCCTTATCCGCAACGATCAAACTTGACGCATCAGAAATCATAATTATAGCCCCGTTTCTAAGTCGTAGGTAATGGTAACAAGAATTTTGAGTGTGTAAATCACCTTATCCAAAAACTTCCCTAATATTTTTATCGATGCTGGATAATTGCTTTATTAATTATAAGAGGCCAGTTTATCTTAATTTAAGAAAAGACAGCCCAAAGAGGAGAGGAAATAAAATGGCACAAGCCGGATTAAACGCCGCCGCAGATTTAACCCGTTTAAGACTGCCTCTGGTGTGTGCGCCCATGTTCCTGTCTTCTGGCCCTGATTTGGTGGTGGCCTGTTGCACCGCAGGGATTGTCGGCAGCTTTCCGGCACATAACCAGCGTACCACAGAAGGGTTTGAGAAATGGATAATAGAGATTAAAACGCGGCTGGCCGAATTTGCAGCCGATAGCGGGGTCAGGCCAGCCCCCTTTGGCGTGAATCTGATTGTCCATAAATCCAACGCCAAGCTAGGGGACGAGCTGGCGATTTGTATCAAACATGAAGTGCCCCTTATCATCACCTCGCTGGGGGCGGTAAGAGATATTGTTGACAAGGTTCATGNATATGGCGGCATGGTCTGGCATGATGTGATTAATTTACGCCANGCCGAAAAGGCGGTGGCCGCAGGGGTTGACGGGCTGATAGCGGTCTCTGCCGGGGCAGGCGGGCATACCGGCACGGCCAGCCCCTTTGCGCTGATGCAGGAAATACGATCTTTTTTTGATGGCTATGTTTTATTATCCGGGGCGCTTTCCAGCGGGGCAGATATCGCGGCTGCCCAAATGATGGGGGCGGATTTTGGCTATATGGGGACAAGATTTATCGCCACCAGAGAGGCCGCCTCGCAACAGGCCTACAAGCAGATGATTGTTGCCTCGCACCAAAGCGATATTATCGCCACGGACAAGGTGACAGGCGTCAATGCCAATTTCATACACGCCAGTCTGGATGAAGCCGGGTTTGATCTGAACGCGGCCCATGATCACGCACAGCTGGATATTAACCAGGAATTGGGCGAGGCGCTGGAGAATTCTGGCAGCCGCAAACCCTGGCGCGATATCTGGTCTGCCGGACATGGGGTGGGCGCGATAACAGATATCCCTGATGTGGAAGCGCTGGTTAACCGAATGATTACAGAATATCAAAACGCTTCGGCTGCCTATTTTAACCGGTTAAAAGAGGCGAATATNCAGATTTAGGTTTTATCCCTGGCCGGAATTTGGCGCAAGCGGAGAAATTGGTAAGAGCAGAAATTTTTAACCCGTCCTGCCGGCTCTTGTTTGAACGCGCTGGCCTGTTAGCGGAGGAGGAGGAAAGATGTTTAAAGCTGTTTTATTTGATGCCTATGGCACCTTGCTGGATGTGGATGCGGCGGCGGCACAATTGGCCCGGACAGGACGTTTTCCCCCATTGCAGGAATGCTGGCCAGAGCTGGCTGCTATCTGGCGGTCGCGCCAGTTAAATTACACCTGGTTGCGCTCTCTTAGCCGCAGCTACAAGCCTTTTTGGGAGATTACCTCAGATGCGCTGGATTATGCGATGGCAGCTCTTGGCCTCACGGATACTGATATGCGCGAGGCGCTATTGCATCTCTACCGCGAACTAGCCCCTTATGAAGATGCGACCATCGCGCTGGAGGCGGTCGCGACCAAAGGTCTGCCGGCGGCGGTTCTGTCAAACGGCAATCATGAAATGCTGCATACAGCGTTTACAGCAGCTGGCCTGATGGACAGGCTGGATGCATTATTGTCGGTTGAGGATGTGGGGATTTTCAAACCCGCCCCGGAGGTATATCAGCTGGGGCTTGCGCGATATTCTGCCCGGCCAGAGGAGATTTTATTTGTTTCCTCCAATGGCTGGGATGCCTGTGCGGCCAGCCAGTTCGGCTTTCGTACTATCTGGGCAAACCGCGCAAATATGCCGACAGAACGCCTGCCAAAACCCCCGCACCATATTGTTAGAGATCTCACCGCCATCGGCCAATATTTGTAAAGTTTCGGGCAATAAAAAACCGCCATCCAAAGGGATAGCGGTGTTTATAGGATCTAATTGGTTGCGGGGGTAGGATTTGAACCTACGACCTTCAGGTTATGAGCCTGACGAGCTACCGGGCTGCTCCACCCCGCGCCAAAACCTGCGCCTTTAA
>JGI26088J50261_1000488_pt1 | contig 23450 bp, 24 predicted proteins | sample SaaInl1SG_22_DNA_FD_50261 | JGI IMG/M metagenome (IMG submission 50261)
CGTTTGACGATCGAAGCTTCAAAGGGACTTCGTAATAATTCAGGAAACAAGGTAATGATGTCAATACGCATAGGAATCGCTTTCTGCAAAATTGCGTAATCCTTTCCCAAAAAAAAAGCTTTCCCGAAGGAAAGCTTAATTTATCTTATAGACGGAGACGAATTTTCTCTCCTGATGGATTGATGTAGGTAATCCATTCGATATCACTTGGACTAAAATCACTCAGGTCTTCTACCGAATAGATGCGTTCACCATTGATGTCTAAAATCAGGGATCCGGTTTCAATCTGCCCGTTGAAATAGGGGCCAGCATCTTCAACCAAAACCCCTTTGTCAATACCAAAGGCTTTCTTATCCTCCTTAGCGAGGTTTTTTAAACTCATGCGAAGAAATGGAACACTTTGGTTTTTCTCTAAGGTAACGGTCAGACGTTTTTCTTTCCCATCTCGTTTTAAGAGGACTTCGACAGCATCGCCAGGGCGTTTACTTTCTAAGTAACCCGTCAAATCAGAGAATTGTTTGATTTTGACTTGATCTACTTTTAGTAAAACATCTCCTTCTTGAATCCCTGCTCTTGCTGCACCCATACCTTCAATGGTTTGAGCAACATAAAAGCCCTCGTTTTCGGTCAGCTCTAATTGTGGGAATTGCTCTTTGTACTCAGGCGAAATAGCAGCTCCACGAACTCCCAATAAACCTTTTTGTGTACTCCCAAATTCCACTAAGTCTTCAAAAACCTTGCGGGCTATGTTGCTGGGAACGGCAAAAGAATAGCCTTCAAATCCACCCGACATGGAGGTAATGGCCGTATTAATGCCAATCAATTCTCCCGCCGTATTGACCAAGGCGCCTCCGCTGTTTCCAGGATTGACGGCCGCATCGGTTTGAAGAAAGGATTGATTTTTATCGTCGCGGGCATTTAAGTCACGTGCTTTTGCACTAATAATTCCTGCAGTTACGGTTGAATTTAGGTTAAAGGGATTGCCAATAGCCAAAACCCATTCGCCAATTTGAGTTGTAGCTGAGTTTCCAAAGTAGAGGTAAGGCAGATTTTCTTCAGCGGTAATTTTAAGGACGGCTATATCGGTATAGGGGTCTGTACCTACTAAATTTGCTGTGTAACGTACATTGTTGTTGGTGGTTACTTCAATCTTAGTGGCGCCCTCGATTACGTGGTTGTTGGTGATGATATATCCGTCTGGGGAAACAATGACCCCAGAACCGGTTCCTATCCGATTTGGTGTACTTCGTTGGCCGTAAAAATAGCTCAGGGGAGAGTAGCTGTCGTTACTCGTTGTAGTATTTTTAACATGTACGACGGCATCAATGCTTTTTCCGGCTGCCTCAACAAAATTCGATGGAGCAGAGGGTGTTCCACCAAGATTGTAAGCATAAGAAGCTCTGTGTACTGGTGGGGGTGTTTCTTTTGAATCAACCGGAGGGGTGGTTGTGAAGAAAAAAACAAGCTGCACTGTGAGAAAGGAACTTACAAGTGCAACACCGATCATTTGTAATGTAGTTTTCATAGTAGTAATATTTTACTTCAAAAATAAGAAAAGCTCCCCCTTAGATGAAAAGCCTTTAACGTGTCTTTAACAGCCAATAAATCCTTAAAATATTCCGTAGCTTTGTGGTCTATGCAATTTAATTTTCATAAATACCAAGGAACAGGAAACGACTTTGTTATGATCGACGATCGAAGGGGTGTATTTCCTGTCGAAGACAGAGACCTCATTGAACGTTGTTGCGACCGTCGTTTCGGGATTGGCGCAGATGGGCTAATCTTGGTGCAAGAAAGTAGCACCGCAGATTTCAAAATGGTCTATTTCAATGCCGATGGAAGAGAGAGTACCCTTTGTGGAAATGGTGCACGGTGCACGGTAGCTTTTGCCGCATCGCTAGGAATTATATCGACTAAGACGCGTTTCGAGGCAATCGACGGAGTACATACCGCTGTTTTACATGCCGATGGAAGTGTGGCTTTGCGAATGCACAATGTAAGCGAAATTCGTTGTGAAGAAGACTACACCTTTTTGGATACTGGATCTCCCCATCATGTCGAAATGGTTGAACAACTGGCGCAGTTTCCGGTTAAAGAAAAAGGCCGATTGATTCGTCAGGGAGCTCCTTATTTCGAAGCGGGCTCTAATGTGAATTTTGTCGAAAAAATTAATGATACATACTTTGCGATTCGTACCTATGAACGCGGGGTGGAAGACGAAACCTTATCTTGTGGGACAGGAGCTACTGCTGTGGCCATTGCCATGCACAAGCGTGGCCTTACTCAAGCGGAACAGATGACCATCGAGGTAGAAGGGGGAAGCCTAAAGGTTTCTTTTAGCGCAGTAGGCGAGCAATATACATCGATTGATTTACAAGGCCCTGCAGACTTCGTCTTTGCAGGCAAATTTGCATGAATATTGATCAACTCCATTTGAGGTCACTGGTTACAACCGATATTGATTTTCTTTTTGCCATAGAAAACGATCGGTCTTTATGGCACCTCTCCAATACTGTGATTCCATATTCTCGAGCCGTATTAGAAAAATATATAGCCAATGCACATCAAGATATTTTTAGCGTAAAACAGCAGCGTTTTGTGCTGACTAATACAGCACAAACTCCTTTAGGATTGGTCGATTTGTATGATTTTGATGCCATTCACAAGCGTGCAGGGGTGGGTATTGTTGTTCAAGCAAAAAACCGTGGTAAAGGGTGGGCGAAAAAAGCATTAAATTTGGTGGAAGAAATTGCCTTTAATCAGCTGAAATTACATCAATTGTACGCAGGTGTTGGAGAGGATAATGTAGCGAGTTTAGCTTTGTTTGAAGCGCTTGGCTATGAACGTACTGCTGTCAAAAAAGAGTGGAATTTTTATCATAATCGCTACCACGATGAAGTGGTGTTCCAAAAAATAAAACATGTATAAACGCAAAATTGGCTTGGCCATCCTACTGATCATGTCTGCCATTGGTTTTTATTTTACCTATGCATTTTACCGGGTATTCTTTTCCCCAAATACCTCCTTTAACAATGCGACTTCCTATGTGTTTATTGCCACAGATGGTTCTGTAAACGCATTGATGGAAGACCTAGCTCCTTTGTTGGAATCGCCAGAAGATTTTCGTGTAGCCGCCCAAAAGAAAGGATATTTAGACCGCATTCGTGGCGGGAAATATGCCATAAAGAAAGGGATGAACAATAACGAAATTATCAATAGTTTACGGGTGAGCTCATTGCCTGTGGTGGTTACCTTTAACAATCAAGAGCGTTTAGCTAATTTGGCGGGTAGAATTTCAACCCAAATTGAGGCGGACAGTCTATCGCTAATCGAACAGTTTCTTGACACAGCTTTTTTAAATGAAAATGGATTTACGCCAGAGACAGCTTTGGCGATGTATTTACCGAATTCCTATCAGTTTTTTTGGAATACCTCTGCAAAAGATTTTCAGCAGCGTATGCTGAAAGAGTACAAGCGTTTTTGGACACCCAAGCGACTTGAAGCTGCAGAAGAAAAAGGATTGACACCCATCGAAGTAATCAGCTTGGCCTCGATCGTACACAAAGAATCGGTTAAAGTAGAAGAGCGTCCAGTTATCGCTCAAGTGTATTTAAATCGGTTGAGAAAGCGAATGCGTTTGCAGGCCGATCCTACCGTAATTTATGCCTTGAAAAAGGATGCAAATGACTTTGCCATGATTATTCGTAGGGTGCTAAAAAAGGACTTAAAAATTAAATCGCCCTACAATACTTATCNAATAAAAGGTCTACCTCCTGGGCCCATTGGGATGCCAGATGTTTCGGCCATCGATGCAGTTCTCTTTCCAAAGCAGAACAACTACCTTTATTTTGTGGCCGATCCTACCAAACCTGGGTACCATGATTTTTCAACAAGTTTACGGGAACACAATCGAAAAGCGAAGCGCTATTACCATTGGCTGAATCAACAGCGTTTATATCGCTAGTTCTTTGTGAAAGAGAAAAATAGCGGGTCTTTTTTGAAGATCTACTTTGATCCACTGTTTTATGGGGGCAGATTTTACCCATTCTGTCGGTAAAGTTAAATCGCAAGCTATACTCAATTGAGTGGTGGGAGAGAGGGTTTTGATAAAATCGTTGAGGAGTTGTTCATTGCGATAAGGGGTTTCAATAAAGGCCTGTGTTTGATCGTAATCTCCTGAATGTTTTTCTAAGCGTTTAATTGCCCGCGAACGTTCTTGTTTGTCGATAGGTAAATAACCATTAAAAGCAAAAGACTGTCCATTCATGCCTGAGGCCATCATGGCTAATAAAATAGACGAAGGTCCAACCAATGGCTTGACAATAAAGTTTTTAGCATGGGCGCGTTTAACCATTACTGCTCCTGGGTCTGCTATGCCAGGGCAACCTGCATCAGACAAGAGGCCCATTGAGAGCCCATTTTCCATGGGGGCTAGATAGGTTTGTAATTCCATGGGATCGCTAAACTTATTCAATGGGAACAGGACTAGTTCGTCTTGTTTCTTTTGGGGAGCAATACGTTTAATGAAGCGTCTGGCTTCTTTCTCGTTTTCTACAATAAAATGGGTGAGGGGTTCAATGGTCTTTCGAATGGTTAAGGGCAGTACCTCCATTGGCGGATTGTCTCCTAAAGTACAGGGAATCAAATAGAGGACTGGGTTGTTTTCTGTTGCTAGGATGGGTTCCATTGATCGAGAATTTTTTTACAGGCTGTATATATTTTTTTGTACACAATTTCAAAGCCTTCTGGACCACCATAATAAGGATCTTCCACTTCTTCTGTTGTTAAGAGAAGTTTGACCTTGTTGCGTTCTAGTTCGGTTTTAGCCAGTCCAAGAACATTGCGCAGGTTTTCTTTGTCCATTACATAAATGTAGTCGAATTCCTCAAAATCCTTTCGAGTAAATTGCCTTGCTTTTTGTTGGGAGATATCGATGTGATGTGCTTTGGCTGTGGCAATACTTCTAGGGTCTGGGGCAGCACCACTGTGGTAATTGGCTGTGCCTGCAGAGTCTACCCGTACCGATTGGTCTTTTAAAAGATGGTCAAATATACCATGGGCTAGGGGAGAACGACAAATGTTTCCAAGGCAGACCATCAAAACATTTCCAGGTAACATAAAAACTTAAAGCGTTAGCTTCTTGTTGAGGTCATCGACATATTTGCGGAATTGTTTGTCGGTAAAGGATAGATTATCTACCGTCTTGCACGCGTGTAATACCGTAGCATGATCGCGTTTTCCAATTTGTGTTCCAATGCTGGCTAAAGAGGCCTTGGTGAATTTTTTGGCAAAGTACATGGCCAATTGTCGTGCCTGCACTATGTGACGTTTTCGTGTCTTTGATTGTAGTGTTTCCACATCCATCTGGAAGTATTCAGAAACAACTTTCTGAATGTAGTCAATGCTGACTTCACGTTTGGTGTTCTTCACAAACTTTTCTACAATCTCTCTTGCTAANTCAAGAGTNATATCCATTTTATTGAAAGAGGATTGAGCAATTAAAGAAATGATNGCCCCTTCTAATTCTCGNACATTACTTTTAATGTTCTTGGCAACAAACTCAATAATTTCATCCTCAATCACAACACCATCACGGTAAAGTTTGTTTTTGAGAATAGAAATTCTCGTTTCGAAATTGGGTTGCTGTAATTCGGCAGAAAGACCCCATTTGAAACGCGATAATAAACGTTGCTCAATGTCTTGCATGTCGACTGGAGATTTGTCAGAAGTTAAAATGACTTGTTTCCCGTTTTGATGTAAGTGGTTGAATATATGGAAGAAAACATCTTGTGTNCCCGATTTTCCTGAGAAAAACTGGACATCATCAATAATTAAAACATCAATGATTTGATAGAAGTGAATGAAATCGTTCCGGGTATTCTTTTTCACCGATTCAATGTATTGTTGTGTAAATTTCTCTGCAGAAATATACAATACNGTCTTGTCGGGGAATTTATCTTTTATCTGAATCCCAATGGCATGTGCCAAGTGGGTTTTCCCTAAACCAACATTTCCAAAAATCAGTAACGGATTGAAAGATGTCCCCCCGGGTTTGTTCGCCACGGCAATACCTGCAGAACGGGCTAAACGGTTGGAATCTCCCTCAAGGAAGTTTTGAAAATTATAGTTGGGATTAAGTTGTGATTCTATTTGTAAGTTGCGAATTCCTGGAATAACAAACGGATTTCGCAATTGAGTGCTCATGCTGCTCAAAGGCGCATCAACTTGTTGTGATTTTACGGCTGCTTGTTGGCTACTTGGAATACTTTCGGTAAAAGGTTGCTTATTACCGTAGGTGTTTTCCATCTTAATTACATAGACCAAACGAGCCGATTCTCCAAGCTCTTTGGTGAGCGCAATCTTCAGTAATTTGACATAATGCTCTTCTAACCATTCATAAAAAAACTTACTGGGGACCTGAATGCTGAGTGCGTTTTCGGAAAGCTTTAAGGGAATAATAGGCTCAAACCATGTTTTATAGGCTTGAGGCTGAATATTGTCTTTTATAAACGCTAGACAATTTTTCCAAGAAGTTTCAGCACTTTGTTGCATTAATAAAACTAAAATGGTGGTTTTTAAAGAATTTTGTGTTTGTTTTTCAACATTACAAATATTGGGAAAAAAAAATGAAAAAAAAACAGTTTTGGTGTTGATTATAAAGTTTTTTTTGTGGAAATTATGGGTCAAGTATTTACAAGCAAAATTCCATTATATTCGTGCAAATTCACTTTCAATCCTCCCCAATAATCGTTCGTTATGGCGAAACAGATCAAATGGGTGTTGTTCATCACAGTAATTACCTTCGTTATCTTGAGGTTGCCCGTCTTGAGTGGTTAACTCAATTGGGTATATCTTATAACAAAATGGAAGAAGAAGGGGTAATGATGCCCGTAATTTCTGCTCATTTGGATTATAAGCTTCCTGCTAAATTTGAGGATGCACTAAATGTACACATTCATTTGCGTTCTGTTCCTCTGGTAAAGATGTTTTTTGATTATAAAATAACCAATCAAAACAATGAACTTATTTGTTCAGCATCAACCACTTTGGCATTTATGCAGGCCAGTAGTCGAAAACCCATTCGCTGCCCAAAGCCTTTTATGGATGTTTTTGCTGCTGTGGTTGAAAAATAACACAGCTTTTACCTTTCTTACTTTTTTTCTCGAAGCTAACTTCTGGTGCTGGGATACCTTCTTTTAGCGTAATGACGGAAGTGAAAACGCGTGCTTCATCCCAAATGGCTTGATCAATGAAGTGCTGTAAGGTCGTTCTTCCCCCTTCCACAAGGATGGATGAAATTCCTTTTTGGTACAGGAAATCTAAGGTTTTCCTTAAAAATTCCTCTGGGGAATTATTTTTCTCCAGTCCAAGCTTAGCCTTGGTGATGTGAAAGTTTTTGGCCTCTTCATCAAAAATATTCGCTGATTTGTCTAATCGATTATTTGGATCTAGGATAATCCGCACAGGATTTCTTCCTTTTACCCACCGACTGGTCAACCTAGGATTATCATCTATAACGGTCTGTGCGCCAACCAAAATACTATCTTCTTGTGTTCNCCATTGATGAACCAAAACTTGGTCTGCTTTACTACTCAAGAACACGGGTTCTTTTTTCATTCGCTTTGAAGTCAATGGTGCGATAAATCCATCGGCACTTTCTGCCCATTTTAAAATTACATAAGGGCGTTTTTTTTGCTGAACNGTAAAAAAACGCTTGTTGAGTTCTTGGGCTTCTTTTTCTAAAACACCCACAACTACTTCAATACCGGCTTTTTCGAGTGTTCGAATGCCATTGCCATTTACTTGGTCAAAAGGGTCTANACATCCCACAACGACCTTTTTGAATTGATGGCTTACAATTAGGTGGGAACAGGGGGGCGTTTTNCCGGTATGATTACAAGGCTCTAGATTTACATATAGTATACTTTCTTTGAGGAGTGCTTTGTTTTTAACACTTGCAATGGCATTAACTTCTGCATGAGCTTCTCCTGCCTTGTGGTGCCAGCCCTCTCCAATAATGATGTTGTTGTACACAATGACACTCCCAACCAGCGGATTAGGATAGGTGTTGCCCAAGCCTTTTATGGCCAGATCGAGGCAGCGTTGCATATAGATTTCATGCGGTGTATTTTCCTTTTTCAAATCCAAGGGGAAAGTGCTATTTTAGCTTAAAATTATATTTCACCAAAGATATAAAGATATGGCAATCATTCGTAAGGTTCTACCAGAAGATAATGCGGCTCTTGCGGTTGTAATACGATCGGTATTGGTCGAATTAGGTGTGCCAAAANTTGGAACAGCTTATGAAGACCCTGAGTTGGATAATATGTTTTCAACCTACGACAAAGCNCGAAATGCCTATTTTGTGGTAGAGGAAGATGGCGAAATTCTTGGTGGGGCTGGAATTGCGCCTTTAGCAGGAGAAGATCCATCGATATGCGAATTACAGAAAATGTATTTTTCTCCGGCTACCCGTGGATTGGGTTTGGGCAAGCAAATGATGGACAGCTGTCTTGCTTTTGCCAAAGAGAATAATTACAGTCTTTGCTATTTAGAAACACTTCCTTATATGAAGGCAGCGCAGAAACTCTACCGTAAGACCGGTTTTGACTATATTGAAGGTCCTATGGGAAATACAGGACATACCTCCTGTAATGTTTGGTTAACAAAGTCTCTACTATGAGGTTGATAGAACAACGTAACCTATTTCGGTCTACCCTTGAGAAACATTATGAGGTTAGCGAAATAGATGACCTTTTTAAGCGCGCCATTGTTCACTATTTCTCTTGGTCTACACTCAAAATAGGCTTAGAACCACAATACGAATTATCGACAGAAGAAGAACGGCAACTGGATGAATTGCTTACTGAATTGACCACTGGTCGTCCTTTTCAATATTGTATTGGAACAACCTATTTTATGGAATTGAAGCTTAAAGTTGGCCCAGGAGTTCTGATTCCTCGCCCTGAGACAGAAGAATTGATTGAATGGGTGCTTAGCGAAAATGATTACGCAGAGCGAAAAGTATGGGATATTTGTTCGGGCTCGGGCTGCATTGCTCTTGCGTTAAAAAACTCTCAACCCGAGTGGTCGATTACAGGTTTTGATATCAGTACTGCTGCCCTAAGCATTGCGAGACAAAATGCCAATGAACTGGAATTGGATGTTTCTTTTGAGGAAGAAAATGTTTTGGAATGGAAGTCCAATGAAATCCGATGTGATCTAATTGTATCCAACCCGCCTTATGTTTTGCCTTCAGAGAAAGCTAGAATGCATACCAATGTATTGGAGCATGAGCCAGGACTGGCGCTTTTTGTTCCTGAAGAAGATCCCTTNCTTTTTTATCGGAAAATAATCGAAATCGCATCAGCAAAGCTTGCAGCAGGCGGAGGTCTTTATTTTGAAATCAACCCCTTATTGGTTGATGAATTAATTATGCTTGGAAAAGCCAACGGCTTTCCCTTTTCGAACGTCAAAAAAGATATCTTTGGGAAAGATCGTTTTGTAAAATTTAGCCAAAAAAAATGACAGTAGTAGAGAGAATTCAGCAATTACGGGAACAACTACACCGATACAATTACGCTTATTATATAGAGGATAAACATTTAATCAGCGATTTTGAATTCGATCAGTTGCTAAAAGAATTACAAGCTTTGGAGGCCCAACATCCTGAACTGTATGACCCTAACTCACCCAGTATGCGTGTTGGAGGGAGCATCACCAAGAATTTTCAAACGGTGACTCATGCCGAGCGAATGTATTCTTTGGACAACACTTATTCTCCTGAAGAACTAGGCGATTGGCTAAAACGAATTGAAAAAATAAATGGTGCACCCATAACCTCTTTTACCTGCGAATTAAAGTTTGATGGTGCTTCCATTAACATGACCTATGTCAATGGTGAACTGCAAAAAGCAGTTACCCGTGGTGATGGCTCTCAAGGAGATGACGTAACGGCAAATGTCAAAACAATACAAAATGTTCCGCTAAAACTATCGGGTGATTTTCCTCCAGAATTTGATATTCGTGGAGAAATTATACTCCCTCTAGCTGGTTTTGAAGCTTTGAATAAAAAACGACTGGCAGCAGGAGAAGAACCTTATCGAAATCCACGGAACACCGCTTCGGGATCACTAAAATTACAGGACAGTAGCGAAACAGCCCGTCGACCCTTGGAGTGCTTTTTTTATGCACTGTCAGGCGATCTTAATTATACAACCCATTGGGAGTCATTATCCAAAGCACGTAGTTGGGGATTTACTGTTCCCAAGAGTATGGAGCAGCTGTCTACTTTAGAGGAATTGTTGGATTATATCAATCGTTGGGGGGAACAGCGTGCCAGCCTTCCTTTTGAAATTGACGGGGTAGTTATCAAAGTGAATTCTATTGAAGAGCAAGAAACCCTTGGCTTTACGGCCAAATCGCCCCGCTGGGCCATTTCATATAAATACAAAGCAGAGCAGGTTAGTACCCGCTTAAATTCGGTCTCCTATCAAGTTGGACGAACTGGCGCCATCACACCCGTCGCCAATCTGGAGCCGGTACAACTATCGGGTACCATCGTTAAACGCGCTTCTTTGCACAACGCAGACCAAATCGAAAAACTCAACCTTCGCTTGGGTGACTATGTATATGTGGAGAAAGGGGGGGAGATTATACCAAAAATAATGGGCTTTGATCCAGCACGACGCGGAAATCTTGATAATGTAATTCATTATATAACCAATTGCCCAGATTGTAGTGCTCCATTGCAGCGTATTGAAGGAGAGGCCCAACATTATTGTACAAATGATGCGTTTTGTCCAACTCAACTTATTGGAAAAATGCAGCATTTTGTTGGAAGGAAAGCCATGGATATAGACGGAATCGGCGCAGAAACCATTGCACTTTTGTTTCATCAAGGTTTGGTGAGAAATATTGCTGACCTGTATCGTTTGCAGAAAGAGCAATTGCTTCCTCTAGAACGGATGGCAGAAAAATCAGTTGATAATTTGCTAGCTGGGATAGCTGCCTCCAAAGCACAGCCCTTTCACAAGGTTTTATTTGGCCTTGGCATCAGGCATGTAGGTGAAACAGTTGCCAAACGCTTGGCGCAACACTTTGGGTCCATGGATCAATTGATGCAAGCCAATGCTGAGGCATTGTTGGCCGTGGACGATATTGGTGAAAAGATTGTAGAAAGTTTACAGGCCTATTTTATGTTGCCCGAAAATGTACAAATGATCGAAGATATGACGGCCTTTGGACTGTCGTTTGAAGCAGAAAAAACAATACAATCTTCTACAGTTTTTGAAGGCCAAATCATTGTTGTGTCTGGCGTTTTTGCTCAAAAATCGCGAAATGAATTAAAGCAAATGATCGAAGACAATGGCGGAAAAGTGGGGAGTTCAATTTCTTCCAAGACCACATTTGTCCTTGCGGGAGAATCAATGGGGCCAAGTAAAAAAGAGAAAGCCAATCAATTGGGAATTCCAATGATTAGCGAAACTGCTTTTTATGAATTGTTATAATTATAACATTTACAAGATAAATAAAACTATTTTCTTTAGGTATTTCATAGCATCAAAGGGTTTGTTACATTTGCAAAAAAAAGAAGGCAGTGTTTAGAAAGTATTGGCACCATCGCGCATTTGCAAAAGATCTTGAAAAAGCTATTGCTGAGAAAGACCTTGATCGATCGTTTAAAGTGAACAAGATCAATGTGGTCTTGGATGCTTCTCTGGGTATTAAACATGATTTTTTTTCGGACCTAGCCAAGACTTTTTCTGTGCCAGAATCGAGTATTTCCATATTGGTATTTGAATCTGAAAATAATGCCGTGCAGGATTATGCTAATTTTTTCAAGAAAAATGATATTACTTTCTTTGGGAAGTTTAAAAATGAGTTAAGTGCTTTTTGTTCGAANAAAGCCGACNTACAAATCAATTATTTCAACAAAGAAAACATTTATCTCGAATGGGTGGCTTGCTCATTGTCAAAGAAGATGAGTGTTGGTTTTTCTAAGACAAATCAAGCTATAAATGACCTTATTTTGGACATTGATCCCACCAATACAGAATTGGTAAAAAAGGAAATGGTAAAGTACTTAACCCTCCTTAAAAAAATATAACATGCAAAAATTGAAAGGAGTAGGTGTAGCCATGGTTACACCCTTTACAGAAACTGGCGCAATTGATTACCTCGCACTAAAGAATTTAATTGAGTTGTATGTGGAGCAAGGAATAGACTACTTGGTGGTTTTAGGCACCACTGCAGAGGTTGTGACCCTGAATTCTGAGGAAAAAGAAACGATTATGCGAACTGTTGTTAAGTATAATCAAAATCGTTTACCACTTGTTGTTGGCAAGGGAGGAAATAATACTGCCGCATTGGTCAAGGAAATTAAAGAAACGGATTTTGAGGGCTATTCGGCTATTTTATCTGTTTGCCCCTATTATAACAGGCCGAATCAAGAAGGGATTTATCAGCATTTTAGTGCAGTTGCCGCTGCCGCTCCACTCCCTGTTATTTTGTATAACGTGCCTTCGCGCACTGCTGCAGCCATAGCAAATGAGACGACATTACGTTTGATAAAAGCACATAAAAATATTGTTGGGATTAAAGATGCCTCGGCAAATATGACGCTCAATGCTGAATTGATAAACGCCGTCCCTGAACATTTTTTGGTGTTGTCTGGAGACGATGAGTCTGCACTTAATTTATGCGAAATTGGCGGTCATGGTGTTATTTCGGTCATTGCTGGAGCTCTGCCCAAACAGTTTTCATCACTTATTCATCATGGATTAAAGGGGGAATTTACTGCTGCGAAGCGCTTGCAAGAACAAATTAAACCCATGATAGATTTGCTCTTTGAGGAAGGTAATCCCACTGGGTTAAAGGCCTTGTTAGCCCACCAAAACCGCTGTGTCAACCAATTGCGTTTGCCGCTGGTAAAGGCTAGTTCTTCTTTGCAAAACAGAATAGAAAAAGACTATTCTAAGCTCGTTTAATTAAATGTTAAATTAAAAAGAAGACTCAAGAGAAAGCTTCAAGAGTAGTACTTTTCAAATTCGTTTTAATTGACTAAATTTGCCCTATGTTAAAAATCATTCGATTTTCCTTAATTTCACTCGTCCTCCTTGGATTGACAACTTCGTGTAACGCCTACCAGAAAATACTGAACAACCCAGATGTTGGGGAAAAGTATAAAGCTGCTGAAGCGTATTACACTAGTGGTGAATACAGAAGAGCAAATCGTTTGTTTGAACAAATTTTGCCTTCCTACCGCGGAAAGCCCCAAGCACAAAGGGTTATCTTCTTTTTTGCAGATTCCTATTTCCAAATTAAAGATTATTATTTAGCTGCGTATCAATTCGAAAGTTTTGTCAGATCATACCCCAATAGTGATCGCTTGGATGAAGCTAACTTTTTAGCGGCGAAATGTTATTATATGCTATCTCCAAAGTACAGTTTGGACCAGAAAAATACCAATGAAGCCATTGATAAGCTTCAAATATTCATTGACAACTACCCACAGTCAGAGTACCTTACAGAGGCTAATGCATACATTCAGGAATTGCAAACAAAGTTAGAAAAGAAAGACTTCGAGATTTCCAAGCAATACCACACCATTCGGGATTACAAAGCATCCATTAGCTCTTCAAACAATTTCATTTCATCTTATCCTGGGACTCCATTTAGAGAAGATGCCTTGTACTACAAGTTTATTTCTTCTTATGAAATTGCAGTCAACAGTGTACCTGCAAAAAAATTAACCCGTTTAAAATCGCTTGATGAAATTTATCAAACGCTTTTGCGTTATTATCCAGAAACCCTTTTCATTGAAGATCTTGACAAGAAAATGAAACGCGTTTCCGCTGAGATAGCCAGTATAGAAAAGAATACAACTAACACGACGACTAAATAATCGATATGACCAAGTACAGAGAATCTAAAGCACCCGCTTCAACGACTACTTACGACAAGAACCAAGTAGAAGGTGAAACACAAAACATTTATGAAGCCATTGCTATCATTGCAAAACGTTCTTCACAAATCAATTTAGACATCAAGAAAGAATTGCACGAAAAACTTGAAGAGTTTGCTACGCACAACGACAGTTTAGAAGAAATCTTCGAAAACAAAGAGCAAATTGAAGTATCTAAGTTTTATGAAAGCCTTCCAAAACCCCATGCTCTAGCTGTAGACGAATGGTTGAATGATCAGGTTTACCATCGTAATACAGAGGAATAGACGTAATGTCAGTTCTTAGTGGAAAGAAAGTTCTCTTAGGTATTACCGGAGGCATTGCTGCATACAAAACGCCTTTACTAGTCCGTGCGCTGGTAAAAAAGGGCGCAGAAGTAAAGGTAGTTATGACGCCATCGGCACTTGACTTTGTTACACCACTTACGTTAGCTACACTTTCTCAAAACCCAGTTGTATCCTCTTTTACCGCTGAAGGGAACTCAGATCATCCCCAGTGGAATAATCATGTCGAACTAGCCCTATGGGCTGATCTTTTTCTTATTGCGCCAGCCACATCCAACACCTTGTCTTCCATGGCACAGGCGCGATGTAATAACCTATTATTAGCTTGTTATCTTTCTGCTCAATGTCCTATCTATATAGCTCCAGCAATGGATTTAGATATGTATGCACATCCTGCAAATAAAGCCAACATGGAGAAGCTAGCCCGTTTTGGTAATTTTATTTTTCCAGCGCAAGAAGGCTTCTTGGCCAGTGGATTAGAGGGAAAAGGAAGAATGATGGAACCCGATGATATTGTTGATTCCTTGGAAGAAAATCTTCAGGAAAGAGCACCCCTGAATGGGAAGACGGTTCTCATCACAGCCGGACCAACCTACGAAGCCATCGACCCTGTTCGTTTTATTGGGAATCACTCTTCGGGAAAAATGGGCTTTGCTCTGGCAGAAGAAGCGGCCAAACTTGGCGCAAAAGTAATTTTGATTGCTGGCCCCACTGCGCTTTCAACTCAACATACCAATATTATACTCCACCCAGTGATTTCCGCAGCAGACATGCATGCAGCTGTGTTTAGTCATTACGCCAATGTTGATATCGCTATTGCCTCTGCAGCCGTTGCAGACTTTAGGCCAACCCTTTCTGCCGATCAGAAAATTAAGAAACAAACGGGGCTTGCAGAAATCCAACTCACCGAAACCATAGATATTCTCGCCCAAATGGGGAAAGAAAAGAAGCAGCAGTTTTTACTCGGCTTTGCTTTAGAAACAGAGAATGAACTAGAGAATGCCAAGGGGAAATGTGCGCGAAAAAATTTAGATGCGATTGTTTTAAATTCGTTAAAGGATACAGATGCCGGTTTTGGCGGTTCCCAGAATAAAATCACCTACATTAGAAAAGATACTAGCTTAGTCGCTTTTGATCTAAAGCCTAAGACAGCTGTTGCTAAAGATATCTTCACCCAAATTCTAAAAGCTTTATGAGAAAGCTCCTTTTCTTACTTCTTTTTTGTTCTTCCCATCTATTTGCACAAGTAATAGACTGCCGCTTCGTGGTCAATGCTGACTTGGTCAACCAAACCAATCAGCAGGTATTTAAAACCCTAGAACAATCCTTAAACGAATTCATCAATGCCAAAGCCTGGACTGATGAAAGCCTAGACAGCAAGGAGAAAGTTCGTTGTAGCATGATTTTTAATATCAATGCCTTCAATGGAGCGCGTTTTGAAGGCACACTTCAGGTACAGGTAGAACGTCCTGTTTATCAAACCAATTATTATACTCCTTTGTTTAACTTTCTAGACAAAGACATTGTTTTTTCTTACCAAGAATACCAACCATTGTTTTATAATCCTGCGACTTATGAATCAAATTTAATTTCACTAATCAGCTTTTATGTCTTTGTGGCTATGGGCATTGAAGCAGATAGTTTCGCATTGAGAAGTGGAACAGATTATTTTAAACAAGCACAGCAAATCCTTAGTTTGGCGCAACAGAATGGTGCTAAAGGATGGAATCAAGCCGATGGTAATAATAATCGATTTTGGCTGATTGACACCATGCTTTCCAATACTTTTCGAGAGTACAGAAATGTTCAATATATGTATCACCGAAAAGGATTAGACAATATGTTTGATGATGGTGTAATAGGAAAGAAAGGAATAATGAATGCCTTGCAAGAATTTAATCTTCTGTACAATCGTCGCCCAAATGCCTTGTTGATTCAAACTTTTTTTGACGCAAAGGCCGATGAGATAGTAGATATTTTTTCTTCAGGGCCTGAGGTAGACGTGAGTAAAACCAAAGTAACGCTGAATAAAGTAGCTCCCTTTTTTGGTCCAAAGTGGAAAAGAATTAAATAGCGTTTATTTTTGCCGTTGAGGCCACGTCCTAGTATATTTGGTTTAATAAAATAATAAAATTTTCTCCCGACAGTGCTGACAGAATTAACCATATCCAACTTCGCTTTAATTGACCAACTAGAGGTTAATTTTTCCAATGGCATGACCAGTATAACTGGTGAGACTGGGGCAGGGAAATCAATATTACTGGGCGGCTTGGCATTGGTTCTAGGAAAACGAGCCGATTTATCCACTTTAAAGGATAAATCGAAAAAGTGTTTTGTTGACGCTACCTTTTCAATCAGTGCTTATGGGTTACAAGACTTTTTCACTTCTGTTGATTTGGATTACGAAGCCATTACAACTGTTCGAAGAGAGATTGTTCCCTCTGGCAAATCAAGAGCTTTCATTAACGATACACCGGTTACTCTCGATGTGCTTCAGCAATTGGGCGACCGTTTGATCGATGTGCATTCGCAAAATCAAACCATGTCTTTGATGCAAGAAGATTATCAGCTTGAAGTGTTGGATGCCCTTGCGAAGAATACCAATTCCTTGAAAGAATATGCTCTTCTTTTGAGTGATTATAAAGAAATATCCCGAAAAATTGATGCCCTCAGTGCGCAAAAAACTGCTTTAGAAGAAGAGCGTGATTACAATCGTTTTCTCTTGGATGAATTGAATTCTGCACCGCTGACGGAGAATAGCATTGAGGAATTGGAAAATGAAATTCAAGAATTGAGCAGCGTCGAAGAATTGGAGGAAAACCTCTCAAAGGCAATTCAAATCATTGAAGAGGAACAGATGGGTGTTACCATTCAACTGAATGAAGTACGTACTTCTCTACAAAAGGTAGCCGGAATTAGTGACCGCTATGAACAATTGTCCTCTCGTGTTGAAAGCCTGCGCATAGAACTGGTAGATGTTACAAGTGAACTGTCTGGTGCATTGGAAATGGTAGAGGCAAACCCAGCGCGTTTAGAAATGTTGAACGGTCAATTGCAGTTAATAAATGATTTACTAAAGAAACATCAGTCAAGAAGCATCGAAGAATTAATTGAGCGCCGTGATCAACTGGAGCAAAAAGTTATGCAAACCGAAAACTTAGAGGAAAACCTTCAGTCCTTTGTGAAAGANCAAAGTAAATTGATTAAGCAATTGGATGCACTAAGTCTTATCTTGAGTGAAAACCGTAAAAATGCTATCCCTGTATTTACCGACCAAATGGTGAAAATTCTTTCGCTTTTGGGAATGCCAAATGCACGGTTTAAACTGGAGTTAGTCCCTGTAGATACATATCTTAGTCAAGGAAAAGAAAAATTAGACTTTGCCTTTTCGGCCAATCAGGGTAGTGATTTTGGTACATTGAAAAAAGTTGCTTCAGGTGGTGAGTTGTCGCGAATTATGCTAAGCATAAAAGCAATTTTATCTCAATTCAAGACCTTGCCTACCATTATTTTTGACGAAATTGATACGGGTGTATCCGGGGAGGTTGCCTACAAAATTGCTGATATCATGGATCATATGGGAAAATATATGCAGGTAATGACCATTACCCATCTGCCCCAGGTTGCGGCCAAGGGAGCACATCATTTTAAGGTATTTAAAGAAACCCGTGATGGGAGTACATTCACCCAACTGAAAAAGCTGCAGCAACAAGAGCGCATTGAGGAAGTAGCTCAAATGCTCGCTGGAGATGCCCTAAGCGACACCGCACTTCAACACGCAAAAGAGTTATTGAATTAACGTATATTTGTACTTCATTATAAACCAAACAAATTATGTCCCACAACTTATTAAAAGGGAAAAAAGGAATCATATTTGGTGCACTAGACCACCAATCCATTGCATGGAAAACGGCTGAAAGTGTTCATGCTCAAGGAGGTCAAGTTGTATTGACAAATGCCCCAGTGGCCATGCGCATGGGAACCATTAACGAATTGGGTGAAAAAATCAACGCCCCTGTAATTCCTGCAGACGCAACTTCTTTAACGGATTTAGAAAATTTAATCGACCAAGCAATGGAACACTTTGGTGGAAAACTTGATTTTGTTTTACACTCCATTGGAATGTCTGTCAACGTTCGAAAAGGAAAACACTATACTGCGCTCAATCATGATTGGATGACCAAAGGCTGGGACGTTTCAGCTGTTTCTTTTCATAAACTCATGCAGACCTTATATGGAAAAGACGCTATGAATGAATGGGGAAGTATTGTTGCTCTAACTTATATCGCAGCGCAAAGAACTTTTCCAAACTATAACGACATGGCCGACAATAAGGCTTATTTAGAATCAATAGCACGTAGTTTTGGATACTACATGGGAAAAGATAAAAAAGTACGGGTAAACACTATTTCACAATCACCAACCCTTACCACAGCTGGTCAAGGAGTAAAAGGCTTGGATGGCTTTTTGACCTATGCGTCAAAAACATCTCCTTTAGGGAATGCAACAGCCAAAGAATGTGCAGATTATACCGTGATGATGTTCTCTGACTTTACCAAGAAGGTGACCATGCAAAACCTCTTTCATGATGGTGGTTTTTCGACAACTGGTGTAAGCCAAGAAGTGATTGATTCGTTGCAGTAAATAGCCGCAAATGAAGAAGGAACCCGCCTTGATATCCACTTTGCAGAAAGTTTCGATGGATAAAGGACGGACAAAATTCTTTCTGAGCTTTTTGTTGCTTTCTTTTTTCTTTTGGTTCATTACTAAATTTTCAAAAGAGTATACTGAGGTAATGCAGTTTCAATTGGAGTTATCCGATTTACCTGCATCCATTACGCCTATATCAAATCGCGAACTCCAAATAGAAGTGACCTTAAAGGCGTCGGGTTTTCAATTCTTGTATTACCAACTTGTGGATAGTAGTTTATACGTCGACATGAAGAATACTTCCTTTGAAGATGGAATGGCGACCCTTCCGTTGGCTGGGCAGTTCCAAGGATTACAGGAACAATTGTTAGGAGATACACAAATTTTAAATTTCTTTCCTTCAACACTTGAGTTTGATTACCAAATCCAAGCATCCAAGCGAATTCCTGTGTTAGCTCCTGATTTTGACATGACCATTGGTTATGCCGTAACTGCGGTTCGCTTTTCACCAGATAGTATAGATTTAATTGGTCCGCAAGAAGTAATAAAAAACATCAATGCATATACCCCAAATTATGTTTCTAGTCAAAAAATTCGCACGAATATAGAGCAATACATTACTGTTGCTCCTTTAACGGAACAAGCCATTTTTGAGCAGAACCGCATTCTGATGAAGGTAGAGGTAGACCGTTTTTCTGAACGTAGTTTTTTATTGCCCATTGAGACAGAAAACCTTCCGTCTGACAAGGTATATAAGTTTTTTCCGAACCACGTGACCGTAACTTTTCTTGCCCCCCTGAAGCAATTGAAAAACATTCGGCAAGAAGATTTTAAATTTGGTGTTAATCCAAATGATATAAATATAGATAACACAAAGATACAGTTGGAGGTGCTGAATGCGCCAGAGAATATTATTAACCTCAGGTGGGAACCAAAGGAAGTGGATTATTTGCTTCGACAATAGTACAGATATGGCAAAAGTAATTGGGCTTACGGGCGGAATTGGAAGTGGTAAAAGTAGGGTTGCAGAGGCTTTTGCTGCCCTTGGAGTTCCCTGCTATATTGCCGATAATGAGGCGAAAAACATAATGGTAGAAAACGCTGAAGTTAAAAAAAAGATCACCGCGCTATTTGGCGAAAAGGCCTATGTAAACACAGCACTTAACCGAGCATTCATTAGTGGTGTCGTGTTCAATGATCCCGATAAACTTGCTGCATTGAATGGGATTGTTCACCCTGCGGTTGGACAACATTTTTCCCATTGGCTGTCTTTGCAAACTTCTCCTTATGTAATTAAAGAAGTGGCCATTTTATTTGAAACGGGCGGACATGCATATGTGGACAAAAGTCTTTTGATTACAGCACCAAAGGAATTGCGTATTCAGCGAGTGATGGAACGTGATGGCTGTACAAAAGAGGATATACTGGCCAGAATGGCCAATCAATGGGAGGATGCCGAACGGATTGCATTAGCCGATTTTGTTTTACACAACGATGATTGGTCGACAACAGCCCAACAAATACAATTGTTGCACAGTCGCTTTTTAGCATTAGAGGATTAACAAAGCCTTAGGAAAATCTCTTGTAGAAAATCATCACCTTTGTAAGGCTATATTAGGTAACGTTTATGAAGAAGTCCTACTTTTTGGCTTTAATGATATTTATGATCCTGTCGGTCACTGGCATTATCATCATTCAATGGTATTTCATCTACACCTCAATTGACAATCGAGAAGAAGAGTTCTCTATGGCTGTTAAACAGTCCATGAGTGCTGTAGCTAACGAGATTCAAGAAAATGAACTAAGGCATTACATAGAGACTTTTGATCGTGTAAAAGATTCTTTAGGNACACCAGACAGTTCTCAATTGAGNAGCCTCTTCATGTTTTATGACAGTGACGATGAATCTAACTTATCTTCCCTTTTTACCTTTGGTTTGGTAGAAGAAGAATACTCCATTCCATTTTCAGGAGAATCTGGGAATGAAATTACTAAAGTAAAGGACATTAAAGGAATTTCCACGACACGTATCTTTAAAGAGACCTTTGATCGTGAGAATAATCGACGTTCCTTTTCCACCAATACCTACAAACGTATTGAACGAATCAACGCCTTTGATCAAGCAACCTATGCTTCTGTTTTTTCGAAAATGGCAAACAGTTTCCCTATACATAAAAGACTTGACACAAGTGAGGTGGAATATTTGTTGGCACGACAACTGAAAACGAGAAAAATCAATACGCCCTTTGAGTTTGGTGTTTTTAGTGATGGTTTAGCTACACGGATAACATCCAATAATTATAAAGAAATGCAGTCAGGACCTCGCTACAGTATTCCCATTTTTGATGATGATCAAGCGAGTAATTCCTATGATTTAATCGTTTCCTTTCCGCAGAAAGATAGCTACGTTCTTTCCTCCATTATTGGTGTTGCAAGTTTATCTTTGGTGTTGACTTTGCTGATTATAGTGCTTTGCGGAATTTCGCTGTATCAAATATTGCAGCAAAAGAAAATATCTGAAATCAAATCTGATTTCATCAACAATATGTCCCATGANTTTAAAACCCCTATCGCGACCATCAACTTAGCCATAGATGCCATTGAAAGCCCAACCATTATCAACGATAAAGATAAAGTATCGCGCTATTTGGGGATGATGCGGGAGGAAAATAAACGCATGCAAGATCAAGTAGAAACCGTCTTGATGATTTCTCAACTCGAAAAAGGATCAACTCCAATGGAGTGTATTCCGCTAGAGACGCACCAAATAATTGAGGATGCTCTTAGCCATGTAGCTTTAATCGTTCAAAATCGTGCAGGGGTAATTCACAAAAACTTAGACGCAACGCAGACAATGATCTCTGCAAATAAGCAGCATTTGACCAATGTATTAACCAATCTATTGGACAATGCGATTAAGTATTCGGAAGGATCGCCCGTTATCGAAGTAAGCACAAGGGTAGAGGATAATCAAATTGCGATAGAGTTAAAAGATGAAGGAATTGGGATGGATTCGGAAACGTTACAACTGATTTTTGAGAAGTTTTACCGNGAACAAGCTGGAAACGTACACAACATNAAGGGGCATGGTTTAGGCTTGTCGTATGTAAAAAAAATCCTTAACTTATTAAATGGCACAATTCATGTTAAAAGTAAGAAGGGGAAAGGTTCATCTTTTTTGATTTATTTACCCCTTATAAAATAACCCAAATATAAAAAATGAAAGCAAATAATAGACGTATACTGTTAGTGGAAGATGATCCTAATTTTGGGAGCATTTTGAAAGAATACTTAATGATTAATAGCTATGACGTTACCTTGGCTAAAAATGGAATTGAAGGCTTCGAAAAATTCAAGAAAGAAGATTTTGATCTTTGCTTGCTAGATGTCATGATGCCTTACAAAGATGGTTTTACGCTCGCCAAAGAAATTCGCGAGAAGAATGAATCCATTCCACTTATTTTNCTCACGGCAAAAACCATGAAAGAAGACGTTTTAAAAGGCTTTAAAATTGGCGCAGATGATTACCTAGCCAAACCTTTTGATTCAGAGGTTTTATTGGCTAAAATCAAGTCTATTCTCAGCCGAAGAGTTGTTTCTGTATCCACAGAATCTGACGAAATGGAATTTACCATAGGTGACTTTAACCTCAATTCGAAACTNCGTTTACTGTCTTTTAGAAACGGAGAGCCAACCAAACTTTCTCCCAAAGAAAGTCAGTTGTTACGTTTACTTGCCCTGCATATAAACGATCTCCTTCCACGTGAAAAGGCATTGAATAAAATTTGGCGCGACGATAATTATTTTACCTCACGATCAATGGATGTATATATCGCTAAATTGCGCAAATACCTTAAACAAGACAGTAAGGTAGAAATCCTCAANATTCACGGAGAAGGCTTCCGTTTGGTTGTAAGCGCCTAGCGTTTACTTCTCGGATGAAAATCATTTAATGTTTTCGACAAATGTCGGGTGTCTACATGCATATAGACCTCTGTAGTTGTAATGTTTTCGTGNCCCATCATGAGTTGTATGGAACGCAAGTCGGCCCCGTTTTCCAGTAGGTGAGTGGCAAAAGAATGCCGAAAAGTATGTGGACTCACTTTTTTTTCAATCCCAGCATTAGCGGTTGCATTTCGCACTATGGTAAAAATCATGGCTCGTGTTAGTTGTCGTCCATGTTGATTGAGAAAAACAATGTCTTGATGCTCTTTTTTNACTGCTGTGTGCACTCTAATGTCGTTTAAATAAANCTTGAGTTGTTTTGCGCAAATGCTCCCCAAAGGAACCAGGCGTTGCTTGTTTCCTTTTCCCGTAACCAGTAAAAGGGATTCATCAAAATAAATGTCTGATATCCTCAGATTGATCAGTTCACTCACCCGCAAACCACTTCCATATAAGGTTTCTACAATGGCTGTATTTCGATGACCTAGTGGATTACTCAGGTCGATACTCGAGATGATCTTTTCTATTTCGTTTAGTTGCAAGACTTCAGGTAATTTACGCCCAATTTTGGGAGAATCTATCAGGTCTAAAGGTGAATCATCGCG
>JGI26088J50261_1000511_pt1 | contig 22936 bp, 28 predicted proteins | sample SaaInl1SG_22_DNA_FD_50261 | JGI IMG/M metagenome (IMG submission 50261)
CCGCTTTGGGTATCATGGCACCATGGACGACATAAATGTAGCCTCAAATTTAACTGCCGTCACTGACCGCATTCGAGCGGCTGAGCATCAGGCGCTGCGTGCCGCGCAATCAGTGACGTTATTGGCGGTCAGTAAAACGAAGCCAGCGGCCTTGATCGAGGCGGCGTCAGCCGCGGGGCAGCGCTGTTTTGGCGAAAATTATGCGCAGGAAGCCGTGGAGAAGGCCGAGGCCCTCAAACACCTAAACCTTGAATGGCACTTTATTGGGCCTATTCAATCCAACAAAACGCGTGGCTTAGCAACACATATGGATTGGATCCATACCGTTGAACGCGCGAAAATTGCACGCCGTCTGAATGACCAACGCCCCGATGGTATGGCGCCACTGAACATTTGCTTACAGGTAAATATATCGGGAGAAGCCAGTAAGGCGGGCATTTTACCCACGGAAGTTCTCAACCTCGCTGATGCCATTTCTGTGTTACCGAGACTACGTTTACGTGGCTTGATGGCTATTCCTGCGCCGAGCGAGGGAATAGACGCGCAACGCAAACCCTTTAAAGCGCTAAAAGATCTTTGGGAAGAATTAAAAGATACTTATCCCGAGCTGGATACGTTGTCTATGGGCATGTCAGGTGACTTGGAGGCAGCAGTGCTGGAGGGTGCCACAATCGTGCGCATAGGTACTGATGTGTTCGGAGCAAGGTGATCGGCGCACTGGCTACCGACCACGGTATACTCAACTAATTATTGACCCATGACAGGGGGAACACTGTGTCGAGCGACGCAAGGCCAAGAAGAATCACTTTTGTGGGCGCCGGCAATATGGCCAGCGCGATCATTGGTGGCCTGATAAACGATGGGGTTAACCCGTCGAGTATTACTGCAGCGGATCCTTCGGCGCAGGCACGAGAGATGTTATCGGGGCTCGGTGTAACCGACCTCCACGAGAATCCTCGTGATGCAGTGGGCAATGCTGACGTCGTCGTGCTCGCCGTTAAGCCGCAAATTATGGCCGAGGTTTTACGAGGTCTGCGCGGTGCTTTCACGCCTGGCACTACCGTAATATCCATTGCTGCAGGCATCTCAATAGCCATGCTCGAAGACTGGATTGACTCTTCAGATGTCCACGTAGTCCGTTGCATGCCTAACACACCCGCGCTCGTACGCTGCGGCGCTTCTGGGTTATATGCCAACAAAAGTGTCGGTGAGCGAGAGCGACATTACGCCGACGTCACAATGGCTTGTGTGGGCACTACCCTATGGGTCGATAGCGAAGCTAAACTCGATGCCGTAACGGCCGTTTCGGGCAGCGGCCCTGCTTACTTTTTCGCCTTCATGGAAGCTATGATTCAGAGCGGCGAACGGCTGGGCCTAAGCCATGATGAAGCGGCCGAGCTCACTCTCCAGACGGCACTTGGCGCCGCTCGACTTGCATCGGAACAAAACATCCCCATTGCCACCTTACGTCGCAATGTGACAAGTCCGGGAGGGACCACCGAACAAGCGTTGCAAGCATTTCAAGCAGAGAGATTAGATCGCGTGGTGGGCAAAGCAATGGATGCCTGCCATCAGAGAGCTGAACAAATGGCTAAGGAGTTCAAATAATCATGGCAGCATTCGCAGAAATTGGTAGCTATCTTGCTGACACGATCACCTCCCTCTACCTCATTATTGTAGTGTTAAGAGGCATTTTACAGGGCTCTCAGGCGGACGCTCACAACCCCATCTCGACATTTATTGCTCAAGCAACCAACCCGCCATTGCGCTTGTTACGCAAAGTAGTTCCAGCAGGGAAACGCTTTGATTTATCGATCATAGTGCTCGCACTTATTGTTCAAGCGACCGGTATGACTGCAGTCATTATGCTGTCTGGATTTATGCCACCCAACCCATTCATCGTTTTAGTCTGGTCAGCGTTAGGCGTCCTGGGATTGCTCGTAAATACGTACCTAGTCGCGCTGATTGCGATGATCGTTGTCAGTTGGATAGCGCCTGCGAGCCGGCACCCAGCCATATTCTTGCTTTATCAAATAACTCAGCCAGTAATGATCCCCTTCCGATCACTACTGCCCAACATGGGCGGCTTAGATTTCTCACCCATTCTTTTGTTTATCTTGATTAATATTCTCCAGATAGCACTGCGGCATCTGGCTGTGGCGACTGGCTTACCCATTAACCTCGTCATGGGCATCTAACAATGATCGAGAGCGGCAGTGTCGGCATTGTTACGCCATTTACTGAAAGCTTTGCTGAACCATTGACCCTAGCCTGTGGCAGGGTACTTGGCAGCTATGAGCTGGTTGTCGAAACCTACGGCGAACTCAACGCCGCAGGCACGAATGCAATACTCATTTGCCATGCCCTAAGTGGTAATCATCACGCGGCAGGCTTCCACAGTGCGGAGGATCAAAAACCCGGTTGGTGGGACCTGCTCATTGGGCCGGGCAAACCTATCGACACCCATCGTTTTTTTGTAGTGAGCCTCAATAATCTTGGGGGTTGCGACGGCAGTACGGGGCCGCGATCGATCAATCCTGAAACGGGCATGCCTTGGGGACCCGATTTCCCAGCAGTTCAGGTCGTCGATTGGGTTGAATCACAGCGTCGCCTTGGTGAGCGGCTTGGCGTCAACCGCTGGGCGGCTGTAATCGGAGGGAGCTTAGGCGGAATGCAGGCGTTGCAATGGGCGATCAAACACCCGGAAAAGGTAGCGAACTGCGTAATGCTTGCCTCCGCGCCGAAATTAACCGCCCAAAATATCGCCTTTAACGAGATAGCTAGGCACGCGATTCTCACCGATCCCGAATGGCATGAAGGGCATTATGCGCTTGAGCAAAAGGTACCCACACGGGGCCTCGCTTTAGCACGCATGGTTGGACACCTAACCTACATGTCTGCAGATGGCATGAGTGATAAGTTTGGTCGAGAGTTGCGCGAAGGCAGTTTCACTCCCAACAACGAAGAAGAAGTTGTTTTTCAGGTAGAGAGCTATCTGCGCTATCAGGGCAGCCAATTTTCGACACGCTTTGATGCAAACACCTACGTCTTAATGACCCGAGCACTCGATTATTTCGATATTGCCGCCGACTATAATGGCGATCTCACNAAAGCAATGAGTGCGATTCAAGCTCGCTGCCTAGTGGTGTCCTACTCNAGTGACTGGCGCTTCGCTCCAGCGAGATCACGAGAGATTAGCGATGCGCTGCTTCGGGCCGGNAAAAAAGTNACTTATGCTGAGATAGCGACCGAAGGNGGCCACGATGCATTTCTGCTCGATGACGCCCACTATTTNAATTTGATGGATGCTTGGATGCGGCAGGTGGAGGTGTAATGCGCTACGACCTTACCCATATTGTCTCGTGGGTTGCCCACAACAGCCGTGTANTAGACCTAGGTTGTGGTGACGGGATGTTCCTCAGCGCATTGGAAAAAGAGCGTGGCGTCCGCGGCCTAGGGATCGAGCTTGATCCCGAGAACCTCATTGCTGCTGCCCGACTCAATATCGACGTTATTCAGCAAGATATCGACCAAGGCCTAGACAACTTCCCGGACAAGAGCTTTGACACGGTCGTGATGGCCCAGGCACTTCAGGTACTCCACCGGCCGCACAGAGTGCTCAATGACATGGTTCGGATAGGGAGCGAAGCTATCGTCACTTTTCCTAACTTTGGTCACTGGCGATGTCGCGTCTACCTAGGTGTGATGGGCCGAATGCCAGTATCGCGCGTATTGCCTTACAGTTGGTATGACACGCCCAATATTCACTTTTGTACCTTAAAGGACTTTGAAGCACTGTGCGACGAACTCAAGATCGAAATCATAGCTCGCGACTTTATAGCCGCCGAAAGCCAAGGAATTTTAGCTCGCTGGCTACCCAATTTGTTTGGCGTTACCGCTGTCTACCGCATTCGAAGTCGCACTACTTAGTCGCGTTACTGAGCGGCCTTTTACTGTCATACAGCGCAGTGGCGCAACAATCAGAGCGGTTTGATCAGTTTGAACTGCATCGCAGCGTGGTTTACACCACGTTCCTGTCGGCCGACATTGCCGCCCAATATGGGATTACCCGCGGTGATGACAAAGCCATTTTGACGCTTTCAGTGCGCGACGCCGATGCGGGAGAGACCGCAGGCCGACCCATGTCTATTAAAGGTCGAACTTGGGACTTTATTCACGGCAAGGAGCTTAGTTTTAAGGAAATTCGCGAGGGTCGTGCCACCTATTACATCGCAGATTTTGAGTTCATCAACAGCGAATGGCGATTTTTTGAATTTAGCTTTCAACCCGAGGGCAGTGACAAGACCTATACCTACGATTTCAAAACCCAGCTGTGGGATCAAGATCGCTAAACAAAGACAGCGAGAGTCTCTATGAGTAATACAGTAGTCTTAGCCAGTGGCAACGTGGGTAAGTTGCGGGAGCTTCAAGACGCCTTAGCAGGGGCCGGCTTCACACTCAAACCCCAAAGTGAATTCGGTGTTAGCGATGCCGTCGAAGATAAGCCTACTTTTATTGAAAACGCACTCATAAAAGCTCGCCATGCTTCTGCTGAAACAGGTCTACCGGCCATTGCCGATGACTCGGGATTAGTAGTACCCGCCCTTCACGGCGCGCCCGGCATTTACTCTGCTAGATACTCAGGACTGGGAGATGCGGGCAATAATGCCAAGCTGCTCGAAGCGATGTCCCCCTTTACAGGCGATGAAAGAAACGCCCACTATTTTTGTGTTTTGGTGTTTCTCCAAAATGCTCAAGACCCTGCTCCCATCGTAGTTGAGGGACGATGGCACGGCAGGATTGCGCTTCTACCGCGAGGAACAGGAGGCTTTGGTTATGACCCATTATTCGAAATACCCATGCTCGCCTCCACCGCCGCTGAGATCAGTCTTGAAGAAAAGCGCGCGCGCTCACATCGAGGACAAGCAGTAATAAAACTGCGTGACGCCATTGCCAGCTGATGTCTCGCAGATTCCTCTCGCGCTGTATATCCATATCCCTTGGTGCGAGCGTAAGTGCCCTTACTGTGACTTCAACTCACACGAGAACTTCGACCCAGCATTCGAGGCGCCTTATGTTGATGCGCTACTCGCTGATTTAGCTTCCCAACGCCACTGGGGGGCCGGGCGTTCCCTTTGCTCAATATTTATTGGCGGCGGCACACCCAGTTTATTCAGCGCCCACAGTATCGCGGCTTTACTGGACGGCATTGACCAACTGTATGGGCTTGGTGATAACGTCGAGATCACTCTGGAAAGTAACCCCGGTAGCGCCGAGGCTGAGCGCTATCAAGGCTATCGCATGGCTGGCGTCAACCGGTTAAGTATCGGTGTACAAAGCTTTAATAAACATCAATTAACAGCCTTGGGACGCGTGCACAATGCAGCACAAGCACGATTAGCGTGTGATTTAGCTGCACGCCACTTCGATCGCTTCAACATCGATTTAATGCACGGCCTTCCCGATCAAACACAGCAATTAGCACTCGCTGACCTCAATGAAGGTATTGATCGCTGTGGTGGGCATCTTTCTTGGTATCAACTGACTATCGAACCCAACACTGTATTTTGGTCACGACCACCTGACATTCCCGTAGAGGACACCCTCGCCGACATTCAAGACGCGGGTGAGCAGGTATTAAATAGCGCTGGCTTCGAGCAATATGAGGTATCCGCTTGGTGTCGAGCGGGACAGGCGAGCTTGCACAACCTTAACTACTGGCAGTTTGGTGATTATCTCGGTATTGGCGCNGGAGCGCACGGCAAGATCACTACCGCTAAAGGAGAAGTCATTCGCACNCAGCGAACGCGCTTACCCAAAGACTATTTATCGTCAGTAGCCAATCAACGNGCAGCGTCTGCTACCGAGATCAAACCCGAACACCTTAGCGGAGAGTTCATGCTCAATGCGTTGCGCTTGAAATCAGGGGTCGACACACAGCTTTTTGAAGCACGTACAGGCGTCTCAATCGCACAGTTAATGCCCACAGTGAACAAGCTGGTCGGCGACTCTTTATTGGCGCCAAATCCCGCTCAGCGCCTAAAAGCGACCGACCACGGATTTCGCTTTCTCAACAACGTCCTGGCAGCTTTTCTACCCGAAGAAAACTAACATTATTGTTCAGATCGGCGATACCGAAGATCCCAAACGCCATGTCCCAATCGAGCGCCACGGCGCTCAAATTTNGTTTCGGGTCGCCAACTTGGACGCTCTGAAAAAGCACCAGGGGCCTCTACGTTGCTAAATCCAGCAGCGCCTTCCATCACTTCAAGCATGTGTTCTGCGTAAGGCTGCCAGTCCGTGGCAAGATGAATAATTCCACCGGTTGCAATTTTTGGACCTACCATTGCAATGAATTCAGGCTGAATCAGCCGGCGTTTATTATGGCGCTTCTTATGCCAAGGATCTGGGAAAAATATCTGTAGGACATCGATACTCCCATCGGGCAAACAGTCGCGAATAACCGGCACGGCATCNTCAGCATACACTCGGACATTATCGAGCTCCGAATCAAGGACCTGTGATAGCAGTCGGCCAACACCCGGGGTATGTACCTCAATACCGATAAACTGTGATTCGGGCGCCGCCTGAGCCATTTCAAACAGTGAGTCACCCATACCAAAGCCAATTTCAACTACCCGCTTGCCTGAGCGGCCAAATGTCGTATCCCAGTCCAAGCTACCACTAGAAATTTCCAGACCGTAGCGAGGTAAACCCTCGCTCCAGCCGCGCTGCTGCCCTTCAGTCATACGACCAGCACGCATAACAAAACTGCGAATTCGGCGGGGCTCTCTCATAACAGGGTTTTCCGAACGGGAATTCAATGACTTGTGGGCAAGTTTAGCGCAGCTACCGTGAGCAGCAGCCAACCGGTGATCAGAAATAATCCGCCCACTGGCGTAATCGCGCCAAGGCTTGTCGATCCGGTCAGCACCAAAAGATACAAGGAACCGGAAAATAGAAGACTGCCAGCTAACCAGCAGCCCTGCACCCAAACGAGTGTCCGGCGTAATCGTAAGGGCGGGAAACAGACGCAGGCCAAACCCAATGCCAACAAAGCCAATGCGTGAATGAGTTGGTAGTGGGCGGCGGTCTTCCAGACGTCAAGCATGGGTGCAGTAACCCAAGATTTAAGCGCGTGTGCGCCGAAGGCGCCAGCAGCGACACCACTAGTACCGAGTAAACCCGCGGCAATGAGCGGCCAGCGCGAAGCAGCCACCGTCATTCTTAAGCCGCGAGAGCGGTTTTAAGCTTCTTCATTGCATTCGACTCGAGCTGACGAATGCGCTCAGCCGATACACCGTGTTCCGCAGCTAATTCATGTAGCGTTGACTTTTGCTCTGAGAGCCAGCGACGAGATACGATGTCACGACTACGCTCATCAAGAGAAGCCAGCGCAGTATGAAGACGCTCATCGCTGTCTTGGCGAAATTCTGCTGACTCAACGGCCAGAGCGGGGTCTGCCGACAAATCTTCTAGGTAACTTTGAGGCGCTTGCCAAGCATCGTCGTTATCTGCGTCAGAGGGTAAATCAAATGCCACGTCGCGACTGGTCAGGCGACCCTCCATGCGCTGAACCTCGACCTCATCAACACCTAAGTCGGCGGCAATGGCACGAGTTTCTTCGGCACTTAACCAGCTCAACGACTTTTTAGCACTGCGTAAATTGAAGAATAGTTTACGCTGAGCCTTAGTAGTGGCTACTTTAACAATGCGCCAGTTACGCAGGATGTACTCGTGCATTTCCGCTTTGATCCAATGCACAGCAAAGGATACGAGGCGCACGCCTCTATTCGGGTCAAAGCGTTTAACCGCCTTCATGAGACCGACGTTGCCTTCTTGAATCAGATCCGCTTCGGGAAGCCCATAACCCGAATAACTACGGGCGATATGGACGACAAATCGCAAGTGAGCGAGTACTAACTCTCTCGCAGAGTCAACGCAGTCTTCATAAAACAACTTCTCAGCCAAGGCTTGCTCACGCTCGGCAGACAATATAGAAATCGCACTAACGGCCTGCACATAGGCCGCAAGGTTTGCGCCTGGCACCATGCTGAGTGCGGCGGCATTACCTAGAGCAATTGCATTTTTGGGCTCTTTCATAGTGAGGTCCTCCTATCTACGATGCCTATATTAGCACTCTCAGTTAGAGAGTGCTAACAAGAAAAAGTTCACAGCTAACAAGGACTTATTGCGATAAGTTATCTTGGCTCGACACGCCTCAAGTGCAATGCCGCAGCCTGCCAAGCACTGAGAAGACCCAACCCTCCACCGGTCAAGGCAAGTTGCAGCGCCGCCACAAAGCTGAGGCCTTGAAACTGACGCTCACTGTTGTAAAGCTCAAGAAGTGCACTCGCGGGGCCCGAGAGCAGAGATAAAAACGTAAAGACCATGACTATAGCCAGTACACCGCCGCCAATACCGCACCATAATCCGGTGTACAGGAAAGGGCGTCGCGCAAATGCATCGCCACCGCCGATCAATTTAATAACAACTATCTCTGGACGCCGCGCCTCAATCGCCAACCGAATAGTGTTGCCTAGTATTAGTACTGCACCCATGACCATAAGTAAGCCCAGTCCAATGATTAATCGCTCAATAAAAACCAGCGTAACCTCCAAGCGCGCTAACCACTGAGTATCAAAGATAACGTCGATTACGCCAGGAACATTTGCCAGTGCGACAGCCAGCTCATCCATGCGACGAGCGTCGATGTGAACGGCAGGCTCTACCAGTAGTGTGTGGGGCAGCGGGTTGCTATCGAGGGATTCAATAAGCGACTCCAAGCCGGTCTCAGCGCCAAAGTCNGCAAGTGCCGTGACGCGATCGAGCACGGTGACCTGAGANATATCTACTCGACGCTCTATTGCTTGNGCGGNCTCCCGAGCTTGCTCTAACGTCGTCGACTCGTCGAGAAATAGTGAGAANCGCGCTGGTATATTGACACCCTCAGCTANCTCGTTGGCGTTGCTAAGTAGCACCAACAGTGTGGCAGGCAATGCCAAAGCGATCCCAACAACAAGCCATGTTAGAAATGTCGATACCGGCTCAAACAGCATTTTTTGTAGGCTATCCGCCGCTGCTTGGCGGTGATGATGGATCCACGCGGAGAGCAAAGGTCTGGGCCCAACACCCAAGCGGCGCGCGTTATTCACGCCAAACCCCCACCGCCCACCAAGCGCCCATCTTTAAGCGTGATGATGCGATGTCGAAGCCGAGAAATCAGCGCTAAATCATGACTGGCAATCACCACCGTGACGCCTACTCGATTAAACGCCTGAAAAAGCGACATAATTTCAGCCGATAATTGTGGATCAAGGTTGCCGGTGGGCTCGTCGGCAATCAAGATCTTGGGGCGCGCGACTACGGCGCGTGCAATACCCACCCGCTGCTGCTCTCCTCCAGACAGTATTGCGGGATTCGCGCGCTCACGATCAAGCAACCCAACCTTGTCAAGGGCAGCGCGAACGCGCCGATTGATATCACGCTGCTCAAAACCCGCGATCTCCAATGGGAGAGCAACATTGTCGAAGACCGTTCGGTCAGTCAAAAGCTGGTGATCTTGAAAAACAATGCCAAAATCACGCCGATAAGCACCGATCTCCCGGCGCTTTACGCGGCGAGTATCTCGCTCATTGACCGTCAGCGAGCCACTAGTGGGCCGCTCCAACAGCATTAGGAGTCGTAAAAAAGTGCTTTTACCTGCACCCGAATGCCCTGTAAGAAAAACCATTTCACCCGTGTCTATGGTGAGGGAAAGGTCACGCAGCGCATCATGCTCACTAAAGCGCTTACTGACCCGGTCAAACTGAATCAACGCTCACTCGCCTCGCGCTGATCAAAAAGCGCGTCAATGAAGGATGTCGCCTCAAAAGGCCGGAGATCTAGAACGCCCTCACCCACCCCGATAAAGCGAATCGGACGCGCAAGCTTCTGCGCAATAGCAAAAATAACCCCACCTTTGGCTGTGCCATCTAACTTAGTCAGCACAATCCCAGAAACACCTACCGACTTATCAAATTGCTCTGCTTGGGAAACGGCATTCTGACCCGTGCCCGCATCTAATACCAACAAGGTTTCATGGGGCGCCGTAGGCTCGAGCTTTCGCATAACCCTCACCACTTTTTCTAATTCATCCATCAGATGGGCTTTATTCTGTAGGCGGCCAGCGGTGTCAGCAATTAATACATCGATCCCTCGTGCTTTCGCAGCTTGTAGGCCGTCGAACAGAACGGAAGCGCTATCAGCACCCGTATGCTGCGCAATTACAGGCACATCATTACGCTCTCCCCATGCTTGAAGTTGCTCTACCGCAGCAGCACGAAACGTATCTCCAGCGGCGAGCATGACTGACTTTCCTTCTGCTTTTAAGCGATGCGCTAACTTCCCGATAGTCGTGGTTTTGCCAGCACCATTGACGCCGACAACCAAGATGACAAAGGGAGCGGCACCCATCGGCTCTAACGCTTGCTCACAAGGGCGAATGATGTCGAGTAACGCAGCTTTGGTTGCCTGCATAAGCGCCTCACCGTCGGCGAGTTCTTTTCGTGATACGCGTCCAGTGATGTCGGTAACTACCCGCTGAGTCGCCTCAAGACCCATATCCGCCATCAGTAATTGCGACTCAAGCTCCTCAAGCAATTCATCATCAATAACTTTTTTTCCGAGGAAAAGTGTTCCAAGGCCGGACGACAACTGGCTCCCTGTTCGACTCAACCCGCGCTTTAAACGCCCATAAAAGCCAATCTCTGGAGCTGCGTTCTCGCTTTCTCGCACTGGCTCGCTCGGCATTTCAGGCGCCGGGGTAGGCAGCACAAATGCCGAGCTAACAGCGGCCTCGGCATCACTCTCCACGACGTCGATGGGTGGCACGTCGAGCTTACCGGCGCTTTCGGTATCATTACTTTCGACGTCTGCGATCGGCGCGTCCGCTGAGTCTATTTTCGATTCTGTGTTGGCGTGCTCAGCGGCTTTACCCGCGGATTTTTGCCAACGTTTAAATAACTTCATGAATTCTTGCTCATTAGGCGTGATGCCAGTGTATGTTAACTAAGGCGAGAGCATGTTATCACTCGCCCCACCCGGACAGAAATGAGTAAAACGCAAAGATGGCAAACACAGGCAAAGTCAGAATAATTGGTGGCGAGTGGCGTGGGCGTATTGTCCATTTCCCCGATCACGAAGGACTTCGGCCCACAGCTGACCGCGTCCGCGAAACGCTGTTCAACTGGCTTGCACCCACCATTCGGGGAGCGCACTGCTTGGACATGTTTGCCGGGAGCGGCGCACTCGGCTTAGAAGCGCTCTCGCGAGGAGCCGCGCATTGCGATTTCCTTGAACGAGGACGACCGCCAGCGCAGGCGTTAATCGCTCACCTGCAACAGCTAGGTGGCACAACGCGCAGTAACGTATTTCAAACTAACGCCATCGAATGGTCGTCAGAGACACCCTATGACCTCGTTTTCATGACCCGCCTTTCGATGACGACTTATGGCAAGCTGCGTTATGCCACCTCCTAGAAGCTCGATTGGTGGCACAAGGCAGCCAAATTTACCTTGAACAGAGTGCGCGAGCGCCGCTGGTAAACGGTGTCGATGCATTTGAAATACTGAAAGATAAAAAAGCAGGCGACGTCCGCTATCTACTTCTGGAAGTGAAATAGTTATAACCAATTGTCTAGCCACCATCGCTTGTGTACAGTTTCGCGCGATGAACCATAGGAATCGAAGGAATGCGCACACATACTGTTGTCTATCCTGGGACTTTTGACCCCATTACCAATGGTCATATTGATCTCGTCGAACGTGCAGCTCGACTGTTTGATAAAGTGGTGATTGCTATTGCATCAAGCGAGCGCAAGAATCCGCTCTTTTCTCTTGAAGAGCGCGTGGCATTAACGCGCAGAGTGCTTTCACATTTGGACAACGTCGAAGTGACGGGATTCAATATTCTGCTCACCGACTTTGTCACACAGCAGGGCTCTAACTGTGTTCTTCGCGGTCTGCGCGCAGTAGCCGATTTCGAATATGAATTTCAGCTAGCCAATATGAACAGGGCCATCAAACCTGATTTCGAAAGCGTATTCTTGACCCCTGCTGAGCACTTATCGTACATCTCTTCGTCTCTTGTCCGAGAAATTGCATCACTCGGAGGCGATATAACGCCCTTCGTGGCGCCTGCAGTGGCAGAGGCGCTGGCTGAAAAATTCAAGAGCTAACGCTGACAGGTGGGACAAAACACTGTGGCACGGTTGTTTTGGCGGATCTCTTTCAGGGGCGTAGCGCATACTCTGCAGGGTTTACCGCCTCGACCATACACTCGCAGCTGCTGCGCAAAATAGCCTGGCTTACCATCCCCACCGACAAAATCGCGCAACGTCGTGCCACCTTGATTAATCGCAGCCGCTAGAATTTCTTGAACCCTCACCGCCAGCACGTCGTAGCGCTCTAGGCTCACTCGGCCGGCCGCACGGTCAGGCCTAATGCCCGCTAAAAATAACGCCTCGTTAGCGTAGATATTGCCCGCACCAACAACGATTTTGCCATCCATCAAAAACTGTTTCACCGCAAGTTTTCTGCCGCGCGAACGCTGATAAAGGTACTTCCCCGTGAAATCACCAGAGAGCGGCTCAGGGCCCAAATGACGCAAAAGTGCGTGGTCATCGTCTACCAGCCAGTGGAAGCTACCAAAGCGCCTAGGGTCGTTGTAGCGTAGACACCGGCCATCATCGAGCACAATATCGACGTGATCATGGAAGAGTGCTGGGGTATCGGCCGGCATGATTCGTAGCGAACCCGACATACCAAGATGGATCATGACCGTTCCTGACGCCGTATCGAGTAATAGATATTTGGCTCGCCGGCGCGCGGTAATAAGCCGCTGCCCGACCAAACGTTCCGACAAATCGGTCGGCACAGGCCAGCGCAAACGGTGATCTCGCACAATAACCTGCCGTACTTCGCGTCCAGTGATATGCGGTTCTATACCGCGGCGGGTAGTTTCAACTTCAGGCAATTCGGGCATAGCGTGATGATGGCTTCTAAAGACACGGCGGACACCATAATAACGCTTCTGAAGCGCGCGCGCTGTGAGCACCAAAATAAAGCNTCATAAACAAAAAACCCCAACAAGGTTGGGGTTTTAAGATGCGTTTAGCAGGGCAGACTTACTTAATTTTGCCTTCCTTGTACATCACGTGCTTGCGAACAACTGGATCATACTTTTTCATTTCCAGTTTTTCGGGAGTAGTCCGCTTGTTCTTGTCAGTCGTGTAGAAATGACCGGTTCCAGCGGATGAATTCATACGAACTTTTTCNCGCATGATATTGGCTCCTTAAAATTTTTCGCCGCGGGCGCGGAGATCGCCAAGCACGGTTTCAATACCAAGCTTGTCAATAATGCGCATGCCTTTGCTAGAAACTCGCAAAGAAACAAAACGCTTCTCAGACTCAACCCAAAAGCGGTGATTATGAAGATTAGGCAAAAACCGACGACGGGTGCGGTTCTTGGCGTGTGATACGTTGTTTCCAGTANCCGGACGCTTGCCGGTTACCTGACATACTCGAGACATGGTACAACCCTGTCAGCAATTGAAAAAAGGGTGCGCTTTATACCAGAGCAGTAAAGGAACTGCAACAGGCTGGCTTAAAATCCCGCCTCGCAATAGCTTGCCATGGAGTAAATTCCACCCCTCGCTACAATCAAATGGTCGAGCAACCTGATGTCCACCAGCGATAGCGCGTCCCGTAGACGATGGGTAATTTGCCGATCCGCCTCGCTGGGATCGAGAGAGCCGCTAGGATGATTATGGGCAACAATAACGGCGCTTGCGCCCCAATTTAGCGCGGCTGCGACCACGTCCCTGGGATACACCGCGGCACCATCAACTGTGCCTTCGAACAGATCCTGACAGGCAAGTACTCGATTACGAGCGTTGAGATATACCGCACAAAAAAGCTCTCTCTCCCGCCCTCTTAAATGACAGCGTAAATAATGCTCACAATCTAGCGGCGTGTTTAGAGCGGGTCTTGCACACAACTCCTCATAAGCCATCAGCGAGGCCAATTCCAGTGCCGCATGGAGACGATGCAATCGCAGAGCATCTAAACCACTGGCTTTTGTTCGCCCGTGAATCAATGCATTAACCCATTCGCCCACCGAGCCCCAATGAGTAGTCCTGTGGCGATTGAACTCGCGCTCAACGTCTATCGTATGGGTGCCCATGATTTTCGCAACGAGGTGCAGCCCGCGAAGATCTCGGCTATCTTTCATATGATGATATGTGTCCAAAACCACCCCCAAGTGCTAGTGTTAGCGAGAGTTTTCATGAATTTCTGGGCCAATGGGACACCTATTTAATCGAAATATCATCGTCGGAGTCAGCGGCGGGATTGCAGCTTACAAGTCGGCTGAGCTTGTGCGCCTGCTCCGTAAAGCGGGTGCCCGCGTGAAAGTCATCATGACCCGCGGCGCTACTGAGTTCATTACTCCGCTGACGCTGCAGGCACTTTCGGGCGAGGCGGTACATACAGAGCTGCTCGACGAGGCGGCTGAAGCAGGAATGGGGCATATTGAACTTGCACGATGGGCCGATGCATTACTCATCGCACCCGCGACTGCGGATGTATTAGCACGCCTGGTCGCGGGTCGCGCAGACGACCTTTTATGCACCGTCGCTCTAGCGACACCAGCGCCGGTTATGGTTGCACCCGCTATGAATCAGCAAATGTGGGCTAATCCCAGTACAGCCAGCAATATCGAGACATTAGCCAGTCGGTCGATAACAATTATTGGCCCTGATGCAGGAGAGCAAGCCTGCGGTGATGTCGGCCAAGGGCGACTGCTTGACCCAGAATTAATTGTTACTCAGTTAGCGGGGCACTTCGATAAACAGCTTCTCGCTGGTCGACGAGTAGTGATCACTGCTGGACCGACCAGAGAAGCGCTCGACCCCGTGCGCTACCTATCCAACCATAGTTCGGGGAAAATGGGTTTTGCTCTCGCTCGAGCAGCGCGCGAAGCGGGTGCAAACGTGACCCTAATTAGCGGCCCGGTGAACCTCCCCACACCGGAAAATGTCGATAGGATTGACGTCATCAGCGCTCTGGAGATGTATGCCGTCGCAGAGAAAGAGGCCGCTCACGCAGATTTATTTATAGGTGCCGCGGCCATTGCGGACTACCGACCCTCAGACGCCAACCGCCAAAAGATTAAAAAGTCTGACGATGAAATCTCGCTAGCACTCACAAAAAATCCCGATGTCATTGCGATGGTTGCAAATTTGGTAGCGCGCCCGAAGCTGGTTGTAGGCTTTGCGGCGGAGACCGAGAACGTTCTCGAACATGCTCAGGGTAAATTAATTAAGAAAAATCTCAATTTTGTGATCGCCAACGATGTTTCGCGAGGCGACATCGGATTTAATAGTGATTCTAACTGTGTCAGCGTGGTTGATCGGAGCGGACTTACTCATCTTCCCATCGGAAGTAAGCAACTTATATCGCAACAGCTCTTAGAGATTTTTGCACCTCACCTAACGTGAACCTCACCTAACGTGAAAGGCAGCGCCAAGCCAATAAAATAATAAGGAGTTGCAATAGTGAAGGATGAAGCCAAAGCGGCGAGCGATATTGAAGTACATGCAGATGAAACCACCCTTAAGAAACTGTTAATCCGCGCCGTGCTTATCACTCTGATGCCACCGTTACTCTCTTTAGGATGGTTGGTTGCCATACGCGAGCCAAACATACGCAACAACAGTGCTGAGAGTGTCGCGCAATCAATCACCCAAGGCTAAAGCATCACTAATTTCTAAATATGTCTCGGATCTCGTGGCGCAAGTCGACGCCATTACTGCAACCATCGAGCCTGAAGCGACCGAAACCAGCCTACGAGAGCATGCGCTAACGCCATTGGATGGTGTGGGAATAACCCTCATACCTCTCGATGAAATGGGTACGATTAACCTAACGCCAGGAACACATGGAATCTCATCTCACATAGGGGTCGATCTTATACGCCGAGCTTTTGCTGGCGAAAAGCCACCCCCTGAAGTTGTGCTTAAACCGCAAGATACCCATGTATTAATAGCGCGAACGTTTGGTGAGCCCGCAGCGGGCGTAGTACTCGCAGAACTCAGTAATCAGCGAATTTCAGATTTGGTTGAAAGCACCAATAGTGAAGGCAGCTACCAATTAGTGCAGACATTGTCGCGCGGCAATGGACCAGTGATAGCGGGCAATTTATTCGAACAGCCAGCACTGGCAAGCGCCGGCGTCGATGGCACTGCTTGGCGCCTCGAATTTGCACCCAACGACGATTGGCTATCGGATATTCTCCCAGGATGGTGGGGAATTCTTGCGGTCTTAGTAATGACATTGAGTGCAGGCGCGATAGGCCTTGGCGTACTTGTTACGGGCTTACGTCGTATATTGCAAAAAGACACGCACGCTATTCTTGCTTCAACCGACAATAAAGCACCCCTCAACCTATACATATCGACCCTGTTACCCATAGCCAAAATGCTGCGTCAGCTAAGCCATAAGTCGAGACGACAAGTGGTTACTCGCGTGCGTCAAAGCGTTGAGTCGACTGAGCAGGGAGGTGACAACCCAAAGCAAGAAAATGTGGACAACGCTCGCACTATGAGTATCTCACCACCCACAGCAGACGTTGAGGAGATTGATGACGAAAACGCTGCGGAGAGCGGCGCAAGTGACGATGGGTTACCTGATCATATATTCCTAATGATTGTATTCGAGGCACAGCCGATACGGAACTCACCGACGACATGGTCGAAAAAATTGCAGCTGCAATAGCTGCAATAGCCGACGACCGAGATATTCAAGCGTTGGCCGTTGGGCATGATGCGCGCCCTAGCAGCGCAAGAATCCGCACAAAACTCGTTAAAACGTTACTCGCATGTGGCAAAGACGTTGTCGATATTGGGCAAGTACCCCTAGCCCTAGCTCACTACGCTACTCACAACAGCGCCACTGAGTCGTGCATTATGATTACCGGAGGCAATGCAGCGCAGTCTGTTAATGGCTTCAAAATCATTTTTAATCAAACGCTCCTCGCAGGCAGTGACATTCAAGACATCCTTACCACAATCCGTTCTGGACGCAGACCTCAAGGATCGGGTCGCACCGCCAAACAAGACTTAGCGCCCGCTTATATCGATAATCTTGCTCTCGATATTGTCTTACCGCTACCTTTGAAAGTAGTCATAGATTGCGATTTTGGGAGCGGCGCTCACGTCGCATCAGCGCTGTTTGAGGTTCTCGACTGTGAATTACTTTTGATTAACCAGCCGCAGGATGGTGTGGAGTCCGATGACCGGCTATTGAGCACGTCACTCGAAGAGCTTGGGAAGAAAGTCCGAGAAGAACACGCCGATATTGGCTTGTTCTTCCATAATGGCGGCGACAGCATTCACACCGTAACTGAAACGGGCCGCGCAGTAGAGAATGATCTTTTGCTCATGCTGCTGGCACGCGATGTTTTGGAGAGAAACCCAGGGGCGAATATTGTCTATGACGTTAAGTTTACCCAGCATTTCGGTCCTTTTATCGCTCGCGCTGGTGGTGGATCCCTTTTAACGCGCAGTGGACCCTCATTCGTTAGAGAGAAGATGCTCGAGACAGGTGCCATTTTAGGTGGCGATTTCGATGGGCATATTTTCTTTTCTGAGCGCTGGCATGGGCTAGACGATGCTTTATATACCGCCGCTCGCCTGCTCGAAGTGTTAGCAGCAGCAAGCCCGAGCTACGACAAGATGGTGGCCGCACTGCCACAGTCAATCAGCACGCCGGAGCTTTTCCTGACCACCGACAAAGGGACGCGACAGAAATTGATGCGAAAACTGACCTCGACCGCAGATTTTCCTGGCGCAAGAATTACAACGCTGGATGGGCTTCGGTTAGACTACCCTGACGGCTGGGGATTAGTGCGGAACGCACCGAACGAAGGGGCGCTGTCCATGCGCTTTGAAGGTCAAGATGCGAAGGGACTGAAGCGTGTTCAGGCTATCTTCCGCGAGGCGATAGCTGTAGCGATGCCTGATCTCGAGCTACCTTTTTAACGTTATTTATACAGGCCGGCATCGACCGGGGAGCACTATCTTATGTCACTGAGTCTCGACGCTGCGGGCGACTTTGCTCGAGTCCTTACGGAGTCTCTACCCTATATTCAGCGGTTCACGGGCAAAACNATTGTCATTAAATTTGGTGGCAACGCTATGACAGATCCGCAACTGCACGAGAGCTTTGCTCGTGACGTCGTGCTTATGAAGTTGGTAGGTATGAACCCAATTATCGTACACGGTGGAGGTCCGCAAATCGGTAGACTCCTCGAGCGCCTAGAAATTCAAAGCGAGTTTGTCGACGGCATGCGTGTTACCGATGAAAGCACTATGGACGTAGTCGAAATGGTATTGGGTGCCAGCGTCAATAAAGAGATTGTTGATAGTATCCATCGCAATGGTGGCCGCGCGGTCGGGTTAACCGGTAAAGATGGAAAGCTACTGACCGCACGTAAGTTGCGCGGCGGATTTGGTCCACAAAATGATATAGATATTGGCCAAGTAGGCGAGGTCGCTCACGTCGACACCGATGTTCTCGATATGCTCAGCCACAGTGACTACATTCCCGTTATCGCACCCGTCGCCGGTGGNGCNGATGGTCAAACTTACAACATCAACGCAGATCTNGTNGCAGGGAAAGTAGCTGAGGTACTCAAAGCTGAGAAACTGATGCTACTCACTAACGTCGCGGGCCTCCTTGATGCCGAAGGGCGCACGTTAACAGGCCTATCCACCGAGCAAGTGGATAAGCTTATCAAGGATGGCGTGATTCGCGGCGGAATGCTCCCGAAAATACAGTGCGCACTCGAGGCGGTCAAAGAGGGGGTGACCAGCGCCCATATTATCGATGGGCGAGTACCCCATGCAGCGCTCTTAGAAATCTTCAGCGACGCCGGCATTGGTACACTTATCACCAATAGTTCTGTGTCTAACAACAGTTGAGCATTGCGCCAGTCTCTATGACTGGCTAGCATCAGTGCTGCTCTCTTTTAATAGCGAACCAACCTATGCCCCAACCCCGCTCTGACCGCCGTGACCAAATTTTGCAAGCTCTTGCCGCAATGCTTGAGGCAGGCCCCGAATCTAAAATAACGACCGCAAAACTCGCTCAGCAAGTGGGTGTCTCCGAGGCGGCGCTTTACCGCCACTTCGCCTCCAAGACAAAAATGTTCGAGGCGCTAATAGAGTTCTCAGAAGAAACAATTTTTTCCCGCGTTAAGTTAATCGTGGCAGATGAGCAGCCGGCCATCGAAACATGCAATCGCATATTGATGCTGGTTTTAGGCTTTTGTGAGCGCAATCCTGGAATTACTCGCATTTTACACGGCGAGGCGTTAGCGGGTGAACCGGAACGCTTACATCAACGCGTTGTGCAACTTTTTGATCGCCTAGAAACACAGCTACGATCTACGCTTCGGCAAGCAGAACTTAACGAAAAGATACGTACAAGTATTGTTTTAAATGACGCTGCCGGCCTCATGTTGGCCGCTGCTGAAGGGCGTATCTCGCAGTTTGTCCGCAGTCGATTTAAACGCTCTGCAACTGAAGGCTGGAACGATCAATGGGCCATCATCACTGCCGAGATAATGCGTCCTGTACCGGCTTAACGCTGGGGTGATTCGAGAGAACGGCGCAGGTCTACAACCTCTTTTAATTGCTTGAAACGCTGCGCATCGGCCCAAAAGTCGGCTCGAACTGCTTCGATTTGGCCCTCACGGTCGGCAATCGCCCGTTCGGTACTGTCAATCTCGCGTTTCGTCTCTTTGATCATGTCGAGATCAGTGGCTGACGGTTTACCACCTACGCGCTCAGCTTCAGCAACACGGGCCTGAGCGTTCTCAATCTTTTGTCTGAGGCTGCGGCGATTACTTTTCAGAATAGACACTCGAATCTTCAAGTCGCGGAGTGCTCGGTCTCGAGCCGCTTCGATATCTGCAACAGTCGAGTAGCGCCGGAGCAAAGACTCGTCCCATTCTTGTAATCGTTTCTGCTCCAAACTAGCGTCAAGTTCGCGCTGACGGCGAGCCTGCTCGTTATTGCGCTGCTCAGGAGTGAGTGCTGGAGGCACAACCTGAATCACCATGCCATCATCGTTTAAGATTTCATAGCCACGGTTAACGTACTCAGCCGGAACACGAAAATCAACGACGATACTGCCGTAGTCGTTTGTGTAACGATAAAAATTGGCCGCTTGAACAAGTGGCGAAGCAGCCCAAAATGCGAGCACGCCAACGATATGCCACCCACGTACACTAAACACCGTAGCGATCTCGATACGCTCGCATAGCCGCAAGATGACTGGCGTAGCTCTCCTGTGCTTCAAGCCAAGCAATAATATCGTGCATGCTGATTACGCTGATCACGGCCATTCCAAGATCCTCGCTGGCTTCCTGCACCGCCGAGCGCGTGCCCTGCCCGCGCTCGCAGCGATCTAAACCAATCACTACACCATGCGGCTCAGCGCCTGCTGCTTTGATCAGCTCTACCGACTCGCGAACCGCTGTGCCTGCGGTTATCACATCGTCTACGACGATAACCTTACCCTCAAGCGGTGCGCCAACCAGACTACCACCCTCACCGTGGCTTTTCGCTTCTTTGCGGTTAAATGTATAAGGGAGATCAATCCCATGATGCTCCGCTAACGCGACCGCGGTGGTTGCGACCAAAGGAATGCCCTTATAAGCGGGGCCAAACAAGGTATCGGGGAGCAAAGGCGAGTGAGCGATGGCATCGGCATAGCAGCGACCTAGCGTCGCGAGCGCTGAACCAGTGGAGAATCCCCCCGCATTAAAAAAGTACGGGCTTAATCGGCCTGACTTCAACTCAAACTCGCCAAAGCGCAAGACATTACAGCGAACAGCGAGATCGATGAACGCTTTTCTTGCGTTTTCAATCGAGTCAGATGACATATTTTGCTCCCCGCGACAAAAAAAGCATTAGAGAATTTTAAAAAACATCACAGTCCAATGGAGCGCGACGCGCGATATACCGTATCATAGCAGGATACAGTGGTAGGGCTAACAATGAGAGTCATCAGTTTAGTAGTGGAGGGCCTTGAGCAAGCGAGAGACGCTGGGCTTTTCAAATGGCTTATGGAGCAAGATGCAGACATCATCTGTTTGCAGGATACTCGGTGCTCGGAATACTCTCTGAAAAGCGATGAATTTTTCCCGCGCGAATACAATGCTTATTTTCTCGATCACTACGATGATCACCGCAAAAATGGCGTAGCTATTTATTGCCGCGACCTGCCCAAAGCCATTATGTCGGGGTTGGGGTTTATAGATTACGACTCTCAAGGTTTATATATTCAAGCTGACTACAGCAATTTCAGCGTGGGCTCTTTGCTGATGCCCAGCGGCTTAGGCTCGGACGCAGCCATGAACAATAAGCTCAAATTTATGCAGGACCTAGGCGGCCACCTGCAGAAAGTACGTAACAAGCGTCGAGATTTCATTGTTTGCGGAGGCTGGGAGCTCGTTAATAAGCCCGTCGATGCAGAAGAAGCAGGCAATCGCGTCGATATCCCCGGTTTCTCGGATATCGAACAGATTTGGCTCAGAGAGTTGTATCGCAATGGCTACTGCGATGCCTTCCGATCCTACAATAACGANCCTGANGAATTTACTTGGTGGCCCGAAGGTGATGACGCGGGTGGGGTGCGCTCAGATACGCACGTCGTAAGTTCGTCACTCGTTGGTCGTATCGATTACGCCGCCATTTACACCGGCGAGGCATTTTCCAGCCATGCACCTGTAATCGTGGACTACGATATCGACTAGCAATCCTGTAGTCACGGGCGCAGTGATTTCTAGGGTTTTGCTAGCTCGCGTCGCAAAACTAGCAAAACCACCCAGTACGTTTCGCCTGCTTAAAAATCGTTCAACCTTCTGCAAGCGCCGCTTTTTGTGCCTCAATAATGCGATCACCCGCATCGCAGGCAAGGGTAACCAAAGCATCGAGCTCAGCGCGACTGAAGGTTGAGCCTTCAGCAGTTCCCTGCACCTCAATCAAACCACCGCCGTCGGCAATCACAACATTCATATCACTGTCTGCCGTGCTGTCCTCCGCGTAATCCAGGTCGACAACCGGCTGTCCACGCCAGACGCCTACCGAAACTGCGGCGATCATGTGGCGCAAAGGGTCGGCATTGAGCGTATTCTTACGCTGAAACTTATTTAACGCATCGACCACGGCTACACACGCTCCGGATATCGATGCTGTTCGTGTGCCGCCATCTGCCTGAATAACATCGCAATCAATCATCAGCGTGTTTTCGCCGAGCGCCTTGAGATCGAGTGCAGCACGTAAAGAACGCCCGATTAAGCGCTGGATTTCGACGGTCCGGCCCGATTGCTTACCTCTGGCGGCTTCTCTGTCCATTCGGCTATTAGTGGAGCGGGGTAGCATTCCATATTCGGCCGTAAGCCAACCCTGCCCCTTACCCCGCAAAAAAGAAGGGACACCAGGGTTGAGCGAGGCAGTACATATGACCTTTGTCTCGCCAAAACACACCAATACGGAACCTTCGGCGTGAGTAGTGAAATGTCGTTGAAAACTAATCGGGCGTAACGCTTCAGGAGTCCGACCGCTAGGTCGTCCGGTAAATTGGGGCATGCTGCTTCCTCATTTATAAACCATGGAGTGTAATTAGGTGTTTGAAACCCAACACTTGCGTACTAAATGTTAGACTGACGCCTTCATCTTTAGGCCAGCGGGATGTACTAAGCTGCTGCCAGCCGATACGAGGCACAAAATGACTCAAAGCATGACGGGCTTTGCTCGCGGTAGTGTAACAACCCCCTCGTTTGCGGTCATCGTTGAACTACGCTCAGTGAACAATCGTTTTTTAGATCT